>Ga0209127_100630_pt1 | contig 12182 bp, 10 predicted proteins | sample LakSupMetagenome_FD_187469 | JGI IMG/M metagenome (GOLD analysis project Ga0209127, IMG submission 187469) | Freshwater microbial communities from Lake Superior, Canada - Sta WM archaea (SPAdes) (version 2) | ecosystem: Environmental > Aquatic > Freshwater > Lake | place: Lake Superior, Canada...
GCCGAAACTCTCGCTGGATGCTGAGAGCAAATCTAATATGGCCGGTGTCATCATCGCTCAATTCCCCGGCGAATGTTGTTCGTCAAAGAAGCCGATCGGAACGGGAATCGAATTAGCGCTACCACCCCGCAGAACGGGTTCGGTAGTTGACGGAGGCAGACAAGGGCCAGACTCGCAAATATTCGCTGCTTGGCTGCCGATGATGAGCATCTAGCGGCCAGGACGGTGCCTCCTATTCGTTGGAGTACCATCCTGAAGACCCCATGGGGTAGCGCCATACACACTCTGGGGAATTCGCCTCTGTCGGCCTCCCCTTGCAGTCGCTTCCAACTTTTGATTCTCCCCGGTTGAACTCTTATCCAGTGCTGTCTGGACAAGCTGGTTAGGTTGCTCTGACCAGTCAGCTGTGCTCAATTCCGCTTGGGGTGTTTCTCTTATTCCATCATGGAGGCGCCACTTTTCAGGCCACGATACCAGCGCTACAACAGTGTTGTCGAAGTCGACCATGGCGTCGATAGGGTTGCAATCTCGCCTTGGATCTGGGTCCCTCCAATATGGGGGTGTATGGGGTAATGATGGACCACCTCCGTGAGACCAGTAACGGTGTCGCCGACCATGGCCTTCAGAGGTCGTCGACGTCGACTACTTAAACCTGGGGGTTCGCATGGGAAGAGCTCTCGGAATGGCCATCATCATCAGCCTTACTCGCCTCACCAACCATTGCAACTGCATTGGAGTGCCGACCACTCTCGGATCATCTCGAGCACCATACCTCAGATACCAGACCGACTCCCTCGTCACTCGACATCATGTTCGGCAAAAGCGAGGAGCCAACACCAGCCGATGTCGCTTCCCAGCGGAGGCCCTCCAACGTCGAGGCTGTCCAACATGAGCACCGCAAGTCCGTCTCCAACAAAGGACTGACGGGCGCCTCGGCCTTGACAGTCAGGCAGTCCATCGTGCCCATCGTCCTCGTCACCGTCCTCTTCTTCATGTGGGGATTCGCCGTAAGTGAAGCCTGTCCCCCTTTTCCCCCATCCCTCGCTAACACACTTACAGTACGGCCTCCTCGACGTCCTCAATGCCAAGTTCCAGACGGCCCTCAACATCACAGCCGCCAAAGCTGGCGGCCTGCAGGGCGCCTACTTCGGCGCCTACTTCATCGGCCCGCCGACCTACAGCGGCTGGATCGTGCGGCGCTTCGGCTACCGCTGGACCTTCATCCTCGGCCTCCTCATCTACGCCGTCGGCAGCCTCATGTTCTGGCCCAGCGCCGTCTACCGCTCCTTCGGCGGCTTCTGCGGCTCCCTCTTCATCGTCGGCTCCGGGCTCTCCACCCTCGAGGTGTCGGCCAACCCCTTCATCGCCACCTGCGGGCCCCCTCGCCTGTCCGAGTTCCGCCTCGAGCTCAGCCAGTCCTTCCAAGCCATCGGCAGCGTCATGGCGCCGCTCCTCGCCTCGCGCGTCTTCTTCTCCCACACCGAGCCCAACGACCTGAGCAAGGTCCAGTGGACCTACCTCGGCATCGCCGCCTTCGTCACCCTCCTCGCCGTGGTCTTCTACTTCGCCCCCATCCCCGAGGTCACCGACGCCGACATGGAGCTGCAGGCCGAGCTCTCCGCCTCGCTGACGGGGTACGAGGACAAGCCCATGCGCCGGCAGTACAAGCTCTTCTTCGGCGTCGCCGCCCAGTTCTGCTACGTCGGCGCCCAGGTCGGCGTCGCCGCCAACTTCATCAACTACTGCGTCGAGTCCGCGGGGCTCACCCACGCCGCCGCCAGCGACCGCTACGCCATCGGGCAGGGCCTCTTCGCCGTGGGCCGGTTCGCCGCCGCGGGCGCCATGATGGTCGTCAAGCCCCGCTACATCCTGCTGGCCTTCATGTCGGCCATCATGCTCTTCATCTCCTTATCCATCGGCCTCTACGGCGAGACGGGCATCGCCATGCTCTCCCTCGTGCTCTTCTTCGAGAGCTGCATCTTCCCCACCATCTTCACCCTGTCGATCCGCGGGCTCGGCCGGCACACCAAGCGCGGCAGCTCGTGGATCGTGGCCGCCGTCAGCGGCGGGGCGCTGTTCCCGTCCCTCACGGGCCTGCTGGCCGACAAGAAGGGCTACCACAAGGGCATGGCGGTGCCGCTGGTCGGGTTCTCCGTCGCGTTTGCCTATCCGGTGTACCTCAACACGCTGTGCAGGCGGGAGCTGGACGGGTTCAGGGAGACCAAGATCGGGTATGCGGATGAGCATGGCGTTATCGGCGATGCGAAGAGGGATGAGAGGCGGGAGAGCTTGGGGGTTACGGAGAAGGCAGGTGTTAGGTATGCCGAGAATTTGGACGTTTGAGAATGTGCTGAGGGTGAGGGTTGTCTTTCCTGGTGCATTTTCGGTAGCGTTTGAGTTTACGTTTATTGAGCCTCATTCTTATGCCAGGTCCTGTTTCCGACGACTGTTGTTCGTGTGAGAACGTTGCTCCTTCTCTGTTATAGTCTGATGGTAAGGGGCAGACTTTCCAAGGAAGGCTTGCATACACCGGAAATCGCCGTCCCTTGATTCGATGTTTTGCATGTTGGCTATCTCCCAAGTCTAGTCGACCGGGCGCCGCCCCTGCGCCCGTAATAGTACCATATTCTACACGAACCGCCTAACTGAGGTATCATAACTTAAAGCACCACCGATCAATCCGTAAAATGCATGCCGTCATCGCCCCTGAGAATACCACCCTCGTACCAACGAGGAGTAAGCCATACGAGATGAACTCATAAAGAATCGTCCGTCGAAAATTCACGGCCGCGTAATCCCAATCCCAACCAGGCGCATCTGGACTTTTCACACTTTGCCCGCACGCCTCTCCGCGCACACTCGCCCAGCCGCCTCGCGCACCCTGCCCTCCCACTCCGCAAGGGCCTGGAGGTACCACTTCATCGCCTCGGCAGACAAGAATCCGGGATCCCTAGGCTTCCGGCTCATCACGGCCGCAAGCTCAAGCTCGGCAGCTGTCCGAGTCTCTGCGTTGTCCATGCGTGCAGGTGACGCAAGACTAAACGACGTAAGCTGCGACTCCCGCGCCTCCGGTGCTGTCCGCTGCTGCTGCGAAGAAGGTGCCCCCGACGACTCTTCTACCTCCTCCTCCTGCCCGAGGAGGAATACTAGCTGCTGGTCGGGACCCCCCTAGTGCCCCGACCCGCCGGGCAGCATGTTGTAGATGGCCTGCTCGCCGGTATCCATGCTGTTATACGCGTGGCCCGACAGGTTCATGGCGTGGTGCGCCGCCGGCGCGTGGGCATACTGGTGGTGCGGCTGTCCGTAGTTTGTGGACCCGCCGTGCGATCCGCCGCCGCTGCCGGTCCCGGCGGATGAGTATCCGGTAGAATTGGCAGCTCCGCTGCTACTCCGCGAAGCGGCTCCGGTGCCGTAGCCCGGATTTGACGAGCCGGTGTACCAGCCTGCTTGTTGTTGGGTGGTCGAACCGCTCTGCTGCTGGGGCTGTGAGGGGTACGAGTTGTACGAGTGATGTTGGGCCTGACCGTAGTTTGTTGTGGGTGCGGTTCGGTTAGGCGTGTTGGCGGGCGCTTGGGGACGCACGTTGAATGAGGGCGGGATTTGTGACCTCTGTGGGTTCGACGCTCGCATGTTCAGGGATGCGGCAGGGGTAGACGAGTCAGGGGTGTAGGAAAAGTTGTTGCGCGTCTGAGACGAGGTGTCACCCCACTGGTTAGCGCTAGAGGAGGTGGTGGATGTGGCGTAAGAAGAGGCTGCCTGCTGCGTAGCCGAGTTGCTGAGGGGCAAGGTATTGCTGGTGCTGTGAGACCGGGTACCATAGGAATCATAGCTGGGGTATGAAGAGCTGGTCGTAGTAGCCGTGTTTTGCTGCGAGTAAGGCTCGTAAGCCACACTGTTGCTCGACTGATCTGCGCTGGTCGAGTACTGGGAATAGGAGTTGTTGTAGTTCGGGGTAGTGGACGTATCGGAAACGGTCGAGTAGCTGGTACTGGCTGTGGCCGCAGTAGTAGAGCGTTGTGGCTGCCTGCTGGCCTGGCTGGGAACGGGAGTCCGCGTCTGGGGCTTCACGCCTTGTCTCGATGTTGCCCGCGAGATCGCTGCCACTGCTTCATTATGGGTCTGCACAGGTGATGCTGTCCTGGCAGCAGCAGAATTCATAGCAGCTTGGGCCAGAGCAGGACTTCGATGCGTTCCATCAGAGACGTTTGAGGTGCTGTATGAGTGAGTATTGGTTGGCTTCGCCGTTCTCCGTGACTGCCTTGGTGATGCTGACGCATTCTTAGTGCTTGTTACATCTGAGGTCGAGTAGGCCGGCCAGGACGTCGTAGTCTGACCGATACTAGCACTCCCAGAGGTAGTCGTAACCGGAACATCGTCTACCCCGACTCTTTGCGAGGTGGTATAACTGCCCCATGCTTTCCGATGCTGATTTGTTCCCGTGTGGGACGCAGATGTGCTCCCTGTGTCTCTCTGTCCTGTAAAGGACAAAGTATTGGAGTTTTCTGGGGGTTCTTGCGAAAGGCTGAGACCATTGTTGGTCGAGCCGTGCAGCGATGTCTGGTTGTAGTCCGTTCCGGCTCCAGATGGCCATAGCTGCTGCGTGATATCTGGTGAGATCGAATCTGGGAATGTGAGGCCAGATGAATGGTGATAGATGCCGTTGCTTGGCTCTCCGTATGTTGATTGCTGGTTGTCCTGAATCGGGCCGGACGCGGGTTCGTCCTCAACGTCGGGTTGGGTTCCTGAATCGTGCGGCGGAGGGGCACCGGGATCTTCATAACGGAAGCCTGGAGATGGCAAGTCGTCAGGCTCCTCATCTTCGTTAGCAGCCGCCTCCGGAGTATCTGCAGGATGCTCCGTTTGCTCTGTCCCCGCCGCGTCCGCCTCGTCCTCAGCCTCTTCCTCAGCCGCTTTGCCATTTCTCGGTTGCATGAGAGGGTATGAGCAGGCTGTTCCGGAATCCAGGCACTGTTCGCACGATGGCTTCTCCTTGCCGCACTTGTACGGGTTAGCTTAACATGCCACGAGGACAGTCTGGATATACATACCTTAACCTTCGCAGCACGGCAGGGTGTACAAGCCCCGCGACTGACTCTAAGCCTAGGCGCTCTCGTCTTCTTCTGGCGATCCCCATCGTCCGTCTTAGCCTCTTGGGTTAACGCAGCTGTCTCATCAGCCAGGTCTGTGCCATCGGCCTCTGCCTTCTTTCTGCTCGCCTTCCGATTTCTCTTGGGCGACTCGGTGGCTGTGGCTGCCTGTTGGACATCGACCACAGAAGGTTGTCCAGCACCCTGCTCTTCACTGGGAGGAGTTGGGTTCTGAGTCGCAATCTGGTCCTTATCTGGGAGCACGATTCTCAGACGCTCAGCGCCATATTTGACCAACATGTCCAGCGACTCTTGTTGCAGGACCGGTGGCTGGTTTGCGAATATGCTAAACTGCTCCGCGCTCAGAGTCTTGGGATCAACGTTCGACCCGGTAAGTAGTCGGATGGCAGCCTCGCGTCTGCGCTCGGCCTCACCAGCCGGGAGGTTTAAGATAGAGTTCGCATGCAGCGAACTTGACACCATGGCCGAAGCTTGAGCCTCGCTCCCATTGAACGCCTCGCCGCCTACAAGGCCCTCTGGGTAGGCACTCCCGCCGGCAGTGCCATTCTGCGGCGCCTGGGTGTTGTAGAGCGACCGCCTGGCCGAGTCCCCGACAGGTCGAGCTCCCGGCATCTCGGGCGGCGACATTCCCAAAGCCGGGTCGATCTGCGCATTGTCGTCGTTCTTCTTCTTCCGTGGCCGCTTCTTCGTCTGTGTGTACGGTTGGTCCCCATCCTGGGCGGCGCACTTCTTCCGCTTCTTCGGACGCGGCGTAGCGCCTTCCTCGCCAGGTGTTTCGGTACCGTTCTCGGCGCCCTCTGCTGCCTGCCGCTTCTTGGGAGTCTTCTTGGATAGCGACTTCCGATTCTCTATCGGTATCGGCTGCAGGCGTGGTGGCGGCGGAGCTAGAATATCCAGGAGCTCCCCGACCGTCCTGTGCATGTTTGTGTGCTCGTATTTCACGCTGATGGCCTTCTCCGACTTGGAAAACGCGATCGTCAGGGTCCCTCGACAGTCAAAAGCCGGGCGATCTGCAACAGCAACTGTTAGAACGTGCCCCAAGAGGGCAAGCGCAAGCTTGACCGTAACTCACTCAGGTTGACCGGATCTTGACCGTCCTTGTTGCTCCATTCGCCCACCACAGTTTTCGCAGGGTTCTTGGCATTCTGCCGCGCCCAAGTCTCCGCGGAGTCTTTGCAACCGTATGTGAAAGTCCACCCTTGGGTCTTCCGTGTCATCGAGCGCATGATCCAATCCGACTGGTCTGCTTCCCCAACGCCGGCCATGATGTGCTTGGAGACTATGCGCTGGACGATGGGGTCATCCTGCGACTGGCTCAGGACGGTGTCAAGCGCGTTAATGTGCCGTAGAAGCTGCCCTTCGTTGCCCGTGTCGGTGCTGCGCGCGCGAGCACCTCCAAAAAGTCGCGGGTCGACGCCGCCGCCGGCCTCGAGAGACGCATTCTCGGCTTCCGTGATTGGGATGGAGAATGTGACATTGGACCGTAGCTCGAAGGTGACCGAGACATGCTCGGCCTTGGTTGGTGTGACCTTGGAGTCGAGTAACTGACGGAGTTGTCGTTGGAGATCAGCTAGCGAGGCGCAACCGTGCCCGCCCGGCGGCGCATCGAAGAGCGCCTCCATCGCCAAGGAGGTTGTCTCTGTTTGATTGTCGTAGTCATCAGGCGCAATTCACAATCCGCGCAGACTGACCAGCGGCCTGGGCGCCTGGGTGCTTGCGCGCGGATGATGCCGTGAAGTGGTCCCAAGGCGCGCTTGGTTGGAAAGTGGTCGCGGTTCCGCGGGTGATTGACGCGCGCTGCGGAGTGCAGTGCTAAAAGTGGAGAAATATATTTTGACTGCGCTTGCTCGTTGCAAGAAAAGCATCATTGGAGGTGCACTGCGGTATTGAACTGGGAACTTGTGGCGCGGCCACACTCCAAATGTGGAAGTGGAAGTGCATCCTGGAAGTATCTTGACCACCGGATTCTACCTGAATCGATAGCCATATCCTTGAAAGCCACGTTGACTGCAGACCCTTACTCCACGCCGACGTTGTAAATCCGCTCCAGCAACCCGAACGCCATTCAATGCCGTTCGTACACTCAACAAGCGTAAGGTAGGATCAGCTCCTTAGACGTTGTCCTCAACCCACTGCTCCAGCTTCTCCACCAACTCGGCCTTCTTGCCCGCCGTGCTCACGCCCTTGCTGGCCAGCACATCCTTGAGCTCCGCGACCGTCATCTTCTTGAGCGTGTCATTCTCCACCGCCAGCTTCAGCTGCGCATTGCTCATACCACCTGCGAGCTTCTGACTGCCGGACGTCTTGACCTTTGGCGCCGCCTTTGTCCGCTTCTTGGGCCGGTGGTCGTCGTCGTCCTCCTCCTCCATCTCGCGCTTGACCGCCCTCGACCCGGCTAATCCCTTGGCTTCGTTGCCCAGTTGCTCGGACCACTCCTCGATGTACCCGCCCACCCGCTTTGCGATGGCTCTGTACTTTGGGATGGTGGGGTCGTCCAGCGACTCGGGTACCTCCTCCTCCAGCGCCATGGCCTGCAGGATGCGGTAGTGCCACTGCAGGCTGGGATTGGGATACTTTGTCGGGTTATATATGCCCTTTGGTAGCTGTAGGTTCTTTACGATGGGTCGCATCTGGTTGATGAGGCTATCGGAGCACCTCGCTGTAACCGGCAGGTCCGCGTTCCTCAAGTCATCCGCAAAAGGCAGTGGATGCAGCCAGAGACCAGCCGGCAGATATGGCGTCCCCGTGTTCTCGTCGTCTGGCGCACTTGAGGCGAGAATGGCCACCAGGATTGGGTTGGCGTTCTTGCGCGCGATGTGCCACGCGAGCGCCATCTTCTTGTCTTTGAGCATCTTCTGCCACAGGGCGGAGAAAACCCTTGTTGAGCCGACGTAGTCTTCCTCGCTCGGGAATATGAAGGTGGACTTCTTCACCGACGCCCATGTCGGCAGCAGGGTCCTGTCCTTGAAGCCGATAATGCGCAGACACGGCTCGCCAAAGTGCTTGAGCTGCTTGAGTTCCTCCGGGTTGAAGTAGACGTACTCTCCTCCGAACTTGTACGCCTTCTTGACCTCGGACTTCTCGACGACACGGGCGTCCGCGTCCAGCTTCGTCGTCTCTCCTACAGCCAGCTGGGGCGCCTCACCCTCCATCCACACGTAGCACGTCCGTTGCTTCTCTTGTCGGTGGATAACCTGGTACCCCTTCACGGTGATGCGGAGACCAGGGGCGATATCGAAGGGCATGTGCGAAAAGTAAGAGCGTTTGGGTGTCTGTTTGGAGTTGATGTTTGAAATAAGTGAGTTTAGCAATGTCAGGCCGTCTCCTGAGCGGGCCGTCTGGAGCGTGTCCTGCAAGTCCTGGTTCACTGCTGGATCGGTGTAGACGATATCCTGCCCCTTCGTTAGACTACAACTTGCGGGTACGTACCAATAGCAATGGACAGTACCTCGTAGAATTTGTTCAGTTCAAAGGGCTTATCTTCAGGACTGATGGGGAACAGCTCGATGACTACCCCCAAATCGTAGAGGTCCTTCGCTCGCACGGCAGCCGCGGAGCGAGCCTGCTTGTCGCCGGCATGAGGGTCGTCGTTGTCAGTGATGATGAACAGCCGGCGGGAGCCGAAGTTGGGCGCGTTCGTCGTGAATATCTGGTTCGCGCAAAACAGCACGTTCGACATCTGAACTCTCTCTTTCGCGGGCGTGAGGATGTCCTGTAGATCCCCGTCGTCACCTTCCACCAGAGCCCGCAGCGCCTTGACATCCTCGGCCGAGGGAACGTCCAGGTCCTGGAATAGGTAGCAGTGTGGGTACCCACTGCGGCCGTCCTCGTCGCGGAACTTCGATTGCTCGGTACCAAAGAGTAGGACTCCCATCATCTCCTTGGGTTGAGAAATGATGCGCTGCTGCATGAGCTGGTAGGCGCACTTGAGAGCTGCTGAGAGCGGGCTGTCGTTGTCTCCTTTCTTCTTTCCGCCATCGCCTGTCGGCTTCTTAGCCATCGATTTACTCACGTCAATGGCAAAGAGCACCGCATCCTTCTGCGTTTTGTAGTTCTGTCAATCGGTTAGCTGATGATAGTCAAATCATGCGAGGAACCGAAACTTACAGCCTCATCCAGCTCCTCTTCGGCGTCTTCAACATCATCGCCGTCGTCGCGTTTCTCAGAATTGCCTCCCCACGCCATTTTGACGTCCAGAAGACGTGAACTCAGATGGGTTTTCCTGTTACAGTATACGTAGGTAGATGTGGAAGTCTAGATGGATGCACGACGCGACTTTCGCGTTGAGTGACTGCAAGGTCGTGGAGCTATGACGATGGCTGCCTGCCCCTGCCTAAGAGCGCCGACGAAACGGGCAGTGGAATTAAAGATCTGCTTACTCTAGCAATGAAATGCACTGTGCTACAGCTCGCTCTCGCGAAAGCATGTGACTTGCAGCTTCAAATTGTCCGCCTGTGATTGGCTTGAACTTTCCGGCAGCTGCTTTCCTCCGATCCCATTGGCACCGAGGGGCGCGGCATCATCGAACCAGATCGCCACAAAAACGGTGCTCCGAACCTCTGGGCGGACTTACGACAGCAACTTATTACCCAACAAAGTCTTCCTTCTTTTCTCTACTCTCGCTCTGGTTTCGTGAAACTCTAGTCTTGAGTTAGTATTCCTGTTCGCGCTTTATCCGTCGCAATGGCACTGCGACAATCAACGTGCCGCCTGTCCGGGACGGCGTCGCAAGTTGCCGCAGCTACATTTTTGAGCTCCCTGTCAGCGTCCTCGAGGTGGACATCGACATCGTTCCAGCGCCAATTGAGATCTCTAGCAACGGCAGTACACCCGGTAACCCAAGATGCTACTAGCTCGAAAGGTCCGACAGCTATGGTGTTCATGAATATGGGTGGTCCCTCGACAACGGACGAAGTGGGGGACTTCCTTAGCAGGTTATTCGTAGGTCATAGATATCTTGCCTGTCTCGAGATCCAAAGAAAAGACTGACACGCCTTCCCGTTTTGCTAGGCAGATGCAGATCTCATACCCCTAGGTCGACTACAGAACTACCTCGGACCTCTCATATCGAAGCGGCGGACACCCAAGATCCAGAAGCAGTACGCGGCAATCGGCGGAGGATCGCCAATTCGGAAATGGTCCGAGTATCAGGCGGAGGAGATGTGCAAGATCCTGGACAAGACATCTCCAGAGACGGCACCACACAAGCCTTACGTCGCCTTCCGATACGCGAACCCCTTGACGGAAGAGATGTACAACCGCCTGCTCGCAGACGGCTTCGGCAACGGCAAGGGTGGCAGGGCAGTTGCGTTTACACAGTATCCTCAGTACTCGTGCTCCACGACAGGCAGCAGTCTGAACGAGCTCTGGAAGTGGAGGCAACGGCTGGAGGGCAAGTCCGGGCCTCTGGACGATGGCAGGGATGGCACTATCCGGTGGAGCGTTATTGATCGGTGGCCGGTCCACCAGGGACTCGTCGAGGCGTTCGCACAGAATATCGAGGCCAAGCTGGCGGAGTATCCGGAGGAGCGGAGAAATCAGGTCGTGCTGCTGTTCTCGGCGCACAGCCTACCCATGAGCGTCATTAACAGAGGTATGTTGTGCCTGGTGTGACCGTGGTGTCGCCGAATCTGCTAACACTGACTTCAGGTGACCCCTACCCGGCCGAGGTCGCCGCAACGGTGTACGCCGTCATGCAGCGACTCAAGTTCTCCAACCCTTACCGCCTATGCTACCAGTCACAAGTCGGCCCTCAGCCATGGCTCGGCCCGCAGACAGCAACCTCGGTGGAAGAGTACATCAAGAAAGGACAGAAAGACCTTGTGTTGATCCCGATCGCATTCACGTCGGACCATATCGAGACTCTCTACGAGCTAGACGAGGAGGTGATTGGCGAGTCCGGTCACAAGGACACAGTGAAGCGGGTCGAGAGTCTGAACGGCAGCAAGGTGTTCATTGAGGGTCTGGCGAGCCTTGCCAAGTCGCACCTCGAAAGCGGCATCATGTGCTCGACACAGATGAGCCTCCGGTGTCCGGGGTGCAAGAGCGACCGCTGTCTGGAATCCAAGAAGTTCTTCGCTGGACAGCAGACGCTGCCTGGCCAGTAAAGAATGAGAAGGCGCGAACGGATGTATATATTACTGTCAACGGTAAATAGACCTGTACAATCTGACTCCTACCTCTCTATGCTACCTCTCCATGCTTGTTACGCGGTAGTGGCAGCTATGTTCTGGCCCAACCAGACGAAACATGTTGGGGCCTGAGGACGAGCTCTCGAGCGAAATGTCCCAAGCCCTGGGGCAGGGTGCCGAATGCCGACAGGGCTTACAAATCGCAGGGACATCTGGCATACGGAAGGGGTGCGTCATCGACCCGTCGTCTCGCCCAACTCGATGCAATGCCGGATGGCTTGGTTGGAATGCCATTGGCTAAAGTAGATGCTGAACGTGCGTTTCACTCAAGTGCATCCCCAACCGCACAGTTAGGTTATGTCTAGTAGAAGCAACGCTGTCCCTACACGCGTAGTGTACCCTAGAGTTCTGACATTGGACACGGTTAAAATGCATCCTTCGTCTATCCGGACTGTCCAAGATGCGGCACCTTCTTTTAGACCCATTCCTCTATCGAAAGTGGGGGGGATGCACTTGTTGGTTATCATTATCAGTGGTTCGTGATGCATGCCATCCAAGGCGTTACGTAGTACGTGTATCGTAGACTTCGAAGCTAATGCAATCCGCCGCCAGGTGCGGCTCGAATCCTGTCTGATGTCTCCCTGAATTCCCGGACTTATAACTTTTCAAATGATTATCGGCCCTGAACTGCGTCCGACTTTGATCCCGGACAACTGTTCAACTTCGAACTGCCTCGTCTACGGCTTCGGAATGCCACGAGCGTCCCAGCAGAGTCCCTAGACAGGCGCGTTGTACGATACGACACCGGAAGAAAGTGGTATCGCGAATGCCACCGGTAACGAGGTGTGCCTTCAAAAGACAACTGCCGGGACCAGTTCTCGGAGAAATTGCGCGACACCGAGTTCCAGGGTAATTCGACGTCGAGTCGAACCGAGTCCGAGGT
>Ga0209127_100631_pt1 | contig 12140 bp, 3 predicted proteins | sample LakSupMetagenome_FD_187469 | JGI IMG/M metagenome (GOLD analysis project Ga0209127, IMG submission 187469) | Freshwater microbial communities from Lake Superior, Canada - Sta WM archaea (SPAdes) (version 2) | ecosystem: Environmental > Aquatic > Freshwater > Lake | place: Lake Superior, Canada...
CCCCTCCCCACATGTCGCCCCCTCGTCGCCGCGTTCCCAGGAGGCGCCTCATCATCCGTCTCCCCCTCCGCATCCTCCTCTTCGTCTTCCTCCCCCTTCCTCCCCCTCTCCTCCCTCTCCTCCCTCTCCCACTCCCGAACCAGCGCCATCCACCCCTTCCTCGCCTCGCGGAACTCCCTCATCCTGTCGGACCCCAGCTTGCCGGCCCGCCGCTTGTCCGTGGCGCACCGTAGCAGCGGCACCTGGACCACGGCCGCCAGCGCCTCGGCCACCTTGCGCGGCAGCGTGCCGTGCTGCCGCGCCACGGCGTCGTAGGGGAAGATGGCGCCCGCGAGCTCGGCCACGTCGACGAGCAGGTTCGCCGCGTGAGCCTTGCGGCTGCGGACGAGGGCTGCGGCGGCTTGGGATGCGGAGTGGGATGTGGCGGAGGTGCGGGCTGGGGGTGGTGGGTGTTGTTGTTGTTGTGGTTGTTTCGAGGAGGAGAAGCTTGGTTGGTGGGGACGGGGTTGGGGTAGGGCATGGGCTTGGGCTTTGGGCTGTGGGTGAGGTTGGTGTTGATGTGAGTGTTGTGCCTGCTGTCGCGGTTGGGGTGGCAGTGGTTGTTGCTGCTGGGCTAGTGCCGGCCTTGGGTTGGCGTAGGTTGGAACGGACGAGGCAGGTGTAGACTGCGTGACAGCAAATGGAGGGACAGGGATTGTAGATCGGTTAAGGGAGGCTTGGGTGGTGTTCTGGATAGAAGTCGGCAGAGGGTTGAAATTGGGAAGCATACCATTGATTAGCTGTCCAGGACCGAGACTGCTACCAGTACCAAGGTGGTGTTGTGTAGATACCGGCATTGCGGGCCCCTGGCAAGTCTGTGGCGTATTTCCCGAGGTCACGCTGTTGCCCGGATGAGGGCCCGCGTTCTGAGAATACACGTAAGCACAAGGCAGAGGGTTGACCCCTATACTTGGTTGAGAGTTCCTCTGGACATCGGTCCCGTTGGGTGTTGACAGCATAAATGGTGGAGGCTGGTTCTGCAAGCCAAAGACTCCGGGCCACGACGGCAGTTGGGATGAAGACGATGGCGGATTACCGGGAGACTGTCCATGGGAATGGCCGTGTGAGGGGGTATGTTGTCCCTCCTGTCGGGCGGTCAGGCACATCCGACACGGTGGCTTCTGTGGTGGCATCGGCTGCGGATTGATCCCATCGAATCTCGAATTTACAGCACTCAAGGGTGCTTGAGGTGGCCGTACTGGTTGAGGCTGCTGTAAGGTGGGTCGAATGTCTGTGATTGTGCTCCAGTCCGGTACCAGAGTACTTTGCGAGGATCTTGCCCATGTTGCCTGTCCATGTGGAAGATCTGAGGTGCCTGGATGGGGAGCGGGGCCTGTTTGGTAAGAGGACGGTGACGGCATCCTTTGCGAAAGAGAAGCGAGGTTTTCGGTCGAATACGTAGCAAAAGCAACGGAACCCTGTGTGCTCGGCGTAATGTATCCGGACTGCAAATGGTTCACTTTTGGCGGTGGAATGTACGTGGCAATCGAGTCCAGGTGCCCGAAGCATGGCGTGTTTACACTCGGCGTGATGGGCACCGCTGTGTTTATGCCCATCACATCGGTCTTGCTCGTGGCGTTTAAGCTAAGTAAACTCTGTGGGCTTTTGTAGGTGCTGAAGGTGGTCCGGAGGTTCGCGCTCGAAACGTCCAGCGGATTTCCGACATCCAGACATGACACCTGGTCGATCGTGATTGCCTGGGACGACGATGGTTGGCCAGGATGAGTTGGCATGCCATGACTGACACCTACTTCGCCAGTCTGAGGTAGCTGTTTAGGTGATACTGCCGCAGATGTCGGAGGCGGAGCAGAAGTCGGCGCATGCGTGCTGGGAAAGCGGAAGTTCTCCATGGCCGGAAGTGAGGTCCCCCTGTTGTCGCAAGGAGCGCCCGCTGATGGATGCGAGGGTAGTCCAAGTGGCATAGAACTGACACTCCTGTCCATGGTGAAGGCGTTGATATTGGCGTGAACGTGTCCCCCTTTGGAGGGACTACAAGCAGTGGGCCCAGTTGCCTGGCCTGCCTTCCCCTGCTCATCGCTTGTAAGCCGCATCTTCTTGATCGGTTGAGATGATATGAACTGCACTTCATCATCGTGCTCTCGCTTGGCTGGAACAAGTCGGTCACAAGGTCCACCTTGCGGTACTCCAGTGGTAGCTGGCTCCTGCTGAGGCCTGTTTGGGGCTGTAGAGCTCATGGCAGGCCAAGTGGTGGATCCAGGCTATTGAAGACAAGACTGCAGGCGATGCAAGTATTTTAAGTGAGTAGAACTTAGAGTCAGATGGTGTGGACAGTCCAGGTCTAAATAGGAAGCAGCGCACAGCCTGAAGTAGCCGTGGCGTACCGGCGGTCGACTGTCTGTCACCGAGTGGTAGTTAAGCTTTGATACAGCCAGATGTGAACTCACACTTAAGCAAATTGTTGGAGTACAGCTAGACTCATCCAGAGATCAAAGCCCTGCATTTACCACCCAGACCCAGGGCACAAGGTGAAGCGGGCCTTGGTCGACTGAAGGACGCTCCTAGAGGACAGCCACTGCGCCAAAGCAATCCACCACATCATACATGTGCAGCCCAAAGCAAACGCAGTTGTGGGCTTAGCCACCTTGAATAGGTGCCTCCTCTATCTCCAGGAACAATGGCTGATAGATAACATGTTTGTGTATGCGACAATAGAGCGTTGGGATTGTGAATTACCCTTGGTCAACAAAATGTTCTCTCGAAAGCTGCTGACATAGATCAAAGGTTCAGGGAAAGACAAATGGAAACAGGACAAACCGACGTGACTCCATATTGCTTACGAACCCTAAAGAACTTGTCGACTTTATAGATAATACAGTCGGGCCATCATCGATAAGAGCGTAAGGGCGACCGTGAGTGTTGAGATTGTAGTGAAAAGAGGCCAAAGGAGGGAAAGAAGGTTACGCGGGGGGTGTGACAGGTCAAAAATGATCGGCTGAAATTTCGAGAATTTCGCGGGGATTATGCCGCCACGGCCGCCATCCTCGGCGCCTCCAGGTACAGCGTCTGGAACGTGTTCGTGTCCTTCTTCAGCAGAATGTCCACCGGCGCCCTCCCGCTGATGTCTCCCGGCTTGGCTTCCACCTCCCACCGTGCGAAGCTCAGCGCCGCCCAGAGGCCGACCGCCGTCTGCGCGGCACCTTCTCCCAACCCCGGCGGGCCGGCCCACTGCGACCGTACCGCCTCCCACCCGTCGTCGTTGGCATCGGGCGGCGGGCGCGGGTACCAGGCCGCGTCGGCATCGTGCGGCGCCGGGAAGTTGACGTCGCCGGCGTCGCGGATGAAATACGTGTCGTACTTGAAGGCCGGGATGATGTCGGCCGAGATGACAGGCGTCGGCGACGACAGCGTCACGCCCATGGTGAGAGGCGTCAGTGTGGATGCATCCGACGACGGGCCGCCGCTGTTGTTCGGCTTGAGGAGGTCATCGTTGCCGTTGGGGTCGTCGTTGCTTGGCGAGACGGGGTCTTGAGCAGAGGAGTCTTGGGAGGAGCGCAGGTCAGCAATTGTCAGCATCAGGAATCATGCCAGATCGAAATATCAGAAGGCCAAGAATGGAAGCGAGAGCAAGCAGCCAGATGTCAGAAAAATGAAAAGAAAAAAGAAAAGAAAAAGAGACGTACAGTTGCCCCAGACGGCCTTGGGTACGGATTTGATCACCGGCACGCCTACATCCCACCGCGGCGCGCTCCCCGGTATCGGCGGGTCGTCTTCCGCCCGAGAGCGGCGGCTGGTGGCAATAGGCGTGATGGTGATGGTCAGCGTGCTGGTCAGCTTCTGCGTCAGGCGCATCGGCCTGGCGTAGATGGGCTGGCCGTTGCCCGGCACCGGCAGCGGCGCCGGCCTCGGCGCATTCGGGTCTAGCAGCGCCGTTATGACGGTAGCCGAGTCGATGGCGAACTTGCAGCCGACGGTGAACTGGAAGACGGCACCGCGAACTTTCCACGGCTTGTGGTCGGAGCTCGGAGTCGACTCGGCGTCGCCTGATGGGATGAGGCCCTCGTTGCACGTGTAGACGTGCGGCGGCGGGGACGCGTCGTCATCGGCGGCAGGGACGGCTTCATCCTCGTTCTCATCACCATCGTCGTCAAAAATCTCGTGGACGCGACCACGAGCAGGAGCGCTAAGCTTCCGCTTACCCCCGACGTCAATGGCACGGCCCTTCGCCGCCGCCATCAGGGAAGTCTTGGAGATATCTGACTGCAGGGCCAGCTTGTAAAACTCCTCCAGCAACAGCGCCGCCGCGTCACCACTCTCCTGGCGGCCAAAGTCGATGTCGAAGCCAAAGATCCAGAAGTTGACGTGCACGGTGCCGCCCGTGGGCGGCCCGTGCAGGTACAGATCAGCGCCGATCTCGACGTTGATATGGATGGTGCAGATCCATAGGTCGAGGGTGAAGGAGACACCGACGCTGAGGCCACTCTCGGCGGTGAAGTGGAAGGGCTTGTAGTTGATCAGGGCATCGGCCCAGGCGTCGAACCAGGCCCTAAGCGGGCCGAGCGACAGCGACGCGTCGAGGCGGCCGCCGGCCATGCAGACGTTGGGCGTGATGGCGAAGTAGGCCTCGCCCGTGATACTGAGGGCCGAGTCGAATGACCAGCTGATCTGCAGCCGCGGCGGGTTGGGGTACTGCGGCGGCGGCTGGAATCGGCGGTGGTAGCCGCCGACGGTGAAGACGAAGTCGCCGTCGCTAGTGCCGCCGTCGGCGCCGCCGAACCACTTGTACAACGCGAAGCCGCCGCTGAGGTGGCAGGCCGGATCGAGGATGAAGGACGACGGCGCCAGCTGGCCGTCGATTTTGAGCGTGCCGGCGTTGAAGTCAACGACGGCTACGATGCCCAGCTCGACGTGGATGATCTTGGCGTCGTTGCTCTTGCCCGCCGGCATGTCGGCCGTGGCGACGCCGAACAGGCCGAGCGTGATCTTGGGGTTCCACTGGATCACCACCACGATACTCGTCTGCAGCACCTCGAGCGCATTCAGGCTCAGGCCGGCGGCCAGCCAGAAGGAGCCCTGCTGCGGGAAGAACCAGCCGCCGTCAACGAGGTTCGCCAGCGCGCTGTTGGGGTCGGTGCCGCCGCCACCGCCGCCCGCCGCCGCCGCACCCTGCAGGAGCGGGAAGTTCTGCACGTTCTTGACGTTGGGGAACTGTAAGAACGTGTTGTAGCCGAAGCCGCCCGTGACGCCATCGATCTCAGCGAACTCGAGCGTGATGAGCGGGCCCTCGAGGATGAAGTAGACAAAGGCCGACGTGAAGCTGCCCGCGTCGGAATCGGTCGTGCCGTAGTAGCCCGCGGCCGCGAACAGCCACGGCACGAAACTCAGCGTCACGGCGCCCTCGTAGAAGTCGCGGTCGACGGGCGGCGGGCCCGGTTGATGGAGGTGCTTGTGCAGGAACATGCCGGCGAGGATGACGGGCGGCTGGTCGAAAGCCACGCCTAGGCCCGAAAGACTGAAGGAGGGTGTGGGCAGCTGGAAGATGGTGATACCCTTTGAGAAGGTTAGGTCGAGGCTGAAGCCGAGGATGTCGAGCCCGATGGGCCCGAGGGCAATGGAGGCGTCCATGATGATGGAGAGTGTGGGCTCCTTGCCGCCGCTGTACTTGAAGCCCATGTTCCGGATGGTCAACGGCCCGATCTTCTTCTCGTACGGCGCCTTGGCCGCGCCTGGATCCGGCTGTGCGTTATCGTCTACATCGCTGTCATCTTCGAGGTCATCCTCGTCGTCCGACTCTGCGTCAGATTCGATCGTGACTCGCGTCTTCAACTGCCCGAAAATAGCCCGCCTCTTGCGACGCGCTAGCACGACTTTGCTGCTGACTCTGGCTTCGGAGCTCAGAGAGGCCGTTGGGGTGTAGAAGAGATAGTCTAGCACCACGTTCGGCTGTCCCTTGCCGTCCTTGAGTACGAGGATGAAATGCGCGCCGATCGGTATAAGCACATCCGAGTCGACGTAATTCTCTTGCTTCTTCGTCATGCGGAAGGGCAGTGTCCTCTTGCCTAGGTTTTGCAGCTCCCCGTTGATCGCGTTCATCTCGGCCCAGGTGAGGCCGCCGCTGGTATCCTCCTTCGGCTTGGCCTGCACGTACACCAGCACCATTTCGTCAAAGGGCTGCGTCAGGTCGCCGATGAGCGGGATGTCGACCGATGGGAGCCCCGTGATCTCCATGGCGAAGACGCGGCGCGGCGGCGGTCGGCTGCTCGCGCCGGGCGGCGTGGCGGGTTGGTATTGAACGGCTTGGAAGGTCATCTTGTCAAAGCTGAGCCAGGCCGTGAAGAGCAGCGCCTTGTCCGTGGACCCGTTCGGTCCCGGCAGCGAGATCACGTCGAGGCCGACTGCATCCTTGCTGTTTGGTGGCTCGATCGGCACGTCGAGGATAAAGTCGGGGAGCTCCTCGTCGATGTCGTCGCCAAAGACGTGGCCCAGCAGGTCGCCCAGCTTCGTACCCGTGTAGATCTGCGAAGTATCAAGGGCGGCCAGGAAATGCCAGTCAGACTGCTTCGAGTCCTTGGATTGCTGGCATGTGAAGTCGAGGTTGAGCACCAGCGACCCGATCAGGATGGAGGCGTCGATGGCAAAACTCGACGCGGCGCCACCGGCCTGGTAGTCGTACTCGACAGCCAGCGCGCTGATGACGATGTTGTCCAGAATCGCGCCGATGCCGCCCTGGGTGTCCGAGTCGAAGAACTGGTACAGAGACGAGCCGGCCAGGCCGTGCACCAGGCCATTGAGCTTCCACGAGCCGCCGATGAGGGTGACGGCGCCCATGAGCTGCGCGGGCGAGCCGTTCTTGGCGCCCGGTGCCGCGCGAATCAGCGCCTTCATCGCCAGCGTAGCGTTGAGCGAACCCGTCTTCCCGAAGTTATACGAGACGCCCAGCGTCAGTTCCCCGAGCGAGATGAGAGGAATGGCACCCTGCGGTGGTCCCGCCATGATGCTTCCGGAAAAGGATATCCCTGCGCTGCCAATGGAGAGGACAGCCTCGGTGACTTCGGTGGGAATCTCGGCGGGAATCCCTTCAAATCCTCCGATCTGCCTCAGGTCGAGGTAGGGCGGCCACGTCTCATCAGGCTTGAGGGTCACGGGCGGTATGACGGAGTAGTAGGCCTCATAGTCCGGCATCATCAGCGCCTCCGTCGCGTCAAGCAGGCTGCCCGGGGCGGTCCAGAGACAGCAACTCAGCGTGCTGCCGCCGTCGAATTTGTTCCACGTGTACGTCATGAGGAAAATGGCGAAGCTCTTCCCGCCCGAGAAGTTGACGCGCGTCTCGAGGTCGATCTGGACGCTGCCGACGCCGGGCGTCTGCGCCGTCGCGCCGGCCGAAGCCGGCTCGTTGTCTAACACGACGACGATGCGGCGGATGTACGGCGGCTCGAACGACGTGGCGCCCGCCGTGTTGGCGAGCCAGGACGAGAACTCAAAGTTGCTCCCCTCGAGCCCGAGAACGGGCTTGAAGAAGTCGAAGATGGTCTGCAGAGCGTCAACCTTGGTGCGGAGCACGAGCGTGAGCTGGATCTGCTCCGGGTGAAGTTTGATGGCGGCATCGAAGACGGTGCCGCTGACTTTAAACTCGCCCGCGAAAGCGACCGATCCGTCGGAGGTGATGCTCGCACCCGGCTGGTTGCCGGGAGCTTGAGCCGGCGCCCAGGTAGACGTGCGTCTGGCAATCACGGACGCGCTTGTGATGGACAAACCCCCCAGCACGCCAATGTAGCCGTTCAGCGTCTGGATAGCTTTTTGATCGAGGTCCATCTCGAGCCTCGTCGTCGTACGATAGCTGGTCAACGGCTCAAACCACACTGCGTTTCTCTTCCCCGTAGCGCACCGAGGGATGGAGAGACTGATATCGCGGAGGAACAGCACCGCGGGCGACTGGTCGAGTTGGGTGATGCCGGCAAAGCCGAGCAGCTGCTTGAGCGTCGCTGTGGCGGGGGCCGACCAGACGGTCGTGTCGAGGCCGAAGACGAGGATCTTGACGTCGGTAAGGACGCCAAACGGCGGGGCCTGGCCGTTTTGCAGACCGAAGGCGTCCTGCACGGCGTTTGTGGAGAAGACGAGCGGGTTGGACTTGCCGCCCGAGATGTCCGCCGTGGCAAAGGTGAAGCCGGAGATGGAGTTGGCCGGGGCGTTGAGGACGTAGAGCTTGTCGGCCTGCAGCGCCTGCGTCATGTAGCTACCGAACTCGTCCGAGGCCAGCAGCGCCGTGGTGCCGGTGGGCTGCGGCGGACGTGGCCCCCGTAGGCAGAGGTTGCAGTAGTGCAGCGACGAGACCAGCGCGTCGAGCGGGCTGTCCTTGTCCAAGATCTGGTATTGGCTGGCGGCGATCTTGATGGCGCTGTGGGCGACGCTACCGGCATAGTAGTAGTAGCCGTCGTCCTCGTCCACGAGATGGATCTTCGGCCCCCTCGCTGCGGCGGGCGCAAGGCGAGGTGCCGAAACATGTCGCTTGGGGCCGCGGCGACGCGCTTCCTCGGCCACGCTGCCCTCGGCATCCGAGTCCTCGTTCGGGTCGGTTCCCGGAGCGTCCGAGTAATCCCCGGGGACCACGGCGCCGGTCGGACTGAAAAAAGCCAGATGGTCTGTCGGGTCGGCAGCATCCTTCAGGTTACTAGGCTTGAACAGGGCAACGTTCAGGGGAAATACGGGGATAGCCGGGACGGCCGTGTTCGCCACTGTGGCCGTCATCTGGACGGGAAAGACCGAGTTCTTGGCGACGCGGTTGAACCTGAACAGTCGCGGACATCCTCTGTACTTGTGCCAGACGGCGCCGTCTCCGTCATCGTTGTTGCGTATGGCAATGAAAACCGCGTCGATCTGGTTATTGTCCGTGATGGCGCTCCTGTTGGGCCACGTGTAGCCGGCGCCTACTGAAGGGTGGCTCTGCGGGCCTGGGTGGCACATACTGAGCCACAGTCGGTCAAGTTGATAAGTGACAAAGCCCCTCAGCCATACGTCGCTTTGGTTTTGCTGCTTCCAGAACCAATAGTCCATGAGGATCGAGCTGAATGGAGTCGTGGGCAACATGTACTTGTTGACGTCGTCGAGGAGTTTCTGGGTGTCCTCCCAGTAGGATTTGAACTCGGCGTCATTCCAGTTCTCCAGAGACTTGTTACTGACACGATATGCCTTGGGATAGAAAAAGCTCGTCCCGTTAGCCTGCTTCGCGGCCAGGTAGAACGGGTACTTCGTGCCCAGTACCGCGGGAAGGCTGGCCTTTGACTTGGTCCAGAGCCAGAGGTGCCACAGTATCTCAAAAGCTACGTTAAAAAATGTCAGTACCAGAAGCACATCTCCACGGCAGCCATCACGCGAAACGTACACGGGTGTATGTGCCTAGAACTCGGTGTCGACATGACGATGTTCTGGGGATTGCAAGCATTCAAAAACCCGAGCGGCGTCGACGACCGAGAGCCATGGTGGCTGAGTTTCATCGTCGTCATCTTGCTGACGCCGCTCCGGATCAGCCAATTGATGGTATCGACCTCAGTGGGATCGTCGGCATCGCCGGCGAGGTAGTGAGAGATTCTCTTGGTGTCGGTCCAGTAAATGATGCAGATGATGGACACCCTGTTGGTACGCGTCACCTTGGCGTCCGGGATGACGCCGACCGGGGACGGGCCCAGCTGGCGCTGCATGACGGCGATGCAGTACATGCTCGGCGGCAGCGGGTCATTGGGCTGGATCTTGGGGTCCTGGGGCGGGTTCGCCTTGACGAGGGCGGCGAGATTCGGCACTTGGTCGACGTTCACGGAGCATTTCTTGTTAAAGAAGAACTCACGACCCAGGACGAGGCCCAACGACATGCCCTGCAGGTTGGGGTCGGCGGTGCGCAGCATGCAGAAGGGGACGTAGTGCTCCACTACGGTGTCTTTGTATCCTTCGTAGGCTATGTTGATGCTGCCGTATCCAGCGGCGTCGCAATTGATGTACTTCCCCGGGGCGCCGTTTAGCTTGGGCCACTGCCAGCCCCAGGCCCAGTTGGGCACGTAGAAATACGTTGCTGGCCGCAGGGTTGTCCCATCATCCGTGTACTTCAGGTAGTCGATGACGCCTTTGTTAATAGCGGCGTCGTCCTTGATCATGGCGAGGAGGGCGCCGTAGTGGTCCTCGTCCCAGTGGCTGATGACGATGGTGTCCAGTTGGCACCTATTATTGCTCGAGTTCGGCCACTCGTAGGTCTGGGTGAGAAACCCGATCATCTGCCGGACCGGGTGCGGTTGGTATGTATCGGTGCCCGGGTCAACCCTCGACATCGCCGAGCCGCCGTCGATGAGGACGCATCTCCAGGCCACTCTGCGATCCTTCAAGGCAAGATACGCCAGCACGTGGAACGAGCAGTCTCCATTGCCTACGTTGACGTGGTACGTCTCGACTCCCCAGGTGTCTGTAGTCATGTTGCCGAGAGCTGGCCGAAGCGTCAGCTCAGGGGCGGACAGGAGAGACAGATGCAGGTGTTGTGGACAGACGAAGTTCTAGCAGTGTATGGGAATGTTGCCTCAGATGTCGTTCCGCCTAGCATTCAACAAGGGGAGACGGTTGCTCGCGCGTACTTCGTAGATGAAGAGGCGTAGCTGTACTTGCAAGGCAAGCAAAGGGGGCCGGCGGCCAAAAGGGGTAGCCTCGGAGGTTGAGGCTAATCCCTTGTCTAGGCCTGATGAACGATGCCCGGGTGACACCTTGTCGTCATTGGTGATTCTGGATGGTAAGTGTGCGCCGTTACGAAGCTAAGTTGGGTGCGAGACGACGGAGGGAACGAAGCAGTGATTGCGGGTGCGAGCTTCGTGGGGTTCCCATGGGAGCACGTCGAGGCGCGGCTCGATGGGCTGCGCCGGTCTGCTCGAGGCAGTTTGGAACCCCTATGACCTTTCCAATTCTTCCCTCACAGCAACTCCGACGTCTCGCGATCTCGTCCAGCGACAGCCGGATGATCGGCAGGGAGAACTTCGCTTTGGCTCACCGGTATGTTATCTTGCGCGGCTGGCTGAGAAGCAAAAGTTACGGGCGCAAGAACCGCCGCGATGTGACCCATGCCGGATTCATGGCGACGCCTCAAGATACAAGGCATGCCTGAAGATGTAAGTATTGCCGAGGTACCGCTACGCACAAGACGAATTGAGCGTGTGCTGGCACCCAGAACGCCGCACATGGAACTGCTTGCTATAGTCATCGGAGACTCACTGTGGCTTGCTGAGGCATGCGGTGGTGCAGACACGCTGAGACATGTCTAGGTCGGGGGAAGCATTCTTGTGCTTGACGCCAGGGCGTGGCGTTAGTATATCAGGATTGTGGCGGCTCTGTTATGGCGCTGAGTGAATTACCCGTGATTCAGCCAGCCATACCCTTCTCGGTCATATACGATTGGATATTCTCTGAATCACTGACATATGGAAACCTTGATTCGCTTTGCTAACTGCCGTTCAACAGAGCAGACAAGCGTTGGTCCCTCCATCTTCGCGTAGCAATTACCCACATTTGGAGACAACGCTCCGCTAGACTCACTTCCACTGCCGGATTCGGCTCTGCTGCGCTAAGCTACCTTACCCTCCACTGTGGGCTGCCCTCAGAGCGACACCCCTCTCAGCAGGAGCACTTGGTGGTTGCGGCTTCGGCTTGGCCGGCGTGTCCGGGCAGATGATGGGCGCCTTGAGCTGGAGGTAGCCTTCGAGCGCCGTGTAGGGCCCGGCCTGGTAGCCCGGCTTGCTGTCAACCTTGGCCAGCCCCAGCGCCATGTGCTCCTGCTTGCCCGAGGCTGGGTCGACGAACGGCTGCAGCCAGGCCCAGTTGGCGACGGGCAGCGAGGGGATGCCTACGGCGCTGCCCTTGACCGTCTGGTCCAGGTCGGGCGGCGAGAGCGCGTACGCCGGCCCCAGAGTCTTGGTCGGGTCCTGATCCCACCAGCGCTGCACGTCGTCCGTCACCAGCACGGGGCCGAGGTGGAAGAAGGCCGTCATCTTGTTCATGGCCGCCTGCCACGTCCACGGCGGCAGCCGCAGGCTGCCGATGGGAAGCACGCTGCTGTACGACGTCACTGGCACAAAGGGGTCAACGAGCATGCCGAACACTTCGAGCTGCGCGTTCCAGTC
>Ga0209127_100632_pt1 | contig 12128 bp, 7 predicted proteins | sample LakSupMetagenome_FD_187469 | JGI IMG/M metagenome (GOLD analysis project Ga0209127, IMG submission 187469) | Freshwater microbial communities from Lake Superior, Canada - Sta WM archaea (SPAdes) (version 2) | ecosystem: Environmental > Aquatic > Freshwater > Lake | place: Lake Superior, Canada...
GGGGGTTAGCGTCACGATCCCCGTGGGGACGCACTTCCAGTTCCGGGCCGCTGAGGGGGCCGGGGGCTTGGATATATTGGGAGTTACCGTGCCGCCTTGGCCTGGGGAGGGGGAGGCCGTCGTCAGTGGGGTGGCGCCGTGGGAGGCCAATGTTTAGGGGGGGATTCAAGACGGTGGTTTGGAATTTCGGGAGCGAGACATTACAGTTTATCTCATTGGGGGGAAAAGAGGGAGCCTCAGTTGAGGATGTCCTCGGCATCACGATCATTCCTAAGGAGTGTCCGGATAACTCATGTCATTTCAAAGACCAGTACGAGATCGCATAGCTAATCGTGGTTTCCAATCTTGTAGCTATTTTCGTGTCCGCAGTTTTAAATGAAACATTCCACCCTTCCACCCATAGATGCCTTCAAAGCAGTTGCTAAGCTGACGGTCAGCGAGGACGAAAGGTCGAGGAGGCTGGATTAAACCGCTGCTTACCCAGTTTTACTTGTGGACGGGGCAGTCAGAGCAGCTGCAAGAGGCGCCGCAGGAGCAGTCGTTGCCGCACATGATGATGATTGCGATGGACTGAGAGTAAGACAGATGTTATTCGGTAAGCGATTGTAGTTTGAAGTTTGCTTGTTATGATATCAGATGAAGTCTGAAGAGGAAAATGCGCCAAGCCCGGGTCGGGAGACCCTGAGGTATTTATGCTTTTCGAAGGGTCCCGTCAGCCGCCATTGCCGAGTGCAACTATAGTAATGCTACTGCGGGTTCGAGAACGGGGGCCCCTTCAGACTCCAGTTGAAGGCGCAGTCCTAGCTGACTAGGAGCAAGTTTGGCCGCTTGGAACGACGAGCGTTCCTGTTTAGGGTGTTTAACATGCATGAAATATGCACTCATATGTGAGGGGGTGGTGTGTGGGTTGGGTGATTGATTCGCTGCCGTGAGTTCGCGGATTCTGTATCTCCACATCTCAAGAGACCAATCCAGAGGATCGTGCGGGCGTATAAGAGGTCCGGAGCTCACCGCATGCCACGGCCTCACCAGTCCGTGGGATTCATGTTGCTGGTTGTCGGAATCAGTAGTTCAGCGCAACATCGGAGCTCGTCACGGCTCCTCCAACCGAGAAATGTTGTATGCTTACTGTAACCCCCACGGAGTATGGGAACATGCTGAAGAGAGTCCGTCTGCCGAGATTACTGCTGCACCGCGCGGCGATGACATGGGTGACTTGGTCGGTCTCGTGCACAACAGGAGGCTAATAAACTTAGACCACTCGGACACGACCCGACAATGTATGCCTAGACGCTGTGCACCACTCCAGACCTGGTTCTATGCATTCGATACAACTGCATCAGATGATCCAGGTGTAATGATCGAAGCATCCAGGGGCCACCAGGCTGGACCTCACGTCACAAGGCGGGCTGCCCAGGAATAGCACCAGAGATCAAACGAAGCAGGTTGTCGGTACGCTCTGAGATCCGCAGCCCGCCAGAGTTCCGACTGAACTTGAGTGTGTGCGAAATCAGAGACTGAAGCGACCGCTTAGGCAGTCGAGGTACGTGAGAAGGCAACCGGGGAGGCAGTATTCGTTGGCGCACGGAGGGATCCCGCGTTTAGTCACATTAATCAGTAACATCCCGCTAGAGACCACGTAAGGGATTCACTTCACTTGAAGTCATACGTAAGTTAGGTGGCTTAGTTCCTCCAGGCCAGTTGTCATGCTTGGCCATGGCCCATGGCCCTAGTGCCAGCTCAAGCAAGTTCGGACTATGGACGTGATAAGTGAGTTTCCTGTGACATCATTTAGCATCGTTGTGCTAGCAAGAAACGTCCACGAACAAAGGGAGCCAAGCGCCACGTCAAGTGAGTGATTCAACCTTGACCGCAAGCCTTACCTATGGGTCAAAATCATGAGACGTTCCATCACTGTTGGTGGCGCAGTGGTTAGAAGCTCTGCCCATCCAGATACGACCTGACTACCGAGGGGAAACGTACAATGGTTCAAATCCCACATGGGACGGTTCCTTGTAGTAATCAGATGTGTTGCAAACAAGTTCCCTGCAATGGGGGGCGCAGTAGCTACCACACGGTGAAGTTGGTAGGCTGGGCTTTTGCCTTTTGGCTTCACATGTTTTTTTGTCGAAAATGCCTATGACTTTCAAGTACAGGCCCAGTTCATCATCTAACAGCACAGCTCGGCGTACAGAGCGTGTCCTGGCTCAAGTACGGCGTGAGGAAGAATGAGAACGGCCATGATGCTCCAAGACAGCGTAGAGTATACACTTGCCTTTAAGACACTAGATCAGGCATTGGCTTAATTTTCCCAAGCAGGAGACAAGGGCCCCGTGAAACAAGGAAATCGAGGCTTTGAACGGGCCACAGACTCGGTACTCCTTGATCATGATGACGATGATGCTTTGAGGCACTCGTTCCTCGCTTGAAGAAAGTGAAGCGCCAAGCTAAAGCGCAATTTCTATCACAACCCCGAGTCAGGCTTTGGGTCAAGATTCAGGCATGTGAATAAGGGAATTAGGAACCGCCCTCGCGTTATGGTCCGTCCATCTTTAGAAGATGCTGCTAGGTTCTAATGAGATGAAGTCGAGGTAAGGATGCAAGACAAGTGCGCTGGATCACCGGGTTCGTCACGTGGACAGGCGGACAGGGTACCCAAAAGGGCGGAATCACGACTCCACACCGCGTCACACACGCGTCTCACCCGAAACGGCTTCTAGAACACCTGGATTTGCGAGTCCGGACGGCTGAATGGCTGCAAGGACAGGACCCATACTACGTTGATGCCCGCAGTTGAGACATCATGAGCGACTACGACTCCGGGGACGACCTGTTCGACGGCATATCCACCCCGCCGCCGAGCTCGGTGGTCAGCCACCCAGCTCTTAAACGGAAGCAGCCCGACGATGACTACGGCGACTTTGGCGACGACTTGGAGGAGATTGTTGAGATTGCGTCTTCGGCAACGAAGAGACCCAAGCTTGAGTCGAGGCCCCATGTCAACGAGAAGCTCGTGAATACCCTGGCAAGGGGGATTCTAGCCGAAAAGTTCGGCTACGTCAGTTTCAGGCACGAACAAGAGGCCGCCATCAACGCTATCTTGCGGGGTGACAATGCCCTTGCCATCTTCCCCACTGGCGCTGGCAAGTCACTGTGCTATCAGGTGGGGGATCTGTGTTCATCTCGATGGGCCTGGGCACAACGGACTGACAAGTAGTAGATACCGGCCATTGCATTTGAGCGTCTCGATCTGCTAGATGGATCTAGAACGGCTGGAGAACATGGCATCACAATAGTCGTGTCCCCTCTCATCGCTCTCATGAAGGACCAGGTAGACGCCCTGAAGAAGCGCGGCATTCCGGCAGACTGCCTGGATTCGACCAAGACATGGCCGGAACAGCAGGCCATCAGCGCGGCTATGCACGACGGAAAGCTGCGCATACTGTACTGTGCACCAGAGAGGCTGAACAACGAGGGCTTCGTTCAGATCATGAAGTATGTCAGGGGAGGAGTCCGGCTGGTTGCCGTCGACGAAGCTCACTGTGTCTCTGAATGGGGTCACTCGTTCCGGCCCGAGTATTTGAAAGTCGCGCGCTTTGTCGAAGAGATCAAGGCAGAGCGCGTCATCTGCTTGACGGCGACTGCCACGCCCAGAGTGGCCGACGACATCTGCGAGGCCTTCAACATTTCTAAATCGGCGGTGTTCCGCACCTCGCCCTACCGGCCGAACCTCGAGCTGCAAGCCAAGGCCGTCAGCACGAAAGACGACAAGTTCCCCCTTATTTTCGCCTTTCTTCGCAAACACCCCGGGCCGACTCTCGTTTATGTGACACTGCAGCAGCAGGCTGTCCTCATGGCCGAGAGCCTGAGAGAGCACGGATTCGGGAAGACGTCTGCCTTCCATGCCGGTATGAAGATTGATGCTAAGAAGCGAGTTCAGGAGGATTTCATGGCCAACAGGGTCCACATTGTCGTCGCCACCGTCGCGTTTGGCATGGGCATTGACAAGCCCGACATCCGCAACGTGATACACTTCGACCTCCCGAGCACCATCGAGGAGTACTCCCAGCAGGTCGGCCGTGCAGGAAGGGACGGCAAGCCCAGTTCATGCATGTACTACATCTGCCCGGAGGACTTCTACCTCCGCGAGAACTTCGCACGCGGCGACCTCCCGTCCAAGTCCTCGCTCGACGGCTTGCTGAGGGACATCTTCAGCGCCGACGTTGTGAGGCTCCGCGAAGGCGACGTGTTCAAGAAGAGCCACTACGAACAGTCTCGCGAGTTCGACGTCAGGCAGGGCCCGCTCAACATTATATACGCGACGCTTGAGCTGCGATTCGGTCTCATTCGAGCGATCACGCCCGAGTACAGCGAGTACAAGTTCGTCGCCTCTGCCAACTACTTCCGGTTGAGGCACATAGACAAGTCTCGGGAAGGCCAGGCGATCTACAACTCGGCCAAGAAGGCGCCGAAGGCGAAGTGGCACAACGTCGACCTAAACGACATCGTCTCCCGGACCGGGCTCCGCCGGCCGGACCTCGTCCGCAAATTGAACCTACTCCACGATCAGGGCGACATTGAGCTCAAGGCCGGAGGGGTAGAACCTCGGTACCGCGTCCTGAAGGCTCTGCCAAAGACAGACAAGGCCATCAACGACCTGGTCGAGATGCTATACGTCGACCTGGTGAAGAAAGAGCAGGATGCCCTGAACCGAATGCAAGAAGTGGTCAAGCTTATCACGGACGAGAAGTGCTTCGCCTCGGCGCTGGCCGCCTATTTCGGCATGGACCTGCCTGGCGGGAAGAAGAAATGCGGCCACTGCACGTTCTGCATGACGGACAAACCGGTTGTTCTGCCCCCTCGTCCGCCAGAGGTGGTGGACATCGACAAGATCAAGGACGTCCTGAGAGTGTGCAGGGTCAGAGACGATCCCAGATTCCTGGCCAGGATTGCATTCGGCATCAAGAGCCCTCGCGTCACTCAGTTGAAGCTGGATAAGTCGCATGTGTTTATGTCGCTGGCGGACCACAGCTTTGAGGCTCTGATGAGGGAGTTTACTAAAGCCTGTGCCACTCGAGGTGCGTAGGCATCTGAGAATGGGTCTCGACAGCACGGACTTGGTCGCAGACTCGGTGTTTACTCACTGCGAGAACTGTTGATGGGGGAACTGATCTGGGCGTTAGCGGTGTCCATTTGTGGCGTTCCAGGCGCGCAGACAGGGCTGAAGGTTAGCGGCGCCTACCGTCGGCTTTAAACGGGGTGCCCCGCGGGTTTGGTTTGGTTTTCATCGGCATGTGGTTTGTAGTGGGGTCTGAGCCAAGTGCTTCTGGCATCATCCTGCCAGAAGTCTTCGCCATTCTTTTTCTGCCAAGTGACGCTGAACGCTGACCGACTTCACTTTGGTTCTGTTGTATCGAAACTAGACAGATACCCCAAGATCAACTTTGTCGCTACCGAGAGACTAGGGTCTTCATCATTGACAGCTTCTGACATCTTGAAATCCACCCTGCTCGCACTCCGAACATGACGGGCGCAAATGGCGATGTCACGAATGGCGAGCCACGGCCGCCAGTACCAGTCCAGGAGGCGCCCAAGCTGTCCGTCAAGAACTCAGCTACGGAACTGATTGGCAACACGCCTCTCGTGCGGTTGAACAAGATCCCTCAGTCCCTCGGCATCGAGGCTGAGGTCTACGCCAAGGTTGAGCTGTTCAACGCTGGCGGCAGCGTCAAGGACAGGATAGCACTGCGCATGGTCGAGGAGGCCGAGAAGAGCGGGCGCATCAAGCCGGGCGACACCCTGATTGAGCCCACCAGTGGAAACACGTACGTCGCTTTTCCAGCCTGTGGACTGGAGAGAAGAACGCTTGACTGACTTGTACATGTGCGTTACAGGGGCATTGGCCTTGCCCTCGTCGGCGCCGTCAAGGGCTACAAGACCATCATCACCCTCCCCGAGAAGATGTCGGCCGAGAAGGTCTCCGTCCTCCGCGCACTCGGCGCCACCATCATTCGAACCCCGACCCAGGCCGCCTGGGACAGTCCCGAGAGCCACATCGGCGTCGCCAGGCGCCTGCTGAAGGAGATCCCCAACTCCCACATCCTCGACCAGTACACCAACAAGGACAACCCCGAGGCTCACGAGTTCGGCACGGCGGAGGAGATCTGGGCCCAGACGGGCGGCAAGGTGGATGCCATCGTCGCCGGTGCGGGAACCGGCGGCACCATCACCGGTCTCGCCCGCGGACTGAGGAAGCACAACAAGGATATCAAGGTCGTGGCCGCCGACCCGTTCGGCAGCATCCTCGCCCTCCCCGAGGCGCTCAACGAGGAGAAGGCCAACCAGCCCTACAAGGTGGAGGGCATCGGCTACGACTTCATCCCCGACGTGCTGGACCGCGAGGTGGTGGACAAGTGGTACAAGACCGACGACCGCGAGTCCTTCATGTACGCCCGCCGCCTGATCGCCGAGGAAGGGCTCCTCGTGGGCGGCAGCTCGGGCAGCGCCATGGCCGCCATGGTCCGCGCCGTCAAGGACCTCGGGCTCGGCAAGGGCGACGTCGTCGTCGTCATCCTCCCCGACAGCATCCGCTCCTACCTCTCCAAGTTCGCCGACGACGACTGGCTCGCCGCCAACGACCTCCTCCCCGCCACCGAGCCCGTCAACGGCGCCGACGAGGACCCGGCCCACGCCCGCAGGCCCGCCTCCAAGCGCCGCCCCAGCGACCCGTACGCCGGCGCCACCATCCGCGACCTTCGCCTTAAGCCCGTCACCTCGGTCCTGGCCGACAGCCCCATTGCCGACGCCATCGAGACGATGCGCGACCGGGGGTTCGATCAGCTCCCCGTCCTCGCCCCCGGCGCCGGCGGCAAGCTCGTCGGCCTCGTGACGCTGGGCAACCTACTCAGCTACATCTCGCGCGGCCGTGCGTCGGGCAAGAGCCCCGTGAGCGACGTCATGTTCGACTTCAGCAAGCTGGACGAGGTGGTGACGGACCCGCGCAAGATGGGCTCCGGCGGGGAGGGGAAGAAGAGGAAGTTCGTGGACATCACGCTCGACACGCCGCTGTCGGCGCTGAGCAAGTTCTTCGAGTGGAACAGCGCCGCCGTGGTGACGGACAAGGTCGAGGGAGGGGGCAAGAAGCCCGTTGCGATTGTGACCAAGGTGGATCTGTTGACTTGGATGGTGAAGCAGGTCAAGACCGAGTGAAGTTTTCTAACGCGTTGTATGGCATGCTGGCAATGGTTGCATTGGCGTTTGAGGGTAATGGTAGACTTTGATTTTGGGATGGGGTGGTATGCACGGATTGGCATGGTAATGGCCGAAAATGCGGAGGCCTAGATGACGAGCCTCAACCCATTGGATCTGAGTTTCGGTATAGGGTAGGACTCAACTCCAGCTTCCTTCGAGGACTGAACTAGAGATGCGAATGCAAGTCAACATGCAAGACAGTCCGGAACCTCTTGTACCCGTCCATAGGTGATATTAAGTCAAAGAATACCACGTCGTTCGCCCGCGTCCACGCTTTGACCTGGTTCATGCATATTATCCGGAGCGGGGAGCATCGCACATCCCCAATGGCGATCAACACTAGGAATCTCCGTATCGCGATGTCTTGGGAAGGTTTTAGGGTGGCTGGCCGGAGTTGACTTTCTGGTTCAGCACTACTTGGACGAGGGTCACAGGTTGGGCGCTGGTAGCTGAGTTGGTAGATATTGCTGCTCCAGCTGAATGTTGTCGAATGCCGAAGTGGCCCTCCACGACGCACAAGGCACGCGTCCCGGCTATTCTCCCCGTTACCCAGGGATACATCCGTGCCCTTAATATGAGAACACGGCAAGGAGCTACAGTACCGCACTTCCACATGCGGGGGTTGCTTGACGATGCCGGACCAGTGACCATATAAGAAAGCGCGTCTCGCGTCTGTCTTGGCATGAGGCACCATCTGTGTCGACAGTCATGTGGTACTCTGTTGTTTGAACCAGGAGAAACACCGCGATGTCTAGCATCAACAAGCAGCCGACCCTCCTCCTGCTGGCGGCATCATTGCTAGCCGTAGCCGCATCCGAGCCACAAGACAGGGGCTTATACCAGGGAGGAGGACTAACAATCCTCACCCAGAATCTCCTCGATGGTAAGCCCTCATCAGCACCTCTCTTTTCCAAATTCCTCACTAACCCAACCCTCAGGCGCCGCAAACGACCTCAACGGCGCGATCCTACTCTCCCAACCAAGCCCCTACTCCGCCGCCTCTTCCTCCTGCGCCCTCCTAGGCGAAACCCTCTGGGACCCCTCAACCCACTCCTTCTCTGCCGGCCTGAACGCCTCCCTCTCCTACCAGCACTACCAAGGCCTCGCCAGCAACTCAACTCTCTACTGGGTCGCCGGAAACTCCTCGTCCACGCTCTGCACGTCGCTAGACCCCTACGGGACCCTGCACACCCTCGACTGCACCCGCGCCCTCCCTGCCCTCTGCACGCAATCGGCCCCCATCTCCACGAGCTCGGCGTCCAACACCTCGGCGGCCTGGCAGGTGCAGCTGCCTCTCGACCGGGTCCTGCTGACCGGGTACCGGGACCACCACGCCTTCAAGTTCCGCGGGATCCGCTACGCCGAGACGCCGGCGCGGTTCGGGTACTCGACGGTCAAGCTCTATGACCGGGAGGATGCGGAGGCGATAGATGCCACCACCGCGGGGGCGGACTGCGTCCAGCCCGTCGGGGAGGTTAGGAACGGGAGCAGCGAGGACTGCCTCTTTCTTAATGTCTGGACGCCGTATCTACCCCCCGCGGCTGCTGCTGCTGGCGGTGAGAAGAGAGGACAGCTGAAGCCGGTTATGGTTTACCTGTACGGAGGCGGCTTCACGTCCGGGTCGGGCAAGAATCCCAACACGGACGGGACGAATCTTGCGTCGAGGGGTGACGTGGTTGTTATATCCGTGAACTACCGGGTGGGTAGTCTCGGGTTCCTGGCTTTCGATGACGGGGTGCATAACGGGAACTATGGCATAAGCGACATGGTCACCGCGTTAGAGTGGGTGAAGAAGTACGTCCGCTACTTTGGGGGTGACGCCGACAGGGTGACTGTGTTTGGCGAGTCTGCGGGGGCGATGGGCGCGCACATACTCCTCGCGAGTCCCAAGGCGAAGGGACTGTTTCACCGAGCGATCATGCAGTCCGACCCGTCTGGGTACCCGAATGGGGGGAAGTTTACGTGGAGTCAGTATGCTACACCCGCGGACGAGTATAGGAGTACGACCAAGAGGGTGCTGGAGGCGGCTGGGTGTCTGAATGCGACGGACCAGATTGCTTGTGTTAACAAGATTGGGGGGTTTGATCTTGTCAACCTCTCCACGAACGCCAAGTGAGTACTCCTTGACGTGGTGCGCACATGCTTACCTGATGTTACGGACTGACACTGCTCCTCAGCGGCGCCACGGCAGACGGCGTCTACCTGACGCACCACGAGCTCGACCTCTCCAGGCCAGGCTACGCATCAGACGTCGACGTCATGACGGGCTTCAACCGCGACGAAGCCGGCGTGCTCATCGACAACTACCCCGCGAACGGCACAAACTTCACCTCCTACTTCGCCGCCAACGTAGGCAACCACTTCTCCCTCCCGCCATCCACGGCAGCCTCCTTTCAGCTATCCGCCTTCGGCACAGCACCCGGCGACGCAGCCATCACGACACCCGAGCAGATCTTCAACGCCTCCCTCCGCATAGCCACCGATGGCGAGTTCACCTGCTTCGAGCTGGCCAAGGCCTACGCGAGCGCCAAGAACAGGGCCTTCCGGTCCACCTACGCCTTCGAGTTCAACCGCACCTACAGCCCGTCCGGGTACACCAAGTCCTGGTGCGACGCGCCAAAGAGCGAGTCGAGGCCGCACGGCGACCCGGACGGCGAGTACTACAAGTGCCACGCCGGCGAGCAGCTGCTCGTCTTCGGGAACGTGCGGCGCGCGGGGCAGGCGGACCGGGACGGCCTGGACGTGCCGTTCACGCAGCTCGTCGTGGATTACTGGGCTGCCTTCGCGAGGACCGGGGACCCGAATCCGGACCGGGAGTATCTGCGGGCGAGGGGCTATCGGAACTCGCTTGAGCGGGTCGAGGCTACCGGGCGGTGGGAGGCTGTCGATGCCGCCAAGCCGAGTATCAGGCTGCTTCAGTGGAATGGTGCTCAGGTGCCGTTCACAGAGAAGACACAGTGCGATGCTCTGGGCTTGCCGCTGGACATGTTGGCTGTTTCTTCGTAGTGACGTCGTGGCTGGCTTGTTAGACTTGGCGAGGACTTGGGCGGGAAGGGTGATATTGGCCCAGTGGATAAATATTCTCGTGTAACCACAGTCCACGTCGATGAAGACAAGAAAGCTGCTGATGTCCGGCTGAAATTTCACAAAACAAATGTGCTCGTGCCGTCCACCCCATATTGCTCAAGCCGCTTGGCTTGAATAAGACAGGCACAGGCTCCCCATGATCGGAAAACTAGACTACCAGTAGCCCATATTGTCCCCTCACAATAATACGGGAGGTACAGGTCGGTGAGCCGGCAGGATCCCAGGGTCGCCAGACCCCAAGACAGGCTATGACGTGCACACTCGCGATTGACGATTGACGATTGACGTGCCAGGCCTCGGTGCCTGAAGCCCTGCTCGCTGTCCGGGGCCCGGCAACTCGGATAGGGAACGATTGCGGCTGGGAAAATTCCAGTGGCCCTTGCGGTGAGCGGTTCCTGCACGCACAAGGCGGCATGTTCACCGCCGTTTTGATATCGATATCCCAGACCTTAACACCCTCTCGGAACCTGGATGTTTCTCGACTCTGCGGCGTCTTTTTGCAGAGTTCGACGATTTCCACGGATCCGCCGCTCTCTGACCCCGACTATCGACACATCATTCCGCATTTGAAAGAAGATATACGTAGGCGGTGGAGAGAATGCAGAATATTCAGAGCCGTCGAGAGGCGCCACGTCGAGAGCAACTGCAAGCTGGCTGGGCAGCCGACCCCTAATGAGGCTAAAGCCGGTGGGGGTTGCTGGGATCAGTTCACGGCTTGGCGGGGTTCGGAGCCGCAAGCAACCCCATTCGTTCCCAACTGACGCGCAGGAGCTCTCCCAAAAGAAAAAGTTCCAGAAGGTCGATAGGCTCACAAGCTGTCTCTCCAAAAACTGCCACGAGGAATTGCAGCCCGAGGCCTCAGTAACTGGTCGGGAACGAAGGTCTCCTCGCGTCGTCGTCATGCCACGTGAAGAGAGAGGCCCCAATTTGGGAATGTGAATCATCATAACACTGTTTGTCAGGTTCGGTAATTTTCCTGCCCAGTTCACGGTTCACCTGAAGGTCCCGCATCGCTCCTTCCCTGCCTTAACCTTTTTCCCTTATGTCGGCCCAGCTGCTTGTGATGCCGGCAAGAGCGGACATCAGCGCATGGCATTGCAGGCGTGGCTTGCGTCAATGGATCTCCCAACCTCCAAGGTCGCTACTGCCGGACATCTGCCTGTTCCAGCTATTTCACCCATGGGAGCTGCCCGTGCTTTTTGCTAGACCCAATGGAACGATGACAACTGGAAGTCTGAGCCCGGCCGCTCAGGTGTTTGCTGGCGGTCCCGTCCCATGTCATAAACGGCTCAACGTCACTTCCCATGTTGAGTTGGTCTGTTTTGTTTCCATTGTTTCCAAAGCCGAACTCATATGATGATGATGATGTCTGTTCGTGCTCTTTTTTTCTGTAATCGTCTGTAAAATCACTCGGCATCTGCATCTCTGTTCCAGCGTTCCGGTTGCGTGCTTCTTCGAGATACCTTACCCTTCCTGCAACTTGTTCTCTTATCTTATCGCCCGCCAAGAAATCACGAAGTCACGAAGTACACACAAAGCCATGGGAAACTCGGGCAGCTCACTTCAGACATGTCTGAACAGTGTCTGCAACGGCAGGTCGTCCTGCGTCAGCTATCCCAGTAATCCGCTATACCAATTGTCGTGGGTGAAGCCAGTAAGTTCTGGATCACCGCCGAGCACTTGGCTTTGACATGTGTTTTGGTGCTAAAACCGGCCAAGTACAACTTGGACATCGGGGTCACTCCAGTTGCGGTCATCCGCCCTCAAACTGCTGCCGATATCTCTGCTAT
>Ga0209127_100633_pt1 | contig 12125 bp, 16 predicted proteins | sample LakSupMetagenome_FD_187469 | JGI IMG/M metagenome (GOLD analysis project Ga0209127, IMG submission 187469) | Freshwater microbial communities from Lake Superior, Canada - Sta WM archaea (SPAdes) (version 2) | ecosystem: Environmental > Aquatic > Freshwater > Lake | place: Lake Superior, Canada...
GTTCTCGAATACAACACAGGTAAGGACAACAATGGTTGTCGAGGGGAGGAAACAAGTTAGCAGCCTATGATTGAGTGAAGACAGGAGTGACATCGGACTGAGTGCCGAGGACTGTTTGCCAAGGACTGAATGTCAAGGGTGAGTCCAGATCCTCTACAAGACAAGTCCGTCAAGTTGACGGAGCAGAGTGGTCAAGGGTCTGTCAGACGAGTCAAAGTCGACCAAAAAGTGAGAGTAAGTCTGGCAACGAGTGAGTCTCAGGTATAGGAAGATATTCCCATATCCACCATCAAAATTAGGAAAGACGGGCCGTATTCTTGATCTGAACCTCAACTCGGACGGAGCACCGTGTATCTAAACCCTCTTCTATGTGATGTGCCCCTTGCCCCCTCCAAGAGACATTCCACAACAAACGCCTACAACAGCGCCCCCATCACGGCCACCTCTTCCACTAGCACCTCCCCCCTCGCAACAGCTCCTCCACCCGCACCCCTAAAAGAACATTCCGTCCCCCTTGCCCACACCAGGCTCAGTGATCCTCTCCGTTCCCTCGTCCTCCTCCGCCTCCTGCTCAACAAGATAATCCGGCCGATCCAGAGCCTCGAACCTCGTCCCGGTGACCCGGGCCCTGACATACAAGAACCCGATCCTGCACGCACACGCCAAGAGCCCCGCGATCAGCCCGCCGACGGGCGCGGCCACAAACGCTCCAAAGGCGCCCCAGTCCCCCTGGTACAGCCCGGCCTCCAGCAGGATGAGCTCCCCCCCGGCTTTGGCGCTGCCATAGTACACCGTGCCGAAGATGAAGACGGCCAGGATGCCGCCCAGCCCGCCGCAGACGACGTCGAACCCCCTCCACCAGTACGCCCTGCGGCTGAGGCCTATGACGAGCACGGGGATCGTCGCGGCGCTGACGAGGTCGGAGATGAGGTAGATCTGCAGGATGGAGGGGGCCTTGAGGGCCAGCACGACGGTGGGGATGATGACCAGCACCACGGCGCCGCGGATCCACCAGATGCCCAGGCGGTTGCGGAACAGGTCGTTGCTGGCCGTGGAGACCATGGCGGACTGCAGCGAGTCGAAGGCGGCCGTCGAGAGCGCCACGACCATGACCAGCACCACGCCGACGACCCAGTTGGGGAGGGTCTCGAGCAGCAGGAAGAAGGCCACGCTGCCGTCCTCGTCGACGGCCGGGTCGAAGGCGCCGGACCAGGTGGCGATGAGGCCCGTGGACCCGACGAGGGTGAGGATCACGAGGATGGCGACGGTGGCCATCCCGCAGCCGATCCACAGGTCGCGGTCGGTGCGCGAGGCGAAGGTGCGCAGCCAGAAGTTGGAGAGGAAGAAGTCGTTTGTCAGGACGGCGACGGGGAGGATGTAGAGGAGCTGCCACCCGAGGAGGGTGGAGTGGGTCAGGCCCGAGGGCTCGATGAGGGACGTGTCGATCTTGGTCTTGACTCCGACGGTTATGGTGGCTATGAGGATGAGGCCGAGGACCATGACGCCTTGGACGTTGTCGGTTAAGAAGGAGATTTTGAAGCCGCCCAGGGCTAGGTAGGGTTAGCAAACGTGGGACGATGGGAAGTTGCAGGGCAAGGGGACGGACAGGTGTAGATTGTTGTTACGACGCATTCCACAATGATGACCGGCAACCCGTCGAGGGAGGTCAGGGCGGTAATGACCTGTCCCACAGCCGAGAGCTCGGCGACCATGTACAGGAACAGCGTGACCAGAGTCATGAAGCTGAGGTACAGCGCCGCCACGATGCCGTAGCGCTGGCGAGTCCATTCCGTAAGGACGAAGCCCTCGGGACACTTGCGGCGGATGATCGGTCCCAGGGCAGCGAAAATGAGGATGGGCAACGCCGAAGCCAGGGAGTAGACGACAAGGCCTTGCACGCCTGCCAGAGTCGCCAGCTGAGGATAGGAGAAGAGAATTCCGGAGCCGAGAGCTAGAATGGTTAGTTTGATTCAGAGAGGAAGGGCGAATGGCGGGAAGGGAAAAGGGTGATCGGAGCGGCAGCACGTTTCCCACGCAAGCATTAACTTGATCGAGTATTACGGTACAATCTCAGCTTCGTATCCCACGAGGCTCCCGGATCTCCCTTGACATGCATTGGTGCGCTCAAGGGTTGGATCCGGAAGACCCGCGCTTCAACTCAGCGCCCGTAGTGAGCCGCGACCGTCTGTCCTCCTCGTGGTAACTGTGAAGTAGCCCTGACGTGCAGACCGTGTGTAGCCGGTTCATGGCAAGCATGCATCCGCACATCATGGTATATCGTTCAGTGGTCCGCGAGGAGGGCAGACGACCTGAAGATCTATGGGTTAGCTGTCCCAGACTTACCAGGTACTCGTCTCGATCTGCTCTGCTTCTGCTCAACGTAGTTCGCTTCTGGAACGGACCCGATCTCGTCCCGTCACTCCAAGAGTGACGATGGGGTTTGACCCGATCGGTCCGTCTTTGTAGCTTGCTGTCTCGCTGGTGGTCGTAGACATATGGTCTGTACCGCTACCGCTCTGATCTTCTGTGTTGGACGGCCGTGAGCCGCAATTATCCTCACTCACCAGAGGCGATGAAGTTCAGAGCCAGCGGGAATGCTACATGCGTATGACGAGAGTTAGTATGAGAGTCCTATTTGCAACTGCGCTCGCAGCCATCCCTGGACGCAGGAAGGAGACGAAAGACGGAGCCAAGCTCCACCCATCGTCGTCTCCATCTCTGCATCCGCAATGGAGAACAAAAGGGGACCGAGGCAAGCATCTCTAACCCGACTGAGTTCTGTTGCCGGCAAGGAAGTCTCCCTTGCTCTGGCCGCGCATCTTCCACGCGATAGCCGTCCCGAGGACACTGTTGCGACATTGTCAGCCTCATGCCAGCCGGATTGGAGCTCAAGGTGAGGCTTTTAGTTACAGAAAGGCCCCGTAGGTCAGGTAGATGATGGCATTGGACGCCTGGAAAGAGGGTTGGCCCATCTTTGCTCGGCTCTTCGGGTTCCGCGACGACGTGATTCAGCTAAGATACTCTTTAAGTATAATTTTGTCTCTTAGAGGACAGGTTTCTTGGTGGTATGATGAGGAGGAAGAAGTAACAGACCGCGATGCCAGTCATCAGGAAAAAGCTTGTTGTTAGCGTGGTGAGGTATACTAATGACTAAGTCTAACACCGGGCTCTTAGCGTGGGGGGATATTCCCGCCGTTACCCGCCCACTGGGATTGGCGTGGAGCTGCGTCCGACAGCAACATCATCGAAGCCATCGCCATCTCGGTTCTCGCCCTCGCGTCAAGGGAGATATCGTCATTTCTCAGTGGGACAATGGACTACTCTTTACCTGTCTCCAGTGAGCCGTTCGTCTTCGACGCTTGCTTCGGGTCGCAGGTTTTCAAGCTTGTTGTGTTCGGTCGCTCCTTCTTGTTGCTGCTTGTTGCAGATGCACATCATGGAATATCACCGAATTACAGCAACGTTATGGTCAATTCTTGATTACATAGCGTCTCTCACATGTGCCTGTGATCTATGCGTGCACAGCATGCCTGATTGCCTTCACTCCGTACATCACAGATGCTGGCATCATCACCCATCGCAGACAGGTTAAAAGTCACACCACAGAAGATATCACGAAAACAGCACAAGTGAGCAAATACTGGTAAGTCCATTAAAACCGAACGACAGACCGAAGAAGCAGTAAAGGCCCCAAACCCTTCCGTACCACTCAGCCTGCCCTGTAAAAGCCTCCTTCTGAACCATTTTCTGTGCGCAGAACCAATATGTCCCCCTCGAAAAGAGGAAGACGAAACAGACCGAAGAAAGCAGGAGAGGCTCTTAACCTAGCCCCACGACTCAGCTTGCCCTGATTCCATGCTTTTTTCCGTCCCCAAGTGAAATCAAACGCAAGCCCCTGTGTCCCTGATGATTCCCCTTTTGATGCCGTGCCGTGCCGTGGTGCTGATCTAGTGAAAACAAGTTGAAGAAGAAAAAACCATCCCATGCCCCCAGTCCAGTCTAGGCAAAACCACTCCCCTCCAAACCGCACCCGACTCAAAGTTACGAAACCCCCCAAAGGCCTGTAGCTAATGTCGAAAACCGTCGGGGAGATCTTCGTCATGCCAAAGACCGAAACCGAGAAGAAGCAGACCATGATCCAACACCTGCGGAGATCTGTCATCTATTCTGCACGAAACCAAATCTGTCGAATGAGCAAGATAATGGTCCAAGCAAAAAAACGCGCCAACGATCCAGGCGGGTAACGATGACGAGAGAATCCGAAGAATGAACCAAGTTCATGAGAATCGAAGAAGAACGAAAAAAGGTCGTGAAAGACGACAAACGAGGCGATCCGGCTGGGTGTCCATGAGAAGAAAATGCAGAATAAACGCCGTGGTGATGGTGCGGGTGAATCGTGTGAAAAAACGGTCAGCCGCGCAGGAAGAGAATGCTGCCTAGGCAGCGCCGTACTTCTCGCCGGAATCCTCTCCGTCCTTCTCATGGGCGGAAGAAGACGAGCCCTCGGCGACGGGGTCGGCGAAAGTGACCGACTTCTTCGTCTTGAGAGTCTCGTTGGAGGCACGAGTGAGGTGCTCGGCGGCCGGGACGTAGGGCATGGCGGACACGGAGCGCTGGCCGAAGACGGGGGTCTGGTCGATCATCGGCGGAGCCGGGCCAGCAGCCGGGAACGGGTAGCAGTTGCCTGAGATCGGATCCTGAATGTAGTGGAGGCCGTTCATCCAAAAGCCTTGGTACTGCTGGGTCGGGACTTGCTGCTGGGGGTTGAAGTAACCAGCATTGAAGCCGCCCGCATTGAAGCCGCCCGCATTGAAACCACCGGCATTGAAACCACCGGCATTGAAACCACCGGCATTGAAGCCACCAGCGTTGAAGCCGGGAGCGTTGAAGCCACCGCCGTAGGCGCCGGCGAACGCAGCGACAGGAGTGGGAATGCCGGGGGATGGCAGGAAGTACCCGTTCGGGCCGAAGGGAGGAGCCATTGCCGAGAGTGCGGAGGTAGGAACCGCCAAGCCACCACCGGGAGCCATGGCAGCAGCCGCATTGTGACCAGGCGTGATCATGGACTGCGATGAGACGACTGCCGGAGCAGCAGTAGAGGGACCGGCCGATGGACCAGGCTGATCATGGTGCGGCGTAACATAAACCCTCGGGATGCTCGGACCTGCCATGTCGAGAGCAGCCTGGGCATTGTGATACGGCGTGGAGCCCGGGGCAGCGGTGACCACACGGCGCGGGTTGGAGCGGCCAGGAACCGACTGCGAGCCAGAAGGAAGGTCAGCATTGCCGGAAATGCCGTGAATCTGGCGAACGTAAGCCGAGTTGACCCGGCGTGGGGCACGTCGATGGTCGAGCTTGCGCTCGACGACGATCTCCTCTGGGCCGAAGCTCGTGTTGCCGTGCTGCGAAAGCGAAGGGTTAGTGGGAGGGTAGTTGGCAAAACAGCTGGAAGGACTTACGCATTGGGTAATGGCGATCTCCGGCATGTCCGGACGCGCAAACTCGACGAAAGCGAACGAGGTGCGCTTACGGAAGCTATGCACGATCTGGATGTTGACGACATCTCCAGAGCGCTCGAAAAGCCGCTGGAGCTGTTCCTCGGTCACGCGGAGCGGGAGGTTGCCGACAAAGACCGACTTGCGGTCCTTCACGTGCTGGCCGACGTCGGTGGTCTCGCGAGGATCGAGAAACAGCTTCGTGGGGTCGAACGCTGCGACGCGGTAGACACGATCACCACGGTTGCGCTATGAGACGTTAGAGGACTTGAATCGTCTCACACGACATAAAGGCGCAGCCTTACCCGAACGAGGTCACGATCGCAGTCGAACACTGCAAACTCGACGAAGATTGCAGACGAGACATTGATGAGAGCGGCAATGTCGGCACGCAGGGGCTCAATGCACGACAGCTCGCCATGACCATACACGATGTCCATGACTTCCTCGACAGTGATCTGGGCCTGGTCATGTCGGAACACGACGAAAGTGCCTGGGAGATGATGTCAGAATGATGGTCAATGGTAGTGTATGAGTAGACCTACGGTTAGCTTTGGCAAGCTCCACACGGCAGCCACGGTCGAAGACGAGGAGACCAGTCCCATGCTCGATAGCCGCAGCAGCATCAGCGTCGTTCTGGGAATGTTGTCAGTTCATCACAAGGTGAAGGCTTGTGCGGGTGGAGGAATACATACGGTGTACTGCATGAACCCGAACGGCATGTCGCGCGCATCGCGCCGGATCTTCACAAAGACAGTCCCGAACCGAGAGAAGAGGCGGGTGATCTCGCCCTCAAGGGCCTCGTCCGACTTCTCATGAGGAAGACTATATCGAGAGGTGTTAACCGATGAAGTCATTCGACACCTGAAAGGACGGAGCTCGGCTTACTTGGCAATGAAGAGGCACGACGTGTGGGGGTAGATCTTCTGCGCGTCCTGGTCGCCAACCAAGTGGCGGACAGCGGCAGCAGGCTGGTGGACAACTAGCTCATGTGGAGCCTGCGCCATCAGGGTCCGACGTGTGGCATTGGCGATCAGTGCATCGATGGCACTGGGAGAAAGGGGCTCGTCAGACTCATTGCCAGAAGAAGTGGCGGTCGTCTGATGCTCGAACACGTCGACATCAGCTGGGTCTCCGCGCTGGAAGGCGATCTTTCCGAACTTCACAGCAAGGTTCTCGGGGCTGCAACAGTGTCAATACATAGCCTGCTATGACACAACAAGATGCACCTACTCGCTGGACTCTGGGGTGGCAATGCTGCCATTGTTGGCAGCGGAGGGACCAGCAACGGCCTTGCCCTTGTTGTTAAGGGAGCCCTTGGAAGTGACTGGGCGAACCGGGGCATTCCTGAACTGTGTTAGCATAGCATCTCCAGATGATGGTCAAGAAGGCGATACTTACTGGTAGTAGGCCGAGGCGGGGAGGAGCTTGGCACCGCCGGTCTGAGGGGGGCTGAGCTTTGTTAGCAGAGATATCCGGATGATTCTCAAGGAAGTTGAGACTTACCGGTAGGGCGAAGCATTGAGCTTGGCACCGCCGCCGGTGTCGGGGTCTGGAATCACATAGGTTAGTTGCATAGGGCAGTAGGGTTAGGGTGCTGCAAGGAAGAAAATAGTATGGTCGAACAACCAGGTCTTGGCGCTAGGCGTGGGTGGGTCCCTCTTCGGATAGGTGTGCCAAGACATGCATTATGTCAGCGAGTATGGGAGTGTAAGTGAACATACCACGGTCCGAGTCGGAGTCGGAAGAATCAGTATCGACGAAGATCTTTCCGCCGAGACGCTTCATTGGGACGTTGTTGCGGTCTCCGCCATGACCCGACGAAGAGGCTTTGTTGGCCGACATTGTTAATTGTCGGGAGAGAGAGAGCTTGGTCAGGTTTGTCTTGCAACAGACTATGCAATAGTCAAACTAAGTTGACTATGATCCTGGCACTGCGATGATGTTGCTTTGAGAGATAAGTGCTTCTCGTACCACCGATAGTTGATGACTCTGGGATGATATCAATGAGACGAAGTTATGGTCGCAACCGCGGACTGTGATGCCAGTAAGCACGCGGCAACTAGAGCAAGAGTTGAGTTAGTATGAAAACTCTTGACGAAAAGCAATAGAATCAAATAGAAAAATGCTTGAGATAGAGACGCGGGCAGAATTCGTATCATGGCCTTTGGAGAAAAGGCCGAGAAGATACCGTGATGATAGCGATTGAGGCCAGGAACAACAATCAAACCGAGTTCGTGATGACTTTGAAGAATTGGAGGCTCTGAACTTACAGAAAGTGATGGATATGAGGTAGGAAAAGGGAAGAGAATTGCCTTGTGCTGATGGAGGATAGAAGTGGAAGATGGATAGGGACAAACCTGAAGTAATTGACGGCGAAGGGTTGACGAGAACTCAATATCTCAAGGACTGGTGATGGATAGGGAAAGGTGGGACAGAGGGAGAAATTAGGATGTGGGAGGGAAAAGAGGGAAGTTAGGGCAGAATGAGGGATACTCTACCTAAGAACTGGGTGCAGGACGCGATTGTATGAAGTGGAAGGGTTGGTAAGATTGGGCAGGATGGGTTGAAAACCTAAGGAAAGTGCAGGACGCGTCCAAGGGGCGGGGAATCCGTGGCCAACGTGCCACAGAATCGAAGTCATCTTAGAGTTGTCGATATCGCTGGGTGAGGCAGGAACGGGATATCTCGCTGCTCAAGCCAGCGATAATCAAACATGCCACGCCCTGATGACACTCTTCCGAGTTGAGGACAATGATATAGAAATGCTACTTACTGTCTTGAGGGCAATGAGGTTGTCAATCGGGAAAGCTTGTTGAACTGCTCGGTTTGAAGTTCTAGAGCCTCTCCGGTGTTGTGATAGGGTTGAAGAGTTGGAAGAGTTCGATGAGAAGAAGCGCTGGTCGAGGTGTGGGACAAAAGGTACTTGTGGGCGAATTGAGTCTCTGACCAGGAACCACTAGCGCGTATGGCCTTAGGCAGAGGAGGGTACCTTAGTGGCCATGCCGGAGGGACTTCGGCACCTCCGGTACTTACCGATTAGGCGACCGCGCAAGCCCCCCTATGTATCGCTTCCCCAGGGTGGTCTTCATTGCGGTTATTTGCTCTGCTGTGAGGGCTTCGATTGGAGGCATATCTCCGGTTGTCTGAAAGGCTCAAGACAGTCAGCAGACTCATTGCCCTCCCTAGGGCGACTGCTATCTCCGTGGTGACAGCTCAGCGCCTCAACGCAGCCAGAAGAACAATCTCACTACAGAGGAACTACTCACTAACAAGAAGCGACACGACGGTCGGAGGTGCCTCAGCAGCAACCCATGGTCCCTTTTCCTGAGATCAAGAGCTCAGTCAGCTTTATGACCACAACAGCAGCGAGTCAGATTCCCAGAGGCATTTCCAGTCCCGATCGTCATACCCAGGCGAAAAGCGAAGTATGAGGCTGACGGTCAGTCACTCGACGATTTCAAGCAGCTGATTATTCTCCAAGATATTACAAGACGAGGCCTGAGATCTTCGGCAACGCGGCATTCTCATACATTCCTTCGAAGTACCTGGGAGCTTGAAGATGCACAGAAGCAACAGGATTAAGCAAGGGTTCAAGGACAACAGCTAATGGCCGGATTCAGCGGCCCCTGGTCGCAGTTCACGTCAAGAACCAGGACTCTCCCCAGCAGATGAACGCATTAAGACAGGCTTGGGAAGTCTCCTGGCCACTGGCAAGCCCCGTACTCGAATATCATGAACTAATCTGCAGGAGATATCGACGAATGGAGGGGGAAGACAAAACCAGAGACGAGAGTTACGTCCCAGAGCATAAGTCGGACTTTACAAAGCGGAAACAGGCTTCAAGGGCAGCGAAGATTCAAGCTCAAGAGCGGAGGCGTAAGTCCAGGGAGCCAGGGGCTACTGTGCGAGAAGGTGTTCAACAGCGACCCATGCCTGGGGCATCCAAACTTCAAGAAGCAGGCATGAGCAAGCTAGAGGAATAAGGGCATTACTTAGGAACTCGGCAGCCCAGGACAGGCAACCCAAGGGACATGAGCAGAAATACATGGACAGTGGGATGGTAGAGACAGGAAGACGAGGACCTTGCATCCATGAGACGCAACAAGGTCCTGAATACATCAGGCGTTCCGGGGAGCTACCTGGAAGTAACTGGGAAGGTGTTGGAGGGGGCTGGGTCTCCAAGAACCGTTTGGTCACAGTCCAGGGAACGACTGAGAAGGCAACTCTGCCTATAAGCCATGAACAGCGGAGGGCATTCACGTAAGACGCGATCTCAAGCAAGAGCACCAAGCGACACCCGAGCAACACCACCGCACTGGAGCAGACAGATGAAGAGACAACGAGACTTGGGAGACACATCACCATGAAGAGAATACCTTGAGGTCCCGCGATGAGGGGGGTCGAAGACCTCGAAGGGAGTGGGCATGAGCCCGGTTCAAGGGAGAGGTGTGGAGGACCGTGGCTTGTTAACTGGCCCTCCGGATCAACGACAGGCACACCTGTAGAGTATCTTACCTCACGATTCTCCCGAGCCGCGTTGAGCTCAAGGCTGGGACTTCAAGACAGGTTCAGGCAGAGTACCCCTGTAGAGTCAGACGTTCGGATACAAGATGAAGAAGAGTAGGATGATCACAACTTGGGACAGACCAGGAGATAGAAGAGAACAATAAAGGAGAATAGAACTGAAGACAGCGCAGCGGCGGGACTCATCATATAAACCCGAATTAATAATATTGTTACTTTGATTATTGAAAAATGACCGAGAACAAGGGCGAGGACGTAGAAGCTTAAAGCTTCTGCAGTGGGTAGTACGACAAAGAGACCCCGACTTACCCTGACCAGCCAGAGGAGCCCGTGACCAGGAGGTTGTACCAAAGAGATTGCAGCAAGCAGGCTATCTCGGAAGGTTCTCGGAGTGGGCGCCGAGGACAGTGCAGCGGCGTGAGTACCACGGGGGATCCCGGAGGGCGGGTGGCGAAGAGATGTAGCTGTGAGGATGCCCGAGATCCTGGAGGCCCAACGTCGACGATGCTTGGGAGATCATAATGCTTTGAAAAGGCTGCTGACGCCGCGAGGCTCGCAGCACGTCAGATCGAAGCCGCCGGATCTTGTTTGGATTGGAGGCCTGGATTCTGTCTCCTGGCACTGAGTCATGGAATCGGCTGCCGAAGTCGCACTTTGCAGAGTTGCCCTTGAGGTATTCAGCAGAGGAGACGCAGCCGCACCGCCAAGGGAGAACATCCGTTGTCGATAGCCTGGAGGAGCGCACAGCGACAAGGAGTCGACCTGAAGCAGGGAGCAGGCCAGAAGCAGACATTGCAGCCCCAGGCTCGTGAGGCCTCGTCTTGGACCGGTAAGCGAGAGGTTAACACGTGCTGTAAGACAGATGTTAGAGGGAGGACTTCCAGAAGAAGTGAAGAAGAAGGGGAGAGGGAGGAAGAAGAAGAAGAAGTTGTCGACTGACGGAGAGGAGCAGGATTGAGAAAAAGAAGGTTGAGCAAGGGGAAAGGCAAAAGGTGGACGATGGAAGCTGTATGAAGGAGAGGAAGAAGGAGATGAAGAGTGGTGAGGACGCTGAAGCTAATTCAAGGACAGGAAACGAAATGGATCTCTTGATCAGGGGTAATCGATATTTGGGCTGGGGAGAAGAGATGACGTTGGTGCAATCTTACCATGATGTTGGCGACAAGCTCCAGAGATTGCTCAATTCGAGAAACAAGACGACTTGACGTCTGCTTGAGAAGGCGCAGACGGGCTATTTGTAATGAGGCTGTGAAATGGTTGTCGTATAGAGGTCCGTAGGATGTAGCTGGAGAGAGAAAGTTAGCAACGGACGCACTTGGTTCGGAGTTTAGATACGAAAGGGTGAAGGAGAAAAAGTTGCCGCGGAACACAGCTGAGCAAATCATGAAGGGAGAGGTCAGGAGCCCTTGTACACCAGGTTCAGGGACGATGTGCAGGGGTAAGCCCAGGGCCCGCGCTTAAAGGCCTCCGAAGAAATTGTATGCGTCAGAGACCTCCGTTGACGAGGGCGCAGCTCTGCCTTCTGTCGGGTAAGACATGATGAAGCTGAGCTGCAGAGAGAGGTCTGGTCTTGGGGATGACGGGATTTGGATGAAAGGGAAGAGGAGATCGTAAGCAGCGGAGAAGGGAACTTGGGATTGGAGGACTCCAAGGGGTGCCATGGATTTGACATGGAGTGTGAGAGGTGTTTAGAGGCAGAGCAAGCAGCTTACCTGGGATAGATTTTATCTCAGTCCCCTCCAAACCACGTGGATAGACCAGGGGAACTCCCAGGAATCCAGCTGTCCCTGAGAAAGATCTTGTAGGGAGGATGCTCGGGAACAACGCTGGCCAGCTAGAAAACGGACAGGTGAAGACAAATGGCAGCGGAATCAACTCGCGAAAGTGCTAGAGTTCACAAATCAGAAACTCTTCACACTTCTGGCCAGGGGTACAAGAGGTTGGAACCAGGGCAATAGACTCACATAGTAGCGACCGGAGGACAGTGTCCATTTGAGTAGACCACTCCGTGCTGAGTACTTGTAATATCTTGAACAAGACATCTAGGCATGCGGCGAGCCCATCATTAAGACTGCAAGGCGGACAAGAACCAGCGAGTGGACT
>Ga0209127_100634_pt1 | contig 12123 bp, 15 predicted proteins | sample LakSupMetagenome_FD_187469 | JGI IMG/M metagenome (GOLD analysis project Ga0209127, IMG submission 187469) | Freshwater microbial communities from Lake Superior, Canada - Sta WM archaea (SPAdes) (version 2) | ecosystem: Environmental > Aquatic > Freshwater > Lake | place: Lake Superior, Canada...
GGGTCAATCGCACTTGGAGCCATGTTGACTATAATTGGGATTTTGCAACAAAAAAAAAAAAAAAAAAAACCAAGAGTTACAATCAGGTTGGGTACAAGGATTCTGTTGTCGCTCCTCTCTTCGCAAGGAAGCCACTCGACAAGTGACAGTTGCGATGGCGATGGGATCACAGGCGTCTTAAGAAGTCATGAATCCGATACGTCCCAAGATCCAGCAAGCTTCAATCGCGCCGGGCTGGGCCACCGTGGTGCTCGAAGTGCTTACCAACCACTCTCGTTATCTATGACCGAATCTGCGCCTATTTATTGCAATTGATCCTTCAAGCGCTGCGTCGCGCTCCATCCAGTCGCCTATGGACGACAGTGGAAAGCACGCAATGACTCTCGGCACTTGTGAAGCCATCGAGTCATCCCCGGACCCAATGAAATTGGCCAAGCTTGTCCTGCCTCCTGCGGGGTCAACGGACAGAGATAAACTGTGAGTGTCCTGTCGTCGCGAGATGCCTGGACGCATTCATCACGTGTAGCGTTACTGAGGTGACGCGATAGAGAGCGTCAATTGTGTGCTTCCAACGCGGGATCAATTGCAACCTTCCACACCTGTGCCGCAGTCTGGTAAGACATTCCTGTCCATTCCACAACCATTACGTTACACTCGACCCGATTTCTCAGGAGATCTCGACGTTGGGCGGAGCCGCTATCAGCATGATCGCGAGGCGCTTACGCGTGGAACAGCAGCCGTGCAGAGAAGCCCGCGAGGAGCATGATCGCGACCAACTTCGCGCCCCGGGCGTCGGCTCGCCACTCCGCCGCCCTGTTACCTTCTCACAGCAGCAAAATCACTTCTGATAAGCGTGGAACATTATCCAATTGGATACTGGTCCACACAGGATGAGCTCGCCCAGCGGTCGTGCAGCTTCCATGTGAGCAGCGCTCTAAGAGCCATGTTCTCGGCGTATCTGGTGGCGGCCGTGCACAAGCTCAGTAGACACAACGGCTTCCGCGACCAGCAGTGGCTACTCCGTATGGCCACTGTTAGCTTTCTGCCATTACCTAGCAATACCGATTGTGGAGGGGATAGAGACATAACGGGACCAAAGACGCGGACGTGGCAGGTACTTGCCAGGGTGGGAAACGAGCCCGAGACAACTTGGTAAAAATAACGTCTAGTAGTCCGTGAGTGTATGGCCTATCTAATAGAAGCGCTTGCGGAGTGCCTGGCTTACGCAATAGCAAGTCGAAAATGGCGTGCTCATTGTTGCGTCCATGACATCTGCAAGAGGGGGCCACGCCATATAAGTCCGGCTTGCGTCTCCCGACCAAATGCAGGTTGCAATCGGGAGCATGACAGTTCCGTATCTTCACGATATATGTGATGACTTCACTGGCCGTCCGTGGTTTTGCCGATAGATTACTGGGCGTCCATCCTAGCTTTGTTGACGGCATCACTCACCCTTTTCCCCTCGTCTTCCGGTTGTCTAGGTCGTCGGTTATTTATGCGCCTATGTTTAGGAGTATTTTACTTTAATTCTCAGACATAAATAGGACAGTTCCGTGTTCCTCCTGCGGTTCGAGATGTCTATCCCGCCAGCCGGTGTGAGATTCCAAGCTGGTGCCGGCGCAAGAGTCGCTGTGGTCGGCGCAGGAATCAGCGGGGTGACAGCAGCAGCACACCTGCTACGTAATGGACTATCCGTGACCGTCTTTGAGCGGTCCAGCATTGCTGGAGGAGTGTGGCATTTCGACGAGCGAACTCCGGAAGACCCTCCATATCCGAGCAATACCCCTTCGGTTGGAGACTATGAGCTGTCTCTTCCGGGACAGTATGCCTATCGGACGCCCCCCCCTGAGTCTGTGGACAGAGTGGAAGAAGGAGTGACGGGGATCAAGCAGATGGACGACACCCTGGAGATCCGGTTCTCGCCACCAGGTCCCTGTTATGCTGGGCTCAAGAACAATGTCCCCACCACCCTGATGTACAGCATATTGGAACCATGGCCAGAAGGAACAGAGGAGCATACGTATCAGTATAACATTGAGCGCTATATCCAGACGCTGGCGCATAATCATGGAGTGGACGACGTGACACAATACAAGACCCGGGTCGATGAGATCAAGAAGAGCGCAGACAGGCAACACTGGACCGTCCGCACTGTCGCATTGGAGAAAAGACAAGGAGCGACCCAGCTGATCGAGAAGTATTGGCAATTCGACTTCATCGTCATTGCAAGTGGGCATTACAACCTTCCTCGAATCCCGAACACGACAGGGTTGAAGGAGTGGAAGGCTACCTTCAAGGACCGTGTGATCCATTCGAAACAATACCGCAAGGCTGAGAAGTTTCGGGGAAAGAACTTGCTCATCATCGGAGCTGGCGTGTCTTCAGTCGACATATGCCGAGAGCTGGGTGGAGTGGCCAACAAGATATTCCAGAGCGTCAGGGGAGGCGCCTTCGACCTGCCAGCAACCCTCCTGCCAGAGGCGGCGGAGAGAGTGAGCGAGGTCTCGAGCTATGTGGTAGACAGCCGCTTCAGCAACGGCCTTCCACTAGCGCCTGATGATCATATTCCCGGAAGTGTTGTTCTCAAGGATGGTCGGACCATCTCGGACATCGACTATGTCATTCTTGCGACGGGTTACATCACGTCGTACCCCTTTCTATCCCAGCTGCACTCAGACACGCTACCGGCTACCGAGGCTGGACCGGACTTGCTCGTGACTGCCGATGGAGAGATGGTGCATAATCTCCACAAAGACATCTTCTATATCACGGACCCGACACTGGCCTTTGTCGGGGTGCCGTATTACATAGCGACCTTCTCCCTTTTCGACTTCCAGTCTCAGATCGTCGCCCGGGTATTTGCTGGTAGAGCAACCCTTCCGGCGGAAGCGAAGATGCGCGACGAATATCGAGCTCGTCTAGAGGAGCGAGGTCTAGGCCGCACCTTCCACAGTCTCCGGTTGCCTGGGCAGGAGGTTGCATATGTCAAGGACCTAGTAGACTGGGCAAACCAGGATGCAAAGGACTTGGGTGTCGAGGGAATGCAGGGCCATTCGCAGGCTTGGCTGGATGCGCACGAAGCTTTGAAAGAGAGGATGAGGAAGCTTCTGGGCAAGGATTTGTGAAGTATCTGCCACGCTGACAAGCTGTTGACTCGAGACATAGAAGTACATGGACCTGTTCGCCGGCCCTTCTACGAACCCAGCATGTATACTTTGTAGTCCGCGCGGCCAGTCGCTGTCAACACCGGGGTCATTTTTCCTCCGGCATGACTTGTCAGTCAGACAATCTGGCCTGGTCCAGTGAGAGCGACACGCTCAGTTTTGATATGAGCATAACTGTTTTGTCCTAGCTAGAGCAGTAAAGTTGCCCATAAGCCCAACCTAAGAGTGCAAGCGACAGTCTCATTAATGTTTCGCTCCGTGCTCTATTAATCGTCGTTGACCTCGAAGCCGCCCACGTGGCTTCGAGCATCGACACGGACTCCTTGAGTAAGTCAACTGGCTCCGACGCTCACCGGTGCTGCCTTTGCGGAGCCAACGAGGCCCTGCACGATCTCGCAGTTGTCACCGGTACGAATATTCCCTATCGGCAGACCAGAGTACGCCGACGAGGTTGGGAGGGCTTCGCCGAAATGATGGTGCTGGACGGAGGACCGGTGCTCACCTGCACCCCGGCAGTGTTTAGCGTCCCTTACGTCACCGACTATTGGCTTCATCAGACTCGAGACCCCTGAAACGCACCGCCACAGTCGCGTGTCTGTTATCGTTGAGACGCGCACGAACAAAACAACGCCGACTGCTTATACCTCTCTCATATGGTTTGACAGGACAAAGCGGTCCGCAAATCCTTGGGTTTCTCTGCTCTCACGAGAGGAAACTACATTGCTCTTATCCATTATCTAAGTCTTTGGAGTGGCGATTCAGGTAACGGAGAAACAGACACCACGGCTCAGGTTTCTGGCACCATGTCTCGCTACTCCCCGCAAGCCGGTCACGCCGTCCGCCAGGGCTTGATGGAAATTGACCCGAACAGAGTCATGGTTCAACAGCCGCTGGGCACGGGAAAGTCTACTGTACCCACTGTCTCCGCCGTTCCTTGCCCGTTGCCAAAGTTCGCGCCCGGCCCTCTTCCAGCTCCTTTTTCAGCTCACCAACCTGCTGCGCGTCTGCCTCCGCATCAGGCCACCCTCGTTGATCCCAAGGCCGTGTCGTTCAAGAAGAGGAAGTCCGATGTCTTGGAGAATGGAACCAACAGTGCCGCAACGCGGTCAACCGAGGCTGGTAACCAGGGCGGAAGCCTTCTGGACGTGACTGACAACTGCGACGTCGTGAGGAGCAAGATCCGTGCACTCGTCGGCTCCGGCGAGATGAAAGTCGGCGAGTTCCAACGTGCCATTGGCGTGAGTCCCAACGCCTACAGCGCCTTTATGAAGCAGGACGGCCCTGCAGCTGGCCAGCGTTCTGCCACCTACACGAAGGCCATCATTTTCTTCGCGAAACGCGACCTCAGCAGTCTCAGCAACAGCGATCTCGTCAATTTCGGGTCCAACAACACGACCAAGAGGGCCAAGAAGGAAGAAAGTGCCAAAGCCGTCGATCTTTCCAGCATCACGCTACCTGGCGAAGAATACGGCCGCGTACCTGTCTTTGACACTTGCAACGAGATCAGAAGGAAGATCCGCGCTTTCCTGAAGAAAGATGGTCTGTCCCAAGCTGCGTTCTGTCGCGAACTGACCAAGATTGTTGCCGCCTCGGGCCGCAGAATCAACGCAAGCAGTCTTGCCAACTTCATGGGCCAAAAGGGGCCTTCCGGCGGCTCTGGGAGCATCGTCTTCTACGCAGCCTACATCTACTTCGAAAAGATGCGTGTCAGGGACGGCAAGCCAAAGTCGCAGACGAGACAGGAGATGGAGTCGGTCTGGGGAGAAGACGGCATGGACCTTCCAGAGGAGGGCAGGGGAGGGCAGCGACGCTACTGGTGCTTGGGGAACGAACGTCCTTATGAGGATAAGTACGGCAAGATTCATTTCAGCAGTCGCTGATCATTTGCACGTGTTGGTTTATCGGCAGGATATGGTTTCTGATATGTACGATCACACTGCTTCAGCGGCTTCGGCAATTCTGTTCGTTCACGTTGTTTCCATCTATCCGTGTACTATGTTCAATGTCAGTTTCTTCTTCACGTCAACTGCATCAATGCCGAGTCTCTCTTTCCCGCTGACTCCGATAATCTTGCCACACCTGTACTGTGCACACATCGCCTTGACCATCCCAATCTCGGTCGCTCACCTCCACCCCTGCCAGGCCGTCGAACGAGATTGGGATACCGGAGTCACAAAGATGATACATTGGAGGCGATGGTTCGCGGGTCAACGGGCATAGAGGCCAGCGTCGCTGCCAGTAGGGACGACCCGAAGGAACGATTCGGCTAAGTACTGCGAACGCGAGATCCCAGTCACAATGACTGCGGAGTTCCGGACGTCTCAGGCGGGGACCACGACTGAGCTGTTGGGCCAGCAGGACGGTTACCACCCCCGACAACTCTACCATACGTTGTCGCTATGAAGACTGTGCTCGCGGGGCCGGTCATAAGATATACAGATGTCACCGTGTTACTGTCGTCGTTGGTCAGCGTCGTTGGGCCGCAGGGCTGCGCTGCTGCTCGGCGTAGCCTGAGAGACTAGAACAGTTGTGGGCACCCAGGACTGACCTGGCCGGGATCCCGACGACGGTTCCATCGTCCTGGTGGCGCTACGAACGACAGATGTCACCGCTTCTGGGACAACGCTGACCGCTGAAGCGGGCGGAGGGGACACAAGGGTGCATTCGAAGCAAACCCAAGTCGATGTTGGCGCTGCTTTGGAATGGCTCAACGCCTTGTCGAGGGTTTGATGTCCAGCAATGCCCGCCGACGGTTGGTGGCTCTGTATAGTGTAGCTCCTATTTGGATTCTGGAATGATTGGCTGCCCAAGGGTCTGAACCCTGTGGTCCAACCTTTGGGAGTCTGGGCAGCAGTGTTCTCTATGGATCCTGAGGATGGTGAGGTGAGACTGTTCCTGGATGTTGGAGGTACTTGGATTGATGTTTCCTTTGTTTCTGACTGCTCCGCGGCACCTGTTGTCATCACCAGGGTTCCAGCCGGTGGCCTGACGTGCTCGACGTGGCTATGGATGTCGGAGGGTCTGGATTGTGTCTCGTACATACTCCCGGCAGGAACGTGTGGGAAGATAGACACGGTCATCGGACCTGACAGTATCTGGGAAGTCGTTTCAGCTGAAATAGTTTTGCACCAGCGGAAACAGACGAGGAGACTGCCCTTTGGAGATGGAACAAGCCAGTCTAGGGAGATCGTATTATGGCCATGATTCGAAAGCGAGCGCAGATAGTGCTCCGTCAAGGCACTTAGCGTCACCAGTACTGCGACCAACGCAGTCATAAACCATCGTCTCAACGCTATAGGCTTGTAATCTTACATAAGGGTTTTCGGGGCCTCTGCAACGTTGCCAGGGGACGGCGGGCCGGAACACAACTCGGATGTTGTCTCCTCGGACCGTTGGATTTCTTTGTCTTCTCGGCGCAGTCCTAAGTCCTCGGTTCTCCCTTGGACGCCACGATAGTCGAGTGACTGGTTCGGACTCGAACGCCAGCTCGACGGCTGCTGGTGGGTGAAGAAGACATGACTTGCGGTCAGGCCGCTCGTTAGCCGGCCGCCTGGTGTTCCAGATCTCCCGGCCGACAGTTGTGTTCGGCTTCTTGGGAGCATTGTCACAGTCGCGGACAAACTCGAAAAGCGGTTTGCGATCGATCCGACCACCACGATTAGGCCGTACCTTCGTTACATTGACGCACTGTCCGGGCCTATCTCGAATTCAAGCACCTCGCGCCTCCGATATCGCCTCGCTGGGTGGTGGGCAGCCGCGGCTTTCGGCGTCAATAGTGCCACGACGTACCCAGCCTAGACTTAGGATTTAGGGTCTCTGCAGCCACCAGGAACACCCAAACAAAGTAGGAGGTGTGGTTGCTTCTCAGCGTCAAAGCTCTCTCTCGCATCTACATCTTCTTGAGTCGCGACGCCTTACGCATTCGCTAGGATGGCTCGGGTTGTCTCACTTCGAGTCCGTTCGGCGATGGTTGCCGCTCGAGGCTAGGCCTAGGATTGAGTTCGAAAGCTGCTATCCGTCACGACATCCAAGGATTCGCCCGACCGAAGTACCGTACGCGTACCATAACTTCGGCAGCGAACTGGAAAGTATCGGCGGCGGCGGATCTAATTCGCGGGGTGGCTACCATCCGATTGCCTGCCAGAGGCATAGGCCGGCCCTGCATATGCGGTCGATCATGCAGCCACGCATCGAGTGCATGCTGTAGGCAACAAAAGTGCATGGCAGTCATAGTAGAGGAAATGGGCAAAAAACGAAGTGTATGTTATGTTCTGGCCAACCCCCGGCGGGGATCGAACCCGCAATCTCAAGATATCACGATAGAAGTCTTGCGCCTTAGCCATTAGGCCACGGGGGCATCTGAATTTGTGGTCGGGGACAAATCCTGATATCCAGAGGGAACTGTTGCAAAATCTCAAAGACCAGAACATTGTATTCTGGTGGATCTTTTGCGAGTCATGAGAGGCCGGGCCGGATCTGTGATTTCTCTCGTTGAAATGCCGATTGTGGACAATCCATGTTGCTGAAAGCAGTCAGCGCAGTTTTACCTACAGGTAATGACCACAATAAGAGATGTTGATCGAGCACTGGAATTCGGCAAGCTGACAAGCTGAGTGAGGGTTTTCGATCCCGTAGACAAGTTTGCGAGTTTGCCAAGCACTTTCCCAACCAGTGGCAGGAGAAAGCCTCTGAGCAGTCCCTATAACTGTCCATGCAGAGTCAAATGATCAGGAATAGTGAGGCAAGATTCAGGCAATGTCCATCCCATTTATCGCCGTACGAGGTAATCACGGGTTACCTTGTTTGAGCTTTTGAGGTGATCTCCCGTCCGATGAGAGCGTGGGCTCAATCCTGAAGGTACATGGATAGGACATCGTTGAGCTGGCTATAGCTAAAGTACCTACATACTACGTCCTTCGTACGTGCCTCGAGTGGTGGGCTGGTGGCTACAACGCTGGCGCACATGATATAGCTGAATACGAGATGGCGGCTGCCACGCAGTTGCAGTGAATTACATTGGGTTCGTACCGTAGCCCGATCCGTCACACAAGCGGCTCGGGATGCATCGTTGATCTTTGTGCATATTAGCCACCACGCCTATCTCTATAATTGGCTGGACTCAGTGTGGATGTACGAGTAAGCTCAGCAGTAACACCACTGGCGGTGAACAAGGCGAGTGATGTGCTATAGGGAAGCCTCACTGACATATATCAGGCTTGCCGTCTGCATGGTACGATGCCTCGACTTCTCGGGGTAGCATTTCGCAGGTGAGCGACGATGGATACGAGATCAGATCACGATGGCCGACATCAACGTGGCTCACCGGGTTCCTCGAGCTGGGGACACGATATTCCCTTTCTCAGTCGTATGCGGGGAGACATAAGACGGGTTGTCCCTCCTCTGGAGCTGCAGGCTTCTCGCGACAGCTTCTTGTCTTCCTCTCGTCAAGCACCTGAACTGTCTTCTTGCCCGCGACAACAAATCCATCAAAAGCATCAGTCGCCCGTCCATTTATTTACATAGCCCAGAATGGCACCCTCTGTTGTTGCCGCAGTGTTGGGCCTCATCGCGTTGGGACATGCCGAGCTTCAGAACTGCGGTGCATCTCAGTATGATCCCGCACAGGTACGTTACCCGGCCAGGATGCAGAACCCATGATGTGCCTCGAAAAGCAGACCAGTCGACTGAGTTCCGAGGGTGTGTCAGTACGTTTGCTACGACAACCAGTTCCTCTGTCCCGTCGCCAGCGGCGAGCCACTGTCGTACTGCGCGGGCGCCTGCTACAGCAAGTTCATGTACCAGTGCGTCAACAGCGTCCTGTCGCTCCTGCCAGCAGTTGAACCCTCGACCCCGTTCACCCTGACGGCGTCGAACCCATCGCTGCCAATCGACGGCAAGTCGGTCACGGCCTGCGGGCAGCACTGGTCTGTTGGTGGGCAGACATGCAGCTACTGCCCCAGCGCGGTAGGAGCGGCGTGTCCTGCCGGCAACATCACGGCCGTGATCGCAAGTGACGGCCGCGCAGCCATGGACACCATGGTTCCAGGGGGGCAGGTCGTCTACCTTGATCCCTACTGGAACGTCGGGTACAGCCAGGCACACTCGGCGTATATCCCGCCCGGGAGGACTCTCACGGGCCTGGCGGCATACAAAGGAGGCGGATTCGTCAACTTGAACGGCAATGGCTATGGCTGGGTCGCGTGTCCCCCAGCTGCGTCGGGCGGCGGGGGTGATTCGTGGAACCTCGTGGCCAAGAACGCTTCCAACGCCGGCACGCTGGGGAACTGCTACGGCATCAATCTCAAGATCAACGAGCTGCCCCAGGGTACAACCGGTGCTTGGCAGTACACTTGAGAGCTCACAAGCCATGATGATGTGAGTTGATGCTAAGACCTGACAGGGTTGGTGGTTGTATGTATGTATGTGCGTACGTACGTGCTTGTCTTTGTTTTAGGAGGCGAGCCTTGGAGGAGACGGGAGAATTTGCGGTTGAGAGCGACGGGAGATACGTACAATTGCATACCCCCATTTCAGACATGGGTGTGATCCACACGCCAAGCATCATGAAGCCCGGACGTTGACCCCCGCGACAACCCACCAAGATCTTATCTTGGCTACCCCACCGGAGAGAGTGTGTGGCACGCAAGATAGGTACCTAGCACGCCACTACCCAAGGTACGTACCTTACTACTGGGTACTTTTTTCCAACAGCTTCGTTTGTCACGTTCCCGGGCACGTCGTTCGCTTGTCTCGACGAGTCACATACACATACGCCATGAGCAACGCACTTCCCATTCACCGGTGAGAACTAGCTCCGATGCAGGTGCCCCCAATTGAGACAGAGAAACATAATAAATGCTCGGTCGTCACGGGTCCCTTGGCGACCGAACACCAGCCAGCAAATCATCTGCAGCCCTCCCTCCCAGCCAGCTGCGATTTCAGCACGACGACGCCATGTTTGGCCCAATCTCCAGGTCAGGGGCCGACGTCGAGGCAGGGCGTGTAATTCCCGACGATGCAGGCAGCCGTCGTATCGCGGGCAATGATGCCGACACGGCGGACACGCCAATATCTCCTCGCAGACGCCGCTCCCAGCGCAACAGCACCTTCAGAACGGTTGAGGACTTCGAGGGCTTCACTGTCCGTCCTGGCTGGCACCCTGGCGCCGAGCCTGGTCTGGATCCTGCCAAATCCGATGGCGGCCGCGCTTCCATGCCATTCCTCTCGGCTCCATGCGACATCACAGTTGTCGACCTCTGCCAGGACGATCTGGCGTTACAACATCTCGAAAACGATAACCTCGCGGCCTTCCTCAAGATCCCGCCGCCCGACTGGTCTCTCTGCCGTTGGATCAATGTGAATGGTCTGAGCTGGGACGTCATCAAGGTTCTTGGTGAGCAGAAGTCCCTGCACAAACTGGCTATTGAGGACATCATGAACACGAGGAACCGAACAAAGGCCGAATGGTACGTTTTTTTTTTTTTGTTTTTTTTTTACCCTCGCACCTCTCTCTGGACCCCCGGCTGCCAGGTGCTGGAAACGCCGTGCTGAAGCCCACTCCCGTCTCTCTCTCTGTGCAGGTTCCCCACCCACGCCTTCATCGTCCTGACCCTCCAGAAACTTGTTCACATGAACGAAACCGCCGATGACAGCGACAGCGATAGCGACCCTGACGACGGCGACAACCTCGGACATCACGATGCCCCCTACGGCCCCGCGATCGGGCGCAGTGCCGGTTCTGTGAGCCCGCTTCGATGGATCAAGCGCTTACTGGGGTTACCCTTCGACAACTCTGAAGACTTCAACAAGGAGAAACGATCCTCGGGTCCGGACTATTCCAAGAAGTCTACCACTGCCACGACTGCATCCGCACACCCTCGGCCGATGCGGACGTTGCAACGATACCACGGCCATGCCGACGATCCGCGCGCAAGGTTCATGGAGCAACACTCGGCTCTCGCGTCCAGAGACCTGGCCGTCGCGGCAGAACAGGTGTCGATCTTCATCCTGAACGACAACACCATCATATCCTTCTTCGAGGGCTCTGCAGAAGATATCGCAGAGCCCATAATACGCCGCCTACAGACCCCCGACACCATTCTGCGGCAGTCTTGCGACGCGTCCATGATCGGCCAGTCCATTGTTGACGCCATCATAGACCTGGCCATCCCAGTTGCCTCGTGCTACTCGGATGTCATCGCAGATCTGGAACTGGATGTGCTGACCAGACCCGACATCACCCACACCAAGCGTCTCTACGTGATCATCACCGAGATCAACAAGATGGTCAGCTTCATCAACCCCATCACCAACCTGATCAATGCGCTCCGCGACCACAAGACAGACTTGACGCAAGAAGCCGCCGCCACACAGCTGCAGAACCCCGTGACAGGAGTCATCATCACCCCCATGACTTACACGTACTTGGGAGACGTGCTCGACCACTGCATTCTGATCACCGACTCGCTCGATCAGATCCGGAAGTCGGCCGACGGAATGATCGACCTGATCTTCAACACCATTTCGGCCCTCCAGAACGAGTCGATGAAGCAGCTGACTGTCGCCACCATTCTTTTCCTGCCCCTGACATTCTTGACCGGATACTTTGGTCAGAACTTTGACCATTTCGACGATCTCAAACGGGGCGTGTCGTTCTTGTGAGTGCAACTACCGGTCCAGAACCGTTTCTTGCGCCCTGGTCCCCCGCGTGGCGCGTGAGCTGACCACCCTCGCCAGCTGGAAGATAGCTGCACCAGTAGTAGTAGGGACACTTGTGCTCCTTATGAGCCCCATGCTCTGGGGTTCATCCAAGACCCTGGTCCAGCGTTACCACGTCGGACAGCTTAGGAAGCTGCGGAGAACGAGGGCACAGAGGCGCTGATGGGCATAGCTGCCGGCCTTCCCGCCTTTAGCTCGGCCCTGCCGCAGCCCCACATCATTTTTGTACTGGTCCTTCGGC
>Ga0209127_100635_pt1 | contig 12119 bp, 3 predicted proteins | sample LakSupMetagenome_FD_187469 | JGI IMG/M metagenome (GOLD analysis project Ga0209127, IMG submission 187469) | Freshwater microbial communities from Lake Superior, Canada - Sta WM archaea (SPAdes) (version 2) | ecosystem: Environmental > Aquatic > Freshwater > Lake | place: Lake Superior, Canada...
CGCCTTGATGTGGTCGCATTTCCATCACTCTCTTTGGTGATGTGACTCGAATGGCTTGCCTACTCCTAACATGGTGATACCATGTCATGAAGGCTGAGCCGATCGCACGCCGAGCCAGAATCTATGTCCTAAACTGGTCTTGATGCCATCTGGATCTGGAACGCCGGAGTATCTGGATTCGCCCAAAAAAAATGCTGGTCTGTACGCTCGTCTCTTCCTCCATTTGCACACTTGCCTTGTTCGCCGATTGGTCTCCGCTTGAAGTTGGGTCCAGTTCTCACGGTGAAACGCGTTCCAACCCAGCATGGCCCGACTCCGTTGCGGACCTTATCGCCACTCTAGCACCAGGAATCACCAAACGAGCATTGAAGGGTGTTTCAATCCAAATAGGGTTGCTTTCCTGATCGACTATTGCCAGCCCGCATGCACGGCTCTCACCGCTTAGCCCAACACAGACTGATCTCTAGGGAGTCCGGCTCGGGCTCGTCTCTACGGTGGATGCATAAACTATGTATCAGACCCTTCCCTTTTTACAGCTGCTGAGGAGTAATCTAATGGACATCTGATCGCGTCTCTTTTGACATTCTTCGGAGCTATGGAGTGCCGTGGTACGGAGTGATTGCATGACTGAGGAGCTCGAAATAAACTATGGTCGTCAGCTGGCAGCGGGTCCGTAACCCCCTATTCTTACCTAGCGCTTCTGCCAGGGCCAGAACAAAGGGTCGGGAACAAGCAGCCAACCACGCAAGAGCTTGGCAGGGAGGGAAGCCGGCTTCAACACGGAAAATGTGGACACTATGCACCACCCAGGGAGCCGTCCTGGAACACGTTGAAGCCTGGAGTGTCGGACACGGAACCCGACGTCGTCATTCGATGCAACACCAGCTTGATGCAGATTCAGCACCTCGTTGTGGGTGAGCTGTGAGAAGACTTGAATCTCGCTCGGTTTATGCTGATATCTGCAAGCATTGCCTTATACACCGCCGTATGCCAACTGATTTGAGTGGTTTCTTCATACGTCCACTCCTGTTACGCAACCACCGCCGCTGCGCCTCCAAGCCGAGCACTACGAATAGACCAACCCCTCCTCCCCCCCCCCGGCGTGCTGCCCGCCACAAAGGAGCGAAGAACGGCGGCGGAAAACGCATTCTATCTGCACTGCTGGACATCTGGTCGCTGAAATACGCTACGACTTCTCCTTTTTATGTTGCAGAAGAAGATAGGGGTGCAGGTTTAACACGTGCATCTGAAAGGAGGCGTGTGACGGACGGTGACGCGCCAAGAGCCCCAGTCACACCAGTTGAGACATCCTTTTCAGCCGCTGGAGTCGCCCTTCAACAACAACCAGCCTTCGAACCATTTTCTCATACAGATTTCGCACTTGCTGTTGGTTATCCGGCAATCTGGGACGCCGCCAGTGGTATTGGGCGAAATGTTACTGTGGCGGCGACGTTCACATCCGTGATCTTTTGACGGCTTCGATTTCGCTGCTTCGTTCGTGGTCTTTTCATGTCAAGCGCGCAGGAGGGCATATGAGCCAACATGGCACCCAAAGGCCAGTCAGATGCTACAGAGGTTCTGCGCGAGCAACTGGATCATATCGAGCTTCAGCAACAAGAGCTACAGGTTCCGGTCTCGCCCCAGTCTCGGCCAAGCTCCGAGTTCGTCTCGGCCACGGATGACACCCGGGGCCCGCGCAGGAGTATCTCCCCTGATCTTACCAGAGACGACTCAAGCCGTCGGGTATCTCATGATTCTGCAAGAGGGGGAACCCGCGTTCGCTTCTCGGGCGAGCTACCAGATGAACGACGGAGAAGTTTGGCCTTGAGCCCACCTCGGCGACAGTATCCCAGCCTCCACCTAGAGACGGAGCAGCCTGGCCTCTACACGATCGAGTCCAATGTGGAGCATAGAGGGAGACCGAGAGGCCAGACACTGGAGCAACCTGTGGTGCATGAACAGGACGAGGCATCCCCATCCCGACGGACTCGGCCGCGTCCGTCGAGCGTTTCGAGAGCCAGCGACTACTACAGTTATCAGAATTCGCCGGTAGCTACAGTGCCGCCGTCGGATGGGTTTGCCGCAAATCTCAAAGGCGCCTTTGTCACGACCGCCGAGTCGAATGTGAAGCTGGCGCATTACCGTGACTGGGTTGCCAAGCAGAAGGAGCGCCAGCGGAGGTGGACGAGCGGGCCCATCGGCAGGCTAAAATGCAAGTCGGGATCGCTGTATCAGCGGCTCATCATCGAGGGCCTGCTGCGACAAAAACCGTTGCCTCCGAGTGTCGACGGAAGGCACATTCCCCTCAGCCCTGGTCTGGTGCGACGGAAGCCGTTGATTGACGAACGGAGAGGCAGGCCTTATGTGTCAAACTTCATCCGCTCTAGCAGATACACTGTCTGGGATTTCTTGCCCAAGCAGCTATTTTTCCAGTTCAGCAAGCTGGCAAACTTCTACTTTCTGCTCATCGGCATCCTGCAGATGATACCGGGCTTGAGCACGACCGGGACATATACTACCATCGGGCCATTAATGGCATTCGTCGCCTTGAGCATGGGAAAGGAGGGTTACGACGATTATCGGAGATACAAGCTGGACAAGCAAGAGAACCGGAGCGAGGTATGGGTTCTCGATCCTGAGGGGACGGTACGTAGCGACTCCAGGAAAAGAGAGCGGTTTCTGGACGGCATCAGGAGAAAACGGAACAGTGACGAAGAGATGACAGAATTGGAGGCAACAGGGGCCGCCCCCGAGGAGCCGTATTGGTCCAAGGTGCAGTGGCAGGATGTGCGAGTGGGCGACATCATCCGGCTACGGAGGGACGAAGACCTGCCGGCCGACATCGTGCTGCTTCATGCCACTGGACCAAACGGTATCGCATACATTGAAACTATGGCTCTCGACGGCGAAACCAACCTCAAGAGCAAACAAGCGTGTTCTCTCTTCGCCGGTCGCTGCGCCACCCCTGACGGCATGGCTTCTTGCGAGGCGATTGTGGTATCGGAAGACCCGAATCTGGATCTGTACAACTACGAGGGCCGCGCTACCGTCAACGGAGAGACGTTGCCGCTTACGATAAACCAGGTGGTCTATCGGGGCTCGACCTTGCGAAACACGGATGAAGCCATCGGCCTCGTCGTCAACAGCGGGGAGGAGTGCAAGATCCGGATGAACGCGACAAAGAACGTGCGTGCCAAGGCTCCCGCCATGCAAAACATCGTCAATCGCATCGTCGTCCTCCTCGTCTTCTTCGTCGTCATGCTCAGCGTGGGCTGCACAATCGGAAACGAGATATGGAAGAGTGGCTATGCTCCGCACGCCTGGTACCTCCAAGGGGACACGGTACCCGTCAAGGACATCATCGTGGGTTTCATCATCGCGTTCAACACTCTGATCCCGCTGTCGCTCTACGTGAGTCTGGAAATCATCAAGATTGGCCAGCTGCTCCTGATGCAAGACGTGGAAATGTACGACCCCGTCTCGGACACGCCAATGGTTGCCAATACGACCACAATCCTCGAGAACCTGGGCCAAGTGAGCTATGTCTTCTCCGACAAGACGGGCACACTGACCGAGAACGTCATGCGCTTCCGGAAGATGAGTGTGGCCGGCACGGCTTGGCTGCACGACATGGATCTGCAGAGGGAGGGTGACGACGCGAGTCGCAAGCGAAGCATGGCAGTCACAAGAACGGCGAAGGGCAAATCAGCGCAAAGGATTGATGCTTCTGCCTCAAAGACATCCATGTCGCAAGACGTTGCTGAGGTCTTGGAGCGTCCGCTGATGGCTCGAGAGCACACCGGGCTAAGCCAGCCGCAAAGGACCGGGTCGATATCCCACTGGAGATCCTCAGTGAGACCGGGTCATGCGCAACCTGAGCTGAAAACAGAGGATCTCATTGCGTACATTCGCCGGAAGCCACACACGCCTTTCTCCCGAAAAGCCCGCCATTTCATCCTCTGCATAGCCCTGTGCCACACTTGTTTGCCCGAGACGAGCGAGGAGGGTGACATCACGTTCCAAGCCGCGTCCCCGGATGAACTGGCACTTGTGGACGCCGCCAAGGACCTTGGCTACCTGGTCGTCGACCGTCCTGCGCAGTGCATCAAGTTGCAGTTCTGCGACTTCGACGGGAAGCCCATTATAGAATCTTACGAGGTTCTGGATGTGATAGAGTTTAGCAGCAAGAGGAAGCGGATGTCCATCATCATTCGCATACCGGATGGCAAGACATGCATCTTTACCAAGGGCGCTGATAGCAGCATTCTCCCGCGTCTCAAGCTTAACAACCTCGCGGCGCAAAAGGCATCTGCTGTCGAGCGCAGGTCGACCCAGCGCAAGAGCGTGGAGCAAGAGAAGGCGCTCCAACGGCGAAGCATGCAGTTGATGAACCGCAATAGCCTCAAGCTTGGCCGTGCAGCACAGCAGATGAGCCTGCGGAAAAGTACCACGAAGCGTTCCACAAGTCTCGTGAGGCGGACATCCCTGGTGACGGACGAGGTCGACTCGTGGCTCAACCGCCGCGAGACCGAAGACCTTGACGAGCAGCCCGGCGACGCGGCGGCCTACCAGGTACCTCGCAGGTCTCTCACTCTTGCTCGTGGCATGTCATTTGAATATGCGTCGCCGGTAGACGACCCATATGACGGGCTGGTGGATGAGTCGCTCGCCACCAACGACGGTGCTATCTTTGAGCGCTGCTTCCAACATATCGACGACTTTGCAACTGAGGGGCTAAGAACCCTGCTGTTCGCCTACCGGTATCTCGAAGAGGACGAGTACAACAAATGGAAGACCATTTACCACGAGGCCACCACAAGCTTGGTCAACCGCCAAGAACGGGTCGAGGCTGCCGCGGAGCTGATCGAGCAGGGCTTTGATCTTGCGGGCGCTACCGCCATCGAGGACAAGCTGCAGCAGGGTGTCCCGGATACCATTGACAAACTCCGGCGCGCCAATATCAAGGTGTGGATGCTGACGGGCGACAAGCGGGAGACAGCCATCAACATCGCCCAGTCCGCGAGGATATGCAAGCCATTCTCCGAAATCTACATCTTGGACGCTACTCAGGGCAAGCTGCAGGAGAAACTCGCATCGACTTTGATAGACGTCGGACGTGGCATGATTCCACATTCCGTGGTTGTCATTGACGGGCATACTCTGAGCGTGGTAGAGGAAGACGAGTCTGTCAAAATCCTGTTCTTTGACCTCGCAGCTCGCGTTGATTCCGTCATCTGCTGTCGCGCCTCGCCGTCGCAAAAGGCCACTCTGGTCAAATGCATTCGCGATCGGGTTCCATCCTCCATGACGCTGGCCATTGGCGATGGTGCCAACGACATCGCTATGATCCAAGCCTCCCACGTGGGCATTGGTATCTCGGGCAAGGAAGGTCTCCAAGCCGCGCGCATCTCGGACTACTCCATCGCCCAGTTCAGATTTCTACAGCGTCTGCTCTTCGTCCACGGCCGATGGAACTACATCAGGACGGGAAAGTACATCCTGGGCACCTTCTGGAAGGAGATCGTTTTCTACCTCGTCCAAGCCCAGTATCAGCGCTACAACGGCTACACGGGCACGTCCCTCTACGAATCCGCCAGCCTGGCCGTCTTCAACACGCTCTTCACGTCCCTCCCCGTCATCCTCCTCGGTATCTTCGAGCAGGACCTAAAAGCCGAGACCCTCCTTGCCGTCCCGGAGCTGTACACCTACGGCCAGAAGAACCTCGGCTTCAACTTCCGCAAGTACCTGTGGTGGATGGTCATGGCTACCTCGGAAGCGATCCTCATCTACTACTCGATCCACGGCATCTACTCCTCCTCCCAGTTCACCGACGACACCACCCTCTACGCCATGGGCACTCTGGCCTTCACCGTCTGCGTCGTCTTCATCAACGTCAAGATGCTGGTGCTGGAGCTGCACAACCAGACCATCATCACCCTCCTGGGGCTCGTCATCTCGGTCGGCGGGTGGTTCGTCTGGAACCTCTTCCTCAGCGGCATCTACGCGGCCAAGCCGGGCCCTTACATCGTGCGCGACGCCTTCCTCCACAACTTCGGCCGGAACCCCACCTGGTGGCTGACGGGTCTCATGGTCCTCGTGGCCGCCGTCGTCTTCGAGCTCCTCGTCGCCTCCGCCCGCCGCGTGTTCCGACCCCGCGACCAGGACCTCATGCAGGAGCTAGAAAAGGACGCGGGCATAATGCACGTGATGAGGGAGCACGCCGCCGAGCGCGGCGAGGCGGGCCCTGCTGCCGAAGCAGTCCCGTCGTCGACGGGACCCCCGCTGGATTCCCTGGCGCCCAAAGCAGCCGACGCCTCCTCCTCCTCCACCATCTCCGCCACCCCCGTCGTCGTCAGCCCGGGCGGCGGCCCAGCCGAAACGGCGGCAGCACAACGGAGTCCCTCTGCGCGTCACAGCATGCACGTCGTAGCCGAGGAGTCGTCCTCGCTACCCCCGCCTTTCACGCCCCCGGCGGCGGCCGCCGGGAAGAAGGAGGAGCCCGTCGCCGTCGCTAGACCCGGTCTCGTGGCGAGGCACTCTGCCGAGCCGCAGCGGTCCGGGAGCTGGCTGGCCGAGATGAGCGGCGCCAACGGGCAGGACCACCGGTACTTCGTGCAGAGTCCTGTCGAGGCGAGGATGCCGAGTATTGACGAGTTGCGGAGAAGGTGATGGGGGGGGACGGCCGAGAAGGCAGTCCGACTGATGAGGTCGGGGGAGGGGAGAGAGAAAAGGAAGGAGCAGAAGATGGGAAAGGAAGGTGGGGGGCAAAGAAGATCAAGAATGGTGATTTCGTTTTGCACATATATGTACCTAGTGTATATGTATGTTTGTTTAGCTAAGGTCGCCTGTATAACCCTTTTGGAGCTCTGAGGTGCATGTTGTGTGGGGTGGCTTGGGAGCTTGGGAGCATGGAGGGATGGAAAGAGAGGACGGTTCGCATGGCGAAGCTATACTCGTGGGTGATTATCACGGCGTTCCTGTTTGTGTTTAGCTGTTATATACCACATATACCACATGTTACATCTTCTTCCGTTCCGTATACAGCTCCATATTCGGGCAACTGGTCAAGACACTCAGCCCTCTACGCTCGTGGATTCCGTCCGTTTCTCTCGTTCGATAAGCTGGTAATTGTATCTTTAATGTCATATGCTCCTCGCCTCTTCGCTAGGAGAGGTTCGTAGGTGTCTAGCGGCAACGGTACTGTAGACACGAGAGCACACGGAGCATGAGCGGTATAAGGGACCGCGGTTCTTTTCGCATGAAAGCTAACGAACTAAGTCTAGGAGGAGTTGCAAAAAAGCTGTAGAACTCCTCGCTTGATACTTTCTTTTTTTTTTTTTTTGGTAAGCCACTGACTACTATTACTGAACACCGTGCATTAAGGCCCCCCAAACTCCTCAGTCTAATGCATGCAGAATAACAATTGCCTCCCTGAACCGCCCCGGGGCCAGACCAAACCGAAGAACCCAGCCAGATGATCATAATCCCGTCCGAGAGAGAAGAAAAAAAGCCCAAAGCTTTCAATGGACACCGTTGTTCTACATTCCGAGCCGAGATTCCGTGCCGGAGCTGAGTTTCTTCCGTGCTGTTGTCTGCAAATGAGCCACATACTTCCCTTATCAAAACATGCCTAACGTGCATTAATAGGACTTTGAGGACGAAATGACGACCTATCCCTCAGGACGATGGAGAGAAGGAACCATGGAGATGCCGCTGGTCGTCTGCCTCCTAGTCATCACCACCAAGCAGCAAATCCATTCCGTTCCGCTCGCTCTCGAGACTGTCCGCCATGAGGTGTCGACTGGCGCCCTTGTGCTCATCGTCGTCCTCGTCGTTGACCATATCAATAAACATGTGGTTGACATTCTCATCACCCTCGTGACCGATACCGCCGATACCGATGGGGTCGTCATGCCTCGGACCGTCACTCAGCGAGTTGCGGCCCCAGACGCCGCGGCCAAAGATATCTTCGGCCTTCTTACGACCGATATCGGTGCGTGACAGGATCTCAAGAACCTTAGTCTTGTTTCCCTCGTTGACGATGTCCTGTCCCAGGTCTTCGAGATCCGGGCCTCCGCTGCGCAGCAGACGCTCCTCCAGGCTCTGGGACGCGTTGTGGTCCGGGGCGAAGTTGGACCCGCCGAGCCCGCTGTCTTGCATGAAGAATTGGGGGTGGGTCGGGTTGGGGTCGAGGTCCATGGGCGCGCCCCCTTTCATCGTTGATACAGAGTTGGAGCGGCCGTGCACAGAGTGTCCGCGGGGTGATGCGGAGTCCGGCCCATGAGGTGGAAGTGCATGCGATCCGGTGCCGATAACAAGGCGTGGCGTCTGCGGCTGCGCTGACGACGGACGGGAGTAGAAGCCGTGCACTGCTTGTCCGAAAGGATGAGCACCAGGGCTAGTGGCAAGGCCACCTGGAGAGGACTGGTGGGCAGCTGCTGCGGCCGCGGCTATCTCGGCATTCAGTGCCTTGCGCTTCAGGCTGTTTGCTTTGCCCTTCACGTGTTCCGGCAGGTCGTCCGGGTCCTCGACGTTGTACTGGAGCAGCAGCTTCTGTAGTTTGGTGGGACGCGGTTTGCGGGTGCTCTTGGAGACCTCGAGCACCGGCGGCGGCTCCGGGGCGACGGGCGACCACTTGTGCAGCTCTTGTCGGAAGAAGTTTGTCTCGTACGAGAGGAGAATCTCGGCACCTTCGATCTTGCGGAGGTAGAAGCGCTGCGTTTCGGCCTCTGAGGCAGATCCCGCCAGCACAGGGTTGCAGTGACCGGCAATGTGGGCGCGGAAGTCTTGCGCATTGTCGATGATCTTCTTCAAAACTTCCTCCTCCTCGGGTTGGAAAGGGAGGAACTGGATCTCGTCCTGCCACTGGATCAGGTCCTCGAGCTTCGGGCGTGCCGCATCCCGCGGGATCTTGACGCGCCAGTCACAGATAGGACACGTGTACTTGTCGTCTTCCTTGACCTTGCCCCGAGCGATCTTGAGACACTTTCCGTGATACCACTCGTGGCAGAGCTCGCACTCGATCATCATGCCGGCTTCGGTACGCCGACATATGCAGAAGACCTCCCTGAAGCGTGGATCCTCCCAACGGTGAACCTTACCCGAGCTATCAGGACTCGGCTCTCTGGACGCAGGCTCGGCGGGCAGCCGGGGTTTGTCGTGGACGATGTCGAAGCAGTCCTTATTCCGGTCTAGCACGTACTCCATGTGACTCTTCAGAATGTGGAGGGGCGCGTTCGTCTTGCCGAAGAGCTTCTTTCCTTTACGCATCCAGTCTTCGTGGCGCTTCTGATCCTTCTCCAGGTCCAGGGTGCCGGCCGGTTTAGCTTGCAGCTCCTCGACCTTCTTCATGACTTCGATGACTTCCGAGTACTTCGGCCTCTTGCGGTAATCAAAGTTTCCAGACCGCTCGTTGATATCTAGGATCTGACGATGCGCCTCGCGTTGCTTGTGCAAGATTTGATCCACCGCGGCCTTGGTCTCCTGTGACACGGGCAGCACGTTCTGTTCCGCTTGATCGGAGAGGGCTTGTAGCTGTGGATAGTGGATGGTATCCGCATTGATGAGCTCCTGGGCCTTCTTCTCCCACTGCTGTCCGGCAAGTAACTGCTCCGTGTAGTGGGTGAAGTTGTCGTTGTACGGACGCACATTGAGCCGCTTGCCTTCTTCAATCAATTCCTCGACTTCGGCGATAGTCATGAAGACCCCCTTGTTCGCGCGCGCTCTCTCATCCCACTTCATCTTATCGAGCTCGCGAGAGAGGTCCACGACTTCGGGGATGTCGACGTTGAAGCTCTGCCCTTCTTCCAGCAGCTCCTCCACCTGGTCAATGGTCTGGACTTGGATCCTAGCCAGAGCCTGTCGGGCCTTCTCCTGGAACGTCTTGATGGCCTCGGCACGCTCTTGCAGCTGAAGGATTTCCGGGCAGTCGAAGCCGATCAGCTCCGCCTCGTCGAGCAGCCGTCGGATGTTGTCCAGCTTACGCATATCTCCTTCCTTCTGATCCTGGTACGCATTCCCAATAGACTTGCGGCCCCCACTTTGCCATGCTTTTTCGTTCTTGCGTCGGTTCTGTTGCTTGCGAACGGTGTAATTAGTCGCCTCTTCGACCCAATGGTTGCACCGGTCGACAAAGTCTCTCAAGACCGGCAGCGAGGGTAGCTCATAGGGTATTTTCTCGCCTTCATTGAGCAGCGCCCGGAGTGTCTTTAGAGACGGAGTGGCCTCCTCCTCCAGTACTTTCTCGTACTTCTCCTCCCACATCTCGGGAAGGTGCGCCTTGTCCGCCACCTTCTTCTCCGTCGCGACGATCACGTCGTCGGATTTCCGGTAATAGAGCACGTGCTCTTTTCCGAGGTACCTCTCGGCTTCCGGAAGGTCGCAGCACGGGTGAGATCCCGCATGCAGCGGGCACATCACCTTGCCCGTCTTCAAGCACTTGAAACGAGACAGGTACGCAAACGCCTTACAAAACGTGCACGAGTACTCGTCTTCGGGGACATCGACATCCTCAACCTTGAACTCAAGAGGACAGTCTGGCTCCGTCGCACCACGAAACTGACACCGGTGAGGCATCTCAGCGTGCCTCGAAATGAAGTTCTCGCGCTGCGCCAACTCGCGGGTATGTATCCGCGACAATGCTGGCGCGAGCCACCTGGCGGTCTGGATGGAAAGGCCGGAAGTGGTGACCCCTTCGGCAGCCATCCACAACAGCTCATCATGCGAAAAGCAGGGTTGCCGACGGAAGGCCTGGAGCCTCTCAACCCCAGCGAGACCAAATGGCTCCCAGTCATACGGGGCGAAGTTGACAGCCTCGTTGAAGTTGAACCCATGGTTGAAACCGGCATGGTATGCTTGAGGATAGGTGATGACAAACTGGCCGGCACGCTGATCGAGAGCGTACACCCGGACGCCGGCTTTCTTCAGCTGCTCCGGAGTAAGAAGCGTCACCAACTGAAAGAGTAGGTCCGGCTGTGTTTCGAATAGCTCGGGCACCGCCTCGCGCATCGCGTTCTCGAACTTCTCGGCATCCTCCCCCGGAATCCCGTACCATGTCTTGGTGGCGCCGAAATGCTGGTAGTTCGCCGAGTATGCGTAGTGGTCCTCATTGTGCCAACAGAATGTCGAGAACGTCATGCCAACGTAGACCCAAGGCACGGTCATGCCCGAGATATCGGTTTTGATATGCCTGAACAGACTCTCCGGGTGTAAAGGGAGGATGTTGAGGTTCCAGGGATCGGTCGAGTAGGGATTGTCTGGGTTCTTCTCGATTGTAGGGAAGCCGGAACCGTGGGTGGTGCAGTGGATGTCAGCTCCGTACTCAACCTCAACCGTCTCTTCAAGATCAGCCACAAGGCGCCAGAACTCTTGCTCCACATCCTCTTCAGTCACCGGTCTGTGGCATTGAAGGACCGGATCGTACGGCATCTTGTTTTCGAAGTAGCCTTGCTTGAAGTCCGCGGCCTTTTCTTGGAATTGTCGCAGGGAGTAGAGGCCACCCTCCTCGAACCCAAACTGGCCATCCCCGACGAGACATCGTGGGCAGTTCCACTCGTACTCAGGTTTGCTCTTCAAAGGCGGATCCAAGCAGGCTCCGTGATAGGCGTGGTCGCAGGATTCGCAAACGAGAAACAGACCGCCTTCCCCTTTGACTTTGCCACAGTGCTCACATTTCTGGACAGAAGTTAGCAGGTTCGGAAGACAGTAACGAGAAACGAAGACCAACCTCTCCAGGGGTTATCGTCTCGTCCCGCGGCGGCAGTGGTATTCGTGGAGCTGACGGGCGGAACATCGACATGTGTGATCCAGCAACAGTGGGAACAGCATCTGCGAGTCGGCCTTGTTAGCACAAGCTCATCAACCACATCGAAGAAGGACTGTGTAAGTGGAACTCCGGCTTTGCCAGTACTGAACCGCTTGCCACGGTGCATAAACTGGCGTAGCCCCAAACAAAACTTGCTGATTCGCCCCCATCTGGATGTGCTCGTCATGGGCGGAGCTGAGGCGACGGGGCGATTCAGCAGATACATCTCCAAGACGTCTCTTCTCCTGCTTAGTCCGAGGCCTAGGTGATGACTCGTTGCGTACCTTTCTTTATTCGTTTGCTTCTGCGACTGCCA
>Ga0209127_100636_pt1 | contig 12114 bp, 17 predicted proteins | sample LakSupMetagenome_FD_187469 | JGI IMG/M metagenome (GOLD analysis project Ga0209127, IMG submission 187469) | Freshwater microbial communities from Lake Superior, Canada - Sta WM archaea (SPAdes) (version 2) | ecosystem: Environmental > Aquatic > Freshwater > Lake | place: Lake Superior, Canada...
ACCATCTTGACGAGCTCGCCCCAACACCCCAGAACCTGTTCTGCATATTCATCCACTTCCTCCTCATCATCTTCCAGCTAGTCTTCATCATAGCCCTGCCGTTCAGCATCCTCTTCCCCATACCCGTAGTGTTCGCCACCATAGGCGGATACCTCCTCTTCAACCACGCCCTCTGCATGCTCATCAACGGCACCGAGACCGAGTACCACTCAGACCCAGAATACGCGCCCGCCCTGCCGGAGCACGCTCACGAGCAATGGATCTTCATCAACGGCGTGGCAGCCGGGTAAGTTCCCTCCCCCCGTTCGCAAACTCCAACCCACAACTGACAAGCCCCCTCCCCAGCTCGCACTGGATGAAATCCAACCTCAACCGCCTAGCCCTGACCTTCAAGCGGCCGGTGCTGGGCATCCACAACAAGACCAACGGCATCCTCTTCGACGTGCTCGAGTGCCTCGTGCAGCGCAACCTGGGCTACGCCACCTACGACGTGCGCGTGTGCTACTCCATCATCAAGGAGAAGCTGTACAACCCGTCCTTCAGCAAGGTCGTCTTCGTCCTGCACTCCCAGGGCGGCATTGAGGGCAGCCTGATTATCGACTGGTTGCTCCAGGAGCTGCCGCAGGACCTGCTCGCCAAGCTCGAGGTGTACACCTTCGGCAACGCGGCCAATCACTTCAACAACCCGCACCGCCACGTCGGGTCGCAGAACAGGGCCTTCGGTAACGTCGCGTGTGCTCCATCACCACCACCACCAAACGGCACCAGCGGAGTCCTCACGGCAAGCGCCCCCCGCTCCGCCTCTCCCGACACCGCGACGGCAACAACCCCGGACTCCCCCTCCGACTCCGCCTACCTCCGCCGCGAGACATCGGCCGCCTGCCCGACCGCCGTCTCGGACCGCGCCATCGGCCACATCGAGCACTACGCGCACACGACCGACTTCGTCGCGCTCTGGGGGGTGCTGCACTTCGCCTCCTCCCGACCGGGGGCGGTGACGGTGCCGCGGTTCATCGGCCGAGTGTTCGCCAAGAGCGGGTTGGGAGGGGGACACCAGATGGTGCAGCACTACCTCGACGGTATGTTCCCACTCGCTAGGGGCCAGAAGGGGGAGCTCATCGGGTGTCTGGATGAGGAGACTGGGGAAGGGGGGAAGGAGGGGAGGAATGAGTTTATGGAGAGCGAGGTGGTTGTGGGCGACGCCGGGGATAGGGATGATGCGGCGAGGGAGGCGATGGAGGGTAGTTGGTTGGGGAACGGGAACGGAAACGGGGCGGTGGTGCCGAATGGGGTCGAGGTGCATGGCGGCGGGCCTGTCGAAGGCAGGGGGAGGGACAGGAGGAGGGGTGGGAGAGCGGTGCCGCGGGCGGGGAGGACGCGGTCGGAGGTCAAGATGAAGGTTAAGGATTTGAGTCGGTTGTGGTTGTACCGCAATGGGAAAGAGCCCGACCGAGACGCCCCCTTTGTTGGCGGGGGATGTTGATGGGATTGTGCGGATGGCTACATTGTAGGATCAAGTCCGATTGGTTGCCGGGTTTGTTGCCCAGCTTTCACTGCAACTTTGGACTCGCCGAGGACCATAACGTCCAGTTATGAGCAGCGTCCTAAGACGACTTCCTCTGTCCGGTGTGAGAGATGTGCTGCCTGTGCCAGACCACAACTGCCATGGCGAACTGTAAGAAGCCGTGAGTTGAGACTATGAATCACTGCAACCTGAGGCACCTCCAGACTTAAGCAGGTCACTCAGCGATCGCCAGATCTTCAAGAGAGCCATAGTCATTATGTTGATTCCAGACATGCGCGATTCTCCTCCGAAGCCTAGACACCCATGTGTAACTTCAGCTAGATAACCATGACAGTGTGGTCTAATTCCATAAATGTCATACCTACTATATACAAGAGTGAGTACCTTATATACCATCCCAACCGACCAACCCGCAGGCACCCATTATCCCACTTTGGACGGATACTGTGACTGTTGCACAAGACATTTATTTATTTTTCCCACGTCTATTCCACAGTCAAGCTGCCGGATCCTTCTGGTACTTGCCCCGAAGAGCATCAACTTCCCTCTGCAGGGCGCTCAAATCGGCCAAGATGTCATCAGCCGACTTGTCCTCCGACCTCCTGCCGCCGACATCACCCGCCGGCGCAGGTTGAGGCTCCTCTGCCACCGGCCCGCCCGACAGCGCATCCCGGTCTCGTCCGCTACCAGCGCGGTATCGTTTGGGCGGCGGAGGAGGTGGAGGCGCTGCCGCGTTGCCGCCCTCTCTGTCCTTCACTCGTCTCGACGGCGCGTCGACACTTCTCAGGCTAGCCGGACGACCGGTCGAGGAGCGGACGGTTGAGTGGCGGGCCGGCGGGAGGGGTGGAGGAGCCATCTTGGTCTTGGCCGTGCTGGGCGATGGTGCTGAAGCGGGAGTCGGGGTAAATGTCACTCCAGGAGGTGTCGGGCCAGGGCTCGGGGCTGCAGGTTCCGGAGGGGCTATTAATGGCACTGGGCTGTGGAATGGCGGATGTTCGCCATCGGAGGGAGAAGGACTGGTCGCCGCGCTGGCGGTCGTCGGTGTCAGGCCGACGAAGCTGGCTGCGGACGAGGAGGTGAAGGATGGCCGCGATGCGTGGTTGGGTCGCCGTGGCGGTGGAGGTGCTGGCGCATGTACGCTTACACGCAGACTGGACGAACGAGAGCGGGTGGAGTCCTGTGACGACCGGCGCATGATGGACGGCTCCTCCGTGAGGGCTGACACTGCCGGCATCGACACTTTCGGCGCCGTGGAAACCTTGCTCTCCGTCCGCGAATGAGTACTGCGCCTTGGGGGAGGAGGCGGCTTCCTCGGATCTGACGGAACAGCACCTGTGGTGGCCGCATGAGAGGCGTTGGGTGGCGTTGGTGGGCGCGGCGTAGGAACAGCCTCGACATCGAGCTCTGCTGCTTCCACTGGTTCGGGCACCTTGCCTGCTGCTTCGCGATCGAATATGCTCTCCGAGGCTTCGTCAGTGGAGCGTCGAACCGGAGCCGGTGGAAGCGGTTTGTTGACGTCCGAAGGAGTGGAGGGTCGCAGCCTTGACGATTCTGAGCCCGGCAAACCGGGAATTGCAGTCTGACTTGAAGACGAGGACGGCCTCACCACCCCATCGAGCCCCTGTTTGCTATCATTCTCCTGCTTTGACAGGTCGGTCTTGATGAGCCTGCCGTGGCGCGAGCTCGGCGGTGGTGGTTTCTTCCTCAGTGTTGAGGTCGTGTGTAGAGTGTTGGCATGTGATTTATGTAACAGTCCGCGCCGATCCTCGTCGCCCTCGGCTTCAGATATCTCATGTGATGTTCGTGGTGTCGTCTCCGGCACAGCCACCGTGTCGAATATGGACTGCCGCGACACGGACGAAGCATCCGTGATGCTGGCGGCGTCAGGAGCCAGTGATGGAGGGTTCTGTGTGCCAGGGCTGGACACGGCAGTCGACGGCACCGTTCCAGGAACCGTCGCCTGTCCAGTCATGAGCAGCCTCTTGAAGGCGTCCACATCCAACGCCCCCTTTCCTCCGGCCGTGCCGCTCTGTAGTGGAGGGCTGTCTGTTGCGGCGTGTTCGATATCTTCGAGTGTCTTCTTGAACGGATTCGGTGGTGGTCGTCCGGACACAGGAATCGTCGTAGCTGGCGCAGCATAGTTGGCATGGCTTACTACCCCTAACGGTGGAGGCACGGCTGGGAACGGATCCTCGGGCTCCTCATCGTCATCGCTGCTGCTCTCGCTCGACTCGTCGCGGTATCCGTAGGCGGGATATTCATGCGGGGCGCCGGCTGATTCTGGTGACGATGGAGGTGGAGACTGTACGCGGACCTTCTTCACGACCTTGGGCTTCTGGAAAGTGGTTGACGGCGGGGGCGTGTTCGTCTGTGAGAGGGCTTGGAGCTGTTGGCGAAAGAAATCGCCCGTGCTGGGGTGCTGCAGTGGTAGATCGACTACATCGGACGGCGGCTCAAAGACGGGATCGACGGTGCCATCTGCTGACGAGGCAACACGGGGGGCTGATGTGGATTTCCGGCGAAACGGGTTGTTCGAGCCGGTGGAAGCGGATGTCCGGGAGTCCGAGTCGGCCATGTCAAGGGGCGCCAGACAGCGAATCTGCGACGCGAAGGTTGAGGAGCTCTATGCCGTAGTCTGCAAGTCTTCGCGGCTCGTTAGAAAGTATCGCCCATGATTACTTCGCCGTGCTCGGATCGTCGACTGCTCTCTGACAATCAACCACAGAGGAATCCAAGGCAGCGACAGTGGAGCGGCGCAACGAACGACGAAGCTAAGCCAAGATAGCAAAGGAGAACATGGACTGCTTCTGAGTAGATTGACCGAACATAGGGCTTAGACAGCCCTAGCATCTAGACGTTGAGACGAGTTGACTGCGAGGTTGTGATTGTCCATGAGTTCCGACTGGACGGAGACCCTGAGTCGAGGGTCGGGAATGAGCGGATGAGGTCGATTGCATTATGCTGGGCCACTTACGAGTGCTCGCTGTCAGCGACACCACGAATGTGGGCCAGGCGCCATGCAGCTTATCGCAGGTGGCACGGACTACCAGATCACTTATCCGGGAATTATGTGGAGCTGCTACGTGTGTAAGTGAGGCGGTGGAGGTTGCCGAAACTTTAACCAACACCATCATCTCGAAGCCCGTACCTCCAACTCTTCGTCGATTCGGGTCTAGCACAGAGCGGACACCCTTGCTGGGTTACTTGAGGTAAGCCCCTATGGTTTAGACCAGTGAGTCGTCTCTAACCACTTGCGGGTTCCATGCACCATACGGGAGCCTCTGAGGTTCTCGGGCCAGTCGTGTAAACGATTGAAGCAGTTCTTCACTTCAGAGACACTACCTACGTATTGGATGGCTAGTGTGCTGGTAAACTTCTATCATTACAGGCCTATCATCATGAGAACACAGCAGGCAGCAGTACAGTAATTATTATAATCGAGAGGAAGTGTGCACAAGGCGGTACGTTTTTGGAAAGTTGTCAAGACCACGTGATAGACCGACCTAGTCGCGTCACAGTCTCCTCCCAACTGGAATTGGAGAGTACGAAATGTAAACAAGATGGAACGCGTGAATTCGCGCTCCGAGGGGCACGGAGAACTTGGCAAACAGAAGGCAAGGCCATAGACAACATAGCATCATAACAGAGAGCCGATCCCGTTGGTATAATTACACTCCCAGGTTATATCCCCTCGCTGTACAGCATGCGTACCGCCCAATGACACCGCAATCATTGTCGTCCTGTCTAGACCGGGAGGCAGGTCGGAAACGTGAGAAACAAGACGGTGCTGAACACGCACGAGACCCAACGCGGCGTCTACCCTATACTAAGCAGCCCACAATCCCGAATTCCAGAACCAAAAACAACAAGTGTCATCGCAAAAATCCCAGACAATCCACGCGGTGTGCAAGCTCGCGAGCCCTTGGATACCACCCCATATTTCCCTCATCGCACCGGAACGCCAGCCAGAAGAGTCGTCACATTACGCGCAAGAAAATAAAGTCGTCACAACAAGCCCAATCATGCCGAGGCGGCCTCCGACTTCTTCGGGGTTGCCTTCTTCGCTGCGGCCTTCTTGGGAGCAGCCTTCTTAGCAGCCGGCTTTGGTGCAGTGGACTTGGCGACGCGTCCGGACTTGGTCTTGGTAAGGACAGCCGGCTTGTCGACGACAGCCTTGAAGAGTGTTAGTCACGGGAACACCGAATGACCCGGGTGGTGACGCCGACTTACATCAGCCTTCTTCTCCTTGGGCGCAGCAGCCTTCTTTGGTGCGGCCTTCTTGGGAGCAGCCTTCTTCGGGGCGGCCTTCTTAGTGTCCTCCTTCTTGGCGGCCTCCTTCTTAGGGGCAGCCTTCTTCGCAGCAGGCTTCTTGGCCGTGGTGGCCTTCTTCGCCGCGGGCTTCTTCTCTTCGCCCTCCTTCTTGGGAGCCGCCTCCTTCTTCGTCGCGTCCTTCTTGGCGGCGGCGGCAGCGGGCTTTGCAAGCTTGGTGCCACCGGAAGGTCCCTTGGGCTGCTCAAAGACGCCCTTGTCGACACCGTTCTTGAGAGCGCGGTTGAACAGAGAGTCGAACATGGAATCCTGGACGTCCTTGAGGTGCGCGTTGTTGGCCTTGACGTACTTCTTCAAGGCTTGACGGCTAGATCCGTTGCGGTTCTTAAGCTGTACAGTTGTAACATGACATGTTAGATAACAGGCAGAGTCAACGATAGAGACCGAATGTGGCAGCAGAACATGTCGACGATGCATCACGAGTGAGACGGCCAGGCAGGGTGGTGAGAATGGCCATATACCCATCTCACAATTTGTTGGTTACAAACCATCATGAGATGCGACCGGCCAGCTTCATCATGAGATGCATCGTCGCATGCGCCTGGAAAGAACGAAAGGACGGAATTACCGAAACGATAGCCTCCTTGATCATGTCCTACTAGTCGTTAGCAAGGCCTCTCATAGACCCGAGGACACCAAGCCGAGTGACGTACCTGATAAGAGGCGTGGCCGCTGCTGGAAGACTTGGCCTTGGAGGCACCCTCCGATTTCGTCGCTGCCTTGGGAGCCATTGCGGATGATGTGTGTTTGGGATGGGAGTCTGAATGTGTGGTTGTTATGCGACGATGAGATGAATCTTTTCTGAAAAATGTAAACCTGAGAACAAGAATCGGGCTTCAGACGCGCTGTAGAATGAAACACGAGACGGGAGGGAAGGGTGTGCTGGGGTCGGGCGCGAGGCGGACGGGCACCTTGTTTATATAGCGGGGGGTCGCGCTTCGATCAATCACTCCCCTCCAGCACTCGGTGCACCCCCCGGTCACAGAAGGAAAGAGCTTCGAATTTCTGGCCCCGGGCCAACACACCTCTAGGCTTGCCGGAAGCGTGCGACCCTGAGAACTCGGCTGGCCCAAGCTCCCTCCGCGCTAAAACGTCGCCTGGAATCTGCATGGGCTCTTCTTACCGGGATCACGGGGGAACGTAGGCACGTCACCGCTGAAGGAAGGACTGAAGTGTGGCGTCTCAGCCATCATCCTGGCGGGCCCCCCTGCTGAGTCGCTCCCCCATTCTCGCCCAGACATCCGCTGCAGTTGAGCTGGTTCCCGGCACTTTCCCTCTTTAGGATGCCTCGAAAATGGGCAAACCCAAAAATGTCCCGCATATGATGCATTTTCTGATTGGCCGGTTTAACCACATGTTATCCACTTTGTATCTCTTACACACAATCATTCGCGGGGCTCGCACACAACTGATCGCGAGCAGCTTCTCACCCTCGCCCACACCCTCGAACTCGATGCCCTTTCCCTCTCTTCTCTCTCTTCTTTCCTTTGACCCTCCCACACCAATTCGTGTGCCTAGAATCCGAGTCATCAGACCAGCTTTCTGTTGGATCGAGATTGTCTCACAGTTGGTGGCGATTTTCCAACTAAATTTCCCGTGCATCGAGGAGCTCCGATAGTCTCGAGAACTCGAAGCATTCAGATCGCATTTCCCATCATCTCGGTCGCGTCGCTTCGAACTGGTGCTTCCAGGCGCATTCGCCATGCCACCCTAGGAACCCCTGCTTCGCTATTCAAGTGTATTATAACCGTGTTCTTTGAATTGAGCGCTATCATTTGCATGCATTCACGGTAGTTTTCGATGTTTTGGCACTGACTTATCCACGATCGCGCTGCAAGTCTCTTTTTTGATGTTTTGGTCCCGGTCGCATTTTCACACTTGATGAAGCTATCCTCAGACACAGGTGCACGACTGTCACAGCTTCCTTTCGTTTTCAATATTACTCAACCTATATGCTACTCCCTTAGTCAATTCGACAAGATGACAAAAGGAGTCATTCCCTAGTTTACGTGGCATTGCCGCCTTGATGTCGCGTTGCAAGTTCGCATCTCGTGATGTCGCGTTGTGGTTTTCGGTCGCATCTCCCAAACGTAAGCTTCCTCAATCCGTCATCCACATCTGGCTTCCCTCTTGCACGCGTCAGCTAGCAAATGAGTTGATATGACTCAAAACAGTCGTGCATCATACGTATCCAAGTGAATACCTTGATTCGAAGTTGTGTCGTTGCCAACGAGCTCGCCGCATGCTCCTCTGTGAGCCATGTGCAGAAACGTTGCGCCCCGGTGTTGCTGATGGTCACCTTCCTTCGCCTCGCATACAGTTCGTGCCGAGCCCTCGTGATCCTAGTCGCAAGCAATCTCACCGCCCAGGGACATGTTTTCAATACAGAATCTGGTTCTAGTGTGGCAAGCAAGCTGCACGTGAGCATCTCGAAATGCATCGTGTTGGATCAGTGCAAGCTCCACTCCATCTACGTCCGCCATCATAGTATGCTTGGAGTATTGCAACTAATGCCTGTTGCTATCTTTGCAAGTATGCGAGTTGACATACTCCCGTATTGCTGCCCTCGGAAGCTGGGAAATGTTTGGGAGGTAGGTGATGGCCAAGAGGCAAGCCGAAGTGTTTACGCCGCCCTTCACGCTACGGTAGCTGGGAAACATGTCATTCTCTCTTCGTGTCAACCAGCCTACACGGCTCGCATCGATCATGAAAGCAGACAACTGAACAGCCAGAAGACTTTGACGCTCAGAACACACGGATACAAACATTATGCGTGGTAGTCCTTCCAGCTATGGAACCCGGGCTAAGGTGTGGCGCCGGTTTTAAATTGTCAAGTCGGACCCCCAGCCTGGATAACCCCCTGCGAGAGTCAATAGTCCAAGACTGGGTCCCATGACCATCCTGAACGATCTGCTGACCACTGGACCTTCAGTCATTGACCCAAGCGGGTAGGCCGCGGGTATGCCGAGCGTTGACAAGAGGCTAGGCTGATCCCTCAACACGCTCATCGACCGGCAGCATCGACAATCCAGTGACAGGAAGGACGCATAACGCCTTTGTGCACCGTTAATCATCAACAATATCCGGGAGCCACGCCCTTTCTTGTCCTGGCAGTGGACTCTTGTGACTCTTGTCAGTACTAGCGTCTAAGTGACAGTGTTATGCGCTCATTTGTCGGTCGCGGCATTGGCATGCCGGAAAGACCAGGCACGTGTATGCACCATTGTTGGAGGTCGGGCCCAGTCCTGTCGGCGTATGTCGCAGTCAGCGTTTTCTGTTCGTTGCCAAAGGCAGCTCTTCTGTGCGAAGGATTACCTGAAGCTATTGGCCCCATGCTTGCCGTGTGAACATGAGCTAGAGCCGCCCTCAATGACCATCATCGACGGAGCTCGCAGTTTCGAGGTAACGTCAGGCGATTGCAGTGGGTGTGGCAGGGCACAACGGGCACAGCGCGATATCGCGATCTTCTCCCTCTCCGAGGTGGCCGGCCCGGTATCTGGTGGAGCTCGCATGTAAATCATCCCATGACTCCTAGTTCGGGCCATGGTCTTCTTGAGAAGCAATCTCTCGCGCCGTCGATGTGGTACGGTCTCCTATTCACCGGCAGCAGCCATGAGTCACCGCAGAGAGGCAATACGGTTCACTACGTTGATGATGAGGACCGATCGCGCTGTCCCAGAAGAGAGATTCCCAGCGCTCAGAGAGGTGCCATGCCTTGCACCGGCGTAAGCCCGAGTCGCCCCATTCCTTACGCGATGTCAGATCAGATAGTGCTCTCCCCGTGCTCTGAACAGCAAACTGAGATGATCCGCGGCCCCTCACGGTCTCGCCGCTAAATACTCGCCCTTCGTGGTGTTGTTAGCAGGTAAACCGATGCCGTGGACAGCGAACAGACGTCATCGTTCGCGATGCGCGAAATCTCGGTGTGCCTCTTGGGCAATGCTGGCTTGTGTGGTGGGCCAGCGTGGTTGGTAATTGAAGCAAAATCCGGAGTCAGATATTGACCAAACACATGGCGCAGTAGTCGAAGCAGTAACGCCATCGCCTCGACTATGGGGAGGATGATCGTTACAACCCATCCAAACCTGCGTCAGAGTTACAGCCTCAAGAGGTCCGGGATTCAACTACGGCGAACCTGGGTAAGCCGCGATTTGTTTTCATTCTCATTCTTTTTGGCTTTTCACCTTTGCGTTGTCAGCTTCAAGCACTATGCCCTTGGACTATACTACTGTTCTCGATCGACATGAGTCATATCCAGACTACGAGGCTCGTCATACACAGGCAGCTGCCTAAAGTGCGTAACAGGGCATAGGAACGGCACACTCGACGGTAGCCTGAAGGACGCACATACGCTACCAACCGCTGCTTCACACCAGCCGCATCGTCGGCACAACTCTTTGGTCATGATGCAAACGAGGCCATCTCCGTGCAAAGTCGTCACCTTCGTTGCACAAATAGCACGGTCCTTTCTATCAAGTGCCCCAGCCTAGCGAGTAGCACGTGCTGATCGATGGGGAGGCAACGTTGATGGCCTATAGCATTAAGCACTGCCATGCTGAACCAAGCTTTCAAGATCAAAGTATGCGTCACTATCGCAGGCCCACCGTTCAGGCTCGTCGCCATCCTCGACGCTCACATCAACATCAAGCAACCCTCCATGAACTACCACACAGCTCCCTATCTTGAAGATCTCATCCGGATTTTCTGACCACAGCAGCAACACTTAATCTGGCAGGCATATCACAATACGAGTCACGCCCATGCCCACGTGAACGAGCTGCACAAGCCACACAAATTCCATTGCCAACGGTCCGCACCCATGAAGCCCTCGACTTCGAATCTGCGGTGGGTGTCTCTAGTACAGTGGCTAGTATCTGATCTTGTCGTCGGTAACAGCAACGCTCGCGACCCAGGCTCGATTCCCTGCGGGAGAGTCTGCCATGTCGATACACAACCGTTTTCACGTCTCTGGAGCCCTGGCCTTGCCAAATCGCGCCTGTTGCTTGACGTTTTGGTCTGCAAACATAGGAGCCTGCCTCTTGCCAATGGGGATAATGCTGTTCGAGGACGTCTTTCGGTGTCGGGGGTTACTTCTGTCAGCCGGGTGCAGCATTATGCATAACAACCGCACGGCGATCATTGCTCACTGCTTTATTACCTTATATGCCGGCAAATATACCACCAACAAGAAAGAAAGTGCTTCTCGAAGGTAGCAGCCCGCGCTGCCCAGCGACGTCAAACCTGGAAGTCTCCACACTTCATGACTCCTGTCCCTGCCCAAGCGAGCTCAGTCACGACTCTTCAACAACGCGTTCAACGTTCGTCGGGAAATCCCCACATATCGGAAACTCCCGATGCGACAAGCGTTGCGTAACAGGGGGTGCCGACGTCGAACGTGGGTTAGACCTAGGCGTGAAACACCCACCACCACACGATTGCGTCTGCAGCGCAGAGGCCGACACCAGCAGTAGACGACACGCCGAAAATGATGCTTAAGTTGGGGCTTCGAATGATCCCCCATACAAATCGGGAAAGGCAGCCCGCGACATGCCCCAGTAGGCGGCTCCTCCTGGGAGCACCCTTGAACCCAGCAGCGGGCCATGGGCCGCGCGGTCACTAGGGTAGCTTTCTGTCTCGAGACGGAGACCTCCTACTTGCATACTTGAACACACTCGGTGGGAGGTCCAAGTCAGTACTTGTACAGTAACATCATATGCAATGACACCGTCGTTAGAAACTATCTTAGTCGTTATGGTTATAACTCCCCCTCGCGTGGTCGGGTAGGGTAGGTAGCAGTCGTCGTCATCACTCCCTCCCACATTCCGAAAAACGAACGAAGCATTGGGCGGGCCGAGCCACGATTGTCAGGGTTGAAACCTTCTCGGGCCCACCACCATCGAGTGCGCAAGAGGTTCTGGCGTGCTGCGGGGGTTGGACATGGCCGGCTATACTTTCCTCGCTCTCGCCCCGAGGCACAAGGCGGGGGGTTTTTGCACAGTGCACGCCCTGGTTTCTTTTGGGACTCCTGGTGGTAGCTCGGAGTACTTCAGCATGAGGAGATCCTCCGGCTAGTAGCATGGTTGCATGGTCAGCAGAGCGGTAAGCAGTGTGGAAGGAATCACGGTAAAGATCGAGGCCGTCAGTGGTTGATTCTGACAGTGCTGTTGTTTGTTACTATAGAGAGTAAAGCTGCTGAGCTGGGGGAAGCTATACCGTGAGCTAGAGCGTCCCGGGTCAGAAGTCGGCGACAAGCCAAACAA
>Ga0209127_100637_pt1 | contig 12106 bp, 7 predicted proteins | sample LakSupMetagenome_FD_187469 | JGI IMG/M metagenome (GOLD analysis project Ga0209127, IMG submission 187469) | Freshwater microbial communities from Lake Superior, Canada - Sta WM archaea (SPAdes) (version 2) | ecosystem: Environmental > Aquatic > Freshwater > Lake | place: Lake Superior, Canada...
TTGCCATGATCTTGAAACTCGCACGTCACCAAACACTAAGAATCTGGACAGACCTTTTTTGCTGTCTTTTCTGATCTTTTCTTCACTCGGCCTTGGTGCGGCTGGAAGTAGATCTCGACATGTGAATGTTCGGCTCGGGCCGGCTTGGCAATAGATTTACTGTGGTACGGACCGTCCGTCCAGGTACCATCTCGGTCCTTGACTCGAGACTGAATCAGTCCTCTTTTGTGCCTTCTTGCAATCCATCTTAACCATGCAGTCCTGTGCAAAATGTCTTTTGCTATCGATGCTTCGGGTCTCAGGGGAGGCCAGCCTTGTTCCAGCCTGCCCTGTGCTCCGCCAATAATTCAGCAATTCATCGATCTGTCGGACCAAGACTTGCATGTGCGGTATACAAAGTACACAACAGTATTGTGGCGCCCTATACTAGACCTTGGAGGGACGCCACATCCGCTGAGCCGCAACACCACCGCGCGGACCGGACCTTCGTCTTTGTCCCGTCGACCAACAATAGTGCTCGGCGTACAGCTGCTTGATATCGAGGTCAGCTGTACCAATTCGGAGGTAATCATTCGCTTGTATACTCAGACCACCCATCTCTCTTCCTTTCTTCTCATTTCCACATTTCCCTCCGGTTTGACCGGACGTATTCCAGCCAATCGCAAAGTGGCCCCACGCCGGCACAGGGCATGTGTCGGCAATCTGCGACCAAACTTACCAAAGACATGGCAACCTAGACTAGCCTAGTGGGCAGAAAGCCCTAGTCTGCAGCTGAACATGTTACAAATACGTAATAGTAAGAGAGGTTCTGTGCCCTCTTTTGGATATCTGATATCCTCGACAGTAGTGCATACGACAGAGCTTTTCACACAAACGTACCTACCTGTAGGCTTGAATGCCTTCAACCGCACTCGATGGCTCGTACAAGATTCTTCTCGGTAGCGGGGACACAGGGCCGCGCCGACGGGCTGGAATACCATCGTGATGACGTGGCTACCAGGATGCGACCCTGTTCCAATCGCTGCGGGTATGCATGTAGATTCTAGAAGTGCCCCAGACCGACACCAAATGTATTGGCAAGCTGAAAAGACGTGCGACGTCCAGATACGGTTCTTGATGTGACCATATTTCAGCTACATCCCTGGTTGAAGCATGCCTTCACCTGAATCAGAGCAGGGGCCTCCGCTCAATCCATTTTTTACCCCAAGGGTCCAGAGCTTCGAAAGCGGGACTGTGAACAGTCATGGGTCTACAGCACGATGCGCTACGGCAACTAAGGGTCTAGAACGGAGGCAGTAGAGAAGCTATTGTCAATAGTGCGAGCAGCGACTGACGGTGAATTTCAGAAAAGAATCAGAGCTTAGAGACATCTCCTAGGGATCTGATGTATTGAACAGAGGAGTAGTAAACATATAAAGGCATTATGTCCCACGCTATCATGAAGTCCTCTTACCACCAGCACATCAATCATCTCTTTCTCCTCTCTTCTCACCCCACTCGGTAGACCTTCAGCACTTATTTCAAAATGGCTTCAATTCTGCGCCCTGTCGCCCTTCTCTCCCTTGCTTCCTATGCGCTGTCGAGTCCAGTGGCTGGTGAACGCTCCTCGACCGATGAGCCGCAGCTGTTCGCACGCGCTGCTTGCAAAGACAACTTGGGAAGATGCTTCAACCCCACCGGTACCAAGCCGACTGACATCGCGTCACGATCCGCCGCGACGGCCTTCTGCTCGAGTTTCCTCTCAATCCCAGTGGTGACATCCGTCATTGATACCACCACTCCCTATACGTAGGTCTTGTTTTCCGTTTTTGCTCACTCAAAGATCACCGACTCTAACTTCGAACGTAACAGGCTCATCACCGTCACCGAGACCGTCACTGCCTCTACCGAGATTCAGACTTCCACCTCAGTCTCAGACGTCGAGGCAACCGAGACCTCGCTGACGACGGTGACCACCATTCTGACTGAGGCTCCTGCTAAGCGGGCCCTGGCAACGGCGGCCCTCCCCAACTGCGCTACTGGAGCTTCCCGTTCCCCTGAGGAGTTCTCCTCGGCCTGCTCATGCGTCAGCGTCACTCCCTCGACGACCTACGTGACAGCTACCGCACCCGTGGCCACCAACACTGATGTAAGTACTGTACAACACGCACACGATCAGCGAACCCCCTAATCACTCCTCAACAATGACCTAACAAGAACCCCAGGTCGAGACCTCAAGCGTAACCACCACAACGGTCACGGTCGAGATTACTTCCGTCACAACCGGAACCGAGACCGTGGTTGCCACGGCCACCGCTACCCTGACGCCCAGCCCTCCCCAGCAGCTCTGCAACAGCGCCGCCAACCCTTACGTCGTTGACGGCCACGCCTACACCCAGTATTGCGACCGCTACTACTACGGCAGCGGCCATGTGATCCGCTCTTCCGGTAACGTCGCCAGCTTCTCCGACTGTGTCCAGTACTGCTCCGACACGCCGGGTTGCGTCTACGCCTACTGGGTGGCGTCTACCTCGGCCTACAGCGACAAGCTGTGGTGCTACACCTTCAACGTCTTCACGCCGTCTCAACTTCACGCTGCCCCTGGCGTGGATGGGTTCTCGCTGAATGCTTGAGGGACGGGTGTGTTGGGTCGCCGAGACTCAAGTCATGAAAGCATGGCTCCTTCATCCGATGTGCTTTTCCTTCGAGGTTTCTCTCTTTGCATAGCGGCCATAGCGGCAGTCATAGCATTATAATTCATTAATAACAACTAATCAGAGAATATGCTTGAACAAATACTAATAGAGAGAAAACAAAAGCTCCTGATTCAAAGACATGTCCTATATGTAACGGTACAATGTATGCCCACTCAGATAGTGACAATCGGTATTGTTTGTTAGAGAGCGTCGAGGTAAGGCTCTCACAGTCAAGCAGCCCATCTCCGTGGCACCGACTCGAAAACGCAAAAGCAGAAAAGTAAATATAAACCAAAAAGCAAAAGCTCATCGGACACCTTCATTTGGTGGTGTCCGGCTACGAAACTCAGGATTTACTTGGAAGTTACGGCTCACGGAGATTCGAACCCGTGGCCTGTACTAGTGATCTCGCCGGTTAGTACCAAGGCGTCGGGTCCTAACCGACGCACGTCCAATACCAGTGAGACACGTTCCTAGCCTGTTTGGCTGATAGAGGCTGGCGAAGTTTTGCCTTATGTATGGTACAGTACCGCGGTTCACCTTGGATTCACCATGCCCACTCGCGGATTGCGGTGGTTCAACGATGTAGCCGAGAATCTGTTGGCCCCAAGGACAGAAAATACGGCTGATTGATGTAGTACCAGCAGATGAACCAAAGTTGGAAGACTTGCTACAGATCGCTAGCGTATATGGCAAGAAATGCTAAAACATCACGTATGCCCGCCAGCGCAAATCACAGCTTCGCCTCCCTCCTCGGTGGTTGTCATAAGGCATTCTTCAAGTCCTGGCCCGCAAGGAACCTCCTCAGGTTACCCACAATCAACTCCTCGCTACCCTGCGGCCGCCCACCGGCCGCGTGGGGCGACACCACCAGGTTAGGCACTTTGAAGAGCCTGTCATTATCGGGCAGCGGCTCGGTCTGGAAGACGTCCAGCTGCGCGCCGCCCAGGTTCCCCTTCTCGAGCGCCTCCACGAGCGCGTCCTCGTCGATCGACGTGCCGCGCCCGACGTTGACGATCCACGCGTGCTTGGGCAACATCGCCAGCGTCCGGGCGTTGATGACGTGCCGGGTGCTCTCGTCGCCCGGGAGGATCATGACCAGCGCGTCCGTGTCCTTCAAGATCTCCTCGAGGTTGTCGTCGCTGTAGATCTGCACGCCCGGCTCGCGCACACCCGCCGTCCGCGCGATGCCGCGGACCTTGGACCCAAGCTGGAGCAGCACGGGGGCCAGGGACTTGGCGATGTTGCCGTAGCCCCAGATGGTCACCTTGGCGTCGCGGAGGGTGGTGAACTTGTCCTTGGGCCGGTCGGGCTGGGGCCCGCCCAGGTGCTGCGGCCACTTGCCCCGCAGCTGGTAGTCGCGCATCTCGTAGAAGCGGCGCGCGGCGTTGAGGAGCATGCCGAGGGCGTGCTCGGCGACGGTCTTGTCGTGCAGTCCGGACCCGGTGCAGATCTTGATCTTTTTGGGGTCGAAGCCGGCGTTGAGGACGTCGTTGGGCCCCGCGGCGAGGGACTGGATGTATTTCAGGTTGTGCATGCGCTTACACGCGTCCGAGAGGTTGTCGGCGCTGTTGGTCCATGTTACGAGGACCTCGGCGTCGATGAGGTCGTCGGGGATGGGCTTCTTGACGTCGTAGGGGTGGAGGGTCAGTGGGAAGCCCTCGATGGACTTGATGTCCAGGGCCAGGGAGGTTGGGTACAGGAGCTTCATTGTGCGCGGCGATGTGTGTGTGCCAATCGGGGTAAGAGATGCAGGAGAGGCGTGGAAGGATTGAAAAGGAATTCCGTGCAATTGGGACGACGTCTGTCGGCCGTAGATGTGTCGTCGGCGACATTCTGGATAGCCGGTCGGCAACTGATGTAACCCCGCCAAACCTCGGGCGAAAACCGGCCGATGCCGGACTCGGAGGGAAACGCGGATTGCCGGTCCTGCGATATTAAGGGATATCTTGCGCATCGTGATAAATACCTGATACGTCAATGAGAATGGTGCAAGTCGTCAAAGTAAGTGTGAGGAAGGCTAGCTCTTTTATCGTCACCATTCTAACCCTAACCCATATATACACATGGATCAGTGACTCACTTGCCTTGGTGGCTTTGACGCGGCATATTGTGCTCCTGATGCACCTCCCGTTCACTTGGTGCTCGTTCCCTCGTATTTGCGCGCCTTCCACTCGCCGCTCCTTCGCTCGGCATCTGTCTCAGGGTCCCTCCCATACTTGGACCTTCAAGCCAGTAATTTTGTTATCAAGCAACCACGGGTCCGTGGTTCAGAGGTAGAATTCCTCGTTGTGGTTTGGGGAGCCCCATGGTTCCAAATCCGAGGCGACCCGTGTTCGATTCACGGCGGGCCCATTCCCTTGTGCATGTTTGTCATGGTCGCTCTCTTGTCTGCCTGCCATGCCATGCACCAACTAGCCTTAGCCGACCATGTAGGAGAACGTGCTGCTAGGACTCGTAACGCGGGGCTAGCATGCTTCCACGATACCGTGACATACCAAGAAGTCTACCAATCCACGATGTTCAGGAGGCACACCGGAAGCGGTTCCCCAAAGTACCTCTTGTCGGTTGCACTATGAAAACGATGAATCACAGCCATTTATTTGGCCAATGATTTCGCAGCCGGAGTTTCTGTAACGTGGACAAGGGTATCAGCCGGCACTGGACTGATGGAATCCTCCCTTGTGACATCGCCATCCTCGCGGTCGCTATCCGGGACCGCTTCTAACCCGCTGATTCTGTCCATCCTGCGCCGCCAAGGCCTGTAGACAGCAACAGAACCCAGACCTACAACGACAAACAGTCCGCAAATGCTGCCACCGATGATGTCGAAGTTGTCGCCAATGGCGGTGACACCGTCCCAGAACCTGCCCTCGGGTTCGGCAATATTCTGCGCCAGCGAGAGCACCTGAATAATGCCGATGAACGACGATATGAAGACCGTGATGCCCGTTAGTACGATGGAGTAGTAAAGGATCGCTATCTGATCCCGGGCAAAGGCCTTGTTGGTGTAGAGCGCCATCATCAAGGCGCCGTCCGTGGTGTCCACTAGACACATACCAGCTGCGGAATAGTCAGCAGATGTCGGACAACGCTCTTACAAGGGGGCCAACATACCGGTGAATAGGGCTGGAAATATCAGAATAGCCCACAGACTCGTCCCCTGGGCACCGTGAATGCTTGCGATTCCCAGTATCGCAATCTCAGAACTGGTGTCAAACCCTAGGCCAAACATGAGACCAAGGGGAAACATCTTCCAGGGCCGGTCAACAATGACAAACAGCTTCCTGAACAATCTGCTCATAAACCCCACTCCATCAAGTCCCAGGTGGCCGTTCCCAGTAGCATTAACGTCCTCCTCATCCTCCTGACCCAGAGCTTGCCGCCGCTGCTGCGCGAGCAGCTCCCGCAGCCGCTTGACCAACTTGTACAGCACCCACCCGTTGCCAACACTCAGCAGCAACAAGAAAGCCGCACTGACGCTCGTCCCGATGATGTTCCCCACCCGCGCGAAGTCGTCGAACTTGTCCCTCAGCGCCCCGCTGGTGGCGGCGACGACGACGCAGGTGACGATGACGATGGTGCTGTGCCCGAGGGAGAACCAGGTCCCGACGGTCACGGGCTGCTGGCCGGAGGCGATGAGGCGCCGCGTCATGAGGTCGATGGCGCTGATGTGGTCCGCGTCCAGGGCGTGGCGCAGCCCCAGGGCGAAGGACAGCGCCGCGGCGCCGATGAGGCCCGGGTTGTAGTGCGCGACTATGCCGGCCGCGATCCAGACTACGACGTTGACGGCGATCAAGAGGGATATGATCCGGAGGGCTGCCGCGGGCACGGCGCGGAGGAAGGGCGGGATGGGGATGTTCAACCGCAGGGCGCGGGGGAGCTTGAGGGGGGACATCTTGACGTGACGGGTGGGATGAGCTCGGGGGATGCCCACTCACGCTTGCACGGCCCTGTTATTTCTCCCACCACGACTTCGTGGAGGAACACAAAGGGAAGGAAGAAAACGGGGTATGAGAGGAGAGCCGACACCTCACCATCCCCTCCGCACTCGGTGCCAAGAGGTTGGCTTTTGTGTCGTATGAACGCCGTCATCTTGTTTGCCCCGCCGTGAGCTTTGCGCCTGACCCCCACAGGGGGACGCTGATAAGGATTGTAGACAAGATCCGGTCTCTCCTTGGCATCGAGACAGGTGGTGGGTACAGTGGAGGGACCCCGCTAACTTAAGGGTCCCTCCCAACACCACCATTGCGAAAGCGCAAATGCTCATCATCCGGGCATGTAAGTGTCCACTTGATTGCCGATGAAAGGCATCAGGTAGGTAGGTTTGCGACGTATCTCTTTCGAGCCAGAAGGGATGCTGGCGTTGGTCGTGGATGGTAAAGAGTTGGTGGTGGGTGGGATTGATATCCCGTGCTTACTTGAGGAGGGGTATGTTGGCTATGCTCCCTTTGAGTTCACCTCCAGGCAGCGGTCAAAGACAGGACACATAAAGGACATGCGGTCGTTATATTGCTAGGACACTTGCTTTGCAAAACGATCGATACTCGTCGTAAACAGGACATACTGCGTCTGAGAATGCATGCTCTGAAGATTGACCACTCCCACCTGAACTCGATGGGAGCTTCCCCTGATCACCTGGCCACGGCCGATGACTATAGGCAGTCCAGCTCCCCGTTCTTCAGCCGTCTCCCACCAGAGATCCGGCATCAGATCTACGAGGCCCTGTTGCACAGCGCGGGCTTGACGCAACACATCTACAAGACCGATGTGGGACAGACAGCGGCCATCACCCACACGCGCTGCTTGATCGACCCGGACGATCCCGACCTTCGTGAACAGGGATACTTCGAGACCTTTTCCGACGAGGCAGTCAATGCATTCGGCAAGGAACAGAACCTCTACAACCAGAGGCTCTGGAGAGGCCGGCAGTACACGGACTGGTGCAACCACTGGCAATGCGAAGAGGGCGACTGCGCTACCTCCGAGGACCCCGAGAAGCAGCACTTCAGTGCCTTCCTCAGCCCACTGCTGACCTGCAGACGGATGCACAGCGAATTCGTCGGTCTGCTTTACTCGAGCATTACATTCTCCTTCATCTACACCCCGGCTTTGCGGCGTTTCGTAGCCACCACAGAGCCGAGGCATCTGGCGCTGGTTCGGTCCCTACATTTGATATGGTGCGCTTCGACGGAGGATGCAGATGGGCTGCAGGAAACGCTATCGGACGAAGGTGACGCCCTGAACTCCTGCGATGCGATCGATAACCCCCGTAACTGGACGGCGCTCTGGTCAGATCTTGCACGGCGGGCCCCGCGTCTGGACCAGGTCCGACTCTGGATCTACGGGAGGTTTCCGCGGTTTCCTATGCCACCGCTGGAGTACTTCCAAGCCTTGGACGACTTTGCTGACGGTAACTTTACTGCTGCTGGTGCGGAGCCAGTGCCGAGGGTAATGAACGAGTTCACTGTGCGGGCTGTCTGGACCAGGGAGTTCGACACCGTGACGGTAGATGGGCAAGAGGTCCAGGACGACGGCGAGATCGTTCCGGACTGCCTGCGGGGGAGGAGATTCGAGGTGTCGCGCGTGCCGGCGGTGGACTTCGAGCCGGAGGTATGGATGGCGATGTGGTCTAGAGCGCATTTGGAAGATACCGGCGGTCAGGGGCTGGGTGCGATTTTGAAGGGCAAGGGGTGGGGGATACGACGGAAGCTGCTGATGGGAGAGGACGGGAGGGCAGTGTTCCTCAGGACCTGAGGGACGTCATTTCTTTTTGTGATCTGTTAGACGATCTCGTCAACCACAGATACCTTTCACTTGGACGTGCCATCATTGGCAGCTCACGAACCAGCCTGTCGGAGCGAAGTTGGTCCTTGATGACGAGGGGCTGTTATGGTGAGGATCAGCTACTCAACACCGTGCGACATGAATGATAAATATAGTGAAAGGTGCGTCGAAAGTTTGATGCGCATCTACTCCAATTGCTCAGCTTTCCTGCTGTGTCACCGTGAATCCGGGGGCTACATACGCGGTCAAATGTACGATAATGTTCGGCCGTGTTTCTGCAACCAAAGCCCCTGCAGCCTTGCCTGCTTCTTTCCCTGGTCCACCATGGTTGCGTAAGCTGCGCAGGTCAAGCTACTGGTGGCTTGAGAGGACTTAGCCTCGACTGGCTGGACTTGACCCCCCCTCACGATAACTACACGCAATACGAGCCGTTGAGGGGTCAGGTCACCGAGGGAGCACAATGATGTCTCAATATGGATAGGGCTACAAGGCACCGTCTCGAGACACGGTATTACGGAACGTGATGGGCTTCCTATACTTAAGAGGCAGCTACTGCGCGGGCGGCTATATAAAGCTTCGGAGTTCGTGAACAGGTTACCGACGATATACTCAGCAAGACACTCAAGCTGACCTCAGAATACCTCTCACAATGAAGTCGCTCATCACCGCCGTCACACTGCTGGCTTCTGCTGCGCTCTTCGGGGCGAGCGTCCAATCAACCTGCTACGCAGACAAGTAAGCCTCCCTCTCTACCCCTAGCCACACATAAGCTCACAGATTCCCAGCTGCTACCGCGCCCTGTTCCCCTGCGGCAACCCAGCAGCAGTCAGCTCGGCCGTCGACTTCTGCCTGACCCTAACAGCCGTCAAGGCCACGGCAACCACGACGCCCACCCGCGCCACCTCGGCCTGCGGCACCGACCCGGCCCGGTACTCCTCCGCCTGCTCCTGCGGCCCGACTTGCTCCTCAACCACCACCACACCGTCTGCCTGCCCGACGCCCACCGTCGGCGTCGTCGCCAACGGGGACTTCGAGTGCGGCATCGCCTCCTGGACTCCGCAGGTCCCCGACACCGCGGCGGCCTGGAAGATCAGCTCGCCCGGCGCGACGGGGAGCTCCGCCTTCGAGGCCGACCTCCTGCAGGGCCCCGCTACGCCCGAGCTGGGTGTTAGTGTGCGGGTGACGAGCGCGAGCTTTGCGGTCACGCCCGGTGTGGAGTATACGCTGACGTTTAACTCGTGGTTTGACGATATTCAGTCAGGGTTTATCGGTGTGATGGCTAACGAGGTGCCGATCTACACTGTGGACGCTGCTGATATGGGGGCGGGTGCTTGGCACTTGAATACTGTTTCATACATCCCGACTGTGGCTACGCTCAACCTTCGGTTTGAGTTCTTGTTTGGAAACCAGCATGCGCCGGGGGTGCAGAAGGTTGACACTGTTGTCTTTGCGGCGGCTTAACATAGCGCAGTCGGCCTAGTCTAGACTTGGGGGCCTTAGGCCTAAAGGGGGGTTATACCTCTTAGTATAAAAGGGGTTATATAATGAAGTGACCTTTCATTTCAACTGCCCCCCTTAACTCTCTACCGCGTTCATCCGTAGAGTAGCAACCTACACAGTAACAGTATGCACATACTTGACCTTCCCATCCACAACCCTAATCTCATGACTATCCGGCAGACTCCCCAGGCTATCAAACGAGCACAGCACATCCACGCTCCCCACCACCTCGTCAATCACATACCTCCTCATCCCGTTATTCTTCGCACTGCCCCCGCGCGGCAAGCTCTTCCCGCACGGCGTCGTCAGACTACTACCCTCGACCCTCTCGCAAACCGTACCCCAAGCTATACTGTCCGCCGCCTTGGGGTCGGTCCACATATCCAGGTACGCGTCGCCGTATTTTTTCAGCAGCTCCCTGCTCGGCCTGCTCTCCTCCGGGAGGATGACGCCCCAGTCCTCCTTCCGAATGTATCCCAGCGTCTTCGCGGCGTCGAAGAAGAGGCTCCCCGTCGTGGCGGCGATGGTGTCTATCGAGGCGATGGTCGAGGTGTCGTTGCTGCCCGGCGGGTGGCGGATCTGGGTCGCCAGCACGTAGGGTTTCGGTCCCGTACTGGAGATGAGCATGGTGTAGCTCGCGCAGGCGACCGTGTCGGCCGTCGAGCGGTTGAGGTCGATCTTGAGCGGTTGGGAGAGCACGCCGCGCGAGATGGAGGCGGGTTTGTTGTTCTCTTGGTAGGTGAAGTTTGTGGTCGATAGGTTGAGGAGGGAGGTGTTGCCCGAGGTCTGCGCGGCTATGTAGCTCTGCGCTGCGGCGAGGAGGCCTTCGCGGGTGCAGTCTGCTGCGGATGAGGGGGAGGCGAGGGAGAGGAGGAGAGCTGCCAGACCTGTGAATGTTAGGAGGCCCATGATTGGCGTGTGTTGGTCGACACGGTTTTGTATCTGGCTCTCTTGTGTGACTGTACCTTGCGAGGAGTTTGGGAAGGGCACGGATGGGAGGGATGCACTTATATTCTCCGCCTCCCTGGGCCGGTAGTCTGGATAGGCGTTGGAAAGCAATCAATTGCCGTTATTAACTCCATATTCGAACCATGCGGGGAATACTCCGTGCTGTTGTCTCCGGAAGAATCGTCGACAGATATTAGTGAAGATCTCTGGTCTAGTAAAGTGCCAATTTAGGCAGATGTAGGTATGTAGCTCTACAAGCTTCCTCAACTGATGCCAATGCGAATTTGAGGAGTTGGCTGGCACGTCCGTTTCAAGATGGGCGAAGGCAGGCAGATGTGTCAACCAAGAAATATTCGTTACGCTGCAAATATCTATGAATGTACACAACATGTCGTTCTGACACACTGTTCTAGCGTTAGTCAGTCCTCCCAGGCGCATCCGTGTCTGGACTCGCCGTCACGACCAGCTCGGCGCCATCTTCCGCCTCGGTCATCTTCAGGGCCTCCTGAACATCATCGACAAAGTACTCCTCACCACCAATGAGCTCAACAATGCCCGACCGCTCCATGAGGTCCCAGACCGGGTGTCCCTTCTTCGGCGCGCGGCTGAAGAACACCCTCACACCCCTGACGATGTAGCTCCTCACAATCTCCTCCAGCACCTGTGTACCCGACCCGTCCATCGAGGTCACGCCGTGGATATCGAAGATGACGTTCCGGTTTGAGTCCTCCCTCCTCAGCCGCGGCAGCGCCGGGTGCGCCATCGAAGTCCCGTACAGCTCCAGCCTCCTCAGCCTGGTCTTCAGCTCGCCCGTGTTGGCGAAGGTGAGTGGCTCGGGGATCTTGACGATCAGGCACCCGTCGACGAACTCTAGCCTCTCCGGGTCCGTGATGCCCTCCGCGTTTTCGAACCGGTGCGTCCCCGGTATGCGCCCGAGGATCTGGATGCGCGGCCGCGTCGAGTGTCGGATGACTTGCAGGAGGGAGAGGCCCACGCCGATGGCGATGCCGAGGGTGAGGGAGAAGAAGATCGTCGAGAGGACGATGACGAGCATCAGGCCCAGCTCGGGCCAGGCGCGGATGCGCAGGAAGAAGGAGATGTCCGAGGGGCATTCCTCGATTAGAGACCAGGCTACTACGCTGATCATAGCAGAGAGCACGGGTTTCTGGATGCTGTCAGCAGGCAGTACGTGATTT
>Ga0209127_100638_pt1 | contig 12083 bp, 11 predicted proteins | sample LakSupMetagenome_FD_187469 | JGI IMG/M metagenome (GOLD analysis project Ga0209127, IMG submission 187469) | Freshwater microbial communities from Lake Superior, Canada - Sta WM archaea (SPAdes) (version 2) | ecosystem: Environmental > Aquatic > Freshwater > Lake | place: Lake Superior, Canada...
AGGATGAGAGCTAGGACAGCAGCATTCACCCCTGCCCCAGATAAGAAGCTACCTTAAGCATAGGTACCTGCCATCCGTGTCCCAGCGCGAGAGCACTACCGCCAGCAGCGCTGCAACTGCCGCATATAGGAGAGTGTGCGATATAATCGCTCGGCCGCGCATCTCGGGGCAGGGCAGAGATAGGATAAGGGGTATCGATATCGCGGTCTCGATCTCGAACGTCCAGTAAGGATGGAGACTCGAGGAAAACAGAGTTTCCAGGTGCTGTTGCAGGAAGCAGGAACGTGGTTTGAGGACAGAACCGGCAGGTGAGGAAGGTAGGGTATGAATACACACAAGCGGCCCGACGGGGAGGTGTAGTTCACAATGAGGGCGTGGTGGAGAGGAAGCTTCAGAGGTCAAGTCTTGGCTCGTTGACGCTTGTTGCTTACATACCGACTCTGCAGATGCAGCCTGGCACGGCACAGTGAAAAGAAAGGCAGCGCTGGCGACTCGCGAACACCAATGAGGGTGCTTCAACCTCTCGAGCTGTAGAGGACGATATAAGATGAAGTGTGTCGTATGCCAGAGGAACTGTAGGCACCAGGCAGAACTCCCAGGTCGTCAAAATTACTACCCCTCTAAAGGTCAGTTAGCAAGATCGGACGAACGTGGAGGGGCATTCAGAAACTCGGCATGGAATGGCAGCTACCTTAACCTCTTGAGAAAGGTACCTGGTATAAGCAGGCAGCGACTTCACTCCCTTGTGTATCACGGTCCAACACCACACTCAGTTTTCTAGGGCGAAAGCAGCTTAAAGTTTGTCTGCGCCGTTGGGCAACTGTACGCTGTCATTGACGTGGAGGGGGGTCACTGTTCTTCTCACCTATTGGCGCGCGAGCTAGACTAGAACCCACCGGCGAGCCACGTACAGGGGTTACATCCCGGGCTGTGTGCAAGCTTAGGCCAGCTTTAATAACAGCTATGTCATGCATGCTCTATCGATGAGATAGCACGAACAGCACAACTAACACGTCTTTGCGCGTACGCTCGACGATGCGTTCTCTGGTCTTAATACACCCATCGCGCTTCTGAAGTTCCGCTGGCTCCCGGTACCCGGTCACATTGCCACATCGCCTTCGCCTAGTCACTGCGAGTCATAGTACCCGCATCGCTACATGGTTACTCGAAGACACCAAACATAACGATGGCTGCCTCGCAAGAGACCGCTCCGGAACAGGTGGCGCAAGCTCTCGTGGAGTTTACTCTTCGTGGCTCTTTTCCGGAGGAAGCGGTCTCGTCGCTCAAGATCGGTCCCCGGGTGCTGGGCCCAGCGATCGAAGCTCTTGCCGAGGCAAAATCCAAGCTTCAGGTGCGCCCTGCAGCGCCCAAGGAACGCCTAATCGTGACCCTCTTCTAACACTGTTGTAGGCCGAAATCCATGCGATAAACGAAGAGACCGCCAGTGACGTCCAATCCTGGCAGGCCAATGCGAAGCGCGTTCAGGACGACATTCTCCGGTCCAAGGCCCTGGCCAACGATATACTCAAGCAAGCCGACACGCCGGACGTGTCGGGGAAGAGATTGCATGATATAGAGGCGAAAGCGGACTTCTTGGTCAGGGAACTGAACTACAATCAACAAGTACAACTGGCCTTACGAGGGATCAAGGCGGTGAACCAGACCCTGGATCAGGTCGAGCGCGCGAGGGATGACCGGCGCATTCTGGATGCCCTCCATCTGCTGGAAAAGTCATGGACGCAACTCGACGAGATACCTGTGAGCAAATCCTGCCGAGCCATTCGGCTCCTGGATATACGCGCCTTCGAGCTCAAGAGGGATGTACATGAAGTATTCGACCACGTCTGGAACACCCTGGTGCATGTTGACGTCGAACATGGACGCGTTTCCGTCCGCGACACGGCCGAGGGTGAGCCTATGAGCCTCACCGACGCTGTCATTGGGCTCAAGGCATACAAGGAGGTGGACAAGCGAATGCAGGATCTCTGGCATGACATCGATCAAGCGATCATTGGCCCTCGCATGGACATCAGCCAGACAACCCTTCCCACCGTCACTGTGGAAGATAGTGTTTTACGGATGAGTGGAAATGCAGATAAGACGATCAAGTCTCTATTTGTTGATCTCGAGAAGATACTCCGGTTCCTCCTGGAGAAGCTGCCCGCCGACCTGGTGGAGTCGATATCATCCGTTATGATGCCCGAAGTCACCGCTAGAATTACACATGTGTGGCTTGACCAAGCTGTGCCGTCATCGCTGAAAGAGATGGAGGAGTTCCAGGACGTCATCGGGGTCGCGCGCGAGTTCTGCGAGACGCTGAAGTCCCTACAACTGACCGGCTTCGGAGAGCTGCGGGAGTGGGTTGATTCGGCGCCTCGGGTCTGGCTGGGCAAATGCAGGGAGTCCGCTCTGGACTCTGTCCGCTCCAAGTTGGCAGAAGGACTTGGACAATCGAAACAGGTTGAAAAGATCGAAAAGCAAATGGTATCGAGGACGGAGGGCAAAGACCTTGCCTCTAGGGCAGCTATTGCTGATGTTGATGATCATGGCTGGGACGAAGCCTGGCCTGATGAGGAGGAAGATATCAAGGACGAGAAGCCATCTGAACCGGTTGCCGCTCTGGCACAACCAGCTGCAGGGGAGGACGACGGGACCGATGCGTGGGGGTGGAACGATGAAGATGCGCACACAGAGCAAAAGCCCGGGGAGGCTGCTGAGGAGAAGAAAGATGACGAGGATGACCCTACTACTGCTTGGGGATGGGGCGATGACGCGCAGAACGAAGAATCTACGGAGGCATCAACAGCACCGCCAAGCAAGCCATTGCCGACCCAGGACCCGGGAGCGACGAGAGAACTGACTCTGAAAGAGACATATTATATCTCGTCCATGCCAGAGCCAGTCTTGGCTTTGATTCTTGCTATTATCGAAGACGGTGCCGCTTTGACACAAGAAGGGTACGAGAACAGTCCCGTTACGGCTGCGGCTGTGGGCTTGTTCAGCCTTCCGACCCTGGCCTTGGCCATGTTCAGGGCTGTCTCTCCCTACTACTATGCATCTGACATGGGCGGCAGCATGTAAGTTTAAGAGTTGCCGCACGGACAAAGACCAAAAACTGACGATGGCAGGTATTTGTACAATGATGCCAACTACATGGCGGAGCAGCTGGTTGATTTTGCAGCGGCTTGGAAAGAGCGTACAGACATCAGCACAAGAGCCCGGAGTATGCTCAGGCTGGACAACGACATCAAGTCCATGCAGAGCTTTGCCAATCGTGCGTATAGCAACGAGATGAACACACAGAAGGTGGTGCTTCGGGACCTTCTAGGAGGTAGTTCTCTTGCCCACAGTCGACCAGCTTTCTTCAGCACAACTGACATTCTTTAGGGGAACAAAATCTCATGCAACAGGACGAAACAGACAGCTTGATCGTCTCTGCAGTTGCGCGGGTCCGCTCCATGGCGGTTACCTGGGAAACCATCCTGGCGCGGTCGGTGTGGTATCAAGCCGTCGGCTCACTCGTGGATGCCATATCGTCCAAGATTATCGCAGACGTAATGGATCTCCCCGCCATCGGCCAGGACGAGGCCTACGACATCGCCAAGATGATTGCCACTGTGACAGGGCTGGACGACCTGTTCCTGCCAAGCCGGTTTCAACAGCAGGAGGCCGGCAAGCGTCCCGAGGAGAGCGACGAGGTGCCCACCACAGCCCAATACGCGTCGACATGGCTGCGGCTGAAGTACCTCTCAGAGGTGCTGCAGTCGAACCTGCGGGATCTGCGATATCTGTGGATGGAGAGCGAGCTGAGCTTTTACTTCACGGTGGATGAGGTCTTGGAGCTGATTAGGCTCAGCTTTGAGGATAATCCTCGTACGAGGGAGGTTATCCGCGAGATCACTCATAACCCGCACCCGAGGCAGGCGGAGGAGGCTTGGTGACCGTGCTCGAGCTGTGGAGCTCGGATTGGACAGTGCAGACAGCGGCACGGAGAGGCACAAAATGTTAGACTCTCTCGCTGTAGATATATCATGATAACCCAACAGAACGTAGAACGGCAAAACGAAAAGGTCTAGACATAAAGCACCGGTATCTATCTCAACGCCGTGATATTTGCCGCCTCTGTTGCAAACGCCATCGTGCAGTGGTCCCGTGTCCTTCCAAAAACGCCAACCGTCAGTAAGACTCATGCTCCCAGAAAGACCTTCAGCACCATAGCAGCCAGCAGAACTCCCAGCACCACGATCAGCCGATCGATCCACATCGGCACCGCGTCATTAGCACGGCGCTGTTGCAGCTGCATCGCTGGCGGACCAACCACCTGCTGCGGGGGCAACGGCACCGTCCTCGTCGGCTGCGGTACGGTCTGCACCGGCCGAGCAGGCAGACTCGCCGCATCTGCCATGTCCTCCAGCACCCGAACCTCAGGCGCAGTCCGCACAAACCCCTCCGCCAGCGCCGCGCTCTCCTCATCTATCTCCTCCCCTGGGTCCTTCCTGGCCTGAGCAGCCGCCTTTTCAATCTCATCCTTGAACCCCATCCTCAGCTCCTCCGGCACCTTGACCTCCTCCCTCTTCCTACCCCCTTCCTCCTCCTCCATCTTCCTAACCACCTCCTCCTGCTCGACCATGATCTCCCTGTTCGTCTTCCCGCCGCTACACACCCCGCACTTCCACCCACCGCTCTCGGCAGCCAGCCTCCTCCTGACCGCGTCGCTGGTGTCCAGCCCGCCGAGCTGGCCCTTGGCGTCCGTCTCCATGAAGCTCCGCAGCGCCACCAGCGCCGTCCGCACCCCCCAGGCGGGCTGCCAGGTCTCCTCGTGGTGGCCGCTTATGCTCAGGCAGATCTCGCGGTTGGCCTCGAACCTGCCGCTAGGTGTCGTGAAGCGGAACGAGGGGGGCCGCAGGGGGTAGGTCGGCGGCAGGACGATGCGCCCGTGGTATATGCCCTCGGCGTAGGCGCTGTTTGGGGGCCCGCGGAGGGTGAAGTGCCACTCGAAGAGGTCCGTCTCGAGAGGGGTGGCGACGTAGTCCGGGCTCGGGGATTGGGATAGTTCGGCCGCTTCGCGCACTGGACGGTTGGTTTAGTTAGTTGGGGAACGGCACAGGGGGTTTGGGGAAGGGGAAAACGAACTTATGCGCCGGATGGTGGGCGATTTGGAGTTGAAGGTGGGTGCCATTGTGAGGATGGCGCGTCTCGGGCAAACGGGAAGGGAATTAGAATCGAGAACAGCGAAGAGTTGAATATGGGCTGGTATCTGAAATTATGGGTGAGAAGTAATGGAAGGCAGCGCGTATTGTTGGAGTTATGGATGGGGTCGGTTTGTGACCTCAAGTTATTGTATGAAGCCAGCTTGCCATAACCAACTTCAGCCACATCCGCTGCCAGCCCCGCCATTCAATATTCGGGATACGTACTTCGTACCTTTCCCGGAATGCGCACGGGGAAGTCCAAGTATCTGAGTTCCGCAAAATCGCTCGATCTTGGGTTCATTAAGATAGTAAGAGCTCAATGATATCACTTTCTATCTGCATTTACATACCCAAGGTATATAGATAGCTTCGCATTCTTCCGAGGCTGTTGTGGAGGATCCGGAGACTGCGCCGGGGCTTGGCAGCTGGACCGTGGACGGCCGGCATGTGGGGCCGGGGAGAGCTTAGAACCGAAACCGAAAGTCAACGACATCTGTTCTTCAACGAACAACAAAATGTCATCGGCCTGTCAACACTATGGTGGGGGAGCGATAGCGATGGCTAAAACCGGCTCGACGCCGTATGCCCAACCCGGCGTCTGCTCACGATCTCATAGCATCTCCCTTCACTTGTCAAGTAGTATGACTGTATCCTTCGGAGTCTGAGCTGCAGCGCCGGGCTTTCACCTACGTCATGAGACAGCCTCTATTTGTGAGTGCGGAATTGAGCTACTAAGGTATCAGGCTAGGTATTTGCTGCGGTAGGTACCCGTATCATCTAACAAGCTGAAAACTGTCCATGCTTGAGTCTTGAGCTTCTTACGGTCACTTTTGAGATGGTGCCTGCAGTGGTCAAGCCTTCCGAGTTCGCACCTTCTCATGTCAACGGCATGGCACTGACTGCAGCGCTCCTTCCACGTTCCTGATGATTTCAGTACCCATCTTCAATTTCCGTTAAACTAGTCCCAGCAGAATCGCATAGAAAACCGCCAGTAACTCGTAAACTGTCCGGAAATCTTCGTTCTCGCACCTTTCACTCACTAGCCTAAGGTACCTCTTTGCTTCCCTTGCCCTTCACCTTCCCTACCTGCTTCCTTGCGTTTAAGAAGCGAGCCTCCGCTTAGGTAGTTGCCGGACTTTCCAAGACCTCGCCCACTTCCCCAAACCCTTGCCCTCTTACCCGGCGTCTTGATATCTTTCTCTTACCTTGGTTGGCGCCTCTTCTATTTGCCATTGACCCGCTCCCTCACTGCTTTCTACTTTTAGCACCTAATCGTCTCGAGGTCTCGTACTTTCATCCCGAGATACGGCGTGTTATCGCTGTGGTGAGTACATCTATCTCTTTACGCTTCCCCCAAGATCAGTGTCACTAAGGCTTGTCGGCTGTCTTGATCATCAGCGGTTTACGCTCTGCTCTCGTACTGCTTCTGTAGTCCTGCCCAAGATGGATGAGGCTTCACGCACCGCCGACTTGGAGTACCCTCCCAGTCCACCGGCAAAATGCCCCGACTGCCACGCCTCTTTCCAGAGTCATCGGACCATGATCGACCACATGGGTCGTGAGTTCAGGCGCAGCAACTGGAATACCCACATCCACTGTATCGAGTGCAAGAAGTATCTGCCCAGCCTCGACGCCTTGAATGCGCATTTGAGGAGGGTAAGTTCAAGCATTATTGAGACAGGCGCACATTACTGACTAACAAGCGTCCAGAACCATCAGAAAGACCAGAACCTAGACTGTCCCGCATGTGGAAAGCACTTTGTGCGCGTCTCGGATGTCGCCCGTCATGTCGAACAGAAGCAATGCCCGAACGGTGATCTGGCGAAGCTAGAGGCCGTCCGCGAGGAGAAGCTGCTGTGGGCTAGAGAGCTGCAAGCTCGCCATCTCGGCGACTACAATCAGGAAGTCGAGGCAGCTTACATGTCTCGCAACTCGGCCCTGCGACCCAAAGCAGAGGCCACGGTCCGCCCATACCCGGTCCAGTTCCAGCCCTTCGAGTCTGACCAGGTGGACGTCTTCCAGTATCACCAGAATGTCATCGAGGCTGGCCGTAATGCACGGTTGACCACGAGCCCTCCGGCAAACCCTTCTACACCACCCGCACAGTCGAGCCAGCCGGACCCGGCTACTGACCGTAATCCGCAGCAACCACAGCCGCTGTCCAAGCAGCTCCCTTCCCCAACTAGCATTGAGAAGTGGAAGCAGGGTATTCCGAGGGCTGGAGCCACTCTTCTCGACGACTTCGACCCGGCTCAAAACGATAAACTTCAGCCGTCGATTATTGATTACTATGACCCCGGCGATGAGGAGGGCTCCGGCCGTCCCGGGCCTTGGAGTGCTTTTTTCAATCCATGGGAAAATGATGACTTGATTGGCCTCTCAAGCTGCTCTTCATCTGGTGCCTCGTCGCCTGTCGCTCCTCGTTTTCCCAATACTCGAAACCAGTCCCCAGCAGCCACGATCCATCACAAGTCACCGGCACGCACTGTTGTCACGATTGGCGGCTCATCTACGACGGTGACCATTCGAGCTGCATCGCCTACTAAGAAAGCCGCGTTGGCTATGGCGGCGCGAACTCTTCAAGGTTTCGCCCCTGTCGAACCCCCCGCTGCTAGACATCCCTCTGCCTTGAAGCAACTTCGGACACCCCACGGGATTTATGGCGGTAGACCCGCAACTACCTACAACCCTCGTACTTTGGTGCCGCTCAGAAACTACAAGACTCTCATGCCGTCAAATACTTCTAACAACGCAGTCCCACCTGCTCGGAGCTCTTCGCCGCTCAGTCCCCCTCGGCCTACACAAGCTATGACCCCGCTGAAGGCGTCTCAGGCTCTGACGCCCAGCAAGGCATCCTTGCCGGTTCAGATGCCCTTGCTTCCGGAGCCTGCATCCGTGTCTCAAATCCTTACGCCTACTCGTGGCCCCGGAGCCGTCGTGCCTGCTCAGGTCGAGAAGAATCTGTGCTTGGACGATTACGACGATGTCAAGCAGGCCATCATCAATGAAATTGCTCGCCACAATCCCACGAATCCGAACTTCTGTATCCGCGCCTACTACGATGCTCGGATTGGAAAGTACAAGTGTCCTATTCCGCAGTGTTTGTAAGTTATTCGATCAGAACATTGCACAGAGATCTGCCACTAACACTTCATCAGCCAATCGTTCAAGAAACCAGGGCAACTCCAGCATCACATCGGCACCCACATGTCGGAGAAGAAGATCAAGTATCCTTGCCCGGGTTGCAAGGACATGTTTGACAGCATTACTGCACTCACGGCGCACACGGAATCGCAGAGCATCCGCTGCCAATTCCGCCACAGCAAGAATTACGGCCATTTCCTCTCGCAGGCTCTCGCAGGCATTGTCGATGTGGTCGGCGAGGACGTAGCACATGGTACTGTCGAGTATGCGATCTCCAAGGATGCGAAGAAGACCTTTGGCGTCTCGACCCCTGCCAAGGACGACGCTAGACGCAGTCGCTCCGACGAGTTCAAGGCTGCCACTGCTGCTTTGGAGGAGCGAGCTCTGGATGAGGACGAGCAGAACCGCAAGATGTGGGAGGAGCACGAGCGAGAGGTTGAGGTACGACTTGCCCAGGAGAGGGAGGAGCAGCGGATGATGCAGGCCAAGAAAGAGCAGGAGATGAAGCTCAAGGAGCAGCAAGCCCGCGAGGCCGAGCAGAACCGTGTCCGAAAAGTCCAACAGGAGCGCACCCGGCAGGCCAAGCTCGAACAGGAGATGAAGCTCAAAGTGCATGGTGCTCTTCTGGGCGAGCAGGAGCGTATCCGCCAAGAGATTGAGCGCGATCGCAAGGCCAACGAGGACGCTCGAGAGGCTGAACACGAGCACGTTAGGAAGACCGAAGAACAGAGGGCACGTCGGGCCGATGAAGAGCGCATTCAGAAGGTCTGGGAGGCTCAGCAGGAGCGTGCTCAGCAGGCTAGGCTGGCGCAAGGACCGAAGAGCCAGCAACAGAGCGCCCAACCCTCCAAGAATCCGCAGAAGCGCGCGATCAAACAGGAGTTTGACGAGCGCAAGACCATCGGCGAGGATTGGGTTCGGATCAAGCAAGAGTCATCCGAGGTCTCTGCAGACGAAGACTTGCTGAAGCTAGAGGAAGAGGAGTGTCGCCTCCTAGAGAAATTGAAGAAGATCAAGGAGCAGCGCTGGAAGCTGCAGCAGGAGAAGGAGAAGCGAGCCGTGGATGCTGCTCGAAATGAAATGGAGAAAGAGAAGGGAAAGAAGGCCGTGGAGCAGGCTCAGGAGGTCATGCAGACTCAGCACGCTGGGCTTCCGTTCAACCCCAACTGGTAAGCTGGTTTATTTCTTAGTTGACGGCAATGGTGGACAACTAGTCGCCTCTGCATTGTAAGATACGGGTAAACGGGGGCTTACAAGCTACTGACGCTAACTATTCGGCAGGTGGTGATCTTCTTTTGATCGTGTTGTTGTATGGTCTTCATGCTTAGTTGCCCCGACAATTACAGCCACTGAGGACTCGAAGATGAAAGGCCGAGCAGGCCCTGGACATACAGCTCCTGGTAGGAGTAGGAATGGCTAAGGGGCAACATGGACGGTCTCTGTTATCGCAAGGGACTTTTAATGGACAGGAATTGGATGTGGTATTCTCGGTATGCATTGACTTCTGGCGAGCTGTGGTGGGCGATCTGCATGCGCTGTGGTATCACAGTATCTTGGCATTGCGAGGTTTTCCCCCCTTCCCCTTTCACTGATACTCTTCAGATAGCCACCCAAATCAACAGTAAATTTTCACAGTTTCATAAGTGTGAGCCAACACAGACCGTATTTGTGACAACTATACATACATGCACCTTCCATATATCGATGGGCCTCCTCCATTATCAAGCTTTCCGGCAGCATACCAAGTGTGATCTCTCAGCTCGGCAACAAGAACCCCACGCCAAGAACAGCACGATGTGCGACCGATCACACCCTCATCTGGTAAAAGCATCTATAAAGTAGGACGGAGCTCAGCTCAGCTCGTCCGTCTCCACCCAGTTATGTCCCGCCACCGCGGCTGATACACCATGCTCTCCAAAGACGGTCCCGTCGAAACGGCCATCTCGGCACCGTCCCGACTACTATCCCGAGACAACAACCAGCAGCACGACCCCGACGACCCAAATGGACGATCTTTCCACCCTCACCGATAATCCCCATAAAAGAACATCAACCTCCCTGTTCTCCCGCTCTACCTACCCGGGCTCCCTCCTCTTCAACCTGGCGGCTTTTGTCCTGCCAGCCCTCTACTCCACCCTCTCAAGCTCTGGGTGTCCGAAATCGACCCCTCGTCGTCACAACCGAGGCCTGCACCTACATGTCCGCCGCATCCTAGGCCGTCAACGGGGGCCTCCCCCGCGCCGCGTGGGTGGTCATCGGGGACTCGTCCTCCCGGTCGCGCGCTGCCCGGCTGTAGCTCACGCACACCCTGGTGCTCTTCCAGTCCCTGGCCTGGTCTGGCGCTCGTCGTCGCCTTTACGGCGGCGGCTTTCGTGCCGGTCGGGGTGAGGAGGGAGAGTTTGGGGTATGTGAGGATCGCGGCGTGGACGGTGTTCGGGTCGGTGGTGGAGACTGCGACGGCGAGCTGTACGCGGCCCGATGGACAGGCCGGACGTGCCGCTTGTGATATCGGGTGTCAAGTTTGGGGCTTAACATCGTGCTGGATCTGTTGGTGATCTCGAGGTTTCATGTGGGGGGTTGGGAGCCGAGTGTCAATATGCAGGCGGGCGTGCAGCTGGGGTGTCAGGTCGCGGCGGCGGGGGTCGGACTGGGTATTTTGTTTGGAGGGAGGGGTTAGCCTGGTTATTGGGGGGATGCTGATGAGGAGGGACACCGGGAGAGGAGGGGGGGCCGTTTGAGTTTGAGGCCTAGCTGGGCGGCGTTGAATGTCCTTGCTAGGCCGGGGTGGTCACGTTTCTCGACAGTGTAGTTAGGAACGCGATTTATCTCCGGTAGGTCACGACTATTGTCGCGCTGGGGAGCACATATGCTACGGCTTGGGGGATATTCAATACCATCCGCTGGGGTCTGGTCATGGTGCCCGTGCAGGCGCTGGAGCAGACCGCGCTGCAGTTCATAGGTCACGGATGGGGGTGCTGGGGGAAGGGGGTCGGCGTGGAGGACTTGGGTCCGCCGCCGGCCTCTTGGAGGCAGATCTACGGGATTGTGTGGCCTGCGCTATGGAGTCTTGGTTCGGCTCTGGGCTTCGAGGTGCCAATGGCTGTGTTCCTGTCTGTGATTGGAGGCCGGCCGTTCGCGCTGTACATCAATGGTGCCGAGGAGATGGCGGCGGCCGGGACGGCATATATGTGGAGGAGCATCGATTGGTGCTATATATTCTACGCCATGTCGACCCAGCTGGCTCACAGTCCTGCTCGCTACGAGGCCGAGACGGTATCTGTATCAGTCCCTGGCGAGCAATCTGCTGTATGTCCTGCCTTGGGCTGTTGTGTGCCAGGTCAATACTCTAGATCAAGCGAACGCGTGGACGTATCACAGCCTGGTGTTCGGAGGAAGTTTGGTGTTTAGTTTTGTTGACATTCTCGTCTTCGATTCTATATGGACGTGGACGCTGATGAGGGGGAAAGCTACATTGGAAGTCTTCCGCGAGTAGGTCGAACTCGAACTCGTCAACTATGGCACTACAATGTTCTAGCGGGTTCTGTTGATCAGCGTTTGGCGCTAAGTGGCCCTTGAACTGCGAGTGTCTTGGTTCATGAATGAGACTTCGAGACGGACAGTGGCGTCACTGGCATTGATCGATCTATGCTACAGATCATTGTTTACCGCCTGCCATCAAACGTCTCCGAGATCCATCTCTGTCGTCGAGCCACACTACTAAAATACTGGTAAAGATGGAAGCTCTAG
>Ga0209127_100639_pt1 | contig 12079 bp, 7 predicted proteins | sample LakSupMetagenome_FD_187469 | JGI IMG/M metagenome (GOLD analysis project Ga0209127, IMG submission 187469) | Freshwater microbial communities from Lake Superior, Canada - Sta WM archaea (SPAdes) (version 2) | ecosystem: Environmental > Aquatic > Freshwater > Lake | place: Lake Superior, Canada...
TTTCATTCTCCCACCCTTTGGAGGAAGAAAAGCGCCTGACAAAGAGTGGATCGATAGTTGTACACGGCGAGAAACGACGCTATTAGCAGGGTCGTGGCCGAGACGCAGAGCAGGGGCGCGAACGCCATCATCGCGTTGAGGTTCGACGCCGCCGAACTGGGAGGGTTCGCGCAGGTGTGCGCGTACGGCACGGCGGCGATTGTTGAGAAAGTCGACCCCGATGTGGCGGAGCCGCCGCAGCTTGCGAAGGCGTAGGATGGTTCTGATGGATGTGTGGTGGGATGCTAGACATTGCAGCTGGGAGTAAGAGAGGCCTCGTTTCCCCCCCTCCCAGTGTTAGAGTGATACCAAAATTGAAGTTGTTCATCCGGCACAGGCAAGACTGAAAAGGGACAGACAGGTGTGCAGTGGAGGGCACTTGTTACGAAGTTATGTATCAAATCCCAACAAACGCCGACAATGCTCTAATCCCGTCAACGCCGCGTACCCAAAACATGACACAGCCCTCCAGCTAATACACTCGGCTCGGCACTTCCAGACTCCGCCGCTCCCTCGTTATCGAGTCGGACTTCCATTCCTTGGGTTTGGCATCCGCTATCTTCAGCCACTCGCCGTTGAAGGCGTTGACAAGCCAGTTGTTCAGTTCTGCAGAAGCTCATGTTAGCAGACTTGCTACAATTCGACCTCAAGGAGCTGAGACGAGACCTACTATCAAAGACAATCCGGTTCGCATTGTGGAAATAAATCCCGTGGTCGCTGTCGGGAAACACATGAACATCATAGTTCTCCACCCCCGCCAGGTCGAGCTTATCCAGCAGCGTGAGCGAGTTCTGCATGTGCACGTTGTCGTCCGCCACCCCGTGCATCAGCAGGAACCGCACGTTCCGCGCCAGCGCCGACACGTTACTGACGGCGCTGCCCGCGTACCCGGCCGCGTTGGCCTGCGGCGTGAGCATGTACCGCTCCGTGTAGATGCTGTCGTAGAACCGCCAGTCCGTGACCGGCGCGACGGCCATGCCGTAGCTGAACGTCTCGCCGGCGTCCTGCTCGAGCGTCTTGAGCGTCATGAACCCGCCGTACGACCAACCCCAGATGGCCAGCCGCGACCCGTCGACGTACCGCTTGGCCTTCCACACCTTGGCGGCAGCGATCTGGTCGTGCGACTCCCACCGCCCGAGGTTGCCGCGCACCAGCACGCGGTTCTTGCGCCCGATGAAGCCCGTGCCGCGGCCGTCGACCGTCACGCAGATGTAGCCCAGGTTGGCGGCCACGTAGGACTGGAAGTCGATGGTGAACTTCTTGTCGACTTGTTGGGAGCCGGGTCCGCTGTACTGCTGGAAGAGGACGGGGTATTTCTTCTTCTCGTCAAAGTGCGGCGGGCGGCGCTCGACGTAGTTGAGGTCCACGCCATCAACGTTGATGGTTCCGTAGATCTCGATGGGGAGCTCGTACTTCTTGGCGCTGTCGGCGAGTTCGTCGTTCTTCTCGATGATGTGCTCGTAGCGGCTGGGGTTGCTGGGCGTGCTGACCACCTTCTGCCAAGGGATCTTGGGTCCCTGGTAGGAGAGGAGCATGTAGCCCGCGCCGGCAGAGAAGGAGGCGCCGTAGTAGCCTTCGACGGTGGTGTCCGTCAAGGGCGACAGATCTTTCCCGTCCAGACGGACGCTGTAGACGTGGCGCTGGATAGACGATTCCTTGGTCCCCACAAAGTAGACCAGGTTGCGGTCCAGGTCTACGGCCGACGGGGCGCTCTCGACCTCCCAGCTGCCAGACGTTAACATGATTGGGTCGGGGTTGTCAAGAGGCGTGAAGTACGCCAAGTGGTCTCCGTTATCGTGGATGACGGTGTCGATGTAGCCGTCAGCAGGGCGATTCTTGCGCGGATCGGCTGGGATGTACTTGGTCTTTTGGGATATCTCAAACCAGCCTCCGTCGAGAGCCTTGACATTCATCGTCCTGACCGTCTTGCCGGTGCGTGAAGCGACGTCGACCAGCACCACTCGCATCACGTCACTGACGCGGTTGGTCTCCTTGATCAGGACCTCCTTGTTGCCAGCCCAGACCACCGTGGTGATTAGCCTGTCATCGTCCGCAAACCCGCCCGAGATCTCAACTTCGAACACGTCGCCCTTGATGACATCGTAGAAGAACAGATCTACGACTGGGTTGTGCGACCCAGCTTTCGGATACTTGATCTGTCGGACCTCGGGATATGCCTCCTCACCGGGCGCGGGCTGCTTGCCACTAGGCCTCGAGACGAAGTACTGAACCGGGTACTCGGGGACGCCCGTCTCATTTGTCCTCAGGAAAGCAAAGTAGTTGCCGTCGGCCGACCACCACGTGGCCGTTCCAGAAGCGAGCACTTCTTCCTCGTACACCCAGTCGGGCACGCCATTGAACACCTCGGCGCCGCCGTCCGTGGTGACCCTCTTGGCGGTACTGTAGCCCAGCCTCCGCACGTAGATGTCGTTGTCCTTGGTGTACACCACCTGATCGCTCGTGGGACTCCACTGCGCCAGCTGCACTCGCGCATCGGGCTCGCCCGGGACGAGCGGATCGACAGTCTGCGTCCCGACGTCGAGGATCCAGTAGTTCGCAGTCGAGGAATGCCGCCAGTTGGACTGCCGGTCCGTCATCAGCAACACCCGCTGCAGGTCCTTGCTGGGGATGGCATCGCTGGGCACGTATTCCTTCCCGTTGTACTCGAAGAGCCCCTTCTTCATGAGCGTCTTGCTCCGCTGCACTGCGATAGCGTCGCGGGGTTTGGCCTGTGACCTCACATCCTCGACTACCAGATAGTCTTTGTCTGCGGCAGCCCGCTCCAGCAGCAGCCCGTCCTCCCCGTCAGCACCAGCAATCCAACTGATGCTGTGGCGCTGCGGGTACCAGAACCCCTCTTGTATCTGGTCGAGCGTGATCTGCTTGCCGGTGCCGCGGATTCCAGTGGCCTCTGGGTCGTGGTCCAGCTGCGACGGGTGCTTGTATGCCTGGGTGGAAACGTAGACGAACAAGCCCGCAAGCCATCCGACGACTATGAGGGACGAGACGATGATGATTATCTTCTTCAGCCCCTTATCCATCCGCCGTGTGCCGAACTGCTTCGCGCCGGGCTCGCCCGCGTCGTTGCCGGCCAGAAACGGGCCTGTCTCGAGATCTTGCTCGTCTTTCAGGGCATCTTCGTCGTCATGGTCGGCATATGGGGTACCATTGAGCGGATCGTGGCGTTGCCGCTTCTCGTTCGAGTCGTTGTCCTTCATGACGCGCTCGTTGATGCGCTCGAAGACGAGGCTCGTGGTGCTCACGGAGGAGAGGGAATCGTGCGATCGCCTGGCCGAGGAGGCCTGGGAATGCTCCAAGAGCGAAAGGTCGCCTTCCTCTTTGCGATTGGAGGCCATAACGACGGTCGGCTAAGGTGTCGGATAGGCTGACTGCGGCTTGCGACGACGGAGAGGGTTACAGGTACAGCAAGATGGAGGTGACAGTCGGGGTTAACAGCATCGTGTCTCGGTGCTACACTGTCCGGCAAGCTGGCCCTGCTTCTAGAAGGCGACGATGCTCCAGGCACTCGTCTGTAGAGCCAGTGGCGGTAGAGCGCTATTCAGATCCTATTCAGGAGCGTCGAGAATGTTTGTGACGTTCTTTGTACAGTACAAGTGCACATGCTCTCCTTCAATGGCGTGCTGTGCTGGCAGCCCGAAACGCGGCGCCAAGATGCAGATGGCCTGTGCTTGGCAGGCGGCAGGCTTCCCGTCCTGCATCTGATTGGATGATTGGACAATGTCTCAACGCTCCAGATCTCTCCACGCTTGAAGGCCAAGAGATGGCACTCAAATGGTCGAGGATATACCCAAGGTGAGGCAGACAAGCAGCTGCATGAGCAACAACGACCAGTAGCTGTGACCATGGACCTCGTAGGCATCATTCAAGAGACCGATCTAACCACGATCGTTCCTCCACGGGACAGCTAACCTTCGTCCCCAGACTACCCCACACTGGGCAATATCGAGGTGTCCGATATAGTGCAGCGGAAGATGGCATCCATCTGGGCAGGCGTGAGCGGGAGCAGATCTCTCAGGAACCGGCGGCACCCTAGTTACAGGGTCTCGAGGCGATAGGGCAGACAATATTCTTCGGTCCCATCAGCCGTCGAGCCGAGTGATTCCACCACGCCGTCCAAGTGGACAGAATGGCGACATTGACTCCAGAAGACGAGCTCAAAAGGCTCGACATCCTCCATCTCCAGTGAAGCCATCCTCTCCAGCCACAATCCTCCATCCCTCCCTGTGTCGTATCCGTCCAAACCGCAACCATGATCACCCACCTCCTCCTCAGCCTCCTGACTGCCCTCCCCTCCTCCTCCGCGGCACCAACCTCCCGCTCCGCAACCCCCAAATGCCCCATTATCCTCGACGGCCGCGTCCCCTCCTCCCTCACCCCCGCATCCTTCGACTCCTACTCCACCTCCCCCTTCAACCCAGACTATGTCAAGGGCTCTTCCCTAAAATGGAGCGACATCCTCCTCTTCCCCTCCACCCTGCCCCCCTCCCACTTCGACTCCAACTCCACAAAACCCCTCGAGGTGACCATCTCCGACGCCTCCATCTTCCAGTCCCAGCGCGGCTTCCGCCGCGCCGGCCTCCAGCTCCAGGGCGACACCAACACCGCCTCGCCCGCGGCCACGGGGATCCGCACGCTGCACTTCTCGGTGCGCCAGGACCCGGCCCGCCCCCTGAACCTGTCCCACGAGTACCTCAACGTCTGGCACGAGGCCGCCGACTACTCGGCCAACCAGTTCAACTTCGAGGCCGGCACGATCCTGGGCCAGACGGGGCTCCCGAAGAATACCTTCAAGGTGCTCGACAGGAAGAACAAGATGGTCTGGAGCACGCCCATCGAGTCGGGCGCCTGGCAGAATTTTGCGCTGACGCTGGATTTTGTGAAGAAGTGAGTTACCCTGCCGTAGATACATCTGATGACGTCGGTGGGGGAAGGAGCAAAAAAGCAAAGCTAATGGGATGAAAAACAAGTACGCTGCAAGTGTATTACTCGAAGGGCGATGATCCGCTGAAGTCTGTTACGAGCGCGTTGAGCAACGATAACAGTGGTGGCGGCCAGTATCAGATTGGTATCCTAAAGAAGCCTACTGGGACGTCTGACGTGGTCAATTCTGGGTATCAGGAGTCGAACCTCAACGAGGGACAGATTTATGGCGGGATCTTCATCGAGGACTCGTCCAATGGATGTGTCTCCTTGTGAGAAAGTCCAAAGGGGAAGCAAGTGTCCGATGTACATACGAATGGATGTCAAATGGTCCGGGAAGTGCAGTTGGCCGGCAGATACTAAGTCTTGGGTAGTTCGCAAAGTAGCTGCAGCACTGCCCACGTATCACGAAGCATGCAACAAAAAAAAACAATACGTCAATGTCTTCCAAACTACCTAGCAAGCAATCGAAGCACTTGCCCTCCATGTCTCGTACTATTTATCATACAGAAAGGTATTGTGCACAAGAATGGACCGAGCCGCCAAATGGTGCCAAGCCGAAATTACCAGGCCCAATTCCCTCAAATCAACATCCATGCTCCGTTCACCATCGCCCAGGTTCCGCTCACCATCTTGAGCGGGAACCTCGTGCTCTCGCTGAAAGTCCTCAGAGGATGCACAAGCGAAGGACCGACATCCGGCCGGGGCAGGAACCAGGCCGCCGCCCGCGGATCGTAAATGCAAGGAAGGTGTAGCACTACCGGCGCGAGCCTCTAGAAACCAAAGCCGGTAGGTTGAGGGGCAAAGCCGGTCGCCTGCGGTGCGAAGCCGTTGGTCTGGGCGAAGGGCGCCGGCGAGGTGTGTCCGCCGCCCACGCCGCCGGGGCCGGCCGTGATCATCAGACGACCGCCGCCGAGAATCGGGGTGTTGTCCTCAACGTGCTCTTGCTCCTTCTCCCTGGCCTTGCGAGCCTCGTTGTCGGCCTTCAACGTGGCGATCTCCTTGGTGGTCTGGGCGAGGAGGTTGATCATGTACGGCATGGTGAAGTCCTGGAGGCCGCTGCGCCACGACATCTCGAGCACCAGATCAGGCCGAATGAGGTCGTAGCAGGCGTAGAGCATGCCAACGTAGCACTCGCGGTTGCCAATGTCGACGAACTGGCCGAGGGTTAGTACTGGATTCACAGATGAACTTGAAAAGGGATGGAAACTCACGTAGCGCAGCAGCTCCTCGACCACATCCTCCTTGCCGGAAATGGCTGCCGTCTCGATGGCATCCTTCCACAGCTTGTCCTGCTTGGACAGGTTGATCGACTTCTCCCAGCGCTTGTTCTTGCGGTAGATGTTAGCTGCAATTTGGCGGAAGAAGACCAGATCGTGCTTCTCCAAGCGGCCAGCCAAGGCAACGGCGTCGTAGTTGTCGTGGTTCTCAACTGAATCGCGGAGAGTCTTATAATCCTCCTCCTCGATCAGAAGATCGTTGATGGCGTCGTTGACGATGCGCTTGTTCTGTGGCTGCACGCTGAGCAGGAACGGCTTGATGAGGGGCAGATTGTCGGAGCGCTGGAACATGCGAACCACGCGGTTGACGTCGATGCGGGGCGTCAGCACCTGCAGCAGGTCGGTCAGGAGCGACGGGTGCTGCTCCAGGTAGAAGTTGACGGCCTTGAAGTAGATCTCCAAGTTGGCAACCTTGACAACCACCTCCTTGAAGTTGTTATGCTCCCACGAGTTCTCAGGGTGGTTGATGATGGCCATGACAGCATTGTCGAACTCGTCGTAGTGGTAGTAGCAGAACACCAACTCGGGCCAGAGGTTGGCTTCCTCGCACGCGCGGATCATCTTGGGGAGGTTCATCCTCGTCCAGAAGATCTTGAGATGCTCCATCAGACGCTCAGGGTGGTACTTGGAGAGCGCAATGCCGAGCTCGGTGAACATTCCCATGTGGGCACGCTCCAGGCCGACGCCTTGCTCGAGGAGGTCGATGAGCTCATCGAAGTAACCGCTCGCCTCGTACCGCTTAACAAGAGCCTGGAGCTGCTCAGCATCGACGATCAGGTGCAGACCACAGATGGAAGCCAGGCGGAACTCCTTCTTGTCAACGCAGGCATCGTGCACCTCCTTCCAGACCTTGATGTTGTTGGCTTTCCGGGCACACTCGACAGCAGCTTGGTAATCCTCGAGGTGGACGAGCGTTGTCGAGAGCTTAGCCCAGTTGGAGATGCTGGTGTAGAAGATCTTGGCAGCTTCGTACAGGCCCTCAGCGTAAGCCTTGTCACCCGACTCTTCGACGTTTGCCACGTTGGTGCCGTGCAGGAAGTCTGCAAGGTCCGACAGCTGGTTGAGGCGGGCGTAGCAAAAAGCGAGAGCCGTGTCGATGGTCGGCTCGCGAAGGGTTTTCCGGGCCATGCGGAGGTACTTGATGAGCTCCTCGTCCTTGCCAGCACGGACTGCAGTCTCAATGACCTCGTCGTAGTTCTTGGGGTCGCCGGCCTTGATGTAGGACTCGATCGAGTCGCTAACACGGAGACCATCCAACTGTGCTTTGGCAACCTTACTCCAAACCGCAGGGGTGTCCACCTGCTCGGCGAATGCTTGAGCACGGTCAATGCTCACGACATGCTCCACAAGAACGTCCGTGGCAGCCTCCATGTTGTTGGCCTTCTTGTAGATCTCGAAAGCCTCCTCATGGAGTCCGACGTCAATGCAGGCAGCTGCGATCTCGTCTGCGTCATACTTGTCCAGGCGGTGGATGTAATCCATAACCCGAGCCTTATCAGCCTTGGCGGCAGTGAAGAGCAGGAGGTTCTGCAGGTTGTGGTTGTCGCTGAAAGCCGTGGGCTCGAGAACGATCTTCTCGAGCAGTTCGATGAGCTCTGCAGGGAGATCGGCCGCGAGGAAGCACTTGACAGCGATGGCAACCTTGTCAGGGTCGATCGACTCCGGCACTGCGGTCGAGATGACCTGGTCAATCACCGAGCGGCGGTGGAGGTTGTTCTCGCTAAGCACGAAGCTCCACAGCTCGTCGTCGGCACGCTCGAGGAGATAACGAGCCTGTGCCTTGTACATCGAGTTCTCGTTGGTGATGTTGATCAGCTCGAGGTCGTTCTGGCCCTTGCGATAGGCGATGTATGCGAGGTTGGGGTCACGCTTCTCGCAGTACTTGCCGACGACGAGGGTGTCGTAGTGGTCATCCTCCTTGAGGAACTTCTCCGGGTTGTTGTTCGAGTCAATATAGATCTTAGCAAGAGCATTGTAGATGGCCTGCTGCTGGTTGCCGGCGGCCAGCGTCGCCTCGAGGAATGGAAGCAGAAGCTTGAGGCGGTTCCGCGTCTCGACCTCGGATACCAGCTCGTCGATGGGGATGGACTGGGGGTTGACCGTAGAAAGAAGGCCCTTGATGACGCCCTCGTCGCAGTCGACGTCAAGCAAGCCGCCGATGACGGCGGGGGTCCGGGCAGGGTTCACCCGCTGCACGTACACCTCGATCGACTTGAACTGCTGGTTCTGGTACAGGTAGAGGACCAGGTCGTGAACGAAGTTGAAACGGTCGCAGACGACAATCAGAGGAAGCATCTCCGGTAGCTTGGCCTCCTTGAGGAAGTTCTTGACCTTTTCAGGGTTGTAGAAGTTGCTGTCGCGGCAGATGCGCTCCACCTCGTTGAACTGGCCCAGCCTGGTCGCGGCCTCGATGTACTTGAAGTTCACATCGGGGTCCTGCGACAGGTTGACAATGCTGCCGAGATAATGGTACAGACCCTCGGCATTCTTGTACTTCTCGAACAGATCGATCAGACGAGTGGGGCCGAGAAGCTCAGAGTACTTAGTGGCAATAGCAACAACCGCCTGCAGATTCTGGCGGATGTTGGCCTTCATCATGGCGTCGAGGCAGTCAAGAGACTGCTCGACCGACAGCTTGCCAAAGAAGTCGACGAGCCAGTCCAGGCTGAAGTTGGGAGTGCCAGCAATGTTGACGATGACACGCTTGACAGCTGCCGGGTCCTCGTAGAGCTCGAGAGCCTTCTGGAAGAGACCGGCTTGCTCACAGAGCGAGGCAATGCGAGCCTTGTCGAAGTGGTGGAACATGTTGTTGCTGAGGATAGCCTCAGCGACCTGTGGCGCGTTCAGCAGATTGAGCTCGAGGAGTCGCGTCTGCAGATGGCCCTGCTCTGGCCGGTCATCCTTGAGGGCCTCCAGCAGGAAGGCTGTGACCTGCTGGACCAAGCCCTTGGACTGGAAGATGTCGACAACCTTCTCGAGGTCAATGAGCGAACCTCCCTCATGATTGACGAGCGACGTTGCGAACTCGAGTCCCTTGTCGGGGTTGAGCGTCGTGGTGTGGTTAAGCAGAGGAATCCAGTCCGGTTGGTAGCCGGATTGGGTGCAGTAGGGCAGGATCTTGTCGATCTCACCCGCCTCGGCCAGACCGGCGACGACCTTGTGGGGCACGTTGGCCTTGAGGTAGATACGAACAGCCATGTCCTTGTCGTAGGGACGGACCATGTCTCCCAGCTGCTCCGAGCACTCCAGCTTGTTCTCCTGGAGCCACTTCTGCAGGAGCTGGACACGCTGCTGAGCAAGAACCGGCTGGGCAAGCTCCAGTGTCTCGTGCTGGTTGAGCGATCCCTTGTCCAACAACAGGCCGAAATACTGGAGGATGGCCGACATCTGGCCCGGTTGTTGAGGCACCCGCTTGAACCGCTCTATGGTCTGCGGGGTGCGCAGGAAGCCCCGGGGCGAGTTCGCAGCAACTTGGGCGGCCTCTTTGAACGAACCGGCACTGAACAGCTGCTCAAACCGCGCTTGGTAGAGGTTGTCGGCTCCCGGGAGACCAGCTCTAGATGCCAGCTTGAGCGCCAGCTCATTTCCGTGGCTCTCCAGGGTGTACGGCACCAGGTTGTTCTCGTCGGCACCCACATAGAGCACCTGACCCTTGCGGTTGATGCCGACGATACCGGTAGAGGCGCTGTCGGCGCAGGATGTGAAAATGGTGTCGCTCGAGATACGGTTCATGAAGATGCAAGTGCCAGTCTCCAGGTCGTATAGATGGATGAAGCCGTACTTTGTGACGAGGTAGATAAGCCCGAACTTCTGGGAGACCTGCATGGCTACCGGGAAGTCGTTGGTCGCCTCGGGTGGGAAGAAGACGTCGACAGCCTTCTTGTGGAACACAGGGTTCGTGTCCGGGTGGTCAACCTCGACAATATGGAGCTTGGCACCGGTAGCTGTCCGGACAGCAAAGGTGAAGAGCTTTGTGTCCTCGGGAGCGCCGTCCAGCCTCAGAGTGCCAAACGCCGCGGCGTGGCCCTCGATGGCCTGGCTGATGCCCCGGTCCTTCGAGTACAGTTGCATGGCTCCGACAACCCGGCTCTGCTGCGAAGAGATACCTACCACAACCATCCACTTGCCGTCGGCGCTGGCACGGTAGTTGATGATTTGGTTGCCCTGTCACCCCACGTTAGCTTGCATCCGACCAAGACGCCACCAATCACTATTATTTAGGCAGGACAAACCGCAAGGTTGGGATTCCGGTCGAAAGCCTTGACAGGTGCTGCCTGGTTCGGGTCGAAGACGTCCCAATGGTACACGGAGCTATCGGTGACCATTCCGATGGTCGTCTCGCTGATCCACTTCCAGAAGACGACATCCTCGCTCATCGTAGTCGACTTGAGCTTCTGCTTCTGCTCGAGATCGAAGATCTGGAGGGTGCGTGTCTGAGCCCTGAGGGCGATGACCTGACGGCTCCAGTGCATGATGGCACTATCGGCCTTGATGGGGCGGCGGATGACATTGTTGCCGTGCTTCAGGTCGACGATTATGACCTCGGGGGACGCGGCATCGCTCTTCTTCTCGCGGATACAGACGAAGGCGTCTGATTCTAGTGTCTGGCAGAGAAGCGGGCAGGTGAGCTGGGGAAGTAAAAACAACGAGCAGAGGCACTGGGGATAGCTCTTACGCATGAGTTGAAGCTGATGGCTGTGTCGCTGACTCCAAGACTGCTGAGCTGCAGCAGCTCCTGGAACTTGATGGGCAGTGGAGGAGGCATGATCGATGAGGGCGCGCTGTCCTGCGCGGGGAGGTAGACAAGGTTAGCAGCTTATCGAAAGCTGCCGCCGCCAAATGAAGGTGCGGTCCGGTGAAATTGGCTCGTCGGAATGACGGGAAAGGAGGTTTGGACTTTCTCGTCCCCCTGGCGAACCGAAGCAATGACGCGCAGCCGAACGACAATATCAATTAGAAAGGAAATTCTCGTGTCGGAAAAGGGTGCGTTGCCTCTCTTCGCAGCGGGAATCAGAGGACAAACGAAGAGGGTGATGGAGGTTAAGGAACGATTGGGTTGTTTGATGAAAACAAGTGGAAGCGTACGTCAGGTAAGGCGCGGTGGGTACTTTTTTGAGGTTATCTGTTCGCTTGGTTGCAGCTTCCCCAAAACGTGGAGTTGCGGTAGCACTTCCCTTGCACGGAGCTCCTTCCTGCCTTGCGGCGCAAGGCACGAATAATCCAAGTCACGTGACGGTAAGCTCCCTGCCTAGCACGGACCCACACCAAGGTACGCAGCGTATTCCATATGGGGAAGTCCACCACGCCTCGAAGTCAGGTATTTCGATAATGGCCAACTTTTGGACTCAACGTCAAGTAACTACCTTATGTAGACTTAGAAGTCACCTTACTTAACGCTTAAGCTGGCCGTGTGCTGTGGAATGTCCTTCGGTGCTCGCTTCTAAATATCTATCATCACACTTTCAACCACCTACCTCTTGTCATGTAAGCGGACGTATGTTGGCACGGTAAGGTACGGTTATAATTCAAGGTCAATCACCACCAGATCACCGGACTCGAACAAGCATACGGTCAACGGTCAGTGTTCACGACGACCAAAGAAAGCTATCGTCACTGCTAAAGGACTGCACATCAAGACGAAAGTATTTGGGCACGTCCGATTACGATCCCGGTTACAGCACGACGACGAGTCAAGAGTGAACGATGTATAGGCTATGCAGTAAGTACCTAGGCAGACACTGATGATCGAAACTGTTCAATGTATTAACACTCGGGTATTGCGAGTAGAGTCCAGCGCTGGCAAGCAGCCACTGCTTTGT
>Ga0209127_100640_pt1 | contig 12075 bp, 9 predicted proteins | sample LakSupMetagenome_FD_187469 | JGI IMG/M metagenome (GOLD analysis project Ga0209127, IMG submission 187469) | Freshwater microbial communities from Lake Superior, Canada - Sta WM archaea (SPAdes) (version 2) | ecosystem: Environmental > Aquatic > Freshwater > Lake | place: Lake Superior, Canada...
CCTGTTCAAGGCTACCGACAAGAAGCTGCTCGACTCGGACGACTACCTGAGCCGTATCTCAACCGCAGAGAACATCGCCAAGGAGTAAGTTGCTGGTCCAGTCTTGACTTCACAAGATGGTGTGCTGACCTTGCCGCAGGCTCCGTATGAAGGAGTTCGCCAAGTTCGATTCGTCCGCGACTGCACTCTCTGAGATCTCCAGCCTCCTCGAGGGCAAAGTCACACCAAAGCTCGCACATCTCCTCGACGAACTGAAGGACGATAAGAAGGCGTCTCTTATCGTGGCCGAGAAGCTGCTCGGAAACTCGGTCGCCAAGCTCCCCAACCTCAACATCAAGCCCGTCACAGACCCCGCGAGCAACGACCTCTTCCGCGCCATTCGCGAACATCTCGCCGAGCTGGTACCGGGCATGCTGCCCGAGAACTTCAAGGAGATGTCGCTCGGCCTCGCACACACCCTGTCCCGACACAAGCTCAAGTTCTCGCCCGAGAAGGTCGATGTCATGATCATCCACGCCGTTTCCCTGCTCGACGAGATGGACAAGGAGCTCAACACGTACGCCATGCGCGCCCGCGAGTGGTACGGGTGGCATTTCCCCGAACTGGCCAAGATCCTGACCGGCAACGTCCTCTACGCCAAGGTCATCCTCGAGCTTGGTCTGCGGTCCAACCTCCCTAATGCCGACCTGTCTTTCTTGGAGGAGCCCGTCGAAGCCGCTGTCCGGGCCGCGGCCGACATCAGTATGGGAACCGAGATTGCGGAGGATGACATCAATAACATCAAGAGCCTGGCCGAGGTCGTCGTCGAGTACGCACAATACCGCGACGACCTGGCACGGTACCTCGAGAACCGCATGAAGGCCATCGCGCCCAACATGACGGAGCTCATCGGCCACCTCGTCGGCGCCCGGCTCATCTCTCACGCCGGCTCGATCATGGACCTGGCCAAGAAGCCCGCCTCGACCATCCAGATCCTCGGCGCCGAGAAGGCCCTCTTCCGCGCCCTCAAGACCAAGCACGCGACGCCCAAGTACGGCATGATCTACCACGCCTCGCTCGTCGGCCAGGCCTCGGGCAAGAACAAGGGCAAGATCGCCCGCCAGCTGGCCGCCAAGGTCGCCCTCGGCGTCCGCCACGACGCCCTGGGCGAGGAGGAGGACGCCGACCAGCCCGGCGTCCTGGGCGCCCTCGCCTTCTCCAAGCTCTCCAACAACCTCTCGAGGCTCGAGGGCAAGCCCATCAAGTCCAACATCCTCATCGCCCACCCGCAGCCAGAGCAGTTCGACCTCAAGGAGGTGCGCAAGTACAACATCGGCGCCGACGGGCAGAAGGTTGACGACAACGCTGCCGCGGCTGAGGAGCCCGCCGGCGCAGAGGACGCCGCCGCAACACCCGCCAAGAAGGACAAGAAGGAGAAGAAGGACAAGAAAGACAAGAAGGAGAAGCGCAAGTCCCTGATCGAGGAGGTGCCAGAGGTTGAGATGGCCGAGCCGGAGGAAGCAGCAGCAGCAACCAACGGCTCCTCCTCGGCGGCGGCAGCCCCCAAACTCTCCGACGCCGACATCGAGCGCCTCGCCGAGGAGGCCGGCTTGTCGGTCAAGAAGTTCAACAAGAAGCTGGCCAAGGGCGAGATCAAGCTCTCCGCCGAGGGCACCGCCCTCCTCGCGCAGGCTGGCGGCAAGAAGAGCAGCAAGGCCGCCGACGAGCCGACGCCCAAGAAGAAGTCGTCCAAGCGGAAGGCGGCCGAGTCGGACGATGAGGGAGAGACGGCCGCGGCGCCGGCGAAGGAGGAGCCCAAGAAGAAGAAGAAGAAGCATCACGACTAAGATCTAGAACTCTTGCGTGGTTGTTTTCTTTTTTTCTCTTCGTTTTTCTTCGACTCTCTTCGGTTCTTCTCGGTCATTTTCTCCTTGCTCCCTCCTGTTGTTGTAAACCATTGGGTTGGTCAGGGCGGTTGTCGCGTCAACATGATATCCGGCGTTATTGAGTGAGGCATAAATCTGGTACATGGGTTGAAAAAGGTGTCGGCGGTAGGCGTCCATATGGGTTTTTGATGTTGTTGACCTGTTTCGCGCGCCAATCTTTGGTCGACTTCTTGCCGGAGCTAGCTGTAGGTTAGACGTAGTAGTCGATCTAGAAGAAGGGCTTCATTCATCGGTTCGGAATGGGACATTTGTGCAATCTACGCGACGTGTGATCGATCCATGTGTGATGGTTCGTTCTGCGTGTATGCCCCTTATATATCACTTACGGCGGCCGTCCTCTCAAGTCCGCCACGTCTCGTCACCGTCACCCTATACCGGGTTTCTCTGCTCGGTAGCATTAGACCACTGTGGACGAAGTAAACGTGTCTGGACGTCACTGGGCATCGCACTTGTAACTTGACAGGTATTTAGCATATCTCATACTAGCCTCCTTTGCAAAGACCTAACACCCTCCCTCCCCCCTTCTTTCCTCCCTAAGCTGGCATCCCACCCTCTCTCTCACACACCTCATAGCTAAGCTCTACACCATATCCTTCTTCAAGCATCTTCAATAACTGGGGTATTCGATATAACAGCAAAAACTAGAGGGATATCCGCTTCGCTTCCACCTGGTTACTCCCTTCCTCGCACAAAGCCAGGCAAAGTCAACACCGCAAATCACAGGGGGAAAAAAACACACTACAAGAAGGAACTTAAAGCGAATGACATGCCCATAAAACTCCTCCATCTCCCCCCCGTAAATGCCCAGTATCGCTTGGTATAGCTGTAACAAACCCATGCCATAACTCCCCTCCCACAGGGGGGACTGGTTCGGATCCCCTTCGCCTTCCATGGCGCACGCACACTTTCTCCCCGCCCCGTGAGGATGCGAAAAGTTAGGAAAAAAGTCGTGTCTAAATGGAGAAAAACAAGAAAAAGTAAAGGTCGTTGTTGCCGCTCGCTTGTCTGCCTGTCTGTCTGTCCCTGCCGTAAACGCCGCGCTAGGTTTTGCTGCATTATGGTTGCCAGCTCATCGGAAGGATGTCGGTGATTAGTATGTTGGGTATTAGTGTTGTAGTGGTAGTTGTAGGTATTGGATTTTGTATGAGAAGGAAAGTTGACGAGATATAGTATAGGGTTGAGTATCGGCGCCGAGTCCGGGTAAAAAAGGAGTATAATTGTGTGTTGATGCCGTAAATGCCGTAGATTTCACTCAAGAGAATCCGCGAGCTTCCTGATCTCCTCATCAGAAAGCGCACCCATCCAGAGACACCTCTCCGTCAGGCCCTCGATGGGCTGGAAGGTGTAGTTGGTGCTGGCCTCCAAGAGCCTCAGCAGCGTCTTGACCACGCCGGCCGCCATCCTGCACCGCTCAAAGTTGACCAGCGGCGCCGTGGTGGGCGAGCTCGCGATCTCGCTCGGCCGCTGCGCGTTGAACAGCAGGTCGTGCGTGTAGATGCCGACGAACGGGATGCAGCCGATGTCCGTCGAAGCCGCCCCCGCCGAACCCCCGCCCTCCATTTCGCGGCGGAGGTTGTAGAAGTTGCGCGTCGGGCTGATGAGGGCTTCCAGGTCGCGCAGCGTCTTGATGTCGCTGGGCGGCACCAGGGCCCAGGTCTTTGCCAGGCGACTGACCTCGGGACTCGTCAGGGCGATGGTCAGCTGGCTGGCCGTCGCGTAGTTGCGATAGCGCCTGCAGTGCGCGGCGATGTGGATGAACTTGATGATGCACCGCGCGCGTTCCTCCAGGTCCTGAGTCAGCACGCACTCCGAGACGGCCCACTTGACCATGATATTGAAGCGGGCGATGACGACTTCGACGCCTCTGGCATCGGTGTCGCGCAGGAACGACACCCAGCTGCGGGTGTTTGTCCCTTTCTGCTCCGCGTTCTTCCACTTCATGTCGATCAGGTCCTTCCAGTCGATCTCGTTGAGCGCGTCCTTCTCTACCAGCGTGAACTGCTGGGCCAAGACCTCGCTGTCGAAGGCGAGGATGAAGGGGAGATGGACCGAGTACTTGTTGCGAGGAGGATCTACCGGCCGAGGGAGTGGATCGGCTATGTCGAGCTTCGGTGCGTTCCTTAGGGCCTCCTTGGTTCCGGTAGGATCACTCTGCGAGCTCAGCCCGATGCTATACGGAGCCGCCACCGTGGTCGGAGTTGTATCAGGTGTCGGTGGCAGTGGCTTTTCCTCCCAAAGTTGGTGTTCGTGCACCACGGGTATCATCAGTGAATTGGACGGCGCCATCTGCAGTGCCTGCGCTAGAGAAATGGGAGGAGATGGCGACCTCTCGGGAACGCCCGACTGTGACTTCGACTCGGGCGGATTCACCCCGAGAGGATTGACAGGCAGGTTCGAGATAAGGGGAGCTTGCTTCAGTGAAGGGAAGAGATCATCGTCCGCATTCGAACCCACGAATTCCAGCGACATCTCCGAGGACAGGTCGGTGTCGTCATCGCTGTCGACATCAAGAAATGACTGTTCTGTGCTTTGACGCGGGTCGGTATCGGCTGGCATGGTCTGCCCAGGAGCGATTCTTCCCATGCTGTCCGTCTTGTCGACAAAGTCGTACGACCCATGCTGCGAGCCGAGCGGATTCCGCTCCAGAGGGGTTGGAGTCTCTTCTTCCGGCCCTTGGAGGACAGACCGGTCAGTCCACTCCTGCGTGGCCGTCTTCCCGCTTCGAGCTTCGTCCGTCAAGTCCCGCTCAAGAAGAGGAATGGACGAATACGAAACGTGCGAGTCGTCCGACAGGAAAGACTGGCGGTCGACGTTGGACCTATGGACAGACGGAACGGTGAGTGTGCTCTGGCCATGCCCCAAAGCTGTGCCGAGCGGCCCCGGAGGCGAAAGGAGATGTTCGTCTTCCACCTGAACGTGTCGGTGTTCCAGTTTTTCCTCTCTGGAAACCTCTGCGTGGTTGACCGTCTCGTCTGTCGGCTCCTCGTGGTTGATCGCAGGCCTGGTCTTCGGTTCCACGAACGATATGACAGGCTTCTTCTCGTACTTCCCCTCCAGCTTTAGTAACGCTGCCTCGACGCCGCCGTCGTCATCCGGATTATCTGGTATCTGCGCCAGCTTCTGAGCCTCGACCTCAAACGATGGCCGCATGATGGGCTTCGACGAATGCGTGCTGAACAGGGACAGCTCTCGCGTCGGGTTCTGCTCAGCAATCGCGCCGAGCGAGAAAGGCTTCGCTGCATCCCGAGAGAAGTCGCTGCTGGCGACATCGACAAAGCCGCTCGAGTCTGGATCACCGCTGTGTATGTACGATGTCCGAAGCGAGTCGGTAAAGGTAGACAAGGAGCCGACCGACCTCGACTTACGCAGGAGGCCAGTGTCCAAGTCTCCAACCCTGTTAACAGCTCGCAAATCACCGCCCGGCCTTCTCCGCAGGACACGGAGCGGCTGAGGAACCGGAACATCAGACATGTCAGCCACTGAGCCTTCCGAGTAGGTCGTGGCATCAAAGCTCCGGATCATCAGGCGCGGATTGACGCCGGATGCAAGCGAGGCATGTCGTAGATGATGTAGCGATCTGTTGGATCGTAACGATCTGCTGGATCGGTGCCGTAGGTGACCCTTCCGTCCACTGAGTGGTGGACGTCTGGGCGAGTGTCCAATGTCGGGAGATGACCGCATAGTGTCCTGCGAAGGGCGGGCCCCGGACTGCCTGGGCCCAAGCGTGTCCAGGTCCGGGATGAATGGTGGCAGTGGGTCCGCCGAAAGAGACGGCCGTATGGCAGGCTGACCTAGGATATACGAGGACCTCCTCGGGGTATCTGCGGGACGTCCAGGAGGCGTGGTCGGAGGAGTTGGGTCCGCCACGTTGGGCATGAAGGACTCCGCGAATGCTTCCACGGAAGCGTTAGAGGCCGGCAGAGCACCTCTCATAACAGGGAAATTAGGCGGGATAGTATCGTCGACAATGACAATGGACTTGCTCCCGGTCGTCATGGCCATGTCACTCAACGGCCGGAGAGCAGAGTCATTGCTGATATGAGGCGTGGAGTTGTGCAACCCCCCGTCTGCGGCCTTCTGCGTAATCAACGACACTGCCTGGCTGCCGTTCTGCTTCTCGGCTTCCGCCGCAGCATCCTCCCGGACGGCCCTCTTGAAGTCCTCGGCGATTTCTGCTCCCAAGAGGTCGATCCGGATGGGCGGGCGCACTCCGTTTGTCCGTGGCCGTGCTTGCGGTACGATTGCGGTTCCAGGCAGTCTGTTCGTGGTTGCACCCCTGGGTCCGATGGGGGAGATATTGAAGAAGCTCCCTTGAGTTGGCGAGACAGTCTCCCCTTTGGTGCTCAAGGCACGACGAACGCTGCCCAAGAGGCGCCTCATGCCTTGTCCCGACATGGCAGACGCTGGAAGTTTGAACTTTTGGCTTTCCGTGGGCGACCGTTCAAACACCGTCGTCTCCCTGTTTGACCCTCCACCGTCACTCAGCGGCGCAACCTCCACGAACGCCTGACTAGGCGGCATCAAGTTCCCTCGTACGAGGCTACCGCCGTAAGGAAGACTCAACACAAACTCTGCATTCTTGTACAGAAGCCTCTCGGTCGTCGTGGCTGGCTCCCTCAGAGAATCGGAGAGACTGCCGTTCCTCTTGTGTTGCGGGCGCACCCTTTTACCCATCAATGCTCGGGGCGTAGTGGCGATCGAGTCTGCATTCGGAAGGACAGAGATAGGGTCGACGGGATGAGGCGCTAACGGTCGTGATCCTGGCTGAACAGTCCGCATACTCTTGGTAGGGAGGGAGCAGGAAACCACGTCAATACTCGTCATACTCATTGGTGACGTCTGCGTCCTCTCGTGCGCGTCGTACTCGTCATTGTCGGGCGTCGCTGGCCGCGTGCTCGTGACGGTCGCATCCAGACGGCCAGCACGCGAGACTTCTCCGTGCAAACTACCCTCCTCTCGCTCCAAAGTGTCCACAAAGATAGCATCCAGCTGCGGAGGACGCGACTCTGCTTTCTCCCAGAAGGTCGGATCAAGATTTGGGTTCCGGTGCCCCGCCAGTCCGCCCGGAGAGATCGGCTGGTCCGCGGCAATACTCGCATCGAATTCGGGTCCATCCCAGAACTGAGCGCATACTCGTCGCCAACATCTTTTGAGTTCCGCAAGGATCTTCAACCATGCCTTATTGGCCTCTGGATCCTGGGAGAGCTCATCCATGAAGTCGTTGAGAAGATTGCAGAAGGAAACCCGCAGGCCGTAGTTGACAACGAAGTCGTCCAGGAAATAGTTCAGAATCCAATGCCGCATCGCCACGAAGGTGCGCACGCGTACAACCGTCCCGACCTCACGGTCCTCTTGAGATAGCGCCCATCTCAGGCGCGCTATGAGCATGCTAAGGAGGTCCGACGGATCCAGGAATGCGCGAAAGGTCAGGAAGAAATCGGACAATAGGTCATAGTCCAGGAAACTAGGCGAAGTGATCTCGGCCACCAGCCGAGGCGGTGTTGCAGCCGTCACAGCGCCAGTAGATGCCGAGTATCGCACAATAGAGCGGTCGTCACATGCGGGTTTGAAAGTCAGGGCATCGAACATGGCTGGTTCTATTCTCAGGGTCGTCGACGAATAGGTTGATTGGAAAGGAGGTGTGAGGCGAAGTGTGGCCTGCGAGCGGGGTGTCTGTGGTGCAAGTAGTGGACTTAGTCTGGCCGTGGACAAGCCTGGTGTGAGTTCACGGGGGGTATGGTTGCGAATAGATGCACTGCTTGATCGGACGTCCTCGGTGGGTGCATAGGAGGAGCCTCGTAGGAACGGGGTGCCTCTAACACTGAACCGCGGCGTGCCAAGTCTCCAGGACGGTATCGAGATCTCCAGTAAAGGTGGCCTGGCCGGGTCCATGCCTTCCACAGTCCGTGGCCGTTGGTCATCGCCTGGTTGAGTGATGACGATCTTGAACCCTCCGACATCTGATTCCCGAGCAATACTGGTGTCGGGAACAGTGGAATCCGACATAGCACGCCTATGCCTAATTCTCGGAAATGCGTCCCTTTCCGAGAGATATGTCGTAGTTGGTGTCGATGGGAGGCGAGACGCAGTTAATCGGCCGTCGGCGAAAAGCAACGAGGTGTCCTCCTCCCTATCGGCTTCCCTCGTCAATGTGTCCAAGCCTGCAGTGCCCGGCGGGGTCATGGGAAACACGAAATTCGGTTGGGGGTACCGCTGATGTGGAGGTCGAACGGTTGGTCTAGGTAACGTCAACGAGGCACGCTCTCTCTTTACTCCTCGAACCAACAACATACCTGAGATAGATACGTCCGTTATTCCCAACGTTCCACACGGCGAACTGCCGTCCTTCGCGACCGGCCGACCCTCCGTCAGGAGTGATATCCAACTTCGAGTCATCCTGGCTGGCCTTGCTGAACTTCGGGTACGGAGGCTTGTCTTCCTGAGACCTGCGCTCCGCAAGGGGTAACAGCGAGGTGAGTTGCGTGACTGTGGGCGAATATAGTTTGACCGTCGCGCTTCTGGATGGTAATCCCCGATCGCCCTTGACCTGACGCGAGCTCCCGAAGTCCCCAACTGTCTTCGGTGTGATGCGCCTCAACCTCTGCTCCCTCGGCGTCCTCCCTTGGCGAACTGTCGGACTTCGGCCAGTGTGAGCGCGCTGCGCCGGCTGTTGTCGTTGGCGGACGCGATCGGGAGGGTGACCCAGCGGCGGAGTTGCATGGAGGGGGTCGGGCTCCATCTCCATGGCCATCGACGTCGCTCAGGATTGAGCGAAGCACGTACTTCTGCTGCAGCTCGTGCGGGTGCTCAATGCGGCTGCTGCTGCTGTGGTTGGAAGACATAAGAGTTAAAACGGCGGTCCTGCAACAACGAGAATTCGTACAAGCGAAAAGCTACTATTGGATAGGCGACAACAGTAAGGTATGTATGCATCAGTTTGCGCACTCGACGTCACGGTGTTTGCTCCTGCCTACGTGCGCAAGGACAGGAAGCAATCAATTGAGCAATCGAGGTCAGGAGATGGGAGATGGAGCCGAGGGTCTCGCCCGCCAGCTACCTTGGAGCAGCAACAAACCGACATGGGAATTGGGACGTACCGGACTTATGCGACGCCATAAAGCTGGACGTATGGAGTACAGACCGCGAAAGCAACAAATAGAGACAGGAATGTTCAAGTTCGACACAATGACCAGACCGCGATCTGTCGCGGAGTCACACAAGCGACAATGACAATGCACGGAGGGAAAGAGGACGATCTAGGACCCAGCAGGATCTGGCGAGATGGAGGTTCACTTACCGGGCCAGGCGACTGGGACCCGAGAATCCCAAGAGCCCTGGTCGTGCGGTGACAAGGCGAGCCAGGAGCGACCAGTCGCTTCGGGCAGTTCGTGGCCAGGGTTGGGGGAGCTAATTTGCTGTGGCTGGCCCGACAGACAGGGGTGGTGTGGGCGCAATTGAGGGGCGGAACGTACCGGATTGGCAGGCACTCATGTATTCAAGGGCGATTGCACTTGGTTGCTTTTGCTTGTCGCGCAATTGTTGATGGTGGATTCGTTCCTAACTTGACATTGAGCAAGAGAACTTACTACGTATTCTGTACATTAGAAGCCATCTCGACTCTGACTATTACTGTGTCTAGACTTAGATCATGATCCTGACAGCAGAGTCTGAATCCGTGAACATCGAAAGCTACCTTACCTTACGGACTTCTGGGGGACGGGAAGGACCACCGAAAGACGGGCCGTCGCAAGAGGTCTCAGAAGGAGCAAGCTTGACATCATTTCTCGCTCGAGCCAACTTCAGCCACAAGCAAAGACGGGGAGAGGCCAACCTCCAGGTTTGCAATCCGACCTCTACTCTTAGAAGGTACTTCAACACCAGTTTTCTCGGATTTGTTCTCCACAGCCTCTCAATAGCTCGAGACCAAACAAGTATGACGAGCGATGCAAACGAGCACACAGGAGTCAGGACAGACAGGTCAACCTGAAGCTGTGGCTGTGATGACCCCTGTTCTTCGTCCCGTCCGCAGCCAGCCCGTTTCTGCCACCTGCCAGCCCATCAATCTTCAACGCTGTCAATTGATGTGGCACCTTGAAATGAATGTTCCTCCTGCATGACATACAATCTTGAAATCCCTCCTACTGATCAGGTCACAACTCAGGCGCAGCGGCGCTAGTTGCCGCAGTGGATGCCGTGCACCGCCTGTCACCACATTATCTCGACTTGCCTATCCGCACGACACCATCACGGCCAAATGGCTCACTTTCACTGCCATGGATGGTACCCGGTAGCACAGTTAGCTGCCGATCCGGTGCCTGGACCCCACGTGCTTGACGTCGAGCGGTGCCCGACGCCGAAGCCTTAGGGGCAGATCATGGTCAATCATTGCCCGTTTCGTGGCCTCGGTGGCATTCCAATCTTGCGGCTTTTCCTGAGAAGTCGCCTCGCGATGCCTGTCATTCACCTCGCACTGCGGTGATCGGTGTGTCCCTCTCTGGAAGTGACTGAAGCCTCCTCTTTCTCGCTGGAGATGATTGCAGACCCCGCAATCACGTCTCGCGAGACATCCGCGAACCCTTCATAACGCATTATGGGAACGAATTTGGACAAGGCGCTCGGAAATTGCGCCCGTCGAGTTGGTTGTGCGGGAGCAGAGTGGGATCCGGGCTCTGTGACCCCGGTCAGTGTCACAGCTCGTTGGCCGCCTCGAATCTTAGCTTACTTACCCTTGAACTGCTTTGATTGAACTGCAACAAGCGCGTCAACGCCCACGGCTCCAGACCGTTTCGTTTCTTCAATCAGTTATCCTAGCCGAACATAACGGCCAACGTCCACGCCCAACGGTTCGCGTATGATGGAGCGCTACGCTAGGGTCCGTGAATGGTACGATAATCACAGATTCAGCGGACGCGAAGTACCCTAACTGCGCCTGTAAGGTCACACCGCTCTCAAGACATGCCCGACCGGGACAACTGCCGTCGCCGTGCTTCCCTGAAGCCTTGAGCATCACATGATCAATCCGGGGAGTTAGTACATACATTGATTGTCGCACTATTATCTTCATCACAACCTCGTCCAGAGACGCCGATCACACTTACATATCACCATTATAGGAAAGGACATCGGACTATTACCACTATAGCTTGTGCATTATAGCAGCGTCGGGGAGGCACTTGACTCTTAGTCAAACGGATGATCACTGATCCTACAACCGGGGCACTCACTGCGTGCCTTGGGTAACTCATTGACGCTCCTCATAGCCCGTACGCCTCTTGTCGGGACGTTCCAAGACCAGAACAACGTTATTAACGGCCGTCAACCGTCGCTCCCTCCGTTTCGCTACAATTAAAAACCCGGAACACGAGATCTCGTCCGGGTCCTCCTGTCAGATTTCCAATTTTCGGCGCCATTGCCCTCCTGAGACGAAGCTAGAAACCTTCGCCAGATTGCTGGGAATTGCGAACGAACGCCAGCTTCGTAAGCGACCTACTAGTCTCTGAAGCACAGACCTAACTATTTAGACCTTGACGTCGTCGCTTCGTTCGGCAGCATTCAGTTGAGGCACATGAGACTAGATCCCCCGACCAGTGTTAAGTTGAAGTCGTCTGTACCCAATTGGCACTCGGGGTAACACCGCGTCATTATCGAGCTCAGATTACTCTATGATTGGTTAAGAAGCATACGTAGGTATTAGGCACCCCATACATAAACGCACAGCTGGGAGCCTTGTGCGAGCAAGGGCCGAAGAAGCTTATGAAAAAGACGTGAGACCCGGCGGATATTGCCCTCGGCGGCAAGGGTTTCCGCCCGAAGACGAAATCAAGCAAGACTAGAACGGATGCCTACCATCTAAGATTGTACGGATACCCGTCTATCTAGAGGTACTAATAGTCATGATGTCGAGCCATCGCCACGGGAAACTTTAAATATCGCAAGTCTAAACAGGCCTATCACTCATACCTAGACGACAAGATTCCCTCCGCCAGCCAGGATGGTCTGAACGAACAAGAAGTAGAACAAGAGCCCCCTTATCCCTCAACCCCGTTCGCTGAAACCTCTCTCGGCCATAACAGTAGCGACGACCCCCTCTATGGCGAAGCGACGTCTTCTTATGCTTATGACGCGAGAGGTCGTGACAAAGGTCTCGATG
>Ga0209127_100641_pt1 | contig 12069 bp, 8 predicted proteins | sample LakSupMetagenome_FD_187469 | JGI IMG/M metagenome (GOLD analysis project Ga0209127, IMG submission 187469) | Freshwater microbial communities from Lake Superior, Canada - Sta WM archaea (SPAdes) (version 2) | ecosystem: Environmental > Aquatic > Freshwater > Lake | place: Lake Superior, Canada...
CAAGTGAACCAACTGCAGAAATGCTCGCTATGCCCGAAGACGATAAGAACATCAATGTCCGACCAACACCCATGAGAATAACTGGGATTGACTTGTACCCCAATTAACAGCCCCATTCTCTGAAGAAAAGGAAAATAACTCCGACTGAAGGTCCCTTAAACCATAACCCATCACGGCAAGAGCTGGCATTGGTGTAGCTTTTGTCGAGGGCATTTGACTGTATCAAACAGTTGCAGGCCACGGAACTCGTGAAAACCTCTCCAATCGAAGAAGGAATTTGATGTTGTACATGTATTAGTGGAGGCAGCGACGCTGCTTGTATCTCTTTAGAGAGAGGAACATGTTGGATAGGGATGAAGTCGCTTAGAAAAGCTCGCTCGCAGAGCTGCATCTGTCAGGACTTAGGACACGCGGTCACATAGTCAACAACCTCGAAGCAAGAAGAGTCCAAGTTAGGCATTAACCAGGGGAGTCGAAAAGCATGACATGTTCGAGTACATGTAGGAACTGGCCAAGAAGATCATGTACGTCGACCCGTACTCGGCCAAGGTGTAGCAGGCGACTCGCGGTCCCTATTCGACCTGCGGCTGTGCGGAGTGGCAACAGAGCTATTCTCACCCCTCTGGTAGCGAGAGTTGTCAGCATGCCGAGAGCCACTCTGAGGAGTCCTGATGTGGCTGTCTTCACGACCCTGCATCTGATGCCAGCGCTCGTCCGCGTTCCGGAGCCTGGCCATGTCCGTAATGGTCTCTGCAGAGTCATAGTGGAAGACCTTGTCGCGAGCAATGGCATCACGGTAGAAGTTCGTGATGGAAGCGAGCGCGACGTGCTCTTCCTCCGAACAGCCGATGATGTTCATGAGGTTCTGGGTGTCGAGGATCTGCTTCGAGATGACCGTGTCAGGCTGGCAGTAGGTGCGGATGCGCATGACCCGGGAGTTGACGCGCATCATGTCGATGATGCCGTAGATGTCGGCCTCCGTCATGTGGCGGCTGTAAAAGCGGAAGTCCGGGACGTGGAAGCGGACAAGATCGAGCTGAGTCTCGACGTCGTAGCGAAAGCCGACCACTTTGGGGCGGCCACGCTGCTGCCAGCCGTCCGAGATGCGCTTCAGCTTGGCTGCGTCGAGACGGCCTGCGTTGAACTGGCAGGTGATGTAGCTGTTGAGGGCCGAGCAGAGGAGGAAGTCCAGCTCGCAGTATAGCAGGCTCTGTTCGCGGGGGTCGAGGGAGATGACGAGCTGACGCTCCCGGAGGTCGGTCTTTGACTTCATGGCGGGTCGAGGGGCTTTCAGTTGCTCGCTGCCCATGTTGACCTTGGGAATGTCAGTCATCTATTTGCAGCAAGGCGAAAGTGGGTTTACTCACAAGCTCTTTAGCTTTCTTGCGCAGATGATCAAAGAAGCCTTCTTTCTTGGGAGGCGGCGGCTGCTTCTGAGGTGAAGTGTTCTCCAGCCAGCCCTTATCGCCGATCATGGTCTTGGTAGAAACTTTACGAGTACCGGCCGCTGGAATGCCCGGGAACATGATGTCGAGGGGAGAATATGGCTCTCCGTTGTAACCGGCTTGCTCTATCTGGGACATATGGGCACGCTTCTTCCGCGACGGCATCTCCATGTCTTTCTTCTGAGCATGGTAATCCTCCTCGAACACCGATTCCTCGTCATCGGCAGGAGGATGAGGGCCTGAGGCGCGTTTGCTCGCACCTTGCTTCCAGTCGATATAGGAATCAAAGATGCTCTGCCGCGCGTCAAGGCGATTGTTGGTTGGGCGGTTGTTGACATGAAGGGGATCGACGCTCATACGACCAACGCGGCGATCCTCATCCTGAGAGTAGGCGGATGAGGACTCGCGTTGCTCAGGCTGCTTCGGGCTGTCTCTCTGGGCTACATGCATAGCAACAGGGATATGACCCTTGCGCAGCGCTTCAGCTCGAGCCTCTTGACGAGCCACGGAAACATCGATGGGTTCCAAATCAGGCAAGAGTCGGCGACGCGAGAGCGATGGAGTGGGACTGCATGGAGAGACATCATAGTCACGATGCTTGCTGCTCAGCAAAGGTGAGTTGACGCCAGTGCCCCTCTCACAGTCATAGTCGTCGCTGTCTTCGAAGGTGAAGCTCACTCGTGGCTGGCCGCTGCGAGGTCCGCGACGCGTCGAGCTCTTGACGGGAGATGAAGAGCGGGAGCGGTTGGACGGAGTCGTGCTCTTGCCGAACTTGGTAGGCGAACGCGAGCGAGAGCGGCGGCTTGAGCCAGGGTCGTCGCGGTCCATGGCGCGTTTAGCAGGCGTAGAGGTGCCTTGCTCGCAAGCCCCTCGAGCTCGCTGGTACTGCATCTTGCCGCGTTCGAGCCTATATAACGTTAAAAGATGCGAAGACGGTGCGGTGCGGCGGCCGGAGAATGGAAACTTACAGTTTTTCGAGGTGTTCCTCGTCTGACTCGGTAACGCTTTCGTGGATTGGACTGAGTGGTTGGCCTTGGTGAAGCGGAGAAGGTGAAGGAGACGTGACGCCCGTAGAAACTTGGATAAAGTTGCCGCGAATTGGACTTGGCGGTTCAGAGAATTCTCGGAAGTCCATGTTGTCTTCTGGTTTGTTGCCTCTACCGACCTCTGGACTCCGGTCCGGGTGTTACTTAACGGTTAGGCTGTTGTCCGAGCTCTGTTCACGACACTTGAGAGAAGGTAGCTTCGAAGCCAAAGTCTCAGGTCTGTGTCCCGCAGGGCAGATAAAGCCCAAAATTCACCTGGCCTTCACTTCTTGCATCAACCTCCAGGATCAGGAATTCGATGCCACTGATTGGACAAGCGGCATAGCTGCTTTTTCAGCCATAAGCGACGCGTCCTCTCAAGTATGACCATCAATATTGTCAAGCCATCTCCTCCTGAGCCGATTAGAAGATAGCCATGAACCCCAGCAGCTTTCTCACCACCCTCTCACGACTAATGACAGCGCGACATGCACTGTCCTTCCTGTATCCTGGTAATCCTCGGCATCTTCCGCCTTTGGTCTACTCACCGTGTCTTATCCTCCTCGTGGCTTCGTGTCCTCGAATTCTTGTATGATCCTCCTTGTGCCCTTCTACCCGGATTCGATATGAGACCGACCAACTGAGCCGATACAGTCCTTGGAACGAGTACAAAGGGAACCGTATCGGCAGAACAACACACCGTTTCTCACGATGAAGATCTGCCCAAGCTCGAAATCATAAGCCAAGCCCATGCAGGGTGCTCGGGAACATGCGTGTTCTTTTCTGGCCCCTTTACGTATGGTGCCTAGGGGCTACCTTAGGGCTCCATCCATCTGCCACCGAAGGTTTCAGTGACCAGGAAACACAGATCTCTCAATGAACAGTAGCTTGTTATGATAGTATTTGGTCTGAACCTCCCGCTCCTATCGGAGTCCCTGGTAACCCGATCTTCGTGCTATCACTTGATATGCAACATTGTGCTCACCTCCCCTGCTGAGTCCATGAGGGGAGCATGCTAAAGCTTCAAGGACAGGCGACCGACGTATAGGACCCAGTTGTCCTCAGTTTGGAGGGAAGCAGAGTGAAGGAGCCATTTATCGAAAGCAGACAGAACACAACGAGACGAAGTAATCACCCACAGCGTCAGTTCTTGCGGCTTGATCGTACCGTTATTCATCACTGCTGGTAACTTCTGAATCACCCAACTGCAATAGCTTGGCTTTTGTAAACGGATAGGTTGCCAATGCCTTGCCGCTCGATTCAGGCAGTGTAAGATCTATGTCAGCCCGGCTGGCCATCGCCATGCCGTTGAACCAGAGGTGCGTAACCCCCGTATGTCATTTGTAAGAGGTCCATCGTGGTTCAGTGTATCCTTAACTTGTTCGATAGCTTTGATACTAAGAGCTGGCTTGTTGTGATATCCCCGGCGGTGCTTCTTTCACGGGCTCGAGACATTCCGGCAATATAAAGAGCAGAGTACAACTGGATCAATCGCTGACAGGCCTGGGCTTGCATATGAGTAGGAGACAGCGAGGTCAAATTATGTCGAGATTTCTGAACGGACGTTGAATTCGGATCCGACACGGCCTTTGCCACAGAGCGGATGTGATTGGCCCAAACGACGGAGGCCCCGTATATGCGGTGACTTCACTGTGTAACGTCAGCAGCGCCTTCCAAAATTGCTTCCCGAGAATCTCAGCCGTGCTGCCGCATCCCACTGAAGGCCCCGCTACGGCTCCAAATCCCCACATCGCATTCCCGTGTCGATGTCCCGGGAGATGCTCCTCAGCAAAATCTGGGCATCAGCAGACACCTGCTACGTACCGTGGCATTTGTGTGTCCGGTGGTAGCCTTTGTACGTAGGCTAATAAGTTACCCCACGTTCTGACTTTCAAAATGGATGGCCTTGTTGACCGGCTTGAGGTGCCGGTCTCTCGCTGTTGGGACGCATTGTGCCACTTCTCCTCAATGAGGAACCGCCACTTTCCGCCCCAGAGGGCACTCCCCTACCACAGTATATCCCCCCTGCGGGCCATGACTCCAGCCCTTGTCCATGCCCCCATTCCGGTGCCCTACGCCGCGCTGTGAGACCGATATCACTCCCGCTAGGACTGCCCGGCGACGGCTTAGTGATCCTTTGCTTCCACCCGCGGAGCTAAGTCTGACCCTCTCTAGGCTTGGGCCCGGCTCTCAGCCCGGAACCTGGTTACGGGGCCTGCTTAGTACGAGGCAGCTCCCGCTCATATATGAGCCCAGAGCCTCAGGGGCATCATCGCACATTGTCTGCTGATCTTCATACACCCCTTCCAGATTCCTCAGATACCCTTAGTCCGGCTGCTTGTCTTTACTTTGTCTTTGTGAATTCGCCTCACCGTCCTGTAGTAAACCGACCCTTTTCATACCAAGCTATATTCGTTTTCCTCCCTCCTATCTTCAATACAATGGAGACTCGGCCTGATCTCCAGTCCGGCTCGACCAACTATGACATAGGTAGGTAGAGAACCTCGCCACAGCATCACTCTGTGGGCAAGTGAAGCTCACAATACACACAGTCATCGTTGGAGCTGGCCCTGTTGGTCTGATGCTCTCCACATGTCTGGCGAGATGGGGCTACAAGATTAAGCACATCGACAACAGAGCCGAGCCGACGCCAACAGGTCGCGCTGACGGCATCCAGCCTCGGTCTCTCGATCTGCTGCGGAATATGGGCCTCAAGTCTGCCATCATGGCGCACAAGCCGGCTCGTGTCTACGAGGTCGCTTTCTGGGACCCTCCGAAGAACGGCAAGGGGATTGTGAGGACGGGAACCTGGGCTAGTTGCCCTAGCTTTATCGACGCTAGATATCCCTTCACTACGTTGTTGCACCAGGGCTTGATTGAGAGGGTGTTCATTGGCGATTTAGAGAAGAACGGCGTTCATATCCAGCGACCGTGGACTATCAGTGGTTTCAAGTCTGACGAGAAGGAGAACCCGGAGTACCCCGTCGAGGTCAAGCTTGACCACGTTGATGGCACGGCGAGCGAGACCATCCGGGCGAAGTACCTGTTTGGTGGAGAGGGTGCGCGGTCGTTCATCAGGAACCAGCTGGGCATCGGCATGACGCACAAGGATCCCATCTCCAACGTCTGGGGTGTCATGGACGGTGTCGTCAACACAGATTTCCCGGACATCAAGGTCAGCCGCGTCGAGCCGTCAAGTTCGGCACTCAAGCTAACAAGCACCAGATGAAATGCACAATCCACTCCGTCCACGGCTCCATCATGGTCATTCCCCGTGAGAACAACATGGTCCGCCTCTACATCCAGATCGCCACGTCCACAGACCCCGACTTCAACCCGCGGAAATCGGCCACCGTGGAGGAAGTGCAGGAGTCGGCCAAGAAGATCCTGAAGCCGTATACTATCGAGTGGGAGCGGGTGGAGTGGTACTCAGTCTACCCCATCGGCCAGGGAATTGCCGACAAGTACACGCTGGATCACCGGGTCTTCCTCGGTGGTGACGCGTGTCATACTCACAGCGTATGCTACCCCTTGTACGATCTCCGAAGACATCGACTGACAGTCTCTTAGCCCAAAGCCGGACAAGGCATGAACACGGCCTTCCTCGACGCCCTCAACCTCGCATGGAAGATCCACGCCGTCGAGCGAGGATTTGCAGTCAGGGAGCTGCTGCACACTTACGAGCCGGAGCGGAAGGACGTCGCCGAGAACCTCCTAGCCTTCGACAATAAATACGCCAAGCTCTTCTCCCAACGACCACCGGCAGCAAACGAGGTCCAGGCCGCATCGGAAGGCGCCTCAAAAGACACCGAAGACAACGAGTTCATCAAGACCTTCAAGGAGTCGTGCGAGTTCACCAGCGGCTACGGCGTGGCCTACAAGCCCAACTCTCTCAACTGGTCCGAGTCCCACCCGGCGCAGTCGCACGTCATCCACCCCAAGGGCACCAAGCTGCGCACCGGCCGGCTCTTCATGAACGCCGACGTGACGCGCGTCGTCGACGCCAACGTCGTCCACCTCGAGCAGGAGATCCCGCTCAACGGCTCCTTCCGCATCTTCGTGTTCGCCGGCAAGCCGAGCGTGACGGCGGCGGCGCTGCGGGACCTGGCGGCCCACATGAGCCGCAAGGGCTCGTTCTACTCGTCCTACCTCCGGCCCGACGTCGACGCCGTGTCCCACCACGAGCGGCACAACCCGCACAGCTGGTTCTTCAGCCTGTGCACCATCTTCGCGGCGCCGCGGAGCAGCGTCGAGATCAGCCGCGACCTGCCCGAGCTGCTGGGCCGGTACCGCGAGCACGTGTACGCCGACGACCGGTGGGACCGCCGGGTGCTGGACGCGACCGCGGCGGCGCACGCCAAGATGGGGCTGGATCAGGAGAAGGGCGGCGTCGTGGTCGTGAGGCCTGATGGGTATGTCGGGCTGGTGACGGAGCTTGTGGAGGGTAGTGGCACGGTGGACGCGCTGAACCAGTACTTCGGGGCGTTTTGCACGAAGAAGCTCGGCGAGACGTTGGCGCAGTTGTAAATTAGTGTTTTTCGAGTTCGTCATTCGCCCGAGCGTCGTTGAGTTTACATTTTGTTCTATCTTGTGGGTGGCTTTTCTGACTCTTGCGAGGTGCTGCCTTTCTGGCATCCATCTGAGGGAACTGGTTCTAGACCTAGGATGAAGGGGATCTTGCTTGCCATACCACAGTAGGGCTGAGGAAGATCTTACCGTTACACTTGAATCCAGAAGGGGATTAGCTTCCTGTCCGTCATTTCGGGATGTTCCCGGACCATTCCCATAAGTACGTAGAGGTAGTCTTGTTTCCTCTCTATCCGCAGGTTGGGTGAGCAAGCTGGTGCCCACTGCCCTAGCTAGCGGCTCTGGTCCGACACCATCCTCGATGAATTGGCGACTCACCAGATCAGCTTGTGCAGCGCCCGTCCCAGGGGAGAAACGTAACCTAGTGTCCCGAGGTCTCGGTCAGTACAATAGTTTGGTCCAAGCGCGACTCCGACTTGCACACCAGGAAGGTTAGATACCCTGAAAGCCCTACTCGGCCTGCAAGGTGTCCCAAGCGACGTCAGATAACTCCTGTCGATCTGGAAGTAGCCTGTGGCGAGAGAACTAAACCCATGTCGCGTCACGACTTCCTATGTCATATGGAGTGTATACCTAGGTACCATAGCACCTGTCAGTTGTCGACTTGGAGCAGGCTGTACGTCTAGCATCAGAACTTGTCACTACTCCATACCTTAGCGCTAACGTTCGTCTTCTATCACTGCACGCCGCGGCATGTTGGCACGGGTCGGACTGAGGAAAAGGGGTTTATTTTTACTGTACCAACAGTACTGCCCCTAGTAGCCACATGGCTTAGGGCATTGGGCATACCTCACTCACTATAAAACTTGATAGAAGATATGAGCCGCTGTGCTTCGTAGTTCTAGACTTCAGTAACGTATGGTACCTAGGTAAGGTACAAAGACCAAAACTGATCATTTGCGCGACCTGTGTGGCTCAGTACACGGTCAGGCCAGCGGAAATTGGTACTTGCGCAGGTACCGATCCACTTCCATGTTGCGCAAAACGGGATACCTTACCGCAAAATGGTCCAAGCTTCTATCTCATTGAGCTCTCCATTTGCATCTTGGCTTTGTTTGGAGCTTCAACTTCACCTTTGTCGCATCACGAACTCATTCGCAGAGCTTCATCTTGGCAGCCTGAGGACTCTTTTTGCTGGTCGAGGAGCCAAACTCGCCTGATTGCGATCTTGATTGATGGCTTATCGATAACGGTCCGTGTTTTGACTCCGAACCACTGTCGTTTACCTTTTCGTTGCCCTCGACGACCAAAACCGACCTCAACCTCAACTTTCTTCCTTGTTCCCACCGCAACCCAGAACTTCCATTTCCTCGACGCGTCTCCCACCGCTCGTCCACCCCACGTTCGCGACTTCACTTCCTGCCGGGATCACTCCCAAACAAACTTCTTGCGAACTTGGGTCGCGAATAGCCTCTCGCAACGTCACGGATCAAGTTCAAGACTGGAAACTTTTCTATCAAACGGTAGAACCCCAATCTTCTTGCACCTGCGCAACTCACCTTTTCTCTTTGCTGCTCTTCTAGAAAGGGAATCGCCATCGCTCAGAAGCCTGTGTTGCCTTGAAACAGCTTGTTCGAGGGCGAAGACATCGCCATCCTAACCTGGTTCCTGTCGAAGTTGGCATCCCCCAATTGCCTACCGCACAGGAACCATAGCGCTCTACAAAGACCAAACAGTAGTATTCATTAGCGACGTCAAAATCCAAGACTCCAAGACTCCAAGACTCCAGAGCTTCACAACAAGCTCCCGAGCACATCACCACCTCTCTGAGAGGATAGACCGTTCAACGAGCGGATCATTGTCTTCAACAACCCAAGCCTGTCTTTCTTATGTCAGGCCTTGTGTTCGACTTCATCTCCTTTACAGTCTTCGCCGTTGCCTCGCCTTGTAGAGGCAACATTCTCAAACTCTCTCCACCATCATCAAACAGAGTAACTAATCGCCCACCATGTCTCAGAGAGCAGCCACTCCTCGACGAACGACGCGCAACAGCCGCGGCCTGCGCGAGACCACCCCAACCGACGGCCGATCCCCACGCGAGTCCTCCGTTACCTCTGACGACGATCTTCAACTTACCTCGACCCCCTTGAGACGATCCCAGCGATTGCGCAAGTCGTCGGTTACCTCTGACGACGGCAACCGTCCTGCCCCGACTCCCGCTCGAAGAACCAGAACATCGCGCGAGTCCTCCGTTGCCTCCGACGACGACGATCGTTCTGCTCCGACGAGTAGACCTCGATCTCGACGTTCTCGATCTCGGAGCGTCGAATCTACCACTGACGCAGCTGCATGCCCCCCCAGCGGACAAGCTACATCTACCGCAGCTCATCCACAGGCACAGCTCCCACTTCCTCCTACCCTTCCTGAGTCCACTCCGACTACCCCACAGCCGGCTAGGACTGCAGTCCGAAACTTTCAGCGCTCCCAAGCTGTACCTGTTCTGACCCCGATCAAGGAAGAGAGCCCGACCCCGACCCCTGCTCGGTTCAAGACACCCGCCTTCGACGAGTCGCTGACCCCGTTTGCTGCCCGCTTCAATACCCCCTACGCCGGAGGGTTAGAGAGCACATTCGCAGCGGCCGAGATCGAAAGCCCGGCCATCGAGCAGACGCCAACCCAGACTTCTGCAGACGGTGTCCCGGAACCTAGCCCGGTTCATATTGCCAACGTCGAGCAACGCATCGCGCAGCCTTCTCCGACCGAGACTGCTCTCGCTGAGCAGAGTGCTACGACAGCAACCCGCAGCCCCACTGCTCTTGTCGCGAGCCCAACTACTGCTTCCACGAACCCAGCAGCAAGAGCGAGCCCGACCGCTGTTGTCGCAAGTCTCACTGCGCCAGCATCCTCTACCCGGGAACGGCTCAACCCTCGCATCGTCTCTTCCTTGGCACCCTGGGAGAACGATCGTTCGCCGGCTCCCTTGCACAAAGTCGGCCTCGGCTTTACCCTCCAACCTGTCTCTCCTCTTCAGTACTACTTTGGGATTACGGACGATGAGTTGCAGGATCTGATACGCAAAGACCAGTGCGATGAGCCCGAGGTGGATGAACCTGACCGCGCCTGGATCCAAGTTCGAAGGGAGCGAACCAAAGCCAGGCGTCAGTACAAGCTCCAGCGACGCTACGACCAGCTTCGTCGCACATTCAAGCTACCAGAATACTTCTCTGAACAAACTCACTCCATCATAACCGGAGAAGATCCCGGCCATTACACCGAGACGTACGGCTCTTTCAAGCACGAGGAAGGCCACGCTTTCGGTGCTAGACTCCTCCAGGCCATCAAAGACGATCACGAGCGTCGCGGCTGTGAATGCCCTCTGCCCCAAGTCTACCAGAGCAGGGCCGAAGCCGAAGCAGGACAGGGCACTTTCCGCTTCTTTCGTTTTCAAGTCCCAGGCTCCTTCAACATCTGGGTGTTTATGAGGAAGGACGACTGGCATTGGCATTGCACCTGCGACAACAAGGCTTTGAGCGATTTCGCGCTCTGGGTCCGCAAGCACAAGGCTGAGAAGCGTGCTCAGATTGACTCCGCTGAGCAGCTCCTTCGGGAAGAACGAGAGGAAACTGCCAAGCGCCTATCTCGGAAGCGCAAGGCCCAGGACGACGAGGCTGAGCTGGTCGAACCTGTCGCAACGAGATTGGTAGACGGTCCTCTTTTACGCGGTGCCGCAGCCGTACGCCGGAAGACTGCGCATCTGAAGTCGACTCGTTTGGTGCGCTCTGTGCGGGCAGCTGGAGTCAGTCTGGCATCACCGACGGTCCAGTCCATGGGCGGCGTCTTCAGCACGGCAGCCATCATTATGGGAACCTCGGTGAAGCATTTCCTAAGCAAAGTCGGCGCTCAGCGTAAGTGGATAGCCTCATATTGCTTGGTTGCGTGCACACTGCTGACTTGTTACTAGTTTCGACGGTTTGGAACACGAAGCAAGCCCAGACAGCTATTGAGAGGCGCACCCAGGACGAGAATGGTCACCTCGTCGTCAAGCGCCTCAAGAGTCAACACTATGTTCCCGTCACCACGGCCAAGGACCAAGCAGCATGGGACGCTGCCAAGCAATCCGCTGAGCCCAGTCCTTTCGACGAATATGCCTGGTTCGAGTGGACTGATGATCCCAAGAAGTACGTCGGCGAATGGTACCTGAAGAGGTTCAAGATATTGGGCGACAATGTCTACCGGGAGCTAGTGAGCGGCAAATATCACTTCGATGTTTCCGAGGACGCCATCAGGGAACACAACAGGCGAACCTACTACCAGGTCAAGGCTGGTCTCATGAAGAGTGACCAGGAATACGACGTGGAACTGAGCCTTCGACTCCACCGCCATGCCATGGACAGGAACCGGGTGGACGACGTCGAGAACCCTACGGATGTCAAGCATAATCGGGCTGGTGATGAACCTGCCCACGCCAAGGGCAAGTACAAATTGCCCAAATACCACATGGACCGCATACGAATATCCTGGGAGGAAGGCTCAGCAGCCGTCTCACAGATGATAGAGGGGCTCTATTACGACAAGAATCTCATCCCACGACTCAAGGAGAAGTTCGGTCCGAAGCCTCCCAAGGACCTTTCGAAGTTCACCAGCAAGGACTTTGCAGAACAGGCCCGGAAGGCTAGAAACTACATGGTCCGGTTTCTGCAAGACGAGCCCGCACTTGATGATGGCATGAAGCTGGCCATCACAAGATTCATCGCCGACATGGATGCCATCCACAAGCTGGACATCCCCTACAGCCTCGTCGAATTCCCCGGCAAGGCTGACGAGAAGGTCTTGCCCGGCAGCTGGCCCCTTGATCTGCTGGAAGACGTTCCGATTGAAGGCTTGTACATCAGGCCGATTCATGAGCTTCAGGCTCCCGAACGACAGTCGCCGAATGGCACTGGTGAGTCGCCGCGGGGCGACCTGGCGCCTTTTGTGGGAGACTTGCCTCCTGCCGTCCCGTGGGTACCATCCCGGAGCATCCTCAAGGACCCATCAGAAGTTCCCCTCAAGAGGCATCCAATGCCTGGCGA
>Ga0209127_100642_pt1 | contig 12069 bp, 19 predicted proteins | sample LakSupMetagenome_FD_187469 | JGI IMG/M metagenome (GOLD analysis project Ga0209127, IMG submission 187469) | Freshwater microbial communities from Lake Superior, Canada - Sta WM archaea (SPAdes) (version 2) | ecosystem: Environmental > Aquatic > Freshwater > Lake | place: Lake Superior, Canada...
GTACTCGGCGGGCTATGCCAACAGCCCGTCAAAGAAAAAGTGGCGAGCAAGTGGCCGCTTTTGTGCGCCTCCTGGAGCGTTGGTTGGGTGTTGAAGGCCAACAGCAGGTTGTCAAGTCAAGGCTGAGAGTCCCAGCTGGCAATATGTCGTGGTTAAGATTACTGGTCACGGGTGATGCCGTGTCGATCAAAGCAGCCATTCAGCAAGGAATGCGCTTTCACAGGAGATGCGCCAGGCTTCGTTGCATGGTAGGAAAGGAAGCACAATTTTCAAGTGGCGGCGCGGCGACTCGAACAACTTCCGCGGAGCAAACGTGGACGCTTATCCGTGGCTGGGACCGCCTTGCGACATGCGAAGCTATTTCGAGGGAAGGAGTCGACGAAGCAGAGGACAGGGAGCAAATCGCTTGCGAAACAGAAATGGCATCCAAATAGCAGAAGGAGGTTACTGAAACGTCTGCTCAAAAGGGAGCAAGGAAGGCGCAGGGAAGTGTCATTGGCGCGAATGTCTGACGCATTGCAAGCAAAAGGAGCGGGCTGGTTCGCTCTTGCCCAGAATTCCCAGACAATGCCAGGGTACCACTGGAGAGCCCCGCCCTCACCACCTCTTTGGGAACGGCGGCAGGGAAGGAACTCGCCGGCGGTTCGTTCCTTCTTTTCGTCCATGTGAAGTTCGAGAAAACTAACACCTTTCCTCGACAGCGTACTGTTGCATTCATCCCCGACACATGATACCAACCTACCAGCGCGGTATGAGTGCGACCGTCTAAGTCGCAAATCCAGTGTCGTTGCACTGTTGCAGTCACAGATACCCATATGCAGACTGGACTCATTGCGCTTCGCTTGCTTCGCTTGCTTCGCTCCGTATTGACGAAGCAAATATTCACCCGCGGACGGCTCGATGCTGCTTGAAATGGAATTACATGTCATGTTCATATAGTCGCGCAGCGAGGGTTAGCATCTGCATCCGGACCGCTTGATCAAGCTTGGCTTCACTTCCTCCTCCTCGCTCATGCGTGCAGACGGTAGATGAAGTCCTCGCGACTGCACAGAAAGGGGGGGGTTGAATAGGCCGTCTCCATCTCCGTCCTGCAGCCTGCTCGCTCGACATTGGTGGGATGGCGTCCCTCCTGCATGGCGGGCAGGTCAGCAGGCAAATCAGCTCACGAGGACGGCTTGTAGCAAGGCTGCCGCTCCTTTTGGCGAGACCTGCGAGGCCTGCAGCAGAAGGGCCGAGACGAATCAGAGACAGCCTCCACTCCGTCCAAGGTTACCGTACTGTGTAGTCGACTGGCTTGATGCGGGAGGTACAAAGCCAAGGTATATAAATCCTTTTGGCTTTTTCTCGACATTCCTTCTCCCCGGGGGTGACTGTGATTGATCGAATCCCCGAAGGCGGTGCGACCCCAAGTGCCTCGTCGCCGACCTACCACGACGATGTCCGGCACGGCACTCGCCTTAGTGCCCGTGTCTCGGAAGATCAAGTCGGAGGTCATGTGCTCTCAAGGTAAAGATCGGGCAAGGCCCCGGATTAGACCGAGTGCCGCTGAGTCCGTAGATCTTGTGCGGCGCACACCGGGGTTTTCGAGCCTGATAACGACTTGCAAGTTCTCGACAGCAGCATTGACCTACCCTACTACGTATACGTTATGTCATGTCATTTACTGTCTCGAAAAGCGCTCTCCCATCTGCGCCCCGGTCCGGTCGCCTATCTGTTCACATCCACGGGCGGTCGCTAGACCTAGATCTCTCCACAGCCTGGGTATCCGATGCAGCATTACTCTTACGTACCAGGTAGCACATACTGGTGGTTTCTCCATGGGGCGACTATGCCGGCTCCCTGGGAGGCCGTGTCTTGTCATGCTCCATTCACTCTTCGACTCTCGCCTGTCCTTGTTGAAAGAACCTCCCGAATGCGACTCGATGACGCGCACGGGATTCATTCGGGAGATACTCGGTAGTCTTTACCTAGACCTAGTAGTAAGGTAGGTATACTTAGTCCCGGTAGTGCAACGGGCGAGGACGTTATCGGAGCTTGTCATCGTTGGTGATCTCTTAATCACCAATTGCTTATCTGGAGGGGCACCTCGACCACCCCCTGATTGGCCCCGGAGTCACTGGCGTCATCCACGCTGACGGACACAAATCGAGCTTCATAATGGATACAACAGGTGGCAGCCCGATACCGCCAAGGCCAAACGGTCGAGGTTTCGCATTACTCTTGTCAATTAGTTCGCCGTCGGGACGCGGGAGGCTCAGATGTGAGCTTCCTGGCCGAGAGGCGTGCAATTGGCCTGTCGGGATAGCTGCACACAGCTACAGAGAGGCCTTTATCTGCGGCCCCGCATCGTCACTGCTCAATATCAGCAGCGAAGCACATTTACATAACAGCATCTGCTCAAACGCAGCTGTCCGTGGGCGATCTGGCGACCCTGTAGTCTGTCTCACTGGACGAACTCTGCTCGTTGCGGCGCCCGGGGGTCGGGATGCAGATGACGATAAGCTTGGCCAGCACATGCTTGTCCACGGCAGTCCTACTGCAGGAGAGCATGGCGAGCTTGCCAATCCGGTAGCTAATAGCTCTGACCATGCAGAAGCTGCTGGCAGAGGACCAGATTTCTTAAATACTCTAGCTGTCGTTCATGCTTCCCCTCACGTTCCTGGCTCCCCTTCTCACCTGTGAGAACCTACGCAATGTCTCGTTCAAGTGTGCTCGCTCTCTGCCTTACGGCTCTCGCAGCTGCCCACGGTGACCACCACGAGGACCAGACGCCGATAGCTGGCCCTCTGCAAGCTCTCTGGTATAACAGGCTTCCCGGTGATGGCGGCACGCAGGCCGACTCGGTCTTCTCCGGCATCTCGACGTTCGGCCGCTTGCCCTACCTCCCATGTCTGGCAAGCAGGGACATCAACTATGATATCGCCTTCATCGGTTCGTGGCAGCCCGCCTGAAAGCTAGACAGCCTGGGACCTGCTAACACCATACAAGGTGCTCCCTTCGACACCGGCACGTCGTACAGGCCCGGTGCCCGCTTCGGCCCCTCGGGTATCCGCCAGGGCTCCCGCCGCCTCAACCTCTAGTCAGTAGCTCCCAATCGACCGTGAGGTATCTGGCTAACACCATTATAGCGGAGGATACAACGTGCCCCTCGATACCAACCCCTTCAACAGCTGGGCAACCGTGCTGGACTGCGGTGACATCCCAGTGACTTCGTACGTGCCTCGCTCTCATTTCTCTGCTAGCCGACCCACCGACTGACACCCGCAGGTATGACAACACCTACGCTCTCCACCAGATCGAAGAAGGCCACCACTCGATCCTCTCCCGCTCGCCCAAGACCGACGCCAAGAAGAAGGGCCCGGCTAAGAACGGGAAGACCCTGCCCCGAGTGATCACGCTCGGCGGCGACCACACGATCACCCTGCCCCTGCTGCGCTCCATCAACCGCGCCTACGGGCCCGTGTCCGTGATCCACTTCGACAGCCACCTGGACACGTGGCGGCCCAAGGTCTTCGGCGGCTCCCCGTCCGAGGTGGCCAGCATCAACCACGGCACGTACTTCTACCACGCCTCGCAGGAGGGCCTGCTGCGCAACGACTCCAACATCCACGCCGGCATCCGCACGACGCTCAGCGGCCCCAGCGACTACGAGAACGACGGGTACTGCGGCTTCGAGATCGTCGAGGCGCGCGAGATCGACAAGATCGGGACGGACGGCATCATCAAGAAGATCCTCGACCGGGTGGGCACCAAGAACCCCGTCTACCTGTCTCTGGACATCGACACCCTGGATCCAGCCTGTGAGTACCCCGCCCAACCCCTACTATGCGCCCCCCTCAACCCAATACTAACCATGCCCACCCAAAAAGTCGCCCCCGCAACCGGCACCCCTGAGACAGGCGGCTGGTCGACGCGCGAGCTGCGCACCATCATCCGCGGCCTCGAGAGCCTCAACCTGATCGCCGCCGACATCGTCGAGGTTGCGGTGAGCCCTCTCCCTCCTCCTCCTCCTCCTCCTCCTCCTACCCTCATGAGCTGGCGCGCCCGCGCCCGGATCGCCGGCTACCTGGTACTGACGTCGTGGGTCCTCCTTCTAGCCCGCCTACGACACCAACGCCGAGCTGACGACCATGGCGGCCGCCGACGCGCTGTACGAGATCATGAGCATCATGGTCAAGAAGGGGCCGCTCAGCCTGATGGACTACGAGTACTCCGAGGAGGACCTGTGATCCGGGATGAAGAGTCGAGACGCCGCTGAGAGGAAGGAGATCCGGGGTAATCAGGTGCAATTGCCGCGGGTGATCGAATGGGGATAACGACGAGATGAGAGACGAGATAGTACAATGGAAACAGCAGCAATGCACTGCCAACGAGAGCTCAACCCATTCTCGGTCTTCGCGAGGAGCAGGCCGGCATCCCCCATGTCGTTGGCCTCGCTCGATGACACTTCACTAGTCCTCACCTCGCTCGACAGTCGACGCCCTAGCGCAACGCTCGTATTCCGATATCAAACGGTAATGACATCGTGTGCCGAGCTCTCAACTGCCGGGTCTGCTTTGCTTTTACGAGCCTGATGACGGTAGCCGCCAGCAGAGAGTCAAAGCGAGAAAGATTGAGGTGAAATGAGTGATCAGCTGACGAGAATCAAGCCAGGATGACCAGACATCATGTATTGCTTCCGACGATTCGGAGTTCGACGGATGGTAGCGGACACCTTTTCGGCCCATGTGGCTGATGAAGGCTTCAGCTTGGCAGGTCCCACAAGGCTCCTTCCCGTTGTTGCTTAGCAACCGCTTTCCGCTGTTGCGAAGCTGCAATGGCGCTGATTGAAGGATTAAAGCACAATGTTCACATTCATTCATTCAATGCTCATTCATCATCCGGACGAGGTTTGTGGAGTTGACCAGCCAGTCACAGTTGACGTATTCCATGACCGGGTGATCTACCACACACCCACTGGACGGAACCGTGCAGGGTTCCCCGTCTTCATTCATGCAAGTGTCGGCCACTGTCCTTTCAGCATGCCTAGCGGTGATCGACGAGATTACCACCCCCCAAAATGCCCAAAAAGGGGTGCCGTAAAAGCGCCGTGAAACAGGAAACCTGCCCTGAAGATATCGTCAATTTGCCGAACCATTTCAAGTTTAAAGAGATCACACAAGAGTACGAAGTGAACCCTGAGGTCTAAGGGGCGGACTCGTTGAATCGAGACCACAGAAGATGAATCCGTCATTGCAGGTCATCAGCACACAGACGGAAGCATGATAACCTTTTGGCGGCTGGGACTTTTGATTCACATCTTTTCCGATCAGTGACGCACCGACACATTGAACACGAGCTTTCAGATGGCGACGTTACTTCCAAATTCCGACTGGCGAGAGACCGTTTCGGGTGCCAGCCTTTTGTTGGCAAGCTTTTGGCACCGGCAATGGCATGCATGCCAACTGCAACCGCAGCACGATCCCCTCGATTGGCGGCGATTGACTTTACGCTTCGCATCCCTTGATTGGCTGTCCGGGCCACCACCCCAGCCTCGTGTTGCAGCCGAAGTCCGGTAACCCCTGACAACATCTCAGAGATCATGGAATTGTGCCTGCCCCTCTCCACAACCGACATCCACAGCAGGCACGCAGGGGCGGAACGGACGGCGCCAGTGGCGCCCGCTCAACACACAGTCAGCGCCCATGCCCAGCCCCTCATACGATGTTTGTCGCCCCCGGATCAACACCACCAGCGTGGAAGGTTCTCAGTTTGAAACAATGCATTACCGGGTTGGGCTGGAGCATGCCGGTAGGTGACGGGTAGGTGCCCTGGCGCCTCATTATAAAGTGGTCTCCCCGACATCCGGTCCTCACCCACCATTCAGTCATTGCTATCCGTACTCGGTCGCTATCACTAGAAATCAAGACTCTCGTTGTCGTCACTCTGAATCAATACACTCGCTGTGAAAGGGTTGGATACTACACATCGTCCTCAAAACGTCATCATGAAGAACTCGGCTCTCCTCACCATCCTGGCCTCTGCGGCGGTTGCCAGCGCCCAGGTCACCGTTGACAACGGCACCTACACCTGCTCCAAGCCCAACGTCGCCTTCTGCGCCGGCGACTCCATGAAGACGGACATTATCATCCGATGCGACTCGACCGGCCAGGGCCAGCCCGGGCGCTGCAGCGACGTACGCTCTCCACCTCTCGCCGCTGCCTTTGGAGTGATGCTAACCCTCAACAGAACCTCGCCGGCGAACCCCCCGTCGGCGTCCAGCCCGCCCTCTGCTACCAATCCGACGCGACCACGGGCGACGCCGCCTGCGAGAAGAACTGCGTCGTCTACGGCGGCTCGGGCAACGGCAACGGCACCTTCACCCTTCCCGCCGACCAATGCACTCCCACCTTCACGGCCACGGACACCGGCAGCGGCAGCAGTACCGCCACGTCGACGGCGAGCAGCTCCGAGTCCACCTCGTCAGAGACCACCTCCACCGAGACCGTCACCGAGTGCATCAGCGTCTGCCCCACGGACACGGCTTCTACAACTCCTGCTGGGCCGACCACTGGTCCCGTCTATCCTACCGGCAACGGGACCATCACGACTAGCCCGACGCTCACCAAGCCGACTACTCTCACCACTGGCGTTCCTGTGAAGCCGACCACCACCGGACCGTCCTCTGTCCCAACTGCGGGCGCGGCCGCCAATGCCGCTGGCGGGCTGTTGGCTGGTTTCGGACTGGCTCTCGCCTATATTCTCTGAGAGCCGAGACTGGAGTGAAGCAGCGAGATATCGGGCGCTGCCGCATCAGTACCGCTGGCAACAGGCCGTCATCGATGCTTTATTCTTTATATATATGTATATATCACAATCGCCTGGGCATGATCTGTCTTTGGCGGGTACATAAGCGATCATGGTGACCGAAAATGGGAAAGGATGTGGGAGGAATTGAGTAATGAGTGTGAGCTGATACACAGCCTGGATGGGAACGAGAGCCGACATCGATGATAATGCACATATGTTCAATGACTCTGTTGGCTATCGAATTGCTCTACCGTGGTATTCAAAATCGTGATGACAAGATCACACGCCGGTGTGGACCCAAGAACAGGTCTGAACGGCTACACGATGACAAAGGGCCAATGAATGGCTCCTCGCACGTGCCTGCCCGTTACTGTCGCGTTTCGACGGGATGCGCCATGATGGCCGGCACAGCGCGACGCATTTGGGAGGATCACATCATCACAAGCTTTGCCGATTGAGTCACCGCCGAACACCGCCGGCAGGACGGGAAATGTGGAGATTTTTTCCATCTTCTCAGTCTCACACCGTAACTCAACTCACAACTACCTCTTCGTAAAGTATAACTCTCTAGTATCCCACCCAGCTCAACCTCACCCAATAACCCATCACCACCCTCCTTCAACCATCCCAAAGGAACACCCACAATGTCCCCCCCACCAGCCCTAGAATCCCTCCTAACCACGGACCCCCTCCTCTCCCAATCCTACGCCTTCATAAAGGACTACATGTCCCACTACGACGCCTCCCACGACATATCCCACATTCAGCGCGTCGTCCGCCTCGCCCACTCAATCTTCCTCGCCTCCCCAGCCTCTCCCCCCCTGGACCTCCGCACCGTCCTCCTCGCCGCCCTCCTCCACGACGTAGGCGACAAGAAGTACCTGGCCCCCAACCAAGACCCAACAACCCTCGTCTCCTCCACCCTCCTCTCCTTCTCCTGCCCCCCGGCCCTCGCCGAAAAGGTCCAGGCCATCTGTCTAGGCGTGAGCTACTCCACCGAGATCAAGAACCCGGCCAAGACGGCAGAGTTGGTGAGGGAGTTTCCCGAGTTGGCCGTCGTGCAGGACGCTGATAGGCTAGACGCCATCGGGGCGGTAGGGGTAGGGCGGATGTTTACCTACGGCGGGGCTAAGACGGAGCGGGATCTGGCGGGGACGATGGAGCATCTGGATGAGAAGCTGGTGAGGCTTGAGGGGATGATGAAGACGGACGAGGGGAGGAGGCTCGCTAGAGAGAGGACGGAGAGGTTGAGGGTTTTTAGGGGGTGGTGGGTTGAGGAGACGGGTGGTGAGGGTGGGGAGGAGGATGGGCAAGGGGGGGAGTGAGGTTGTTGATGTTTCGGGAGAGAGGGAATGGTAGTGTCGGAATGTCGGGCGCTCCAAGGCATATATATATATATATATATATATTGGCAGTGGCGATTACCCAGGCGAACGGTCGGCATTTTATGCCTTGTTTACGCAGGACCCGGAACACGTCGCCGTCATGAGTGTCTCATCTCATCTCATCGAAGTCTGTCAGGTTGGGACGATGGAAGCCTTGCGAAGCACCAAGTCGCTTAGCGCAGAGTTTCGGCTTCAAGCTTTGAGAACTTAGAGTTCGGCTCCCTCGAAGTAAACAGCTATAAGAACCGGTCTGCTTCCCGAGCACCCCCAGGTTTTTTTCTGCCTACATCGCGCAAGTATACACAATAAACTACCACAACTTCCGCCCGTACCCTAGAGGAAGCACACGTAAATTAATGTCACGAAGTCACCCGCCATGCCTGAAGAAGCCGACCACCCGACTCTAGTCGCAGAATCCACCGTCTCCCCTCTGCGCCGGCGAGTCCGCAGGGGAGTCTTCCGAATAGTAGAGGGCAGGATCCCTGCCTCCTGATGGGAACACCAGACGCGGAGGGGGCTCCGCTGCCCGACAGTCGCGTGCTCCAGCTCCACTCGGACTTGAGCCGCGCGTTGAGAGCTTCTGCGATGCCCCATCTGCTGCGGATGGTGTTCCGAAGCGACGCATTGAGGGCGGACGCTACCGGGGGAGGAGCGAACGATATGCTATCGACGCCGTTCCCCTCGTGGTATCTCATCGGGCGAGCTTTGAACGAGGGGATCATCGACTGGGCTGGTGTACCATTCTGGAGTACGCGGCTGAGTCCGACGTTGGCGGAGATGGCGGGCTTCCTGTAGGCTTGACAAAGAGATGCAGGAATCTTGCGTGAGGATGGTCTTTCCTGCAGTTGCCTGCCTGGGTCTCGTCTGCATGATCGCGGTTAGAGACAGGCCAATGGACGGAACTTGTCGTTTGCCGGTCAAAGAAGAACAAGAGCATTGCATGAGGTAGGCTGCCAGTACGAATCTTGCAGCCGAGATAGAAGCAGGTCATAGTTTCCCAGCAACAAAGACGAACGCAGTCGTGGCGAGTGCCCGGGACCTGACCTGCAGACCTCGTGCTTCGTATGAACTCCCAGCCGCCGCATCTGCGATTTCAAAATGCAAGCACACTTGGATCGATGCAAACGACGACGCACATGGCATATGACCTACCTGCCATGCTCATCGGCGGCAAAGCTGCATGTTCACCAATACTAGGTAGAAGCCAAAGTGCGCAGGCGCTAGACAGGTCGAGATGGAGTGAAGCGTCCTCCGCTGATGGAGCAGAGACATTCGAGCCCGGATATTGGTTCGGCAGTCGTAGAGAATGTCTGTGACCAAGCCCGCGTCCCGACTTACCCGCCCGAGCTAGCGGATTGCATGCATAGACCCGGACCGAGCATGCACGCTGACCGAGGAGACGGAACTTAGCGCGACGAAGCGCTGCTACAGGATCGCCTCTTGACTCGGTGACTGTGCAGATGCGGCCGGTTACACCTCGTCATGCCGTGCAGTGCCACCGGCGGCTGGAGTTCTCCAGTGACAGCTTGTGAGCATCCGAATTATCCAGCGGTCATCAAACTGCGCATTGCTCTCGTTCCACACATGCAATACATGCTACAGACCGCCATCAGCTCAGGTGGAGGTGTATTGACATTGCAACAGCTGGCAACCAAGGACAAGCGAGATTCCAGCTCTCGTGGATGTTCTGCCAGTGACCATATCCTCTATTGGGGCAGATTGAAGAGCTGAGCAAGGACAGACTGCGCTGAACTCGCTCGCACGCATTCTTGGATGTGTGATGCGCGAAAAGACAACGACGCAAGTTATTGGACAGACACAGGTCGTCGTCGTGATATTGATGCCCCTCTCTCTCGAGGTGCCGACGGAGACCCACCGCTGGCGGCTCATTGGCCGCATCCGCATGCGGAAAGAGTGATGCGACCAAGACACGCACCAATGACAGATGACAGGCGCGCTGCCGCCCGTGAGCGACCAATCGACGCAGGGTTGTAGACGCCCGACCATTCCTAACCCGGACTAGCGTCGCTAACCCCAATCTATCACACTCGACCTCACTTCGACCTTCTGAGCCAGCCTTCTCGTCACTCCCTCCGTCTCTCAGCTCTTTGCTGGTTAGCCGCCCGTCCTGCAGTAGCCTTTAACTTTCCAGCAGACTTCTTGGCTGCTCGCAGGGAGCACGCAAGTTCCCACCTGTGATATTGACTCTTCCCCTGTTGCGTACACCAAAGCTTTTGCCCGGCATTGGTGAGAGGGACGGCTCTCCCATTGGCCTCACATCACCTTGGCTTGAGGATGGGATGGATCGGACGGATAGTTCCCCATCTTGCCTCCCCTGTCCAGTGGACGCCTTTCCGGCCGCATAGCGGCTGGCCATCCACAGGCCCTCCACGGTGGTCACGATAGCCGGCCGCGATGTTGGTCCAACGGCGTTGTATAAGAGGATGCCCTGCTTCCCACACTTCCAACTGTTCTTCTCTCTTTCTTTCTTCAGCAAGTCTGACAACTTACTGAATTGGGTTTCTGTTTTGCCCCTTCCCCCTTTTTCTGTTTTCATCATCGTTTCCAGGCCTGGTGCCTCTAATATCACAACACACTAATACATTGAAAAAAATAAAAAAATCCATACTATTGTAGTAGCTGGTCTATTACTTGCACAATCACTCCCAAAGCATTACCCAGTTCACACTTGTTCACAACGCACCTTTTCGACATTCTCGAGTACATTCTATTTTTAGCATCACTTTAATTCAACAACAACAGCCATCATGTCGGCCATCCAGATGTCTTTCTCCCTCCGGGTTTCTTCCGGCGTCAAGTCCGTGCATCTCCTCGGTTCCTGGGACAACTACTCGGGCCAGCTCCCGCTCTCCAAGGACAAGTCCGCCTCCAAGTCCGGTTCGTGGAAGGGCACCTTTCGCTTCCAGGGCGACACCCTCGAGGCCGGCCAGCGCTACTGGTACTACTACATCATCGACGGCTACCACGTGTCTCACAACCCCAGCGAGGCGTCCACCGTCGAGCCCACCACCGGCCGCGAGCTCAACATCCTCGACGTTCCCAAGGCCAAGTCGTCGTCCAAGTCTTCCTCGTCGCGGCACTCGTCCAGCTCCAAGTCGTCGTCCAAGTCGCACAAGTCGTCCTCGCGGCACTCCTCCGAGGTGGCCAAGGGCCGCCCCCTCTCCGTGAGCCAGATCAAGTCGCCCAAGCCCGTCAACCCCTCGGCCACGCGCAACATCGTCGAGTTCGACGACGACGAGCTCTCGTCGCGGTTCGCGGCCACGGGCATCTACGACGACGAGTACGACGAGGACATCATCACCGACTTCCACGTCGCCGCCTCGCCCGTGTCCTCGGCCGGCTCGGACCTCAGCTTCCGCTCCGGCTCGTCGAGCCCCGGCTCCGACGCCTCGGGCTACAGCACCCCGGCCTCGGACTGCTCGTCGTGCTCGTGCGAGCGCTACGGCATCACGCGCAAGGGCGACCGCGTCCGCATCGACTGCGGCGGCTCCCGCTGCGGCTACGACGACTCGTGCTCCAGCTCCGAGGACGAGGAGCTCGTCAACCGCTCGCTCAAGCGCAACGGCATCGTCGTCCGCAACTAGAGCCCGTGCAACCCCCGTCCCGGGGTGGACCACCGCCATACACGAAGAAGACTTGTTTTCCCAGGGATCTAATGTGGAAACGTCCTACCGTTGATTTCTTGGGTCGACACAGACCAGATGTCTCGCGGCGGACTCGAACCAACCCCATTCCTGACGTCCGGGTCGAAGAAACCAGCCGAGTTCTGGATTTTCGCCGTACACTCATTTTGACGTGCTGCGCGTGCGTGCGCCGTCTACAAAACCCCCTCCCTGTTGTTTGTTGTTAATTCAACTCAACTCCGCCCCCACGG
>Ga0209127_100643_pt1 | contig 12034 bp, 17 predicted proteins | sample LakSupMetagenome_FD_187469 | JGI IMG/M metagenome (GOLD analysis project Ga0209127, IMG submission 187469) | Freshwater microbial communities from Lake Superior, Canada - Sta WM archaea (SPAdes) (version 2) | ecosystem: Environmental > Aquatic > Freshwater > Lake | place: Lake Superior, Canada...
AGGGTTAACTCCTATCCCGTCCAATATGTTGAACATTGCGACGTGTTAAACAGTTCAAGGGCCAGACATATGAACACTTCACATCTCGCTCAGCATCGCAGCTAGGTTTTGATATTCCATTGTCCGCACTTGGGGCCCGCTTCAGGACTGTACAATACTACAAGAACAAAAATGCTCAAGACCCCGCGTTGTCGTTGCTGATATTGAATGAAAGAATCTGTGGAAAAGAGTCGCGTCTTGTCGAGTCCTGCCGCCATGCCTCGCCGGAGTCATGCTTAATGTGCGTCCAAAGAAAGCCAGAACGTCGCCACGATGGTGAACGGACCGATTGTAACAGGATGTACGAGGAGCGGGAGGAGCGAGATCGGGCGAGAAGCCGAGAGCTGGGCAAGGCATTGGTCGAACCATTGTGTGGCCTGAGTTTATGTGAGAGGCAGACACGTGTAATGTGGTTGCAACTGTGGTAGTCTGCCACCTGCTATATGAACTCACGGTCGCAGGATGTGTTTCGTTCTCGGATAAACAGATAAGACAGGGCCAGGTGCAGAGTGAGAGGGGACTTGCTTGTTGTCCGGTCGGAATGGCAGCCACTTTCCCTACTGTTGGTTATGTCAGTATCATGCCGAACGATAGGATCCGAAGAAGCCCACGGAAAAGATGAAGCCCAAGGGCAACAAGAAGCTCAAAAGACAAGAGGAAGGGCTCGCCGCCGATGAAGCGCAAGGAGGAGGCTTGATTAGATGGCACTCGGCAGACACAGAATGTGATCGGCAACCTCCACGGGGATTTTCTTGCCCGCGTATTATCGTTGATGACACCAGATAGAATTCGTCACGTACCGCGAGCATAGACCCTCCCTCTGTCGGAGCTCTGAAGCTGGGATTTTGTCGGCTACTGAGGCGTAGGCAAGCTCACAACGCTATGACCGACGTTGCTGATCCAGTTTAAGGCCTTCCTGGAGATAGAGACGCGTCCCCGTCGCGTCTTTTGTGTAAGTACTAGGGAGTTTGATTGATCTCAAGCCGTTGTCGGACTTACCCATTTCTGTCCAAGCGTCTCCTCCTGAATATCTCCCGCAGTTCCTTGCTAAGTGTCCAGTCGAACTTGCACAGAGTAGGCAAAGAAGGAAGTTGAGTGCGTCGCAATATAGGTGGTCAACCTTTGCGCCTTGAATGCATCGACTCGTCCGCTCCAGTGAGATTTCGAAACAGCAGTGGGGAAAAACAGAAGGGAGTCGCGGCAAAGCTGCGCTACATTCTCTTGGAATTCTGCCGGGGCACAATAACAGACGGAAGCAAAGGCTTTGCAGTGACAGAGCATGTGTTGAGGGACAGCAGAATCGCACAGTGCTCGGCAGCGCCCACGGACTTCGCTGAGGTCCGGAGGTTAATCGAGCCTCAAGACACAGAATGTTGGCCATCGGGCCAGCAGTCTCTTGCGCAGTTTGGTGAATCGTCAGGCCAATTGACAAACGTGATGAGGACAGAGCGCGGGGAAGAGGGAGGGCGCAGAGATGGTCCGCCTTGATTGAGCCCGGTTCGCTTTCCGGGTACTTGGGGGAAAGCCATGTTGTCACCATAAGCCTCCCACATTGGGCGAGATATCACACAGACCTTCATGGCAACAGTCTTCGGGTGTGGGTGGTATCACCCCCCAAGGCGTCATGGAGTGCGGTGTGATATTGACAGCGTGTCTGATGAGTCGGCAACCGCGCCTTGCATATCTCGTGAGAGTTGGTTATAGAATAAGAAACTAGCCTGCAGGGAGGTGCATGTGCAGCATGAGACACAGAACCCTGCGAGGGCTGTTGTGAAAAGTGGGTTGGACTTGCATAAAGGGTGTGTACTTAGAGCTGGCGTGGCAGGGGCCATTTCCGGTACCATGTCTCGGGTCTACCGCAGTACCGCACGACCCCCATAACTTGGCTCCTTCAACAGCCGCCCCAACAGATGCCAGTAGGAACGCAACTACTCACCGTCTGCCCGGCCACGTTACCAAACCGACACTCGGACCGAAGTAGACCCTTGATGCCGGCCATAGTGACAGAAAGCTCCTGGCACAACATTTCTCGTGCATCGAGAAGACCAATTCAACTGACGCCCCGAAACAACTTTCTCATCATCTAGATCTCAGAACTCGCCCTCCAGCCGTGAGACTCTCGGGCGTCGATTATGAGCCGCTTGCACCGGTGGATCGACCGGGGAGGTTGTGGCGTCTCGGGCATATCCTTAGACCCTCCCCATACCCTTTGCGTTGCAAGTCCTCACAGGTGTGGTGGCTTCTTCTGGTCATGCCCCCGGTTGAACACGGGCGAACTCTGGGAGATAATCGAGTGAGTGGCGGCGCCCGCATGCATGGGCATCGAATGGTTGAATGCACCTCGATGGTGTCGGTGAGCTGGTTGTGAGACGACTCTGTAAACTGCATGACCCCACCGTTAGCCTCGCCATGTTTACCATGTCAAATGGTATTTGTACACGTGTACTCTCCAGAAGACGTCCGCCTAAGCCGCAAAAGCCTCGTCCAAGCGGGCGGTAAAGAAGGGGGCCAGCCATTGTATGATGACCCAGGCATTCCTTCTCGACCTGGCGATGGGCATAGCCGTCCTGCCGCCTGCGGGCGGCGTAGAACAGTCGACAGGAACCCCTTCCCCAACTGGTGTACCGCCGTCCCAGGTTGATCAGCTTTGCCCTTCCCGCCCGTCCTAAGGCTATAAGTCTTGCTGTCCTCCTTCGAAACGACAGCATCAGACCTGTCAAGAAACAGAACCCTCATATATCTCATATTACTCAGGAATCTTTTGGACTGCGTACTTATACAACCGCCCGCAAGTTCATCATGTCTGTAGGGGATGCTTTCGTCCGTCTTACACTGGCGCTCGGTAAAAGAAGCCAAATCCAAGTATGGCAGTCCGGCGGCTGACGACTCCTTGAACTAGATAACTGTGCCACGGCCTTCGGACCTGCCAAGTTTTCCCGCGTTATTGAACGGAATCCAGACTCCGGTGTCTTCAAGATCACAATACTTAAAGTTGCGGGAGACAATCGGTCTCCAGTCTTGTCAGCTACCAATCATGACTTTGAGGATGCCGCCACCGAGGTATTCAACCAGTCGGCAGTCGCAGCCTACAAGCACGTTCGCAGTCACGGCTATGACATCGCCGACAACGACTCGGAGTGGGAGAATCTGTCGGACGATGAGACTGTCGCGAGTACCCTCGGAGCAGGAGACAAGAGTCGAAGCTCTCGATCCTGCTCCGTCTCGTCGACCCGTTCAGGGTCTCGATCCCGCTCCCGTTCGCGGACACGTTCACCCCCTCGCTCCCGGTCTCGCTCTCAGTCCCGTGACCAACCAAGCAGAGTCACCGCGGAGTCGGGCACATCGCGCGGATGCCGACCAGGTCCCGACAGTATTCCTCCTCCCGTGATCGTAGCCAACCGTCCTGTTCCGGCAGGATACAAACGTCCCCTTCTTCACGGCATGCCGCCCATGACCCGTTGCGCCTCCTACGATGTCCTCCTCCGCATTCACTTCCAAGGTGTCCGCTACACCAAGATGAAATGCCTGGTGCTCAGCCTGCAGGTCCTGAGAGACGAAGCGCTAGCCCACCTGCGGCTTCTTTCGGGCTTTCAGGAGCCGCAGCTGCCAGCATATCTCGACGCCAGCGTGGATAGTGTCTCTATCCAGGGGGAGCAGATCGACCTGAGGGAGTACTCCGGCCAGAACTTAGGCACCATGATCCAGAGAAGGCACGGCCTTGGGACAGTGCCGGAGTTCCGGATTACTGTCCGAGTCGGTAATCTTCCGCCGCCGCCGCCCACAACCCGTCCTGTTCCTCTCGTGGCGACCGACAGGAGTGGTCGCCGTGTCGCCGCGAACCAGGTTCACCCGAACGCGGATTAGGTTTGTGGGATGGTGAGCGCCTCGGCGAAAGTGCGAGTGCCAAGGGGTCATGGAGGTTGGTGAAAGACGCCGCGACACACTCGGTCGCTCTATGTCATGACGGCTTCACACACTGCGCGTGATTGGTTCTTTCGCTATGTCTGCTATCTATTGGCTTACTGTTAATGTCGATTGCGTCACACGTTTCGGGTTCTTTGGTCTCTCAACGAACACTGATGTTAGCACTGAGGTTGACATCCATAAAAGCAGTTGTTGGAACTTGACAGGCGTACCAGAATTTATGTTTGTGTTTTTGACCTCTCGAACCGCTCGATTCTGATCATTGCCGCCGCAGATGGGCGTTGTAGCGATCTTGCCGTCCCCCCAAAATCCTTTCTGCCATATACAGTGCTTCCAAGTATCGGCCTTAGCTTGTCTGCCCGTCCAAGGTACAGCTGGGCTCTCTCTTGGTTGGCCGTAAGCTGCCCGTAAGCTGCCGGACGGCCACGTTACACAAGAGCTGGTATTCGGCCGCCACCTGAGTCCTCGCACACTGAAGATCGGAATGAGACTGCAGCAAGGCCCCATACCGAGATAAAGACCAACACCGTGACTGGCTTGAATGGGCGATCTGAGCGCTTTCAGTACACCTGTCTAGGTCTCCGAACTCACCTGCACAGGCGCTCACCCTGGCAACTGCGGGAAAGCGTATCATATACAAGTACCAACCTGCTTGTCGTGCCAGTGTGGTAGCGACAGGGTTGAGATCTCAATGGACAGCCAATGACCGCGCATCATCGTTATGCGGTGGCGTCTTGCCACGAGGGGGTCGTCTAACGGCCGATGCACGATAGCTCTAGGAGGCAGTGAGTTAAGGCTATCTATAGATTTTGCCCCTGCTACAAACAGATACAGCTACCGCGATAACACTCGGCTCACTCTTTAGATGTTGGGACTTCAGTACCAGCCGCGTTCGGCCCCAGCTGGGGTTGGGGAGTTTACTGCCCCTCATGAGGAGATAAAGTAGCAGACTGCCCCTCAGATTCCCCAGGATTTTCTTCTGATCCCGTATCCCCACCATCGCAATGTCTGAGCAACCTACCATCAGCGACACCGTCCACAACGGCGCGGCGCATCGGCCTAGCAATAAGCTTACCGACACCGATACCACACCCTTGAGACAATGACCACTTCACCCGACCCTCCTTCATTGGCCTCCTTCTTCTACCCCGCCTCCGTCCCGCAACATTAACGGAAACAGCGCATCTTTTCATTTGCCCGAAGAGATTATCCGATTGAAACGTGGTGCGAGGGCTCCTGAGCAGATCACATGCTGAATCCCCTCCGCCAATTTAGCATTTAAATACCGCGCTGGCAGGTGCAAACCTCCGTCAACCACTTTCTATCACCAACCCTCGGTCGCGATTTGGGGACTCCAGCGACAAGCTTCAGAGAATCCATCGGTTGAAGATGGCGGTGGTTCAAACCGCCGAGATACCTGGGCTGGTCAAGGCCTTCGACACGGAAGACCTGAAGTACACACGAGTGACGTAAGGGTTTTGGAACCTTCAGGGCTCGCTCTCAGAGACTAAATGTTCTACAGTTACAATGGGCTCCCCGACGATGCAAGACAGCCAACGATCAGCACGCAGCTTGTAATGGCGATGGGTGGGATATTGGCTAAATATGACCTCCTCGAAAAGGTCGGCATCCATCTAATTCACGGTCACTTCAATCTCCCCGTGGACACGATCCTCGTCGGAAGCAATTACGGAGACTGCCGCTGGACCAAGGCTACAACGTTGGACGTCCTGGATCTCAACAACATCCACGGTCATGTATTCGTGTGCACTGAGCGTGGATTTCACGCCTACGAGTGCCAAACCGGTCCTCTACCGGATTTGTCTGGAGTGGACGTGGGCGCTTTCCTGGAAGAATTCGCCAGCTTTCTCAAGAAGAACAAGTTGGAGACGGTTGTTGGACTTGAACTTATCTCCTCGCGGGACGCAGCACCAATGTCTGAGCTTATCCTCTCCAGTTCTCTGCAGACGATCATGGCGCCGGACTTCAAGAAATGCCTTGACACCAGACAGACTGGCTGGCAGTTCCGACATGAGAGCGGCGAGCTGCGGGTGTGTGGACAGACCTACCATGCGAAATCCTCCAAGGGGCACGATCCATTCGAGTTCAATGCTCCCGAACCGATTCTAGACACATTTGAGGATCTGCGCTGTGCACTTGGAAAGCAGGGCATTTGGTAGCGTCTTGCGCCCTTTCATTCTCGCGTGCTTTCCCCCGCCTATGTAGCTTGTTACCCAGATCTCTCGTCAGCCATACAGTGACAAATGACCTCTTAATCCCATCATAGGACTTCAGTTTGGAATCGGGTGTTGTCAGCCATAGCTCCCCAACTTCATTTGGAACGGACAGTGCGTATAAAATGTCCTCTGGTGCCAAATAGCAACAGTCTGGCTCCCGCGGGTCATCATCTTGCAGCGCCCGTCCTATTGTGCTCTAAGTCAGCCCCCTCCGTTTCGTATGAGGAGATAGGGACACGCACGCTGGGAATGTCCATGTCCACACCCATCTGCACCTTCAGAGGAGTTTTGTTCGGAGCGAGCGTCGCACTCGCCGTCGGGGCTACACAACTCAGGCTCGGCTGTGCGCTGTCGTTTGGGCTCATTGTTGGAACCAGTCGATGCCGAGTCGCCATCAACCTGGACCGTAGGTTGACTATCTTCGTTGACGCCATGTCCATCCACCTCAGCAACCACCTCCAAGGGCCGCTTGGGTAGAGACTTTGGCGAGCAATCCCTGGCGTCGTCGTCATCGTTAACGGTATTGCGGAGACCTGCGAGCCCGAGTTTAGCATTCACTCTTTTATTTGAAGCGGAGGAAGCTTCCAGCCCGTACCCGCTTCCACATCATCCTTACGCTGCTCGAGGATTGCCTCGGCAAATGTGCGGAAGGCCTCTGGGATCTGAAGCTCGCCAACTCTTCGAAGGAAGTATCCAGTCTCGTCGATTCGGATGGAGCTGAGCGCGCTCGGTGAGAGTTCGCGGGAACACAGTACAAAGATTCCGGCTCCCAGACCGTGAAGGCGACGCAACAGCCGTGCCACTTTCAGATTCCGTGAGGACGCTTGGCGCGAGGTTGCAGCAACTTTTCGTCCCATAATATTTATGTTTTTATCGAAGTATCCATCATCGCTTGAGAGACATATGTCATCCCGTAGACGCTGTTCCAATTTCTTGACCTGTACCTCCACATCCATATTGCAGCAGAGGGCGGAACTGAGAGGTCAGGATTGTGAGAGCAGCACTGGGAAAGCAGGACTGGGAGAGCAGGACTGGGAGAGCAGGACTGGGAGAGCAGGACTGGGAGAGCAGGACTGGGAGAGCGCGACTGAGAGAGGGCGAGACTAAAAGTGCAGAAGAACAGAGAGAGCGGGCGTTGAGAGGGCGGGCGTTGAGAGGGCGGGCGTTGAGAGGGCGGGCAGTGAGAGAGCACACAGTGTGTGAGCGAGATTGAGAGAGCGGGCGCTGAGAGAGCGGGACTGAGAGAGCGGGACTGAGAAAGCGGGACTGAGCGAGCGGGACTGAGCGAGCGGGAACTTGAGAAGAGTGGGAACTCGTATGTGGGGTGATGGTTTCGACCGGTCAATGCGGGAGCAGCCCTATCCGGAAGGGACGCGGCAGTACCTTCCGCTCACGCCAGGATGTGTCTCTAGAAGAGGCGCGCTAATGCGCCAACAGTCACAGCCTAGTTGCTGCAAGGCTACAAGTACTGCAGGAGCCTCGCAGACGCTTTCAAGGGGTGGTGAACACGATTGAGCATTTGGACTGTTTCAATGTAATAACAATTCAACTGGGAATAGACAGAGTGAATCACTGAAGAGACGGCAAATTGTGTCTCTCCAACGTAACAAATCGAAGTCATGTTAACTATCTTGACGGCTTGAAGAAAAGGGACACATCCCGAATGACGCTCGTATTATCGATAACAAAGTACAACAGACACCCAATGCATTTAGCATCTGTGGAATTTCTTCGCAGCCGCCAGCGCGTCCCGATATCCTCCCGAGGTGTATCCGCTTAATGGAAACAGGTAGGATGGATCATCCCTCTCCTCATATTGAGGAAGCGTACGGGTATCCTGCTTTTCCGTAGTTGCACAAGGGATGACCTCAGTGCCCTGGACATCCATTTGGGGTACCTCCGAGACTGATAGTAAAGTCGTCATCGGCGAGTAGCAATTGATGGGCCCGCTCAAACAGCTGAGGGCATTTCCTTCTGGTCGAGGAGACGGATCCTGCACTGGTATGAAATGGTCTTCCTGTCCGTTCCGATGATTGGCGCGTATATGGAAAGCATTGCCGTCAGCAGGATATGCTCGTTCGAGGTCGCGTGGCCCACCAGTCGGCGCATACTCCGTCTTGAGAGCGGTACCACCCAGCTGGATATCAAGGTTGAGTGAGGATGGTATATGTCTGGAGGCTGGCTCCGCAGGAACGTGCTCCGAAGGTGAATGCCGTCTTTCGTGACTCAAAGAGCGGACTTCGAATGCGACAAATTTACGGCAGGCTTGAAAGGCCCAACGAATAAGGTTAGATCCGTGACTGTAGAACAGCGGAGGACAGAAGGTGTTCTTACATCGTCGTTGGTGTCGCTTCAAGTTATCCTTCCATATGTAACTTCTACCGCACGCACAGTAAAACCGCTTTACGGCTCTCTCATGTCTGGTTTGGCTGGCTTCCAGGCGCGCGCCGACCGTTGCCTTGAGTTGTTGCTCGGAAGACGTTCGGGTGTTCGGAGTAGCCTCAGGCATGGTGGGTACCTTCTGGACAACGTCGGAGGCAGTGTTGTTGCGCATGCTCTCCGCAACCCAAGGAGCTACCTCGTCCCAGGCTTCTCCGGGCAGCAATTGATACTGACAGCTCCCCGGAGAGGTCTCTTGGTTACCGAAGCTTTGGCAGCTCCTGCCGAGGATAGTGCCAGTGGGACTGTACATTGTGTGATCTGCCTGCGAACAGAGGCCGAAAACGGCCTGTCTGTAAGATGCCGATGGACGGGAAGGACATCAAGAGAGTTCTCCGGGGAGAATGCAACGACCTTGAAGAGTTTCTATATTCGGTGTTTGCTGCCATGCCTGCGCTAAAGCGCAATTTGATCGTGCAGCACATGCCTGTTCGGGAACCTTGCAGTGTGGCGTCCTCGACAAGTTACAAGAAACGATCAAGCGGGGAGTTGGCCGGCAGCTTGGGCAAACTTAAAACGGCAGGGTTGGTTTCGCGCGCTAGCGCCTGGACCGGCCTTGGCCGCTCACCGGCTCAACTTTGGCGAGGAGGAGCATTTTTATCACGACGTGGCTGCTGCAGCAGGGCCGTCATGAACGCACAGGATTGCACGGGCCGGTCATCGCCAAGGTCCTTCAAGGTAGGTCAATCGTTTCCTCCGGCATTTTTCAGTGAAATTAATTGCCTTTGCGTCGCCCACCGTACAGAGAAAGCGACGAGACTATTCGATGGCACAGACGGAGCTACGTTACTGAGACTCACGAGGCGGCTCTGGCGATCGGCGCCCGCATGTCTGTCTGTCCAAGCCAGACGAGGTTGAGGAGGAGGAGGACACGCCCCTCCTCTTATAGTCACTGTCAAACAAATGCTTCAGAACATCTCAGATGATGATATGGCTTCTCAACCCCCCGTGTTTGATAGCGTGCCTGTGGTCTCTTCCCCCACGACATGGCGGGAACGACTCCTTACCGCCATACGCCGCTTGGAGCCAGGCTGCCCAAGCTGCAGGTACGGCGCCTAGATCCCGGGAACCGCAGATTTGCATTTCACCTCAAGAATCTTTGCACGAAGTGCTGTTTCAGCAACGTGGGTTGCTCGGACAGAAGCCTACAAATACCAGAGCAGTGATATTCCCAGACTTCCCGGGCAAAGTTGACTTCCCTCGTCTCTGCAATACTGACGATCAATTCAATGCCATCACTGTTGCAGGTGATAGTCCTACAACTTCGATCGACTTTCTTGCTTCAATCCTGCCTCGACGTCCCTTCAGGCGTTGTCTTGCTCCTTTGCGGATCCCCTGGCTACGATCAACAGATACGAAGCCGACGAGTCTGACCGACGGAAACTGCATACCGATAACTCTCTGCCCCCCGTTCTCAACAACCGTCGTTCATTGCTCCTCCTATGCGGGCAAGGAGACATGCCTGGCTCGTCCGACGATGCCAAGTTCTCCCGCTTAGGCTCCTCCAGCTCCTCGAATGGATCCGGAGACGAAAGCGACATCAGGGCCGTAACATGAAGAACGCGCCCGAGAGCGACCCGAAACCGCACAATCCCGGCACAATCCAACATCAGAATTCCCATCACCCGGATTGCCTCAACGACCAGGCAATCGAGGCGGGCGAGAAGGACGACAAGTCTTCTGCTGAATGGGAGGACTCGAACGAAGAGAGCGGCTATTCTGACGGCGACAAGGACAATGACAACATTACCGTATTTCAGGACCTAGATTCGGACTTGGAGGATCATGCTTGCGACACCACTCAGGTTGCTTTGTTAATAATACAGACTCGGTCGAGTCATGGGCAATAGGTGCCACGAGGGCCAAGGTGGGAAATATATGGGCATAAACACATCCGTGTGTCTCTTGCCCTCACGGGACATGGATCAGCTGGATAGGTGGAGTTGAACATTGTTTTGCTGTAAATCGTTGCAATCGTGTTGAGTGCCACCGACGCAGTCCTTTGGGCCGCGTCGAGGTCGGAGTGTGTGTGCCCTGCCCTCGGCCCGTGCCCCGTTGTCCGTGTCGGGACGCCCAATAGTCAGTTTCCAGGGTCTTGGCTGATCTTTCCATTTCACGCTGCCCGTGTCACTTGTACAGACGGGAGCCCCCACGCGAGGACTGTCGGAGGTCGTGCATCAGGCGCCACAATGGCTGATGATCCTGGTATTTACGTATCATCAATCCTGCCAGACATAAGGCCATGTTCAGATGCCTCCTTTTCTTGTCTTCCGTCTCTCCCATCCGCCAGTTCTTGTCCTGACATATGACATTCGGAACTAGGATGGCGCTCATGTTGTTCGCCTTGAGAGTGCGATTTGACCAATATTACCCGCCTATTATCTGTTTCCTGGTTTGCGCCGCACTGATCGTGCCTTCTTTCATTGTCCCATCTGACGTGGTTTGGACCATGGTCATCGTGGCCGTTACGTTTCTCGTCATCTGCTATTTCCGGATGCCGGCTCTTATTTTGGAAGACTTACTAGTAATACTGTCACTGACCGGCATTTTGACCTTCATTCTCGCCCTCCTGATGTCTCCTACCTTCTCGAAGTGGGCCTGGCCTGCGACTCTCTCTCGAGTCGTAATATCGGTTTACATGATTATCTTCAAGGTCTGTGGCTTGCTTTCCCAAATTCCGCACGGGTTACTGATACCACGATAGAACATCGGGGATACCTGGCGCCTTCTTCGTAACGTTACGCATGCAGGAGGTCATCTTCTCTGGCTCTCATGGATGGTGGTCATCATTACGGTCCTTCAGTGCCTTTGCATCATTGTCCTGGTTGCACTCAAAAACCACCTTGATCGTCCCGACGTCGTGTGGATAGTCCCGGCTATCTCGCCTGGGATGAGTTGTGTGGTGTTGGTTGCTGTTCAAATAAGCTTGCAGGAGACTCGACCGGGTCTATGGGCTTGGGCGGCCATTGATTTCGCCATTTGCGTCGCCTCGGTCGTTCCGTCCGTCGCCGTCCAAGCATCCGAATCGGCTGCGATTCTTGCACAGCATGCTTGTGCGGTGACTACGAACTTCTTGCCGATCATACGATCATCTCGGTTCGATAGAGGAGCACCTAATATGTTAAGTTAACACGTCTCTGAGGTCACTGCGTCGCTAAATGCACAGGATCCCCCTTTCTGGCTGCCATCGGCTAGCGCTGCTGGCGCCAGCCGTCTGACAGCGCCGTCTGCTTCTCAAAGCGTCCATCTGAACTCCCAACAACCATTTTTCTAATTGAAGGAAGTATAGATAGGGACGCAGAATCGGCATTGATGTAGCTGAACCTTTTGTCATCCGCTTCCTCGGGAGGCTTGCTCTCTCTGCATGGCGCATGGCGCAGTCCAGAGAACTCGAG
>Ga0209127_100644_pt1 | contig 12033 bp, 16 predicted proteins | sample LakSupMetagenome_FD_187469 | JGI IMG/M metagenome (GOLD analysis project Ga0209127, IMG submission 187469) | Freshwater microbial communities from Lake Superior, Canada - Sta WM archaea (SPAdes) (version 2) | ecosystem: Environmental > Aquatic > Freshwater > Lake | place: Lake Superior, Canada...
ATCCCCCGGTCCATATGACTTCAATGGTGTATCTCCACATGCTACGAGTAAGCTAAAGCTGTCAAGTCTCGTCCAGTAGTGGCAACCGCAAAGCTGCTTGTCGCCGCCCGACATCGGCCGTAGCGTGAGAAACGAGTCATCAATTGGCGGGCCAGGCCGGAGTTGGAGCTCCATCTGCCTATGTACGTACCCGTGATATTACGTAGCCCGACACTGCCAGATAAGAGATTCGCCAAAATTTCTACTCTGTATGTGCATATGTCTTATACGTCCTTATTACACAGTATATGGACGTTCTCTGGAAAAGCCATGCGCCTTGGGTGCTTGTTGGTGGCACCGGGATTCTCAGAGGGCGGCTTTAGTACCAGTACGTCTATCCAGATGGTCCGCTTGCTTTGTCTCATCGACTTGCCCTCTACTTTGCAGACACGCGGTAACCTCCAGTGACGCTGGGTGTTGCCATTAGCCCAAGGATGCTCCGGCACTGCTGCGTCGTGCGTGTGGGGGAGGCGCACGAGGGATGGGGTCAAGATCGTGAAGATCACGTTGAGTGGACAGGAAGAATAAGGCCAACGCGGGGGATGTTGGGGCTTTTGGAGCCTCCGATCGCAATATAGGCTTTGCCAACGCTGACTGCAGAGGTCACAGGGTCACGAGAGCAGATCCGGCGTCCTTGTACTGCCGCATAACATGCCATCTCACGTGGGATCTCTGCGGGATTCTGAGCTTTGATCTAATATGTCTCATTTTCAACCGTCCTCGATCGATCAAAAGCGCTCAGCCGCGTCGAGCCGAGACGAGTAAGTCAAGGTAGTCTCAAGATAGCCCCGGGCTATTATGTTCCAGGTATGACAATGAACCGTCAACTCCGACCAACCAAAGCAATGCCTCCCTATATCTTTGGATGCCGCAAACTCCAGACCATCATAATCAAATCGTCATGTCTCTCGTATAAACGCAACGAAAACGCAAGACGCAAACTGCCTTCTCAGTAGCCCGACCTCCTAGTCTAGGGAGCCGGGTTCTCGCGAACGACCCGGCGGATACGCTTCTCGTACTCGGCCCTGTCCTTCTTGAAGAGGTTGTATGCCTCAGCTTGAGCTGGGGACTCCGGGTTGGGATCGTTGAGGAGGTCTTGAACGCCGAGGAGGATCTGCTTGATGGTGATGGCCGGCTTCCATGCTTCCTCTTCGTTCAGTATCGACAGGCAGACGGTGCCTGAGGGGTAGACGTTGGGGTGGAACAGTGGCGGTACAAACTTGCCTGTAGGAGAGACGAAGTTAGTCGAGGGTGTGGTGATAGCATGCGACGTTATATGGCCGGAACCGAGCCTGCGTGCATGCGTTGGGTCTTGCTTACACTTGGGGGGCTTCGTGGGGTACTCGTCAGGGAAAGTCATAGTCAACTTGAAGAGTCCGCCAGCCCAGATAGTCTTCTCCTTGCCGGGGATACCACACTCCCACACCTTCAGATCGAGGACACCCTGAGGGGTACGCGCAGGTTTCGCGAAGAAGCCGAATGGGTGGTCCTTGCGCCATTGCTTTCTGTGACATGTCAGGTCAGTATGTGGGAAGTACAACGGGGCGGGGCAACGCAACGGGCGTGAACCGGAATCTTACCTCTCCTCCTGGAGCCGATTCTGGCAGAGCGACATTGTGGCAGGATGAGGACTTCGATCGCCGATCAGAACCTTGGAGTAGACGCTGTGTACACAAGTGAGTACTATGCCACCCTCTCAAGACACGTAGTCGACGTGGCGGTGGATCTGCTGGACGAGGCTGAGAGCAATGAGCTTGGCGATTTCGTTAGAAAAGCGGGGGGAGGTGTGTGTTTGTGAACGAAACTGCGGCCGCGATAGGTCTTAAATATGCGGGCCTGCAGGTGAGATGGGGGCGTCTTCCCACGACTGAGGGCTTTGAAATCGGCCGGGTTTGAGTGGTGTTATTGGGAAGAAAGAGTGAAACCTCCTCGAAAGCAGTGGTGGACAAGGTGGGATGTCGTCGCTTCAGATTGCCGCAGCCGCAGCAGAAGATAAATTTTGGCAGCTCTTTCTGATTGGCCGCCGGAAAGTTAAAAGAGAAGGCAGCGAGTGCTCTCAGCTGAGTGGCGGAAGCTTGAAGGTCTTTGTGGGGCGACCTTTTAAAGATCCGAGGAGGAAGGCGCGTGGGGAGCCTTTCTGCCTCTCAAGCTCTTCGCTTTGAGGCACACTATGGCTGCTTGAAGAAGAGCCAAAGCCGTAAGTTTGGTGATCTGGTGATAGATCACAGCATGGGAAATAATATCTTGATACTGGCTGTCTTTCAAGTTGTCATCAAGTTGAATAAACGCTGAAGGAAGGAGGCCTTGGGGCGCTCAGAACCCCGCTTGCCAGCAAGACCCCGGCACGAAGCGGGCTTGCTGACCTTACATGCCTCGGCCGCGAGTACTAAGTATTCCGGACCCTTTGCTTCGCTTTTCACCCATTGCTCGAGAAGACTTGTTTGGCCACCCTCACTCCGTACATCATACACCTCTGGTCACCCCACGCCTCCCGGACCCTACGGCATTGCATTAGTGCTTGTTCCCCATCTCCCTTTAAGGCCTGCTGCAGAAACGTGGGGTGCCTTGTCGCGATCTTACACCCCTTTCCCCCGCGTTTGCGGTTTGTGTATGGGGCCTTGAACGACACGCCATGACGGACAACGCAACAGACAATTCTGGGGAGGCCAAGAAGGTTGACATCCGGGCGGAGGCAAAGCCCACTGCGGTAGACCCGTTGGCTGACGTTGGCGATGTCCCGGATCCTGACGAAGATGACCTGGACGATCTCGACGGCACGTTTGCGCCTTGCTGCATGGCACACGGGCTCATGTCTTACTAACACTGTCTTAGACATGCTCGAGGACTTCTCGGCCCTGAAGACAGATTCCAAGAAACCAGACGTTCCCTCAGGGCCAGGCCGGCCAAGCAGCGCCGCCGGAGCGGCTGAGACGACAGAGCCCACACTAGAGGAAGTACTGTCCGACGATGACTTCGCAAAGCAACTACAAGAGGGCATGGCTGAGATGCTGGGCGGGATCGAGAACTCTGCCGGAATGAAAGACGAGTTCGAGAAGATCTTCAAGGAAATCGCCGCAGCAGCCGGCAGTGAGGACCTGCCTACACCCCCAGCACCGAAGACCAATGCAGCATCAGCATCCACGTCGAGCGCCCTTCCCACCTTCGGCAACCCCAAAGAGCCCGACTTCCAAGAAACGATTCGCCGCACGATGGAGCGCATGGCGGTTTCGGGCGAGCAAGCCACCGCGGCCGCGACAGAGGCTGGATCGGACGACTTCCTCGCAGATCTACTCAAGTCGATGTCGCAGGCTGGGGGGGCTGATGGCAGCGAGGAGGAGTTCTCCAAGCTGCTGTTGGGCATGATGGAGCAGCTGACCAACAAGGACGTTTTGTACGAGCCCATGAAAGAACTCAGCGACAAGTTCCCGGAGTGGATGGAGAAGAACAAGGACAAGGTCTCGGCAGAGGAGCTGCAGCGGTACGAGGAGCAGCAGACGCTGGCCAGGGAGATCGTTGTCAAGTTTGAGGAGCCTACGTTTTCGGATGCGAATGCCAAGGATAGGGAGTACATTGTCGACAGGATGCAGAAGGTGAGCAAAGAAAGAAGCAAGGGTTTTGATAATATCCGATCACTAACGGCCCCTTTGTAGATGCAAGCAGCCGGCTCTCCGCCCCCAGACCTGGTGGGAGATATGCCCTCGGCCCAAGACGCATTCAACAGCATCAGTCCACCAGGGGATGATACTTGCAACCCGCAGTAGGACTGCGAGTGCGATCCCGCCGTAGAGTGCCTTGTCGACGTTATCGTGAAAGCCAAGGCTAAGCATGACTCAGAGCAAGAATCGGATCCACGTCTGTAAAGCAAATATGCCCCGGGGCATCAATGTCCTTTACCGAACGCCATACACTGAAGTGTCCCTCCTAAAAACACCGTGAAACAGACCCCAAAGCTTTACTCAGCCCAGAAGAGCCAGGTCCATCCAGCCACACATACAGCCCCTGGAGGAATATGCACACATAGGTCCAAAGTGATCCGCCCTAGGACATCTCCGTATCCTGGCTCGACCCCATCCCATGCGCAGTCTCGTGCTGTGACAGCTCCATAAACAGCGCATCGTAGTCCTCCTCATCCGAGAAGTACACGCTCTCCGGCCTCCCCTCATACATGTCCCTATCCCCGTCCCCATCAGTCGGCGGCGGCGGCGGCATCGGCATCGAGCTCAGCAACGCCTCGATCTCGGCCTCCTCTTCCCGCGCGATGGCGTCAACCATCATATCGTCGATGTTATCCGCCGGTGGCTGCTGTCGCGGATCATCGCCGCTCTGCTGCAGACGCGCGCTACTCCGATACCCGCTATACTCCTGCTGCAGCTGCAGCGCGTCCTCAATGTCGGCATCCGTCCCGAAGACGGCCAGCTCGGCCTCCTTCTGCTGGCGGAGTTCGCTGTTCAGACGCGACCACTCGAGGCGTAGTACCTAGGTAGTGGAGTGTTAGTTCCACGTCGTACAACGGACACAGATCTTGTAGTGCGGGAAAAGGGAAACAAAACTGACCTCCTGGTCGCCGCCCCTCCGCTCCCAAGCCTTGTCGTCCGCCCTCTCCCGGACATTCTTGAGGAAGAGTTTCCTCCTGCTCTCTCGCGCCTCTTCACGCTTCTGCACGACCGGGTTGGGTCGCGGGGTGCGCGTAGCGTACTTGAACAGCTTTCTGGTCGGTGATGATGGTTGCGCTATGGGCGATGACTGCGTGTCGCGTGGTGCCGGCTGCTGTTTTTGCTGTGGGAAGAAAGAGAAGGTCGTGTCCTGAGGAAGCGAAGCAGGAGGCGAGTAGCAGCTGGCGCGGATGGGGCTGGAGGAAAGAGGCGAGGAAACGGAGGGCCGGTATTTGGGTTGGGGTGGAGGAGGTGTTGCGGAGGCGGATGATGGGAGGCAGGACTCGAAGGAGAAGATTGGAGTTTGCATTACGGCGAACATCGCGCGTGGTGAGATATCCGGCCTGAGACTTGGAAAGGAGGAGATTCGAGTTCGTGGTCGTGTCTGTGTCATCGCAGTGAGTGTGGTGGTGGTTATGTCGCGGAGCGGAAGGTGTCGCGACTTAAAGTGGGAACGCGTTAGTGGCGTGGAATACGCGTTAAGTCTGGTCGGCTTATGTAATGCACCATGGTTTCCTGAGGGTTAGGGTCTCCCCATCCGTCGATCTTGCGATATCCGACGTCAGTACTATTACGATAAGAGCAATCTACGCCTTGAGACTTACGACACATGACAGGATAGGAATATCAGCCGCAGATGGGTTCGCGTCATTGGGCCATAAACACGCGCCCTTTTTGCACCGTGTCTGGGGGAAAGTCCAAGGCTTGCAATCCATAAGGTACGAAGTACACAAACACACACACACACACATACATATGCCAGGCGACACTTCTTGGGCAATCTCCCTTCCTGCTCTCCGAACTGATCTCTTAGCAGCGGTGAACTCATCGATCATAGATTATTTCTGATGGACGTTCTGCGTGTCCTGGCCGCCCGACTTCTGGCCCTGCCACTGTACAATAACGCCGCCCTCATTGTGAATTTTCATATCGTTCTAGAACCTGGTAAGACAAACGTCACGCATACCTTCAGGGACACGACTAACCTTCTGATTCAGTATCGTCTGCACCGCAGAGCCAAGCAGCGGGTCGCGTTGTTTGATCGCCCCGTTTAGCTCCTCAAACACTTCAAGAAGTTTCTCGAGCTCCTTCTTACTAAGTTGTTCCTGCCTGTTTGGCGGCGGCGGGTATATCTTCTCCAGCGCGTCGATCTGGTCGTTGATGTCCTTCACCAACTTCTCGAGATGGCTCTTGTCGTAGATGGCAAACTTGGCTTTGCGACCAATCGACACCTTGTTCTTCCGGCCTTCGACTAGCTCCTTCATTGCGTCGTGCAAGTAGCGATTCATTGGGTTCCAACTGAGCCTAGACGGCTTGATCTCTTCCTGCACGATGGCAGGGTCGTCTTCCTTCTTGCCCTTGCGGTAGGCGACGCAGATCTCTTGGCATGCTTCGAACTTCTGCGAAATGAGCACGAAGGTCTGCTTCGCCTTCTTTTCCTGCTCCTTGCTCAGGACGAACTTGCCGGTCTCCCTCAGGGAGTCGTCATCCTTAACCTTGAAGCCGCTTAGACCGGTAGCTTCGCCCCAGCGAGTCAACCTGAGCTGGGCATTGTCGAGCTTCAGCAGTTCCGTCTGAAGCGTGTGCCAGGTGTTCTTGGCGACGTATACATACTCGAACCATTCGACCGTCGTCTTGAAAAGGCCGGCGATGCCGTTCGCGGCGCCGATCACCTCAGCACCCGTCATCTTCTTTGGCTGACTGCGGTATTTGCGAAAGAAGCCTCAGCGTCTGAAGATAATGGTCTAGTCTAGGATCAAGATGATCGCCAGGCTCATGTATTTTCCATGCTGCAACCAGCATCGCTAACAGGGCCCGTTGCCTGCTTTATATTCGCGGGTGTGCGACCATTGCAGGTGGACCGAGACACGCCATTTTCTGCCTATCGTGCTCATCTGTCTGTCGGCCACTGGTTCTCCACCGATAGTCTTGCAGAAGAGATGCAGCTTGGAAGAATGTGCATTTCAGCTCGGTTGACCATATGTAACCACAGCCATTGATGGTGGGGCGATCTGGCGACTTATAAGAACAATGGATGGCGGCCGCAGCCAATCTGGCGACTTACAAGAACAATGGATGGCGGCCGCAGCCAACCAGGCCGGCAGCTTGCCAGCCTGCCTGGCTTGTCCTGCAGCGACCGCAGCAACACCGCCTCCAAGGACCCCAGTCTGACGGGTTGACCGGCAGAAAACAGGTCGACGGACTGCATCTCCTTGCTGACTGCCTTCAATCTCGAGGAGATTGAACGGCCTGTGTCGCTCTCGGGTGGATGGGCTATGCCTAGACTTGGACCTTTGTAAGCGGCGAGCTTATTGAACCTCTCCTTCCTCGCCTTATCGTTACCGTTGCGGCATTTGCATTTGGTTCCCACTGCCCAATGTGTCACTGCCTGGAAAGGATGACAGGTGAACAGAACTGCCAGGTCTGGTCACTGTGGGACGCTATATTCCGCTCGCGCCGGATGCCCTCTCATGGACCCAGTATGCGATCCCCTGACTCTCAGATCGAAATGGGAGGTGTTGGCATCACAAACGCGGAGGGCACCCTGATCGGAGCTCAGGGCAAATTTACCAACTCGTATGTAGTCAAGACCAGCCATATTGTGATGAAACTTATCAATATGTAGGACATTGAATGTGACCATCAATCATCTGTCGTCAGACGGTAAATTGCAAGGTGTGACCCCGTTTTGGACACCATTCCTTCGATGGATCATGAAGCTAAGATATTTTGTCACTACACAACAGAAGGCTCCAGTACCGTAGACCGCGCGTCGACTTCCTACTTTACCGGTCGGGAAGCGGTCTTAAAGCAACTTGAATCTCGTTTATGTGACCCGTCGGAGGCTGATGCAGCCCTTGAATGCGAGCGGAAGATATTCATACTATATGGACCTCCAGGGGTGGGTAAGTCGCAAGTATGCTTGAAGTTTGTGGAAGATTGTAAGAGGAAGTTTTACGCCACGTTTTGGGTCAACTGCAGCGATGAGGTGACGATCAAGGCAGACTTCCAAGCCATTGCGAGGACGGCTGGTCTTGCGCGCAACGGGGTCGACAGCGATGCGAGGCTCGGCAAACAACTCCTGCACATCTCCGAGAACTGGCTATTAGTCCTCGACAATGTCGTGGACCGCACTGATGTCCCGTCACTCTTGCCGCCGGGCACCGGAGGGTGCGTTATCATCACGACTTCGCTCTCACGCTTTGAATTTTGGGCAACCGGAGAGGGCATGTCGCACAGGCTACAAACGATGGACACCGAGGAGAGCATCGACCTGCTTCTCAAGGTCGCGGGCGAATGGAAAACGCCTGAAGCAATGGACACGGCAAAACCGATCGTGAAAGAGCTCGGCGGCCTTCCTCTGGCTCTTGTGCAAGCCGGTGCAGCCATGAAGACGACAGAAGGCGTTGGACCTCGCATTCCCTTGAAGGCATATCTTCGCGAACTTATGAGTCAGAAGGATCGCCTCTTGAACGAGGCATTGCCAACGGGTACTGCTGGTGACTCCAAGGGCGCTCGAGGGGACCAGCAGTCGGTTTACAGCACCTTCGTCCTTTCGCGGCGTATGATCGAAAACATGAGCTGCTCTGTCGAGGACCTTCGAGCCTCGATGGACGCGCTTGATATTCTGGACCTATGTTCTCAGCTCCATAACGAGGACATCCACAAGGACATATTTCGCGCCGTGTCTGGACGTGGTGTCGTTTCTAGGACGCATGCACTGGCGGACAAGTTCCGGTCCTTCGCGCCCTTCCGTGCCCTGATCGGAGACCATCGAAGCGTTGACTGGTCGGACGATCGTATCAGTCGAGCTGTCAGACTGCTGGCTTCATATTCTCTCATCGACTTCTACAAGGAAAAGGAAAGCCTGAGATTCTCCCTGAACAGGCTCATCCACTCTTGGAGCAACTACCACCTCAGACGCAATGGCACAGCGAGCGACCAGCTGTGGGCTAAGCAGACTGCAATGGCATGTCTGGTCCAGGCCGTTCGACGCCAAGGGCGAACGTCACGCCATTACGCCCTGCGCAGGAGCTTGTACCCGCACATCGTGTTGCTTCAGAAGTCGCTCGGCACAGTTTTTCTAGTCACTAACGACGTAGAAGCTCACACGGCCCACGAGTTCGCAGCTGTCTACACAGAGAATGGCTATTATGGCAAGGCAGAGGCACTCCTTCGAAGATCCTTGGCCTGGAGACAAGCTCACCCTAGACCGGACGACACCGCAATCCCAGACACTGCTAATGATCTTGCCTTGGTCCTGTCCAAACTGGCCATGTATGCGAAAGCTCGCGAGATGAGCGAGGCAGCGCTCAAAGATCGAATGGCCATCCGAGGAACAGACGATCCCGAGACCCTCCAAAGTCGGTCCACACTAGCAACGGCGCTCAGTGGCGAGGGCAGATTCTGGGAAGCCAGGAATATATACAAGGAGGTCATGCGTACCAGCAGCAGGCTCCTTGGAGCTGACCATCCAGTCACTCTGGAGGCAATGAAGAACCTGTCGGCCACCTCACGCGAGCTAGGTGATCTTGACGAAGCAGTCAAGGTCAGCCGCGCGGTTTGGGAGACGCACGAAATAAAGTTGGGCCCGGCCAATCCAGAGACATTGAGCAGTTTGAGTTGTCTAGCTCTGAACCTCGAGTACCAAGGCACCAACCTGTCAGAAGCCGAACGTCTTTGTCAGCTATGCTGGGAGCGGCACTGCAAGGTATTGGGCCAGCATCACCCGGACACTCTGACCAGTCTCGCCCAGCTGGCTCGCTGCGAGTTCAAGCAGGGACGCGTTTCCGCGGCTGAGAAGAAGTACAGCGAGATCAAGGACGCCCGAGCCAAGATCCTCGGCGTGGAACACCCCGACACAATCGTCAGCGATATAGACTTGGTTGAACTTCAGCTGAACGCGTCTACTATCGACCTTGAGACAGCACTGTTAACCTATCGCAATGCCGTGGCCACACTTTCCAATCAGTGGGACAAGGACCATCTATACATGCTGATACTCAAAGCCAATCTCGCTGTGATTCTCAAGAACTTGAAGTATACCAGCGACGCCAGAAATCTCAACTACGAAGTGCTAGCGTCGTACAACAGGCTTGGAATACCCCGACACCCGGAAGCCCTGAAGTGCCTCCTCAACCTCTCCACTCTCCTCGCGTTCGAACGGCGACTAGACGAAGCGGAGAATCTCGGCAGACAAGCCGTGGCGGGCTACGAAGCAACCTTGGGCCTGCGCAATCGCGACACACTGATCAGCATGAGGGTGCTGGGCCAGACACTGGCCAAGGGTCGCAAGTACAGCGACGCGGCCGCGTACACGAGCAAGGCCGTGGATGGCCTGAGGGAGGTTTACGGCGGCGACGCTCCGGATACACTTGAGGCAGTCGCGATGCTGGCTTTAATCGAGAAGCGGTCGGGGAACCGCGAGAGGGCGGGGGAGTTGTTTAGAGAGGCTGCGCTGGGCTTTATACGGCTGGGAAGGGCGCATTGGTGTCTGAAATATTACAAAGTGCCAGCTGACGGGGGGGTGGAAGCAGGTCCGGACAAACATTTATCATGATGATGGTGAGAAGAATATACTGCTGTTTCAATCCTTTCGACATCACCGCTCCTGAATGTGCCGCACTCCGAGGGAAAAATACGAGGCTGGCGATGGGGTTCAGCTCATTATGCATGAGCTGAATGAACCCTGCAGCAGGGGGCTGGTCAATGGTGGGCTGTACTCTGCAACACTAACAACCAGCCTGATTCTCACAACTTCACCAAATCAGTGCTCGTCTGGGTTCGGAAATCAATGGATGACTGCAATGATACGAGTAAACAGGACTGTGAACAATCCGGGAGCTCCTCGTCCGTAATCAGCACGCCCATCTCGCAATGGGCAGACGCAACGATGTTATTGCCGCCATAGTTGTCTCGCTTACCGTCATCTTAATCCTCGTCGCATACGGGATCTGGAGTTTGTTAGGACGGGCAAAGGTCAGCACCCTCGCTGGTATGTAGCACCTCTCCATCGCCGTTCCCCAGACACAAAATTGACATCGTCCGCCTCCAGACTCAGAAAGTTTCTATGGAGAAGGGTCAAGCATCACCGAGGATAACCTCTCTGCCCCACACGGCCATGCACCGCCACGTAGACCTCCCGCTGGACTGAGACCTGGCGCGGCCGTGAACATTCCTCCTCCTGCTCCTCCTCCGCCAATGGGGCCGCCGGGGGGTATGGCGGCCGTGCCCCGCCCTCCACCAGGCCGTGCCGCTGGCTTCGGGGGCGGCGGCGGCGCACGACAGAGTCGTGTGGGGCGAATGGCTGGCAGAGCTGGCTCTGGAGCCGCCGACCGCGTCATGGGGGCCCGGGTGGAGTTCGAGCGCCGGCGGATGGAGCGGTCCAGGCTGACAGGGGAGTTGCGCGAGGAGGTCGCTATGCAGGCTCCGCGCGGGATCACGGACCCGGGAGGCCCGCCAAGTGAGTCGAGCAGCGAGAGGACGAGGAGGACGAGGAAGGGGAAGAGGCGCCGCTGATGGGGGCTTCTATCTGGCACGTAAGGGGCTTGGTCGATGAGGTGTGCATCCACATCCGCTTGATGGGTGCGCAACTTGCTTCGGAGGTCAGAAAGTGGTGGTTGCTTGACCCTCGAGACAGAGGAAATGCCCTGCCGACGGCGGATGTGTCGACTCGTCTGGTGTTTCCTGCCTCGGGTAGTGCTGGGCTCAGTAGACGATTCTCGTAAATATATCTGGAGCAGCCGTGTTCGCGAGAGCTCGGCTAAGGTGAGATGCAGTTCCTTGCGTTGCTTTATCCGTTCAGCGCTGACGTGACTGATGTACGGTAGAGTCCTCAAGATATCCAAGTTACATTTGGACCAGTATCATTTTCCTACTGGTGCCAGCATCGTACACCGCCGAGATGGTCCTTGCCCTAACCATCCGCGCTAGTAGGCACGGTGAATACACGGTGAGGCGTGATACGTAAGGCAAAACTTCGCCATTCTCTACCAGCCAACAGGCCTGGAACGTGTCTCACTGTTATTAGACGTGCGACGGTTAGGACCCGGCGCCAGAAATATCTCAGGAAGGTCACTAGTACGGACCATGGGTTCGAACCCCCGTGAGTCGTAATTCACGAGCAAAACCTTGAGTTTCGTAGCCGGAAACCCAAAAGCAGGTGTTCGGTGGGCTTTTGCTTTTTGAGATTTCTTTTTTTAAAGCTTTAGCTGCCTGTAGCGGCAGAATATATGTCTGCTATGTATGCAGGCTGTTACTGAACCAGTTCGGTCACCTTGAGGCCTCGCTTCCCTCACATCAGCAGGGTGCATGAAGCTAGGGTTCGGAGGTCACTCTTCAT
>Ga0209127_100645_pt1 | contig 12023 bp, 11 predicted proteins | sample LakSupMetagenome_FD_187469 | JGI IMG/M metagenome (GOLD analysis project Ga0209127, IMG submission 187469) | Freshwater microbial communities from Lake Superior, Canada - Sta WM archaea (SPAdes) (version 2) | ecosystem: Environmental > Aquatic > Freshwater > Lake | place: Lake Superior, Canada...
CCCCATAATGATCGTGGAGACGCTAACAGCGGTGTGTCAGGCTTCCCCAACGCCGTCAGAGTGCAGGCTTGCGTGGCCGCGTTCCTGGCGATCATCATCAAGCTCCTCCTCCGCCCGCGCCTGCCGCCGCGCAAGTCCGGCCCGCTGGTGGAGTGGTCCGCCTTCCTGGAGCCGACCTACGCGCTCTTCACCTGCGGCGTGTTCCTCCTCTTCTGGGCGCTGTACTTCTGCTTCTTCTACATGAACACCTTCGCCACGTCCCCGGAGGTCGGGATCGGGCTGTCCGACCTCGCCGCCGCGAACCTGGTCGTGGTCATCAGCGCCATCGGCATTCCCGTGCGGCCGCTGCTGGGGTGGGCGGCGGACAGGCGTCTGGGCGCGCTGCCGACCATGATCGTCAGCTCGGCCGTCCTGGGGGTGGTGCTGTTTGCCTGGATCCCGGTGCGGGACGTGGGGGGCCTGTACGCTTGGTCCGTGGTGTACGGCATCGCCACGGGGGCTACGCAGGGGATATTTGTCGGGGCCCTGGCGTCGCTGACCAAGCAGGCGGATAAGATGGGCACGCGCTTCGGATGGTGTGCTCGGTGCTGGCGTTTGCGTCGCTGGCCGGGCCGCCTACGGCTGGAGCGTTGATTCAGGCCGAGGGCGGCGGGTTCCTGGGTGCCCAGATATGGGGTGGCGCCGTTACACTTGCTGGATCGGGCTTTGTCCTGGCCGCGTGGTGGTTCTCTGTCAGGCAGGAGAGGCGCGATGCTGGGCTGCCTGCGATGAAGATGGCGTTGCCGGGGAGGAAAAGACCAGACGACCAGGGGTCGGTTGTGGGTGTGATACAAGGAGCCTGAGCTGAGTTTCCATTGCACGACGGCAACCTAGGAATTCCGGTCACGCCCTGGTTAAGACTTCATCGAGGCGAGCCGTGTCAAGACCGAGGCAGGTCGATGTTAAAGGTCCTGGTAGGTACGAGCCCAGTCCCTCGCAGGCGGCTTCACAGCTGACTCCGCACGATAGATGTAAAAGATGCCATCAGATCGCTGCTGACCGTCTCTTCATGCAGTCTGCTACGACGATGCGCTCTCTGCAGAGCCGTTGACCGCTGATAGCTTCCTTAGCCGGTGAGGCGCTGGCTATGCGGAGCGACTTGATCTTTGCGTACGCCAGCGTACACTCGTTCGCTGGCGGTAAGATATTGCAAGTCATCTGCGAGAACGCAATGTGGTCCACCCGGGTGTCCGAGAAGGAATGGTCAAGATTAGGGGCCAAGGTGGTGAGGATGCATTGCGGTCACAGTCCGATTATGAGGGTAAAGGTGATGGAGGCAGTCTGGATGTCACCAAGGAATTCTAGTAAATAGCATGCCTGCTCATGAGATTTAATTAATTGGGATGATTACAAGTGATAGATAGGGTTACAGACGAAGTTCAATATCAAATGTCGAGTGATCTCAGACTCTCCGTGATCTCTTCGTCGTCGAACTTATATGTGGGTCCTCCTGCTTAGTTATCGGCTCCCGGCAGCTTGGCAAGGGGGAAGCCACCCTACGACTCGACCGTCACAGCCGCATCTCCAACATGTCTCTTCGTTCTTCATCTTCGACCGGGCGGTAACCTACCTTATTCAATCAGTTTCAATTTCCTTTTATCCCTCTCCACCTATAGTGCTCTCTGTGTGGCGTGAAAGAGCGACCGTGAATTCCCCCCGAGATGCGGACCTGAAACCGCAGCTTACGACAAATCAGCCAGGCCCTTCGAAACGTTCCGACACGGCGATTAACCTGCGCGCAGAGATGCAGCGTCGCTGACACGACCTACACTTCGTCTCTTTCCTCCATTCGCTAGCCTGACTACGTATACGCTCCGAATGTCCACACCGAGCTGTCCCCGCAAGCCGACAGAACGACGGTAGCCATGCCGGACGCCAAGTCCACCTACGACCCTCCAATCCCCTCCTACGACGAAGCCGTCGGGGCCAGCACAGCCAACAGCCGCTCAGCCTTCGAGAACGAATCATGGTCCCCGACGGCAGACGACAACGACGACGAGAACCGTGAAGGCCACTCCCTCCTGCGCAATGCGGCGGCTCCGACGACGAGCTCCACAGTCCCCCGACCGAACCGGCATCGGTCGGGAGGATACCGCGCGCCGACCGTCGAGACAGATGACGACGGCGACAGCCTTTACAGCGGCGACTCCGACACGGACGACGAGGCGGCGCACGTGCGGCGGGAGATGTTCGAGATGGACGTGCTGGACGCCGACGAGCACGACGACGACCGGTCCAGCAACTTCTCCGCCCTGCTCTGGGGGAAGCGCATAGGGTTTCCGCTGTCCCTGCCGCGGTGGCGCTGGAGCTGGCGGCCGCGATTACCGCGCATGCAGATACGGCTGGGACAAGAGGAGGCCGGCGGCGGCGGGGGCGGCGCGAGGTCAGGAGGCGAGGAGGGGACGACGGAGGAAGGGCCTGCGCCGCCGCGGTGCGGGCGATGGCGTTTCCCCGTGGCGTGGCCGCCGGTCAATAATATGGCGCTGGTACTTGTCATGGGGCGGCTGCTGGCGGTGGCGCTGGTGCTAGGAGTCCTGTACCTGCTATTCATCAGCGACTTGTTCACTGGGATAACGAGGCGGATGGGCAACCAGATGTTCGATCCGGAGAGTGTGAGGATTCATGTGCAGACCAGCGTGGACCCGCTGAGGATGAGGGAGAATCTGAGAGAGTTCACGCGGTATCCGCACATTGCCGGCACCGAGGGCGACTATGGGCTGGCACTGGACACGAGGAATAAGTTTGTCAGCTACGGGCTCGAGGATATAACGGTGGACCAGTACTACGTATATCTCAACTACCCCACGGCGGATGGGCGAGCGATCGAGATACTGGGAGATGACGGCCAGCCGGTTTGGTCGGCAGATTTGGAAGAGCAGGACATTGATAATTTCGGAAGGCCGGACGCGGGGCATCAAACCTACGTCTTCCACGGCCATTCAAAGACGGGCGATGTCAAGGGACCCTTGATCTACGCCAACTACGGATCAAGAGAGGATTTTAAGGCCCTCCAGGACAGCGGCATTGACACGCGGGGAGCGATTGCTCTGGTACGGTACCGCGGCGGCGAGGATGACGCAGCGCTGAAGGTCAAGGCTGCCGAGATGGCTGGCTTTGCCGGGTGCATCATATACACGGACCCGGCCGACGACGGGTTCCTCAAGGGGCCAGCGGCACCAGATGGCCGTACTATGCCCCGGGACGGCGTCCTGAGACAGGCGGTCAGTCTCACTAACTGGGTCGTCGGCGACCCTCTCACGCCGGGCTGGGAGAGCGTAAAATCGATGCCCAGGCTAGCAAAGGACAAGTCGCCGGGGCTAGTAAAGATACCAAGCCTGCCGCTGGCGTGGAGAGACGCCGAGGTCTTGCTCGCGCGTCTCGCAGGGCACGGACAGCGTGTCCCTCAAGAGTGGGTGGGCGGCGTCCCGACCGTGGGCGAATGGTGGACCGGCGACCAGTCCTCGCCCGTTGTCCGTCTGAAGAACGAACAGGACGAAGACGAGAAGAAGTCAATCTGGAACGTGTACGGCCGTATCTCCGGGGTGGAGCAGTCGTCCAAATCCGTCATCATCGGGAACCACCGCGACGCGTGGACTCTGGGCGCCACGGATCCCGGCTCAGGCACGGCGGTGTTTCTCGAGATGGCGCGCATCTTCGGCGACCTGCTCAAGCGGGGGTGGCGCCCGCTCCGCACGATCGAGTTCATGTCCTGGGACGCCGAGGAGTACAACCTCGCCGGATCCACCGAGTTCGTCGAGAAGAACACGGACAGCCTCCGCGACGACGCCATGGCCTACATCAACCTGGACATGGCGGTGACGGGCGGCGAGTTCCACGCCGCCGGGTCCCCCGTATTCCGCAAGCTCCTGCTGGGAGTGCTGAATCGGATCTCCGACCCCAACTTCAACACTACAGTTCGTGATCTGTTTGACCAGCGACATGGCGATATAGAAGCTCTGGGCTATGACTCGGACTACGTCGCCTTCCAGGAAATTGCCGGCACCTCGTCCCTCGACCTGTCTTTCACAGGCGAAGGCACGCCTTCGTTCTCAGCCTACGACAACTTCGAGTGGATGGACCGAGTCGGCGATCCAGGCTTCGTCTATCACACTCTGCTAGGCCAGATCGTCGGCCTGCTGACTCTCGAACTGGCCGACCGCCCCATCTTGCCGTTCGACATGGGCGCCTACGCAAACAGCCTGGACCGCTGGGTCGGCGAGCTCGAGGCCTGGAGCGCTAACAAGGGCGCCAACCAGGCCAGTGCTACGCCACTGGATTTCGGCGTGCTGAAGCTAGCAAGCGCCGAGGTGACGCAATCCGTGCACATGTTCGAGCAGTGGGAGCTCGAGTGGGAGGCGAGGATCGTGGCGTCCAGCGGGTGGGAGTCTAACGGGCTCGGACAGGGCAGGGAGAGGTATAACGACCGGATGGCGCACTTTGAGACGAATCTGCTTGATCTCGAGCTTGGCGGAGGGGTTCGTGTTTCTTTTTCTTTCCCTGATTTCTGCTTTGTGTTTGCAATCCTAACAGATGACCGCAGATTCCCAACCGCACCCAGTTCAAGCACATCGTCTTCGGTCCGCCGCTGTGGTCGACGGACGACGGAGTCCAGTTCCCTGCCATTAGGGATACGATACTCTCGGGTAACTGGACGCTGGCCAACCAGACGGTCAATAAGGTGGCCAAGATTATTCGAGACGCTGCAAAGAACCTGTGGCAGGAATGATGACGCCTGGGTTGCAAGACCTCCTATTATCAAGGACATAGCCGCGCGAATCACGGCGCGTTACGCCGACGAAGATATAAGTCGCTTGAGGTTGCCTTCTATGGTTGGAATCCATCAAGTGGGCCGCTTCGGCCAGAAAACTCGAGAAGAGGACAGCCTATATGCCGCCCATCCCTCAGACCGAAAAACTGCTCAGGAGAATTGCTCGACAGAGGAGTAACAGACTCTCCAGTAAAATCTTTCAAGATCGAGACCTCGAGCAACGGTTGCTTCGTGTATATAGGACAGAGAACGGAGGACAGGGGGACACATCTTGCATTTGGCGTGGCGCAGCGGATTGAATTTCCTTTTCCTTTTGTAGAGTACCTACTTTCTTGCACGGATCCCTCGAGAAAGCATCGCTTCATTTGTCGCCTGTGACTGGTGGCTGAGACACAACAAGTATATAATGCCCTGATGAATAGGCACCACCTACCCTGGCGTCTTGATCTGAGAGAAGTTGTTCGTTCCATCCGGTTGTCAATAACAGACACGGGTCAACCCTCCCTGCCTTTCCTGCGGAGCCTTGAAAATCACCGATATCGACGCAAGCAACAGACCGCAGATACGGGCGAGGCCATCGCCTTTCCCCTTCAATCCCCACCCACATCGATCAGCCACGTCCCCATCCCCTTCCCAGCCCAATATCCCAACCATGTCCTAACCTCACCGCCATCCTCCACCAGTCCCCAGGGGGCGTTCCCCCTACTTCGTCCCCTCATTATGCCACCCATCAACACCCACCAAAAACTCCTCCGTCCCACAAACCCCCCCAGTCCCGCCAACCAGCCCATCCCCCCTACCGCACCTATCCAAAATCCTCTGCACCCCGCACGCCACATCCCCCTTGGTGGTGCGGAACGTGCCAGAGACAGGATGCATGACGACGACCGAGGTGGTGGCCGTCTGGCCCGTCGGGTCGCCGCGGAAGCAGATGTTATCGCGCGAGGTGAAGGCCGGGCCGGAGAGCTCGACGATGTCGCTGGCGTGGGCGCGGAGGTCGTCGAGGCAGGAGAGGAGCCAGTCGGTGCGGGCGGGGAGGGAGTAGTCGCAGGTTGGTTCGCGGATGGCGAGGGTGAGAGGGAGAAGGGCGAAGAGGAGGGGGATGATAGTGGAGAGCATGCGGGCAGGGAGCTGCATGCTGGGAGATGTGGGCGTTGTTTGAGAAGCAGTGTCTGTCTCTGGTGACGTGAGTGATGGTGTGAGAGGTGGTCCGAGTAAGGAGCAGATCAAACAGCACGTAGGGACTTGTTGTCTTCGAGTTGCTCGGAACGAGATTCTATGGGAGAGAGGCCAAGAGATGGGAGCAGGGAGCGGCGGCAGCAGGCCTCTTTATACTCAGATCAGGGTTGCGTCCACCGAGTACGTGACTGGATCGATTCACCATTTGGCAAGCTACAATGCAGGTTTTAAGGTCATTTGTTCCTTCGGCTATACATCACGTTGGTGTATCATTGTTGTTCTGTCTCGTTTCATTGTTGATATACTGCCAACAGGCGAGAGCCCCCTTTCTTTGTGTGACGGCTCCGGGGTGTGAACTCACATGTGCGGCCTCCGACAAGCACAGCATCCTCGGACTTCCAAAAAAGCCCCGAGCTGAGAATATTAACCACCTTACTTCTCCACGTTTATATCTATGTCACCATTCTCCCATCACAGCCCCAGACTCTCTCCCCAGATCCTCCTCCTCAGCCGTTTCAGTTATTCCCTTCCCCTCCCACCTCAACAGACAACTCATCCGACCCACAAACCACATACTTCCCACCAACCAGTTTCCCTCCGTCCCCAAACTCGCATCGATCCAGGATCTCCTTAACCGCACACGCCACCTGCCCCTTCGTAGTGCGGAGCTCCCCGTCGTGCCCCTCGCGGCGGTGCACAATGACCTTGCTGATGGCGCTCCTGTCGCGCATCATGCGGTAGCAGACCGCCTGGGAGTCATTGTTGATGACGAGGGGAGAGGAAGGGTCGGAGCCGAGGGTGTTGTAGCAGTCGAGGATGATGGAGGTTAGAGCCGCGGCGGGGGGGTTGTCGAAGGTGCATTTGGGGACTGTGCCTTGGGCGAGGATGAGGGGGGAGAAGAAGAGGAGGATGGTTGAAAACAGCATCTTAGTGGTCTTGGGGACGCTAATTGCGCGTGATTGTTGGGGTAGAGCGGTGTCGTCTTGGTTGTCTTGAAGTGCGTGATGCCTTGTTGTTTACTCTGGGATGTTGTGAGCTCTGCTGAGAAGGGAGAAGAGACGAGCGAGGCGGCTCTTCATATCCGAGTCTGGAAGTTAAGTCCATTATCTTTTGTGTCAGTTGTCGGAACTCAATGTCTGTTGGGAAGTTGGGACTGGGCCTCGCAGGTTGCTGTCCTTTCCCAGGTTATGTATCACGTTCGCCTACCGACATGAGTCCCAACAGCCAGGAATCACCGAACATCTGCCACTTATTACAATGCAAGAGCACCACGTGTTAACTGTTCAAGAGATGCCAAGTTGAGTAATCTGGTGGCCTTTATTGAGGATCGCATTGAAAGTGGAAGTGACAGAATGCCCCTGAATGAGCTCGTTGTCTTCACTACCCATTTCATGTCCTGGCAACCAACGTGAACATTGGCTCATTACGCAATAGCGTGTTCAATACGAACACCCAGCTTTTTTACAAGAAGTCAAGTTACACGCTATGAATGTCCCCCAAGCCTTCCCCATACAGTGTCGCACAGGACAGCGGCGGCGAAGGAACTGCCACAGCTCTCCATTACTATTCCATTCTTCGCCGAACATGAAACACTCGCCATACTATACTCCGCCCAGCACTGGCGCCTCCCCCACGGCACAAACGCAGAGCATAATCACGAAACAAGCCCCTAAACTACTTGGGCGTAAGGACGATGCCTTCGTACTCTTTGCTCCGGATCATCTCGAGGGTGTGGTAGAAGTGCTTCTTGCTCGCCTCGATCGAGGCCGAGTCCTGCTGGTTGCCCGCCAGGTTGGAGTGGATGAGCTCGATGAGGCCGTTGAGGTACTTGGTTGTTACCTGTTGTGAAGCATCAGTATACCTGTTGTCCTTCCTTTTGACAGTAGGGTGGCAAAAGGGACCAACTCACCGATTCGTTCCGTTGATCGAAATAGTAGACGTATCGGTCCAGTATCTCGACAAACAGCTCGATCGAGGTCGCCGTCTCCATGCACGAGTCGGCCACCCTCAGAGCACGCTGCAGGCACTCTAGCACCCGCTTGCCGTCGCGGTACAACTAAGCAAGAGACAATAGTTAGCATCTCCACTTCCATGAACATGGCAAAGACACAACAACCTACCTCTGTCTCCTCAGTCTCCCCGTTGGCAGCAATGGGCGTCGCCCACCACAAATGACTAGCAAGATACACAGCCCGGCACTGGTCCGGCTTGCGCAGCAGCTTGCTCGCGTGCTGCGCACATTTAGTAATGAGCGTGTCGTAGTTCTCCTTGCCAAAGCCCCGCGTCTGGTGCAGCGCCGTCGAGATGACGCACACGGCCTGGAACTGCGCCTTGGAGTCGCTGACGGCCTCCTCGTACACCGTGAACGCCTGCGCGAAGAACTCGTACGCCACCTCCTCGAAACCCGCCATGTCCGCCACCTGCCCGCACGAGCAGAACAGCCGGAGCGCCAGCTCGGCCGCCCCGGCGCCGTTGACGCGCGCGTACAGCGTCGACACGGCGGCGTGCAGGAACTTGAAGAGCGCCGAGGACTGCGTCGACCAGTTGTCGTCGTAGTGCTCGCGCGCCTTGAAGCGGCGGGCGAGCTTCAGCCCCGCGGTGATCAGGGGTGGCGTCGTCGTGCGGATGCGCTCGTTGCCCTCCGAGTAGGCCTTGCTGGTCATCTGCAGGAGGCGGAACTGGGTGTCATTCTTCTCGGCTTGTAGGAGGTGGACCAGCCGTGCTAGCCAGCCTTGCTCTTCCATCGTCTCGTCCGTCTCGACCGCCCTCGCCCTCGCCACTGCGACGCCCGGGTAGCCGGCGGGCGCTTGCGAGCCTTCCTTGATGAGGACCTTGAGTACCTCGAGGACGTTCTCGAGCTGTGCCGGCGTTGTGATGGGCGTCTGGTTCTTAAGCAGGGTTCGCGCAACTTCGCCGGCAACGGCTCGCCGTGTCGGGTAGGTCTGGGACTGGTAGAGCGGGACGTAGGTTGGTAGCGACAGAGCGGTAAATATGGAGATGTATCGCTTCAGCGGGGCCTGGAGGAGGGCCAGTAGGCTCTGCTGCGCTGCTTGCGAGTGGAGATCAGCGCTGTTGGCATGTTCGACGGTCTTGCCGTTGGCGTAGTCCAGGATCTGGTCGACGTAGTCCAGCCTGGTTGGGTAGACATTGAGGGCCAGATTTGTGAGTGAGACGCAGAGGGCTATCGTGTCCTGGATAGGTAGGTGTTGCGCCTGGACTAGATTCTTGACTTGGCCAAAGAAGATCTCGTAGAGGCGAACATCCTCTGGTATTCCTCTTCGTCTGCTATGCGCGGCCTCGCCGTCCTCGCCCTCGACAGCTGTCGTCTCTGTCTCTGCTATCGATGAAGCGGCTCCGTCGTCGTCCTTGGCTAGGGTGGCAGTCGTCGAGGCTGTGTCGTCGCTGGGCTGTTCGCCGTTTCCGTTGGTGCCCGTTGCTTCCGGAGCGTCCTTCTTTGGACTTGCCGGTGCTGGTGCGCCTTCCTGCCCTGTCTTGGCAAGCTTTATCTTCTCGAGCAGCTTAGCCAGCGCTTCCTCCTCCACCTTTGCCTTGTCTTCGACCGCCTCGTTCTGCGCCTCCCTCTCGGCGTAATCGGACAATCGGTCCATGAGACCGATCACTATCGCCTTGACGTTAACATGCGGGTTGAGCCTCGAGACGGCACCCAGGAACTGGTCGAGCGTGTGTAAGTGGAACTCGTCGGGGAAAACCTGGGTGATCACTTCGAGGAGGTACTCTTGGGCCAAGACGTCCCGGCACTGCACCACTTGTTCCAACAGGGGCGCCAGAATGCCGGATCTATAGGATTCCAGGTCGACCAGTTGGCTGAGGCGGACAATGTTGCTTCCGACGAGCAGCTGCAGCTCCTTGCGCTCTTGAGTCCTCTGCTCCCGCTCCCTCGAGTGGCCCTGGTGTTGTAACCGCACCCACAGCTTGTTCATCTCGACAAAGTTGGTGAGGATGAAGTTGATCGAGTCTTGCAGGTTGCCCTCCGGTCCGTCGCTATCGCCCGTCGGTAGATAGTCTCTTGCCTGCCCCGAGAGGTAATAGCGCAGGAATAACCCGCGGATGGGGTGCTGCACCCCGCGACTCATGTCCATCATGTCCTTCATGAGCTCCTTCACGGGGGCGCCCTCGATCGACATGTAGGCCGTGCCGACGGTGATCATCAGGTACAGTCGCGGTATGATGTTTCCGGCGTATTGGACGAGCTCGTAGAGGTCTGCAAGGTGGTTGACCGGGTGGTTCTCGCGCAGGTGGACGGAGAGGTAGCGCAGCGCGTCGAAGACGGCCATGTAGAGCTCGTAGTACTGCTTCGGGCCGAGACTGCTCGTCCGGAGCTCGGAGACCAGGGTGGAGCTGCGGCGATGGCCCCCGTCAGTACAAGTGAAGCTTGGTGACCGTCTGCAGACTTCGAGCAATTGACATACCAGCACTTCAGTGCGTCCATGAGCTTCCCCGGCTGGTCGAGGCATTTACGCATGAGCGCCGTCTGCTGGCGCACAGCTATGAGAGCATCCTCGAGGAGCCGGGACTGGTCCTCCGGAGGCGCGGGGGCCGACATATCGGTTCGAGCAATTGAATCTGGGGTTAATAAGGAGCTTGGGGTGATGCAATCGATTGTCGTTTACGGAGTTGGCATTGAATGCATGCGGGTTCACAATAGGGTGTGGCTGGATGCTCTCGGGAATTGTCAGAGCTATGGGATGACGACGACCAGGTGCTGAATGTTTGCCTTGCAGCTGCTGCTAAGAAAGGAGCGATAAAGCTGGGGGACCCGGCCAGATTACGGAAGTGGAGCTCGATACAGCGAGTGGGTCCTTCACGTGTATCCCCGATCATCACCACCGGGTGCTCTGGACACTTTACACCGTGAGCCATTTGTGATCAATTCGGCAAAAATCAAGAAGTTAGGAAACCAAGCAACGCAGCGATTTGACGACACTACTATCATAGAAAAAAGAACTGCATCCTCATTAACAAACAAAAACATACCAAGTCGTCTGGCGGAATCGAACAAAAAGCTCGGCAGGGTGGTCCATGGACCATCTTTTCTAATGCCTACGAAAACCCCGTACAGTTTTACTAAGGACGGGGTTTAACCGTTGTACCAACCGCTAAGGTACACCAACCTGGGGATCCCCCGGCCCATGCCCACGAGTCCCCGTCTGACAATTGCACTCGGTAACAGCGCATATATAGCTATCACGCTAATCGATAGGCCCAGCAAGTCAACTGGTATGTCGCGTGAGCTTCGCATGCATATCAAATGGCAGATTTACCAATTCAGCATCTAGCATTTTCATTTTCAATCAACAAACTTCCCGCCGCAAGTACCGCAGACATCAGCAGTCAGCTCCTCCCGTATCCTCTCCTCCAGCCCGGGCGCCCTCCTCAGCAACTCGTCGACCTTGAGCGTCCTGACTCCGCAAACGCCACACGTGTGCGATATCCCAGGCGCCTGGATAGCCAGCCCGCTCGCACCACACGTCGAGAAGAAGTGTCCCTGTCCACAGACACTCATCCCCTGATGCCTACCCGGCTGCTCCCTCACCTCCATTTCCCCTCCGCACAGATCACACCTCTGCGCCGCAATCACATCCCGAAATATCTCCCTCGCACCTCTCCCCTCACTCCCGTCCCCAGCCGCAGACGTAATCCCGGGTACATCCTCCCCACCACCGTACATCCAGTTCCACATCCTCCCCTCGGTCGTCAACCTCAACAGCCCCGGATCCGTAACCACATCGCTCGTCTCTTCCCCTTTCCTCATCCTCCTCCCCCCCACGCTCCCAAACGACACCACGCTCCTCAGCCCCCACCACCCGATCCGATCCGGCGTCTGCGTGCTATGCCCACTAACCAGCACAGCCGTCGCCCTCCCCCCCGGCGCAACAGCAAGCCCGTGCATCCTAAACCTGGCGGGATGCACCTCGGGCCCCGCCGCCGCCGCCTCCTCGATATCCACGTCATCGACATCCTCGTCCGACACCTCCCCGTCGCCCGGCTCGTCGTCCTCCTCGTCGTCCTCCTCCTC
>Ga0209127_100646_pt1 | contig 12023 bp, 9 predicted proteins | sample LakSupMetagenome_FD_187469 | JGI IMG/M metagenome (GOLD analysis project Ga0209127, IMG submission 187469) | Freshwater microbial communities from Lake Superior, Canada - Sta WM archaea (SPAdes) (version 2) | ecosystem: Environmental > Aquatic > Freshwater > Lake | place: Lake Superior, Canada...
TTGTAGAAAAAGCTGGAACCTGGTAGATCCTCGTGATGTCAATGGCTGCAAAAACTGGGGCTTGTAGCGCGCTAACCTTTAATACCCCGGTGGAGGTGTGGGGGATAGAACAGGCAGGTCCCGGGAGTTGGAACGACGTCCAGCCTATCGGCTCCGAATACACCCGCAACCGCTCCAGTAACTTGAACGCCCGCAAGGTTGGTCTCGTACCACAGTGTAACGTCGCCGACTTGATGAACTCCCATTGATCGGCCAGCGAGGCCTCCTGGCTCATTGCGAGCCATGCCTGGCAGCGAGATCGCCTGATCAGTACGATGGCGGAAGCTTATGAGATACGCAAGTGTGCGAACGTTTCGATAGTGGCCCACCCGGGAGATGTAAGTCGAACCGTCCGAGTAGAAGAAACCGGAGCGCTTGTTCATGGGTTTGCGCGTAGTTCAAGTTCTTCTCCTCCGGGTAGCCACTTCTGTCCTCCTCCTGTTGCTCATGAGCCCGAGACGAATGCGGGTTGCCAGGGTGTGTATCACGGGCAGTCGAGTCACCAGCAGAGCGGATGGCCCCCCGGGCGGATTAGATGGATTGCCATCAATCGGATAGACTAGGCGACACTCAGTACCATCCAGTAAAGAAGCAGGCACTCACAAACAGCATATCGCAAATAGGAACCATGATTCATCTCTAAGGTGGGGGGAAATTCTCCAAGCCCCGTGGTATCATACTCTCAACGCAACAATGATCATCCCGCCAACCCAGGCACGTCCTCACAGCGCCTTATCGGTCGTCCCCTTCTTCTCAAACTCCTTGTTAGCCACCTCCCTGAACCCACCTCTGGCGACCTCCTCGTCGTGCGCCTGCTTCGCCTTGTCGCCGGTCAGAGTGTCGATAGCAGAGTTGATGTTGCCCCTCAGTGACTCGCCGACGCCCTGATCGTGTTTGTTGTCAGCTTGTTACTCGTCCCCATCCAACTCGAGTCCGGGAAGTCGCCACTTACATGTCCCTGCGCAAAAACACCCTTGATCCCCTGCGCGACCCTCTCGCCCGTGTTGGGTCCCTGGGTATTGGCCGCCGTCGTGCCGGGGGCGGTGTGCGTGCCGATGCCCGTGCTGCCGGTCGCGCTCCCGGCCGTGCCGTAGCCTGCGGTGGTTCCGACAGCGCCGGTGTGCGGCGCGTTGCGGTGGTCGGCGTCCGAGTCGACGCGGGGGTCGAGTGCGTTAGCGGTGCGAGTGGCGTGGGGGCCGTGGGTGCCTTCCGGGTCGTTGAAGCCCGTGGTGCCGGCCGGGGCGGCGGTGTTGTAGTTTGACATTGTGATGGTTTGTTTAAGAGGTTGCTCTTGTAAGTTAGGTATTTCTGATAAAGGAATGAACCTTGTGTTTTTGAATGTCTCATTTGGAAAAAGACCGTTTGTCTGAAAATCGACTGGGAATGGTAAAAAGGGCAATTACTTGCTTTTGACGTCATACTGAGAGCACTGATCGTCCCGTCTTGCCTGCCACAAGGGTTCCTGCAGCGACGTCATTCCGGGATAACCGAAGTATTTGGTAACCTACCCTACAGCTGCACCCAATGCTCCGTCCCAAGTCATCAGTGGGAAAAAAAGGGGGCACAGGTGTAGATGGGATTGCATGGGCACACTCCATTCTTCCGCAGAATTTCTACGTTATTCCTTGAATCAAGATCTCGTTAACATCGTCGCCCATATGAACGTTAAATGTCCTCTAGTTATCGCAAAACAGCACATTCCAGAGTGGCATCACCAACACACCTCCCCCTTCTCCAAAGTAACATCGGCTTGGTCAGCATGACACCTCACAACTACACCTTCGCTCTCCCCATCCCCCTCTCCATCAGCGCATACCGGCACCAAACTGACCGCCGTACAGTCTCCCGGTACATACCCATCCTTCTCGCCCCTGTCCACAAACTTAAGCACTCTTTTCGGATGCGCATACGCCTCGAACCCGGTATCACAAACAGCAAACGTCCCCTTCCTCGGTGCCCTCAGTTCCAAGCACTTCCCCTCCCCTGCCACAGCGAAACCCCTCATTCCAGTGCCAATATTGATCCCCAGATCGTACACCTTCCCATCTGCTTCCTCCGGCTGGTCGGATATGACGAACCCGTAAGGATTCGTTCCGGTGTTGGCTAGTCGAACTGTCTGATTGACGGTTGAGAAGAAGGTCGCTCCTTTGGCGGCAGGTGTCGGCGCGTTGAGTCCTGCGCCGACGTGCACTGCGTCGAGTTGCAGACCGTTGACCGGCGAGTCTGAGAAGTCGCTTGAGGGGTTGGAAACGGATATGAGGAGGTTGAAGAACTCCGAGTGAGAAAGCCTAGAATGCGAGGGTGGTGCGGCGGGAGATGCAAGGGCGCTACTTGCCACTGCGAGGAGAAGGACAGCCAGCATTGCATTGGTAAGCTGTATGTCAAGTCGAAGTGTCGCTCGTGATACTGCGAATGGCACGAAGTCCGCGGTTAACTCGCTTGTGCTACTAGACCTTGAAAAAACGCGGTGAGCAAAACACTGATGATGGTTGTAGTCTTTCTGATCTTACCATCATCGAGGATGCACGCCCTGTCTTATCACTTTCCGAATTATGGTAATGCTGGACCATTTGGACGTTGTTTTCAAGCTTCTACACGCCGATCGTCGTATTTGACGTTGCTTTGCAGGGTGGGATCCTTTTACCAGTGCCATTTACCGGCATTTACGGGGTCACTGCCCCTGGCTGTGGCAGAGCTCCCGTGAATCCTTTAGCAGGTGTTCATCAGCCGAACACCATGACTCTATCTTGGGACACGATGAGTATCATTTTTTACTATACGAGCTACATGTCGTGCGTCCATGTTACAGCCGCTGACCATCGGCTGGATATTCGGGATCTTCTACGAGGTTGACATTCTGGGTCTAGGCGAAGCAAAACGATATGTGGTCTGTATAAGGTACCACGATGACGGATCGTTCTGGTACTGAACCACAGCCCTCTACTCGACATTGGTCCTCTACTCCCGGGCCTCGTCATTCCCCAGGCCTAGCCATACGCTCACTCCAGATGATGCACTCAAAACAACCGCTTGCTCAGCGTCCCCTTCCACCTCCTCCCAAACGTCGTCCCGTTCAACCCACACCCCTCCATCACACACGCACTCGCCGTATGCAGATACTTGATCTACCCCCCCTCAACCCTAAACTCATGGCTATCCGGCATAGGATCATTCCCCTGCGTGCGATCCAACCCCGGAAACCCAACAAAGATATCCACCACCCCGAGCGTCTCATCAACCACATACCGCCTATACGGCACATAGATCGTACTCGGCCACACCATCTCGCAATCACTCCCGTTCAGCGTGCCCCTCGCCGGCAACCCGCCCTCCAGCCTGTAGCACGGCGGGCCCCAGGGCACAGCGACGCTCACGTTGCCGAAGCGGTCGAAGTACGCGTCGCCCGCAGCCTGGATGACGGCGCGGGAGTCCCGCTTCTCCTCCGGGATCGGGTCCCAGCGCTCGGGCGCGTTGAGCTCCAGCGTTCCCGTGGCGTTGAACAGCCAGTCCCCGCTGTCGGTGACGACGGACTCGATCAGGGTGGCCTTGCCGGCGGCGGTCGTATTAGTAAACTCCATCCGCGTGTGGATGACGTAGGGGTGCGGGTTGCTGGCGGCTATGATCTCGGTGAAGGTGGCGCACCGGACGGTGTCGTGGGCGCTGCGGGTGAAGTCGATCTTGATGGGCTGCGAGAGGGTGCTGGTCTTGAAGTTGACAGGTCTGTTATTCTCGGTGTAGGTCAGGTTGTCGGTGGCGAGGGAGGAGAGGGTGCTGGCGCGTCCGGCTGTTTGGGCTGCGATGTAGGCCGCGGTGGCGTTGGTGAGGAAGTCGCGGGTGCAGTCTGCTGCTGCTGTGCCCGCGAGGCCGGCAACGAGCAGAACAGACAGCATGATTGGTAACTGAGGTGTTGGCAGATCAGATCTTGAAGTTCTATCTAATATGCGTCCACCTGCGTCAAGAGCAACGAGCACCTTGGAAGTCGAAGAAGGGGCATCTAAATAGTTCCGCCCATGAGTGATCTCTCGCAGGATATGCCGCTTCTCGTCCGAATGGCCATTTTTCTAACGCCGTATGTGAACCACGCTGCAATACTTACATATTCATCATATATCTTCAAGATGATCTTCGCGGAATCGCAACCATCCCCGCTCGTCGTCGGCAGCCGCAAGGTTTAGCCTGCTTGAAGAAATTGCACATCCGAGCATTTACCCCTGACTGGAAAGAAAGAAAACCGGCTACTACACTGACGGGTCATCTACGATTGGAGAGCGAGGAGTTTAGTACAAGGTACCGAACCTTAACCTCGCTCGCATATGATCCCCCCTGGAGGCCCCTGGCATCGGGTCCCAAAGCTTTAGAGCTGATACTTGAAATTGGTAGCAAAGAAGAGGAATCCGGGACACATTGCAGGTGTGAACGAAGGAAAATATACATCGATGCAGAAGCGAATCCATTACCGGTAGCAGATGGTTGTGCGGCCAACAGCTTCGCGGTGACAACTCCTCAGGGGCACAAGAGTAAACATCACACTTACTTCAACAAGGCAAGACAAAATGTCAGGCCCCAACCTCAGCTACCAACAAAAAACAACTCCTCCACATCCCCAAGTCCCTCCCATCCCACAAGCCCCGCCCCAACCCTCAACACACCCAGCAACTCCTCCACCGTCGCGCCTTCCTCCTCGTCCGTCCCTTCTCCCACGCCCACCACCCCATCCCGCACAGCCCCGGCAACAAACGCCACCGCAAGCGTAATCCACCCCGCCGCCTCCCCGGCCTCCACGCTCCCCGGCGCCTGGCGGAACTCGACTTCTCCCCTTGCCCCTGGGAGGACCCCAGTCAGATCCCACTTATACACCTTCCCCCTGACAAAATCTCTCTTCTTCCTCTGCGCCCTGCCGTAGGCTGAGGTCGCGGGGAAGAGGTTCATGAGTTCCACTATCCCTCGGGGGCTGTTGTTGTCGTCCGCGGAGGTGGAGTTGACGGCGGATAGGCACTGGGACAGGGATAGCTGGGATAGCGAGGGATTGAGGCGGTTCGACTGGCACCAGTAGGATGTCCTGTCTTGGGGAAAGGCGAGGTCGAGGGGGGACTCGAAGTAGAGGATTGATTTGGAGAGGGATGATAGTTGGGTGACGGAGAAGGGAGATGAGATTGGTGAGATGTGGACGTGGGTGCTGCAGTGTGGGGAGGGGATGAGTGCGAAGTGCGCGTGGAGGACGGAGAAGATTGTTTGTAGGTCTGAGGCCCAGTAGCTGTATGCTGGGTAGATGGGAGACACGAGCTCAAGGCCGACTAGACAGGATTTAGTATGTGACTGAGGGTAAGAGGAAGGGTTCAGAGTACAAAAGGATTTGGCTGGCTGGCTGGGGATGGTGACTTCTTGCACGATGGACCACTCGGTGTAGTTTGCCGCGGACTTGTCGTTGCTGTCATTGACGTGGTTAGGAATACCCGCTTTGAGGAGCCGCTTGCTAAGGTCTTTGGCGAGGGACTTCCAGTTGGCATGTGGATTCTTGCGGCTGCCGAGGAGAAGCTCAAGTTCGACGCCGAACTGGAAGGACTGGTCGTCCATTGTGCGAGTGCCGGGGACTATGTGGACGGAACACGCAGTCAGAGATAATGAGTGTCCTTATATTTCGTGTAGACACTTCACGCCTTATATGACCGTCTCTGCCCCTTTCCCATGTCCCAGATAGCAGCGGCACTTGCAAAGAAACGGGTCATAAAGAGGAGCGGGTGGGTAAGAAGCGTTCGACCATAAGTCCAGACCACATCGTTTCTGATCCAACAATCCTCTCCGGCGCTTGGGAAGGACCAGATCATGGTCCCCATTCTCAAACACATAGCAAAGGCAAGTGTCCAGCACGTCCTCTGGTTATGCTTGACGGTGTAGGGCCCCTGACACACGACCATGCTCCAGTCTCACAGGATCCAAAGCGTAACGCCCTAGTGTCTGAGGCCTCCACGACCCCATCGGCCACCTCGAGCCGGAGGATCAACACTACTGATCGATACTAGCTTACCGGGTCTCCAGGTGTCAGGAGGGAGCCAAGGACCCATCGTAACCCACTCCAGCGTCTCGCTGTGGCAGCCACCAGGGGAAACCTTGAACGGGGTCAGATCAAGCCGGTCCATTCATCACGCCTCTGTAAAGGTCTTAGCGTCTCGTCCTGATGACTTCGACAAAGGGGGCAACAAAGGAGCATGTGAGAGATACAGTGGTACGGATAGGCGCAACCACCACACCCGCAACAGTCATTAGCGTCTCGCCAGCTAGCGAGCAATGGCCCGAACCCACCCTAGCACGACCACCGTTTGTGGTAAGATCATGGGAGTAAGTCTCGAGGGTCCGCAAAAGGGCCATGATAGAGCGAGCGTTCTCACTAAAGGCTAAGGCAAGTACCCCGTCAAACGCAGCAGTAATACAGCACCAACCACACACACCAACCGCGCCGCAAACACATCTGCACGAGGGCATGAGCAAACACGTGAGCATGCCTACCTGCGGGATGTGACATGTCTAAAGCAGCAGCCACGCCGGTACCGAATCCTGACTGCACCCGTAGGGGCATATGTACGACACCGCTCACTATCCTATCCCCTTCCTATCTTGGTCAGAAAGCCCCAAAGATCGCCGCCGCGATGTTTGCATATCTATCTCGGCAGATGACAACCTACCCTACGGAAACCCCCTCCCTGTGACAGAAAACAAAGAACACCGACCCAACAGCACGGCTCTGGAGCCTCGAGGCCACCCACCCAGAAGGGGAACTCCCCCGGCGGTCGCGACTAAGGTAGGCAGGGCGCTTAACATGACTTGTTGGTTGGGGGCCCGGTGACACAGCGCCAGGCTAGACCTAGTCGGTGTGCAAGGAGGACTGAAGTCTAAGCGCCGGAGCATGGCGAGATCGTCATAGTGCGCTTGCTATAACCTCTTCGTCCCGAGACTGCGGCGGACATGTGAAGGTAGGGTGACAGAGCAAATAAAGAAAGGATGGAGGATATGGCACTTGCCAGAGTACCCAGCACCGACCCACTGACTTTACCAGGAAACAGGACCAGCAAGCTGCAAGCCGCAAGCCGTCAGAGACACATTGCAATTAGGAAAACAGGTTCCTTGATTCACCCCAACGGGACATCGCTGTCCACGAGCATCAGCCCCCCGTTCTAATCCAAAATGCTAACACCCTTTTCCCTTTCCAACCATGCATCGTATATACAATATTTAGTACATCGCCCGCCTCCAGGTATCATTCAATTTCACTCATCGACCCCCTCTCCGCACCTCCCACAGCAAAGCACCCTCCTCCCCGCCACCCTCCTCCCCTTAAACTCCCTCCCCCCACACCTGCGACAGACCATCACCTCCTCCTCCTCTTCCTCCGGCAGCTCCCTCTCCCTCTCGAAATTCAGCTCGCTCGTTAGCTTGCTCGCGATCGAGTTGCCCCGGCTGTATATCCCCGCCTCCCCGTACGGCGACATCTCGCTGCCGCTGTCCCCCAGCTGGTAGTCGCCCCCGTCGGGCAGCTGGATCTGCGGGATGGAGGAGGAATTAGTCCCCCTTGTCGAGGTGGGCGCCAGGGCCGCGAGGTAGGCTGATTGGGGACGGCGGCTGTTGCCGTGGGGGGCAATGTCGGAGGGGGGTGGAGGAGACGCCGGGTAGCCGAGGGACTTGCGGCGGGAGTCGGGAGGTTGTTGTTTCTTGTTGGACGCGTCGGTGGGTGGGGAGGTAGCAGCAGCAGCAGCGGCAGCAGCGGGTTCTTTGTCCGGGGAGCTGCGGACGCCGGATCGAGAACGAGGGTTGTTGGGGGAGTGGTCGCTTACTGCCCTCAGCCCGGAGGAGGAGGTGGGGCTGCCGCTGTTGTTTCTCGTGGCAATGTTGCGCCACCGGTTGAGGTTCCAGAACGAGTAGCTCGAACCAGCTGGGTCGAGTTGGAGGTTACCGTCTGATGCGTCGGCTGGGACGAAAGAGAAGCTGGGCGTGGGGGGCTCGGCTGGTCCGTCTTTGTCTTTATCTGTATCTCTAGACTTCTGTCTCAGCAAGTCCCTCGATACGCGCCTGTCCCCCGTAATACTCTCATACGTGCTCGACGTGGGACTGGTAATAGTCCCAGCCGGCCGTCCCGAGTTGGCATACGGCTGCCTCCTCGCCTCGCTGGCGCTCCCGCCCGGCGGCGCCGTCCTAGATTTGCCGGGGCTAAGCGACCTCTCGCTGTTCCTGGCCGAGCTGCCCACGACCGAGCTGACCGGTCTATTGACGCCGTTGCGCTCTATGCCCTGGCGCCACGACAGGATGCGCTCCGAGTGGCCCGCGTTGAACCCCCCCAGCTGCGGCGACGCGACAGCCGAGTTGGCCCCCCCGAGCTGGCTGAGGCTGCCCCTCCGGCTGTGCGCCGCGCTCCCCACGCTCGTGCGGGTGGTGAGGATGCTCGCGCTGCGGCCCAGGCCGCCAATGCTGAAGCCGCCGCCGATGCTCTGGCTCTGCTTGCGGCCGAAGGTGGAGCTGGCCGTCTCCCAGTTGTCGTGCTTGCGCTTGGCCGCCGCGCAGTCCTGGCGGAAGACCTTGATGATGCCCTTGTCGTCCGTGGTGACGATGATGTTGCCGTCGTAGTGTCTCGAGCGAGCGATGTAGGCTGGGGACTCCTCCGGTCTTCGTAGGGGGGGAGGAGGAGGAGGAGGAGGCGGGGCTGCGGTGCCGCCATTGGAAGTAGTCATCGAGTCGATTGCGGCCGCTGCTTCGCCAGCCTGGCTGGTTGTTGCGCTGGCGGCCTCTTCCAGGCTCATGAGCGTGACGGGAGGAGGATTGCAGAGCTCAAAAATGGGGTCTCCACCGCCATTGAGGAGGATGCGCGTCTTTGTCGGCGCGAAGATGGCGGTGGTGACGATGTCCGGGTGAGCGGCGAAGCACTCGTACGGCTTCTTGTCAGTATTGAGCTCAGCTGCCGCTGCCGCCAGGTCCCAGATGAAGGCCTTGCGGTCCTCGCTACCGCATATTACGTACTTGCCATCGTCCGAGAAAGATGCGGCGATCTGGCTGCAGGCGTTCTCGTGGCCTTTCAGCTTGTGCTCCAGCGACTTGTCGCGCATGTTGTAGATGCGGATCCGGCTGTCGTTGGATGTGATCAGAATCTTGACGTCTCCTGCGAGATCGGAGGATGTCCGATGCGGAAGCGTGCCGGTCCGTTGGCCCGAGGTGGAAGGGAAATGCGGCGAGATTATCATGGTAGAGATGCCCGTAATCTTGCTGCCCTTGGCGTTCTTGCCCCGCGAGGACCGCACATGTATCTGCGTCTGGAACTTCAGCCCCTCGGTATCGAAGAACAGGCACAGCCCGTTGAGAAGACCGGCGATAGCCGTCTTGCCGTCGGGAGAGAACGCCACTGCGGTCACGAGGTCTGGCAGCTGAGCGGAGTACGCAATCGCCTTGTCCGGGATGCTCCATAGCCGCAGCATCGTGTCGAGCGATCCCGCGAGAAAGAAGCGGTCGTCCCGCGGGTGAAAAGCCAGCTTCGTGACAAAGTCCTTGTGCTTGAAGGTGCAGAGACACTCCGCCCTGCTAGTGTGCCACAGCCGCACCGTCTTATCCATCGACGACGAGAGCAGAAAGTTATTCTTGCTCCAGCTCAGGTCTAAGATCTCGCCCGTATGGCCCCTGAATTCACGGAACGGCTTCTCCATAAAGACAGGCGCGCTAAGCCTCTCTCCGCTACCGCCATTGGAGAGCTCCTCCTCCTCCTGCGCCTTGCGCTCCTCCGCCGTCGATATGATAGCCCACACTCTGACCACCTGGTCACGCCCGCCGGCGGCGAGATACTTGCCGTCCTTGCTGAACTCGGTAGCCCAGATAGCGCCGCCCGTCTTCCTCCCACCCCTGAGAGTGCTGCCCTTGGCCGAGCTGCTCGCCACCGATGCGCTGCTCTTGACAACACCGTTGTTGGTGGCTTCGTGCGTAGCGTCGGGCGGGGCCGTACCGTGCTCGGCCGCCTCGGCGCCGGGTGGCCGCGTACCGACGAGTTCCTGTGCGAGAAACATCTGGCCAAAGTCGCGCGTCTTCTTGTTGTAGACCTTGGTCCGGATGTATCGCGGGGGTTCCTTGTGCTGGGGCATGTAGCCGCCGCCCGCTCCCGGGGCGGCGATAGCCTGGCTGAACACCCTGGCGCTCGCGCCATCCGTGCCGAGCTCCGAGTCGGAGTCGAGTGTCTCGTCGTTGTCCTTCTTCTTGCCTCTGCCCGGCATGCCTGGCATGCTGAGGCGACCGAGAAATCCCCGCTTCTTGAAGCTCCCTGCATCACCAGTAGGCGTCGCTTGTCGGGGGAAGAGATCGGAGTAGAGCGGCGAGAGGGCGTCCCCCGATGGGCTTTCGGGTCGTTGTGGGTTGCGCAGTCGTGATGGTATTGTGTGGTCGGTGTTCGTCCTCATAAAGATGTGCTGCCAAGCCGGAACCGAATTAGCATCGTCCACTGCGATGATCTCCTCTTTCTCGTCTCTCCCGCACTGGTCAGGGATAGTGGCGAAGCACTCCGATTCGTCTTGAACGGGGCAGCTAACGATAGTGTGTCATAGCAACCACTGTGCTGCCCCAAAGCGCTACCTTGGATGCAGTCGTATTACGCAAGCCATGACAGCATGCAGCGGACTGAACGCACCTGAGACAATGGATCGATCGATGTTCCAGTGGGCGGGCCGATCGACTGGGCTGCCGGCGGGGAGGGCAGTGTGGCGGCCCTGGCCGGTATTGCGACTGCTCGCGTGCCACCGTCGCTGGTACCGGTGTTTGTCCTCCTGTCGCTGTCTCCTTTTGCCGCGTGGTCTGTCTCCGACTCGTCGTCGCGGGACCTCCCGTCCTTGGCTCTGTCCCGGACCCCGGGCGCCGGGGTGTTATTCCTCGAGAACCGTGATGACGTCCGTCTTGCCAATCTGGGCGAGGGTGCGCTCGAACTATCCGTGCCTAGCAAAGGGGGCGACGTCAGCTTTCAGACCCAACACACCCGTCAAATACGCGTATTATCCTGACGCGCAGCCAAGCTGCATCATCGTGGAATTGTGGACCACTCCCGATCACACGTATAAAAAACATGCACCAGCCGTGCAAAGAACTGGTTGCGCCGCCATCAATTGTACAGTATGTAAAGCAATGCGACATACCTGGGCGGCCACCGTTGGTAGGGTGTCTGCTCAGGCGACCAGGGGAATCGCGCGGCAGTGCTGGAAAGGGCTCTGGACCGTCAGAGGAAGGGAGCGAAGTGCCAGTCGTGTCGGCAGCGGTTACATCCCTGTGGCCGTCTCCGCCGTTTTCCTGTGTCTGTGCCTGTCGTGACGGTTGCTGCTGCTGCTGCTGCTGTTGCGGTCGGCGGTCGGCCCCCGACGACCGAAAGACAGACAATATGGGCGCCATCCTGTTGATGTGTGCTTGTCCCTGTCCGGCATCTGCGGCACAGCTTTCCTTTCCCGCGCAGGGTCACCGGATCACTGTGCAGGTTCCGCGTGCTTAGCCAAGCTCTACTAAGGCTGCGTCAGCCTGTTGAGAAGCCTCATTCTCCCTGGATACAGCGCCCGGACTGGCTGCTCGGCGGTAGGGAAGCGGAATCTGGGTGGGTGTGGTGTGCGATCTGACAGTGACAACGTGGTGCGACAATAAGCGGCGGGCGGGGAGTCGTTGAAAGCAGGAGAGGCACACGGCGCAACGGTGTTCCGAGCGTGCCGGCGGATGTGAAATGTATAGGTACCGGTAGAGACTATGCTAGCGCGTCGGTCAAGGGGCTCGAGGTTGGTCGGAATCTTTGCTACCTTGCCTGTGCCTTCGCGTCGCTGTCGGTGGCTTGTTTGTTTAGCAATTTGTTCGAGACTCGCTTATAATCTTAGAAGCAAGGATATGCGATGCCAACGATCTAAAGGTGAGATTGCTAGGATCAAAAGGGTATCTCCGTATAGGAAAGGGGTGCAAAAGACGGGAAAGATGGAGATGCGTTCATGGCGGGTGGA
>Ga0209127_100647_pt1 | contig 12020 bp, 8 predicted proteins | sample LakSupMetagenome_FD_187469 | JGI IMG/M metagenome (GOLD analysis project Ga0209127, IMG submission 187469) | Freshwater microbial communities from Lake Superior, Canada - Sta WM archaea (SPAdes) (version 2) | ecosystem: Environmental > Aquatic > Freshwater > Lake | place: Lake Superior, Canada...
CCTCGTCCTCACCTCGGTCTCGACGAACCCCTCCTTCCCGTCCGTGCCCGCCACCGCCTCGCCGGGGCTGGCCGGGAACCGGCCCGTCGAGACGTACTGCTCCATCAGCGCGTCCTTCTCGTACCACCGCTCCCGCAGCCAGACCTCGAACGCCTCGGCGCTGTCGAGCGGTATGTCGTCGACGCGGAACCGGCGCCAGTAGAAGTTGACCGATTTCGGGGGCCGCCCTTGGAAGTAGGTGCTCGACAGCGAGAAGTAGTCCTCGCCGTAGCTCCCCCGCGGGATCCCCTCGTACGCGACGGTGCAGTCGTAGACGTAGTCGACCGTGCCCTTGAGCTCGCCGAGGCAGAAGTACATGCCCGTGCTGCGCGGGAGGAGCACGTGCTCCGGGTCCTTGACGCCAATCTTGGCCGCCCACTTGGCGGATTTCACGCGGCCGTTGCCGCTGGCGTTGGTCCCCTCCGGGAAGAGCAGCAGCCACATGGGGTTGAGGTACTCCCTCCCGTCGGGCGCGGTGTGGCGCGCCTTGAGCCTGCCGAGGCGGTGGGCCAGACGGGGCCGGTCGACGCTCATCTTGCGGCTCATGAAGATGAAGCCGTAGAACATCATGCCCTGGCCCATGATGGGGATGTACTTCAGGGACTCCTTGAGGATGATGTACAGGTAGCCGTGCATGTGGGGGCTGTTGGCGTAGCCCACCCACCAGAGGTACAGCCAGTCGGTGTAGATCTGGTGGTTGGCGATCATCACCAGGCGCTCCGGGAAGGAGAACTGCACTAGCCCGTCCGGGGTCTGCCGGATCTGGTCGGCCACCGAGGCGTCGCCGCTGATGCGGATCGTGGTCGGACCCCACCAATGGGTCATCGTGGTGATGACGAGGCCGAAGGACTGCTTGGTCAGGGCCATGTAGGAGTCGTAGAGGTCGCGGTTGACGAAGTAGAGCGGGGCGCCGATCAGCTGGGTCAGGACGATGCTGTACAAACCGGGTGTTAGTCTGGCTAAGGTATGTCGCTAGCTAAGGGGAAGGGGTGGGGGGGGGACGTACGAGAGACAGCATGAGGTGAAGTAGATGGCAAACGCGAGCACGCGGAGGACCTGAGTCCACCGCCCGTGGGATTCTTTGCCAGAGGGATGCTCGTCCGCGGCGACGTCTGCAGTGCTGACCGCCGCGGCGCTGATGTTGCCCGTGGGAGGTGTCTCGTCTCGGGGCTGGACACGCTGCCGGAGCTCGGATGTCGTCATGATGGGCAACAGGCGACTGGCAGCTTTCGGATGCCCTGGAAGAGGCCCAGACGTCGAGTGCGAGACCCTAGATAACTCTCCCAAGCACTGAGGAGGCCTGCCTCTCGTTCTACAGCACTGGAGAGTAAGAAGCTTGAATGCGCAGCAGCCGAGGGTCACTCGAGCTCTTGCACGAGGGAGGTGAGTCGAGCGATAAGATAAGGGAACGACGTGGGCTGAGCTCTATGTCGATGTCTAAGCAAGCAATTGCACCTCTAGAGCGGTCGGATCGTCCGGAATGTCATGACAGCGCTCGCATGATAACAGCGAGTCGAATCTACCTTACTACCTTACGATATGGGCGGCATAAACAGCTCTGTGGTGTCGTGTGAGCCCAAGGCATCCACGAGGGCTAAATCACAGGCGTCCACAGCCCTCGAGGTCCCCTGTCAATCCATCCCACCAAGCAGAGGCACAAGCTTTGAGAGGCCCCACCAATGCTATGCCCGATGCGGTAAGCTGATCGATGTGCATGTGCACTGCCTGACATGCTCTTTCGAGTGTTGAAATCAAGACACAACCACTTAGTGATGTTTCTCAGAGGAACACACGAAGCTGCAGGATTAGATTTAGTGTACGAGTTCCGAGAGGACGGACGTTGGTTGAGTTAGAGGTGTTCAAGAGGTCGATGGCGTCCCAGAGGGAGCTGTCGATGACATAACTGGGGTATAATCCGAAGCATGTCATTGGCTCCAATTCTGTGGCTAGCGTCGGCTCTGCTCGAGTGTGTGTGGTTTTCGCGGATCTTCCAGACCCAAGTCATCACGACCGTAAACCAGCCCAAGGAGTGTGTACTTGGCTCTGAAGAACCTTCCCGTCGCAAATATCGCAGAGTTTGCTGCGAGGCTTATGCTAGTTATTCCCTTCAAAAGCCGGCGAGGCACAGTTCTGTAGGTCCGACTATGCCTCCACCTCCGAGTCGAGAAACAATCTGCGTCATCTCGACTGTCGAAGCTCCCCAGCGATCGCATAGTCCGGCGGCATGAACCCCCCACCAGTCTGGCGAGGCCTGCTGAGGCCTACACCTCAGCGATGCCTCGCGAAACCGAGCCATAGGCTCTTCTCTGCGTCAGCCCCGAGGAGAGAGATCCTACCGGTGTCGAGCCTGCCCGAACGCCTCGTCCCGAGCTACGTCGAGTCGCCGAACACGTCTCTCCTCTCCCTGCACTGGCCGCAACCGCCGCGCAACATCCTCCTCATGCCCAAGCTGTTCGCGCCACACGTGACGGTATCGGCAGTCGAGTTCGCGAAGCACATACACGGCAACTACCCGGACCTCAACATCATATTCGAGCGCAACGTCGCCGAGAACGTGCACGATAAGCTCCCCTTCCCGGTGTACACAGCCGATCCCACGGTAGTGGGCGAGCTCTTTCCGAAAAAGATCGATCTAGTGACCACTCTGGGCGGAGATGGCACGATACTACGAGCCGCGAGCCTCTTCTCGCACCGGGAAAGCGTGCCGCCCATCCTGTCCTTCAGCATGGGCTCCCTGGGCTTCCTGGGCGAGTGGAAGTTCGAGGAATACAAGCGGGCTTGGAGGGAAGCCTACATGAGCGGCAGCAACGTGCCCGTAGAAGACTTGGTAGGGCCACATACACAGACCGCCGCCCCCAACGGACGGACAGGCGGTGGTGCCGAAGGTGGCTCCAGCACCAAACCCGGCTGGGATAGTGTCCGCGGGAAGAGCATGGGCATATACCGGACCTCCAAGATCCTCCTCCGCCACCGACTCAAGGTCGGCGTCTACGACAGCAACGGCGTCAACATCAACGATCAGGTCATGCCCACCTCCATGGCCGAGCCCGACCTCGGCCTGCCCACTCTGCATGCCGCGGACCAGAAAGGGAGCGGATTCTCGGCTCCATTGTCTCTGCACGCCATAAACGAGGTGTCGATCGACCGGGGGGCTCATCCGCACCTCGCGATAATCGACATATACGTCAACAACCACTTCCTCACCGAAGCCGTAGCGGACGGCATCCTCATCAGCACGCCCACGGGTTCGACGGCCTACTCCCTCAGCGCAGGCGGGTCCATAGTCCACCCGCTCGTCAAGTCCCTCCTCATAACCCCCATCAGCGCCAGGAGCCTGAGCTTCAGGCCGCTCGTCTTGCCACTGAATACAAAAGTCGTGCTCAGGTTGAGCAAGCGTAACAGAGGCCGCGAGCTGCCCGTTTCCATCGACGGGAAGAGGCGCGCGGCGGTGGGCATCGGGATGGAAGTGAGGATCGAGGGCGAGAGGCTGGTGAAGACGCCGGACGGTGGCTGGACCGGCGGCGTCCCGTGTGTGATCAGGGCGAGCGGGAAGGGAGATGCCGAGGGCATCTCCGAGGACGACGATTCTTGGGTCGGGGGCCTGAATGAGCTGCTGAAGTTCAACTATCCGTTTGGCGAGGTGCACTGACCCGCAGATCACGGATTTGCTTGGTCGACAGGACTTGGGGTACAGCAGGTGGGAGATGCATTTGCTGTTGTACATGTACGATCTGGCTTGATACCCCCTCTAGGCTACATGATATTATCTGTTGCGGCCACCAGGGACAGCCCTTCTCCACCTCTCCTCCCCTCTGTTGTTCAAATGTTCAAGTCTGCCCCGTCGCAAAGGGCATGCACGAACGGCGGCCCGCCTCAATCGGCAAGAAGGCTGCATATGACATGGAGGGACGCATGCTGAGCTCATTCGCCTGGCCACATCCTGAGTGCAACCACACAGAGGGTATGGCAGTGCTGGGGATCAGTCCCCATTCGGGCCAGCACTGCAGACCGGCCAACAGCACTTGCAAAAGTGCACTTTTCACTAATTGATTTCTGGATTGGTGTGCCATCCAATTCAGTTATCAAGCAAATGAGCGACGCTCATAGCTCTGGGTTGAGTCATGGTAGTGGCCGTTGTCATCATAGCCTTCGCGAGGCTCTGCTCGAGAAGATGGGCTTCAAAGGCGGAGGACACTGGAGAGTATTATTTGAAGCTGCCTGCACTCTTCGATGCATGATACGGGTGGTCCTGGACGGAAGTCTGAACATTCAGCATTGCATCAAGGGACCAAGACCGCCTCTTCACTCACGGTCTAACCAGCTAGTTGCAATGGACCCTGTCACTCTGGTCACAGCCGTCATCACAATAGGTGGTGTCAGCGGTACCGCCGCAAGGTTCGCCAAAATTGTGCGCAGTGCTATCAAGGATGCCAAAAACTTCGACAAAGACATTGGTCGCATAGAATTGGAGTTTCACTCGTTTGCCGACATGATTAGGATGACTGAAAGATCGCTCAAGAGAGTCTGTGGAAACCAAGCCACATCTACCGTGGTTAACTGGATCATGGAGGAGGGCATCGCAGAGAGACTGATTGCTAATTCAAAGGATATTGACCGTGAGATTGGAGGGGTCGCGGAGAGATTCGAGCGACTTGCTCAACAGCAAGGGCTGCTCCATTTTGGGAGGAAAATGTGGTGGTCTCGCTTCCACAAGCCAGACATAGCCAAGCTGCATCCGAAAATGGAGAGCCTCAAGATATCACTCTTGCTGGTCTACGATGCTTTGAAGGTCGAGATACTCATGGCATTGCACGAGACGCCCGCAATCAGGGCGGAAATGTACGTCCATCTGAAAGCTACCATCCCAGCTTGCTGGTCGTGCCCCTATTCGAAAACGCAGAGCTGATCCCATCCAGACAGGAGTTGAAGCATGCCCTCAAGATGCGCGAGAAGACTATGAAAATCATATGCCGACAGCATTTGCAGCATGAAGGAGCCAGAGCGGACAAAAGAAATGGTGACGCTGGTCGTTCTGTCACGAGTCTGGCGATCGAACAGTTAGATGCCGCCAGGATGCTGCTGACGCTGAGCAAGACCGTGCGCAATTCCGAGACTGTTGCGGAGATCGGACCCAAACTCAAGCGAGCGTCGAAAAGCGGGAGACGGACACGAACCCGACGTAGGGGGAGCACGGTGTCGAGGCCACGGATAGGCCCGCCGAAAGAATTTGTACCTGCTGTTATACCACAGCCACCGCCACCACCGGGTCCTCAGCCCCGCCGGACCAGGCCTCAGGTTATCATCCCGAAGAGCACGACAAGGCCGTCCGAAGTCAATGAGGTAGACGGATCTGACGGAGACGTCGCAGAGGCGCGCACAGACAGCATGGTGTCCGCTCGGACGACGCGTTCCATCCGGGAGAGACCATCGTCGACGGCTCGGACGACGCCCGCGAGTCCCATAACGCCGGTCGCGCCGGCAGAACCTGCAGTCGCCGTCTCAGCAGCAGCGAGCTCGTTCGAAGATATCCGTGAGAGAGAACACTACCATAGCCTGGCCCTCCTCCACGGCGAGACCATCCAGGGGTATATCGGCCCGTCAGACCGAGCCGGACTGCTGTCGGAGGGGATCCTCGTCACGGCCCGACGTTTCGGTTCGGAGCTCGGTGAGAATTTCATCGGCGCCCTGAAGGCGCGGGAACTGGGGCTCGATATCGAGCAGCTCGAACAGGATGCGGATGGGGCCGAGACGAAGATGGTGCTCGTGGTCCTCGAGGGGAATAACCTGGTTCACAGACGGGCGATCGGGACTGTGCAGGTTCGCTGGTGGACGTCGCATCGGCCGGGGTTCAGCCTGATGATGTGGGTTCTCGAGGGTGGGTTGCCGGACGGAATTAGTATCGCACTCGGTGAGCCGTATGAGAAGAGGAGGAAGTATTATACCAGGGTGTCGTCTGTTAGTGGGAGGAGTTGAGTGACCGTCCGGGGGGTTCTGGCGCGAGCATCATAGGCGGGATGTAGGTCCGAGTGGTACTACCAGTTTGTTCACAATTACCAAATGGCATACGGTCAACTTATGCCTGCTGCGAGGACGAGGGCCATGTGAAAGTGTCTGTAATCCGGACGCCAGCGGATTTCTTGTGAAGTGAGCCTTGGAGCTTCAGACTGAAGACTGGAGAGCGAAGCTAAGGAAGGAAGCGAAAGCTGCCCAACCAGGTGTCCATTTACCGACGCCGAAGCTGAAGAGGAAGACAAATCAGCCGCTACTTCCGTTTCATTATGTATCGTGTCGTGTTGCTTCGTTATTCGTCCATCCATGTTGCCCATCCATGTTATCCATCCATTTGTCCATCCTTATTGTCGTCATATTGCCCATGCCTGTTTTCCATCCACGTTGTTCGTCGTATATCCAGTGTGTCCTTCATCAGCGTCATTGCCGAAGCAGCAAAAGGAAGAACCGCCACTTAAACCCCTCTATGATCATCTGTAATCACTCGTCCATAAAGTTGAAAGTCTGATAGCCCACGTCCCACTTCTGCTTGAACATATGCGACACGAAGAAGAGCTCGTGCTCCCAGCAGGCGGGAGGGTTGGGAATGTGTTTTTCTGTCGGAGTTGTTAGCTTTCCCTTCCAAGTCTTGATAGAAGGTACATACCTTCATCCCGCAGCATCAGCATGCTCTTCCGCATGAACTCCACCTGGTTGGGTTCCAGATGCTTAAGCTTCTTTGTCTTGCCGAGCGCGTTCCAGTCTACGCTGTCCAGCTCGTCGACCTTGTAGTAGTGCCAGTAGGCGAGCAGCGGATGGCTGGCTTTCTGGAAGTTCTCGACATACATGCCGAGGGAGGCGTACTTGCCGCCGCCGTAACGGGCCTAGTACAGTTTTTGTCGTCAGTACGGCATTGTGATTAGGTTGTTCTTGAAAAGGGCGATGCATACCTTCTGCTGGTGGTCGCATGCCCAGCGGTACCGGTCCTGGGAGGCAACCGAGATCTCGTGGAGGAGCATGAAGACGGCCAGGTACATGGTGAACCATTCGTCCTTGCACGAAGACAGGTAGCTTTCCAGTTCTGTCAACACCCTCTTGAGGAGGCTCGGCAGAATCCTCTCGTTCTGAATGCTGTCGAATTGTGCGACGATCATTCTCGGCAACATGACTTCATTCTCCCCCGTCCACGGGTTTTGGAGTGGGTAACCTTCTTCCTGGGGAACCTCCATGCCCAGTTTTTCTTTACCACCAAGCCAGACTGAGCCGGTTGTGTGCCCTGACAATGACGGTTAGCCGGAGGAAGGGATGGACCCAAAAGGAGGACATACTCATGCACCATACAAGCTTAATGACGGTCAGGAAGAACTCCTTCTCCTTGACGCGACCTGTTTCCAAACCGTAATCAACTCTGCCCATCTGAGTACAAATGTTAGTTGAAAACCATCCGCCAAATGTACGGAAAATGACATACCAGTTTGACGGCATGCTCGTGGATCATGGCGTAGGTGTCCCGAACAAGCGGGCCAGATTTGTGAGCAGCCTCCTTGAGACCGTCCACTGCCGTTCTGCTAAGATATCCGCTGAAATAGTTCGCTGTGTCGTGTATACTAGCCAAACAGTATGGCTCCAGAGGGACGGACTTCTGGGACCCTTGATAATTATATGGCCTGGAGGTGACGTCCCCGTCCGTGGGCGTGAACTTCCTAACATTGACCACGATGGGCTCTTCGATGAGACCTTGGAGCATACAGATGGGCTTGATTACGCTGTCGGCAGGCCAGTCGGTGACATCCATCATCTTGGTGCCTTCCCAGCGACGGGTCAAGCCCAGCCCACCCTGACGGATAATGCGGATAGAGCTGACGGTAAGTGTGCGGACACAGACAGTGCGGTGGATGATCTTTCCAGATGATGAGTCCTTGCGTCGTCGGCAGCGTTTACATGGAGCCGAAGGATCGTCTTCGTTTTCTTGACACTGGACAGGCTTAGCACACAGGACATGGTTGCGGTTGAAGTTGACATCGCTTACCCTGACCTTCTGCTTTCTGCAAGCAACACATGCTTTCCTCATTCGGGTCCTATTTGTCTCGTAAAGAGCCTTACTGTCGAAGGGGCGTCTATTTTTCCGCTTTGACTTCCTGTCCGGGGGCCCTGGGTTCTCCGGCACGAGAGTAAATCCATCAGCTAGAGGGAGGTCGGCGACGGAGTTACTCCTTGAATAGATAGGATTTTTGGAGTCGTCATGCCGAAAACTTTCGGGGCTGGAGAGCTCAAGCCAAGAGCCGCTCGACGGCTGGGACTGCGAACTATAGGACTGTAGATCATCCGAGCTGGATATTGATCCACGAAGGCCCTCCGCTTTGATACCATACTGGTCGTCATCCGCGACGACTCTCTCATCCACATCGGAGAGTGTGCTCTGGCTATCCTGGGCGTTACCTTGTTGTCCGTGTGACGGGCGGAGGACTTCGACATAAGGACCCAGTTGCTGCAACTGTTGTTGGTACGGTTGAGAGACCGCCGTCGGACGGAATGGAAGAGAGTCATGGTCAGACCAGGGGTCTTGTTGGTGACCTGACGGGTAAATACTCGTAGGAGAGTGCTTGCTTGCGTCACCCGGGGTATAGAGGCTGTTAGAGTCCATGACTGGGCAAGAGAACCGACGAACGCCCGAGGTAGGGCAGAGAGGGTTGTAAAGCTGATTGCCGGCACTGAGGGTGAAGTCCGACGGAGGAGGACATCCCAGAGACGACATGGGCGGAGGCGACTGCATGATATAGGTTACGGACCCCTCCATTGACACTGGATCGAACTGCCAGAAACGATCCGAAATAAGTGACCATTCGGAATGCGCAGGGCCTTGCTCATCTGCGTGGCCGGTTACCAGAAAGGGTGTAATCTGTTGGCTGCGAGGAACGCCATCATGAGCCAAGGGTACATGCGTGGCTGATTGCGGGTACGGGGCGACCCAGCCACTTGTAGCCGGTGAAGAAGGTGTGTAGCAGGGCGTGTGATCATGAGCGGATGCCGGGGCCGGCCATAGTCGCGAGCTCTGAGTTGTGTATGCCAATGACACACTTGAGCTCGCTATGTGAGTGGCCAATGACTGCAGTGGCGGTATGCGCAAGGAAATATCCGTGTGTGGTAGGTGACTGACAGGAAGGTCCACGCCGTCGTACAGGAACGGGTCGAGTCCACCTGAGAGGGGATGTTGGTCGCCAGTCCCAGTGGAGTATACACCTGCATTGTGATTCCTCCCGTTTGGGCCTGATTGTATGAGGAATATGCACCCATTGTTGTTGGCTGGCAATCCCAGTGGTGCACCGCCGCCCAAGTGCCCCGACTCCCACCCGGGAGCCCCGTTACGCAAGCGAGCAGCATCACCCGGGTCTGTATAGCTCCGCGGAAACGTGCCAGTCGCTATTGGGCGTGGGAGAGAGGTTGAAGGCCGCTTGGAGACGTGGTAATCTTTATCAAGCGGGCTGGCGGACCGTTTCCTGATGTGCAATGCGGTCTGTAGTTCACTGGCGTCAACGAGGCACAAGACGAAACACGCAGGAGAGAGCAAAGGGGTGAACATGGAAGGGGGGAGTTTATTTACGCGTGAAGGAGCCACCGCATCCTGCCAAAGTCCGTCCTCCATGACTTGTACTTTCGTCTTTATTGTCAATGTTTTGGACTCGGTATCACCGTAATGACGACCGTTTTTCGTGTCCAATCGGTCACCGATTCGGCTTCCTGCCTCGGAAATTGCCTAGCCAACAGAAATCGCCTGGAGAACGCTGGGGCCCGAAACCGCTGCGCACACGAGGCAGAAAACCGGGCAGGCTAATGTGGGATCGAATTGATTGATGGTGCTTGCCCAGTATACCCGGTCGGAGGAATACACTCTGGTTACGAAGAACAAGACAAAGCACAGTTGAGACCGGTGAGATCTGAGGACGCAGCAGGCAGAGGCGGTGGGTTGCACACGACGCGACAAGGGCCCTTGAGCCGGGGGTGGTGTCGGTGACAAGGACGCCAAATTCGGATCGTTCCCCCTCCTCAGTGGTGCGGCTGCTGCCCGTCCGGGTTGATTTGCGACTGTGGACTCGAGGTTTGGGGCTGTTATGACCACTCTGCAGTGCTTGGGACTCGTGCGTCAGTCGGTGACTCCCGAAGTCCCGAGCACCCAGGTCTTCTGTGTGTATCGGAGACTGCAACAAGCAGCACGGTGATGATGAAAGCGGTGTGCAGGGGCCAAGATGACAAACCCAAGTCACGATATCGTTTCGCTGCCCCAGTCAGGTCCCTGAACCCAAGTTTACGCAGAACCGTTATTTTGCCCTCCGTCCCAGGCAGCCGCCCCTGGTGCTCTGTCAACCTTTAGCCTGTTCGTGGGGGGGTTTGGGGGTTCCTCCTCAACGAGAGTACCAAGTCACGACAGCGACGACACCAGCAGTGGTGGCACAACAGGACCACACATACAGGCGCGACAGAGGCCAAGGCGCGACCAGATTCGATATTGAACAAGCAACACAAACCCGACCAGCACCAACACGCAACCCGCCAATTCCTGAGGCGTCCAAGGTAGGTTGGCGACGACGCGGGTCGCCTGAGAGAGACGATCCCTGTCGTTCACCGTGTCTTGACCTGAAGGGAGGTTCTCAGCCCGAAACCAGCCTAACGGTTCCTGGTACCACAGGCTTGGGACTCGATGTCTTGTCGTCTTACTGTGTCAATTGACAACTCCAACCGTCGTTGGTTACCGTCTGGGTGTTGTCCTACACTACTTTCGGCAATGGACCCTTGTAACAATCAACGGCAGGGCGGAACAGAGGTGACCGGCATCTAGGTAGAGCCACCTCAGGCACAGATGTGATATTGTCGGCTGATGGATGCCACAACCTCGTATCGTCAGGATTGGAGGATCTTGATACGACGAGTCGAGTGGAAGACGCGGTTACAGACGCTTCCTCGCCTCAGTCGTCTGCCGGGGGTGAGAACCGTGCGGAATACTTGTGAACTTCCTTTCGCAACAGGAGGAAAGAACGCAAAAGGGTGGAAAGACAACACCGTCGACGGTGGGCTTGAGGCCGGTGAGCCCAGAGGTGAGTAAGGCTCCCACTCGGAAGTACAATACCTCACTCCCGTCCAACAGCCAATGCTTGGCAAGCAGTCCATTCCCTTCCCCACTCTTTCCACCTCAGCCCCAAGGTACCTTTCTTATTCACATTCCACACGGGCATGCATGTATACGTCTAAGTACTTCCCCTATTCGAACATTTGACTGACAACATAACACAGGCAAGTAGCCGTAGCCTGCCCAGTGGTGAGAGCTCTGCGGACAAGCCATGGACTTCGAGAATCCGGATTAAGGTGTTGAAAGCTCTTTCTGGAATAACTAAGTGCCACCGGCATGCTCAGCACGAAGTCAACGCCTGTCTGCACGTCCCATGGGTCTAGACTCCAGTACAGATCTAGCATGTGCCGCGCTTTTCCTCGTTAGATGCGGGCGCATTGACTCTCCAAGATGCTTGGGAATGCAGTCCTCTGGAAGCATGCCCGATGCCCTCTGCCCAAGGTACACACACTACTCGAGTCATCGGGCAATTGAAGAGACAAGCTGTCCATCACGGAGAGACTTAGGACGGCGGCTGCTACTTGTCGAATAGTCTGTGGCATCTGAGATTCCCTCACGAGATCCCGGATAGCAGCCACTCTAGGAAGCAACAAACACAATGGAACCCGGTCAGGAGGGTCGTACGACTACGTGGTCGAGACAAGATTGGCAAAGTCATGGAGGGGTTCCCATAGAACGCATACTAATGACGTTGAGAAGCGCCTGCAGACCAGCCTGTTTGAGGCTAACCGCCCTTATTGCAAACAACGAACCATCACCCGCGAAGGACGCAACCAAACAACCTGGACGGACCGAAAGAAGAAAAGACCCAGCAGAAGCAACAAGAATTAAAAAAAAAAAAAAAAAATATTGGGTTTTTTTTTTTTTGGAA
>Ga0209127_100648_pt1 | contig 12014 bp, 7 predicted proteins | sample LakSupMetagenome_FD_187469 | JGI IMG/M metagenome (GOLD analysis project Ga0209127, IMG submission 187469) | Freshwater microbial communities from Lake Superior, Canada - Sta WM archaea (SPAdes) (version 2) | ecosystem: Environmental > Aquatic > Freshwater > Lake | place: Lake Superior, Canada...
AGATAACTTCAAGAGAAGATAACTTCAAGAGAAGATAACTTCAAGAGAAGATAACTTCAAGAGAAGATAACTTCAAGAGAAGATAACTTCAAGAGAAGATAACTTCAAGAGAAGATAACCATGATGTCAGGAGCCAGATTCGCGACGAGGTTTTGGAACATCTTCCTATGCTTTGGGCTGCGTCTATTCCAAAGTCTGGCGTCAGCGCCATTGACCTGAAGGCCTAAATGCACTTCCGCTTGCAAAAGCTCGCTGCTCACTGTCCAAGGCAAGCATAAAGGTATTCCGGCATATCTGAGCCCAAACACCAGGCTGGCTTCCATTTGGCTGGCTGAACGTGCTGCGCGGATCGGCTGGCATCAAGTGTGTCAAGCGATAAACTGAAAAGCTCATGCGACAAAGCCTCCATACCCGATGCCGGGCTGCATCATAGGAAACCAGGTCGGAATAAACCAAGTGGTATACAGTGGTAATATGACTTCGAATTCGGTCGTGTTTGCTTGACAAAACGTTACCTCGCAGAGGGTTGAGCCTCGGTCTCTATCGTTCTTCAATAACTGATGAGCCCTACCTGATTGCCCTCACAGCTATCTCCTATAGTGCTCTCCTTAGCGGAAGTTAGTACTTCCAAGTCTTTGACCCAATTCAGGCAGCTTTACCGAAGAGCATGTCGGCGTCTCGGCGGCCAGGCGCACAAGCCTTCTAGCTCCGTATTGCCGCTCGGGCCGTGCACGGGCCCTCTCCTGCCGCCCTTTCCTCCGCAGCAGCTTCCGGTGCGGCCTCTCCTGCGTCCGGATACCCTGTTTACTGCGGAGGTGGATGCGTAGATCAGCTGCAGTGCAACACATTCGTAAACACCGGTACGAAGTGGCGACATTGCCCAGACCGGGGACCGATGGCAGATCGACTAGTACTCGACATATGTCTGTGTGGCACACCTCAGCATCCGACTCTGGCCAACGAGAGAATCGATTGCAAGCCGTTTCCGAGCGCTGATTGCGCTCGAGCCCCCGAAGCAGACCTGTCAAACAAGGTTCGCGAAGACGCCGTTTGGCGGGGAGAGGTCAAAGTCAGGCTCAGGAGTAAAAAGTTGCCGTCTGTGTGATTAGCTCGATTGACGCAGCTCAGGATTGCCAGCAGTTGGAAGAAGCCTTCCAGCAGAAGTGACAGTCGGCGACGTCATCGTAGCGTGTCGCTAACAGAGCAACCAGTTCTCCAAGTCTCCTCGAGCAAGAGCCATGGCAACTCATGAGGGTGCTATGAAACATGGATAAGGAAAGTCGGGGTGTCGGGGTGATGCCCCCCGCGCGTAGCCCATTGTCAGCTCGGCGCCTTGTTCTATGTGGCAGCGTGGCCCTTTGACGTCGAGGAGAAAGATTGCATAGTCCTTCACTGCCTGTATCGAAGATGTGGAAGGCGTCGTTAGTCGCAAGGACGAGGTGGAGTAGTAAGGAGACTCTTTCCAATGGTTGACATCTGTGTCATTGTGGCTTATGAAATACTCTATGCTAAACTTTCAAGGAATGTAACTGTGGTGTTTGCCATGACCGGCATAGAGTATAAACGAGTGTAAGCAAAAAGTGAGACAAGCAGTTTCGAGTGCACTCAAAATCGTCTTATCCTCCGAGCAGAAAGAAAGGTATTTGCGGACGACGTCGTCTTTTTTCAGGCTTGAATCTCAGTTGTCCCGGTGCCCTGCAGCCTGTGGAAGCCACCCTTGGCGGCAACGTCCTTCTGCAGCTTCACCATCCTCTTCTGGTCGCCGCTCGGATCCTTGGAGTCCTCTTCGAGGGCCCAGTCCAAGAACTGGTTGGTGTAATTGGGCTCGAAATCGGCATTGAGCACGCCAAGCCTCTTGCCATAGTTGGTGACCTTCTCCCAGTCGCGCTTGACGTTCTTGAGATCCTTGGAGAAGTAAGCATAGCTGCGCTCGAAAATCTTGCGGTTCAGCGCTGTTCCCATGACGGGCTTGAAGTCGACATACTCCTGCCACGCAGTCTCAGGCTGGGCGATGACGAAATCGGTGGCTTTCTTGACCGCGCGCAGAAACGCGCACACCTTGTCTTGGTTCTCGGCGATGAATTTCTCATTGCCAATGTACAAGATGGAACAGAAGCAGCAGCAACCAAGCTCAGCCAGCTCGTCGATGCGGAGCATCTGGACGTCTGTCTTGGGGCGGCCATTCGCCGCCAGCCACTCTTCGAGTTCGACCATCTGCACGTTCTCTAGTCCGATACCTGCGTCGATCTCGCCTTTGATGATCGCCTTGGATACGTTCATCCCGCAGCGCACGGCGGTGTAGTCCGAAGGCAGCATGCCGTAGTGCGATGTCAGCTCGTCGATCTGGATCTTGCCGAACTCGCCCACGTAGCCGATGCGCTTGCCCTTGAGGGTGCGGAAGTCCGCGGTGATGCCGGACTCCTTGAGGTATACGACGCCAGTGAACGGCTCGTCGAGGAGACTGCCGATAGAGAGGACCGGGAAGCCGCGAGCTTTGGCCTAGCGAGGTATTAGCCAATACACGGCATATATGGAATGAGCCATTCAGAAGAGGTTGTTTGCTTAATTACCGCAAGTGTGTGAATCATGGCCTTGAAGCCAAGGTCAACTTTGCCAGTGCCAATGATCTCAGTGACATCCTTCACGAATACACATCAGCGTCCACCTCTCCAAAGATTAATCTTACCGAACGCTCGAAGCACTTACACTAGGATCATTCGGTTCGAGCAGTGCGACCTCGATGCCCTGCTCTTTGAAGTATCCCTTAGCCTGAGCTAGATACAGTGGTGCGTGGTACGGCGTAGCGTGCCTAGAACCTATTGTTAATCTAGACTCGATATTTTACTTGGTAGCATATTTCATCCTACCAGTTCGTCAAGAACGTGATCTTATCGGTCGACATGATACAGATCAAGAGCGTGCTTTGCGAAGGTCAGTCCGGCGCCCCTTTGCGTAGAAAGGGGATGGGAGAGTGGAGAAGCATGTCCTTTCGCTGGCATTATCCAGATCAAGTTCTGCCGGTATTTCTCAGATCAACGGCATTGCTCTCCTCTCCCAACCATGACCACTGCATCCAGCACGCGAGGAGGATGTACAGTAGGTCGGCTAGTAAGCGGAAAGCAATGCCGTCGACCACCCGGATGCGTTCTCTTGCATAGTTACCTCGACCTTGAACTGTAGCTCTATAGCGATAGGTTCCATAGCTGGTTCCATAGCTCTCGCCGAGTTCGTACCAAGAAAGTTATGGTATTGGGAGATATCCTTTCGATATTCTTCTGGATGGAGAAAGGATAGTAGTTGAGGGCAAGGGCTGAAAGGACGAGGGTGCTGATGGTGTTGCTTAAATATCCCTCACGGGTAGAAGACGGTCCGGAGAGCGGGGATAACGTGATCCTTCGTGAGGATACATGACGTCCCCAGACTTCACAGTGTGCAACAACAATAAACTACAGATGTGGGGATGGAGGCCTCTACCAGCTGTTCTTGATACGTAGCAGACAAAAATGGCTTAGGATCTCAGATGTCGTTAAACTAGATGCGGCGCAATGCAGAAGCAGCATGCACAGAAGGCGGGGTTTCGACGTTCGACAACAACATTTGTGTGACAGGAGACGACGGAGTCGCGTTTGATGCCTTCCACTGTAAATCGATGAGCACTTTATTCCTAGCTTTATCAGTATCAGACCTTTAGGACTACCCGCTACGTGGATTTGCATGCACTCTCACATCGGCGAAGACAATCATCCCCCAGTTCTCAAGCCATTTTCTAAACATGCTCACGCGGCTTGTGGCCGCTCTCCCACACATCATCATCCAGCAAACGATATTCACCCTCAGACCCTCCATTCTCTGGTGGCGTCGGGATACACCTCGCTCGTTTTGACTGTCTGAGCAGTTGCATGACGCTGTCATCCCGCGGCGTCTCCTCTGCAGATGGTGTGCCACTCCTATGTGTTTTCTCCGTCGTGCAGTTTCTCCGGTGGCTACGGTGGTCCGTGTCTGAAAGCGACGTTGTTCTCGGTGGGAACTTCCGGTGCTCCCCATCCTGCTATGCACCGCTTCCCCGGAAACATACACATCGGCAATGTCACCTCGCGGAGGGTGTGGTCTCATTATCCAGACAGGACAGCGATATTCTCGTCACCAGCCCATTCTTTTGGCTCTTACATCACTTTGCAGGCGACGGGAGGTTCTGACGCTGAGCTTTGGAAGCTGATGCCCTCGAATCCCACGTCCGCCTTGCTGAGTTGTGGCAAATGAGCAACCTCTCTCCAACGCAAGTGTATGTCGAAGTCTTAGCCGTAGCAGCATACCCGCTTAGACGACCCTATCGGAGTTGAGTGGCTTTCTTTCTGCCAACTGATTATGGTGTCTGGGGCTTTTACCAAGGCGCGCTGCTTGTCGACCTCCTTGCTTCCCCAAGGTTGTTGTTTCTTGATATCGGGGCCCGCCGCCCGTCCTCCACCCTCCGACAACGGCCCGTAACCGGCCGCCTCGGCGGTCAGATATCAAGAAGACGTCCTTCCAGGCTCCACCTGGAGAAGGAGGACCAGAAAAAGCCATGCAAAAACGTACAACATCAGGGATTCCCCGGTGGTCACCCACCCGAGTACTAGCCTGACGATCACCAGCTTATCTATGGGAGAGCGGACGGGATCCCGAGCTTTCCGGTGTCTGTGGTCGTACACAGTACGTGGAAGGTCAGGACGTCGAAGTGAATTATCATCGTCCTCGCGCCCTCTTGTCCGTAGCATCTTGTGCCCGTACCTGTTGAAATCGGCCGGGCATACACTTGGTCAGGGGGCTGACGAGTTCTTTTAATTCTCTCCTTTGCTTCGACTCCCCGCAAGCCTGTAAAGCCTTGCTGCTAGACGGATGGCCATCAACCATCGAGTCGCTGTCGAAGCTTCGCGTCTTCTTCCCTCGCAGCATTGGACAAAGTCAATGACCGTAAGGAAGAGCAATATACCTCTAGGCGCGCCATTCCAGGGATCAGCGACGACATCGAAGTGCGAGACAGAAACAGACCACTTACGAGACAGCAAACAACAAGAATGCAGCATTCCTCATGGCGTCGCTCAGGGGTCCTTCTCGCGTCGAATCGCACAGTTCGGTGTGGGATCCCGGATTGGGAGCATACGCAAGGAGAACGGATAGGCCACCTCCCACAGCCAGTATGATGGCAATAACGTCGGCACACGACGTCCATCCTGCTTCAGCCCGAGAGACGGCACACTTGTTACCCCTGAATACCAGCGCGACGAGCCTCGGGAGGACGGCGGCAGTGTAAACAAGTAAAATCACGCCCTGTAGCAGGTTAGCATACTAAATCGTCAGCACCGACGAGAGAGAAAAACAATTAGATGTACTATTGGGTATCCAGCGGTCACATCAGAGTCGGACTTTGCGCTACAATATATCACATAGCCCAGGCTGGCGAAGAGCAGTACCACCGTGACGGTGCGCAGTACCAGCGAGGTCCATATGAGCCAGGACGGAGACGTTCGAGTCATCGTCGTTAGTTGAAGGAGGTCGCAAACCTACGGAGGCATTTTCGTCACGATAGGAGGATTGTAATACGAGAAGGTAAGGGGGCTTTGAGCATGTGTTGGGAAGTCCAGTCAAATGGCTGCTTCCTGGACAGCCTGTTCGGCAAATGATAGGTGCGAGATGGCTCGGGTTAGGGTTGAGTCTCTTCAAATACTGCCAGAACTGGGAAAAGCATGACCTACCGCCCCCACTGTACCTTATGATTGGGCGACCCATTCCCCATGTTAGTGTGAGCAGATGACTGGATAATTGCACGATAACCAGGGCGACGGGCGATCACCACATCTGCGTATGCTGCTGTTGTGTTGAACTGCCAGAAAACAGAAATGGTGGCCAGGCTTCTGTTCCGCGTAGATAGGGCACTCAATCGACCTCCCTCATTCAGCAAGGCGATGCCGGGGCCAATCGAAGCCCCGGGACCAGTCGGAGCTGAGATGCCAGGGGAGGTGCCTTAGCGGCTGAACGGATAGCTTGGCAAATCTCGGCGAGGGGTACATCGTCTGTCCATTCAGGGAAGGTTCTTGAGGAAACGTGCGTCCACGACGCGATAAAGACTGCTAGACCGCAGATTCGCGACGGCGATGTTGCAGCAAATAGCGTCGTCGGTTCTCCATCTTCGGCCGGAGGTGGCGCCCCTGAACCTGACAATATCTGATCTGCACGGCAGCGGCTTTGGCAGGTGGACGCATCAGGGACCACGACGCGGACGCGCATGCACTCTATATAAAGTGCGTATCCCGGGGTTCTGGCCAGGGGAAAGATGTCTTGAGCACCCCGAGTAGCGAATAATTAGAGGTCGGGTGTGATCATGTTCGCAACGTCGCTCGTTCTCGCCGCCATCGGCTCAATTCTCTCGGTCGAGGCGCTGACGATCGCTGAAATCAACGGCAACAAGTTCCTGTCGCCATACTCCGGCCAGACGGTGACGAATGTTACGGGCTTGATCACGGCTAAGTCGTCTGCTGGAATCTTTATTCGTTCCACGACGCCCGACGATGACCCTCGCACCTCGGAGTCCCTGTATGTGTACAGCAGCACAGTCGGGGCCAATCTGACTGTTGGCGACCTCATCTCCCTCGACGGAAAGATCTCCGAGTACCGTTCGACGGCGACGTACCTGTATCTTACCGAACTCGCCTCGCCTAAGAATGTCAAGGTTCTGAGCAAGGGAAACGCGGTGACTCCTCTCGTCATTGGACAAGACACCGCCCTGCCTCCGACCAGTCAGTACACTAGTCTGGACGGGGGAGATATCTTTGCGGTGCCGAATGCCGTCGCAAACATATCCGCCGTCAACCCGGTTCTTGATCCGACGACATATGGCCTCGACTTCTGGGAGAGTCTGAGCGGCGAGCTGGTCACCATCAAGAACGTGACCATCATCACGCGTCCCAATAGCTACAGGGAGTCATGGATCGTCGGAGGATATGCTGCAACAGGCAGGAACGCCCATGGCGGCCTGACCATGTCCGCTAAAGATGGTATGTTACCCCCAACGGCCTAGAAGTACGACTCCCTAACACGGGGGCAGCCAATCCGGAAGCCATCATTGTCGGCACACCTCTAGACGGCACCAAGAACCCCACCACCTCCAAGATGGGCGACAAAGCCGCCGACGTGACGGGCGTCGTCTACCAGCAGTTTGGCTTCTACTACATTCTGCCCCTCACCGCCCTGACAGTCACCGCCCCCGCCTCAGCCGCCGCCCCTCCCGTGAGCTTCACGAGCAAGGGCAACTGCAAGGGCTTGACGGTCGGCGACTACAATGTCGAGAACATGGCGCCAACCCCGCTGTCGCACATCAACGCCGTGGCGTCCCACATCTCCAACGCCCTCAAGACGCCGGACCTGATGTTCATCCAGGAGATCCAAGACAACACAGGCGCCACAGACGACGGCGTCGTCGATGCGAACAAGACCCTCACCGCGCTCGTCGGCGCCATCAAGACGCTCAGCAACGTCTCCTACTCCTTCGTCGACATCGACCCCGTCAACGACCTCGACGGCGGACAGCCCGGCGGCAACATCCGCCAGGCGTACATCTACCGCCCTGAAGTGGTGAGCCTGTACAACCCCAATCCGGGGTCCAGCACCGACGCCAACGAGGTGCTCCCCGGACCCGCGCTCAGGTACAATCCAGGCCGCATCGACCCGGCCAACGGCGCCTGGACGAGCAGCAGGAAGCCGCTCGTGGCCGCGTGGAAGGCCAAGGGGGCCAAGAAGCCGTTCTTCACGGTCAATGTGCACTGGTCCTCCAAGGGCGGGGGCACGTCGTACCAGGGCGATGTGAGGCCGCCTGTCAACGGCGCGCTGAATGCGAGGTTGGCGCAGGCGGATGTTACTTCGGTAGGTGGCACGTTTCCGCTTTCACTAGGGAATCTATTACTGACACTTGAAATATCTAGGACTTCATCGCCAAGATCCTCGCCGAAGACCCGTCGGCACGTGTCGTGGCTTCGGGGGATTTCAACGAGTTCTCCTTCGTCAAGCCGATAGAGGACTTCACCGCCAAGTCTGGGCTCACGGACCTTGATGAGGTGGTTGGTAGGCCTATCGAAGAGAGATATACTTAGTAAGCAATGCTGTTTCCTCCTCCTCTCCTCCTCTCCTCCTCTCCTCCTCTTCCTCCTCTTCCTCCTCCTCCTCCTACTCCTGCTTCCAACTCCTTGACTTGGAAACCTGCGAGCAACACAGCCCTTTCTAACAAGCTCTTCTTCCCGCAACAGCCTCTACGACATGAACACCCAGGCCCTGGACCACATGTTCGTGAGCCCTGCGCTGGCGGCGAACACGAAGGGCTATGAGCATATCCACGTTAACAGCTGGGCTGCCGACAAGGACGTCGTGTCGGACCACGACCCCAGCGTGGCGCTGTTGAATGTGTGTGGTTGTTAGTCGGTGGCGGTCGCATGTCAAGAGATAGGCATCAATTTAAAAACCCCATTGTACCAAGCCCCGCCTTGTTCGCTGGGCCTTTCCGTCGGCAGCGTAGGCAGACCCGACCGATTTGACACGGGAGCACTCGACGGACTCGAATTAGCTCTCGCCCTAGGCAGCACCGGCAAGCTTCCTTGCCTCGACACAGGCGCACTAGACGGACCCGAGTTGGCCCTCCCTCTCGCACCGGGAGAGCCCGAGCCCGAGCCCGAGCCCCTGCGTAGATTCCGCCGCTCCCAGTCCATCAGCGCGCTCGCCACGCGGCGCAGGCGCGAGGGTGCCTGGCCGACGACCGGCTTGTCCGCCCTCTAGGCGTCCGGGTCCTCGACCTCCGACTCTGGGGGGGTGGGTGCGGCCTCGAAGGCCCGCTTCCACAGCACGCGGCCCTTCTTCGGGTCCATGACGACGGCGTAGTGCGTCTCGTCGTTGATGATCCACCTGTGCTTGTCGTGGAGCAGGTCGAACACGTCGTCCAGGGACACTGGGGTCGTCCCGGGGTCTGGCTCGTAGTGGTGATGGTGGCGCCGTTGGCGCTTGACGACGCGCTTGTAGATCTTGTCTATGGCGCGTTTTCGCTCGGTCGAGAACCCGACTATCTCGTCCATGCCGGTCTTGGCTCTTACCTTTCGTTGGGTTCGGGCTAGGTGCTCGAGGGCTTCCGGGTCGTTTTCGTCGGCGGCGTCGTGGTTGTACGTCGTCAGGAAGTTGGCTGACGTGCGGACAAAGGCGACGTGGTTGTCTTTCTCGCAGCTGAGGACTAGATGCGGGGTGCAGAAGATGAGGTACGCCGACGTGGATGGCGAGCCGGACAGCTCGCTGAGGATGGTCTTGATGTCGAAGCCGGACGGGCTATCCTTCGTCGGGCTGTCGGCGGCCTTTTCGGCGCCGTCCTTTGCGTGGCGCTGGCCTTTTGACTTTTGGGGAGGGCACCCCTGCGGCTGGTTCAGGAGGTAGCGTCTCATGACCGAGGAGACCGACGGCCTCATCCCGAGGATGACCATCATCTGGTGCCTCCTGAAGTCGATCCTCTTCCACAACGTGCTGTCGTCGTGCCGCGGCCGGAAGTTCAAGCTCATGCTCAGGCCCTTCCTGACGCCCGTCAGCACCCCGACGTACCCGAAGTACCCAACCGTGGTGGCCACTACTGGGCCCCCAGGCGCGCGCACATAGTTCAGCTCGACGACCAGCTCCCGCAGGGGGTCCATGCCCCAGTCCAGCGTGCGGAAGTGCACGATGTGCGCTTTCCGCTTTGTCCGCTTGGAAGCCCTCCCATCCGGCTCTGCGACGAGCACTCCGCCGCTGGTGCAGCCCAGCAACAGGTCTAGCAGCACGTTGAAGGCGACGAGGAGGTACATGGGCAGCTCGGTGGCCTTGGCAATGCCCTGGAGCTCGGCGTTCTCCTCTTCGTCGTAGACACGGCGCAAGAGGAAAGGGGCCGACTTCTTGACCAGGCTTCCCACCAGCAGGTTGGGCAGGACCCCGTTGATCAGGTCGTCGAAGAGGTCCGTGAGCTTAGCACGGCGGATGTGCGGGAGGAGCTCGGGCACGATGTGGGCGTAGCGTTCCTGTGGCTTGAGGGAGAGGTCGACTGTGAAGGACGGGATGTCGCGCGATAGGCCGTCTTCCTCCTCTGTGTTGACGGGTTCTGATGTTTGTTCAGAGCCGTCGAGTTGCCTGTTGCGGTGACGGAGGCCGGCTGATTCCATTTTAGAGGCTAATTATGCTGAGGTATCGTTGACCTGTCGTCATGCGGTCTCTCCTGAGGTACGATAATCTTGAGAAGGGGAAGAGGAGGCGGCTAGTATGTTGAAGAAATGTAATAAGTCAAGCAGTGACGGTGAGGCAGGCTTCTCCAAGTCAAGTCACCGCGTTGTCACAAGCCGTTTAGGCAGCTGCCGGCTCATTGGTGCCAATCAACGCTGACGCTGGTAACCTCACCCGTATTTCAAGGCTGGAAGGCACCTACCAGTCATGTCTCGCTTATTTCTGGCACAGCTTCATTATTGGCACCTCCAAAGAAATGAAGTCAAATTCATGTTGACTTCAAAATGCCCTCCATTCCCGTCAGTCGTCATGTTGTGCGTGCAGCGACAGACGATGCGGTGCCACCCTGCCCAACGACCTCGTTGGATCTCCCCCGTTGTTTGCTTTTACAGCATTCTCAGCCATCCGCCCACGTTAAACAAGGCAAGGTCGACATCTGCGCTCTCGAAGTCATGCAACTGGGCCGCTCGACGGTTATTTGTCATTTCTCGGCCAGATGTCAGTTTTGTGGCCGTTTGGTGATTATGGACTTGTTGACAATGCTTACTCCTGGCGGGCTGGTGTCCGCCCCTGAGTAAGCCGCCTCCAGGTTCCGTCAGCAATCGCCCCTGGTGAAGTCCATATAACACGCTGATACCTGTCGATTGCATGTCTGGATCTGATACGACTCCCAGACCTTTATTGGCCAGTTTCCGACCGCACCATGCAAGAAGCCCCTAGACGAATGACAACTCAGCAACGTCGGACTAAGATGCTTACTCCCAGACGATGCAGCAACCCCCGCTGCTCGGAATACTATAAAGCTGCGATCCCCGACCATCAGGCTCCGGCTGCGAAGGAGAGATGGATGGGCTATGGGAAGTGTTATGATTGCTCGCAAGTGTACGTCAACTGTCTCCGAACCGAGGTGGAAGCTTGAGCTTGAAGACTGACAGTTGCCAGTGAGGAACTTCAAACGTCACATCCCGAACGAAGGAGCATCAAGGCAGATTTCCTTCGCCCACGAAAGATGCAGGAATCGAGCACATACCCCTCACAAGAGGAGCAGTCGGCTGCGCCGTTCTTAGTCGGAAAGGACGAGGCACCGGTCTATCAAGCCGACCCAGCAGACAGTCAGGACGGTGTCTGCGCACAAGCAATTCTGCTAGCCCGGCTCTATGGGGAATCCGCCCTCTGGATGTGCATACGGGCACTCTCTGTCGTGATGTCTCTCGGTGCGTCGTGCGTGATGTACTACTACATCGGTGCAAGAGGTAAGCACGGCCTAACTTTTTGGTGGCAGCACTTCAGCTCGCTGACAGCCCCGCCGAAGATGATAAACTGAAGCACTATCCTCGGCCATCATATTTTGGCTTCGTCGTGGCGTGCCTATTATACGCAGCGACGACCATCCCGTACGCCCACAGTCAACGGCTGAACCGATATCAGACGCACTTCTACCTGGCGAGTTTCGGCGGGCTCGCAGCGACGGGCTTCTGTTTCGGCTGGAGATCAGCCCTCGACATTCTGCCGGCTGACTTTATCATCACCCTGGTGCTGAGTTCGGCTTTTCATGCAGTTCACCAGCCACCGACGGAGCCAAGGCGCGCAGTTATTGTGGAGGAGAAGAACAACAACCTGTACTGTTCACTGCTGCCGAAGTGAGCTGGCAGACTCTAGCTACCCGACCACTCGAGAGACCATCTCCATTACACCGAGTGAGGCGTGGTACTACCATGTCATGTCACAGTGCTTAGGCATTAGAAAAAGCACCATGGGATCAA
>Ga0209127_100649_pt1 | contig 12008 bp, 4 predicted proteins | sample LakSupMetagenome_FD_187469 | JGI IMG/M metagenome (GOLD analysis project Ga0209127, IMG submission 187469) | Freshwater microbial communities from Lake Superior, Canada - Sta WM archaea (SPAdes) (version 2) | ecosystem: Environmental > Aquatic > Freshwater > Lake | place: Lake Superior, Canada...
AGGCGCGCGTGTAGAGCTCATTGTCCCGGACGGTATCGGAACCGTTGATGCGGCCGTTGTTCAGCTCGTCCATGAACGAGACTCGGAGGAAGTTGTCCTGCAGCTGGCCGTAGTGCCGTATGACGCGGTTGGTAGTCTCCAAAGTCGGGGTGTGGAAGTAAATCCGAGTAGGGGTGATAGTCACCTTCCTCATCAGAGCGCAGTGAGGAGGAATGTGCGTGCACGCAGGGTAGAAGGTCATGGCTCCTTGGTCCTCGAATAGAGACATTGGATCGTATATCCTCTTCTTCTGATCTGCTGCGTACTCGAGCACCAGCCTGGCCCTGTTCTGATCCTGAACCTTCTTGGCCGACAGGGCCTGGAGCTTCAGCAGGAAGTCACGCGTTATACTATGCCCCTCGATGACATTGTGCGAGATGCAGACTTCAAGCTGATACCGGACGTCGAATGGCAGGGTGATCCGCTCCGTGGAAGCAAGCAGTTCCATGGTGGATTGGGTAGACTGCGGCAGGGCACTCTCCATCATGGACCAAAGAAGAGCCTCGGCCCTGGGAACAAATTGCATGTCATTTTCAAAGACAGTCTTGATGTTCCAGTCAACCATGGCCTGTTCGATAGTCCGCCATTGATCCTGGGCCTTGGGGTCCAGATCCAGCCGATATGTTGTCCAGCGGCCGAGATCGACATGCTGCCTGTTGTTCTCTAAGCTTGCTGGCGTCTTTTTGGAAGCCTCAAGATCGTGCGTTATCTCCACAGCACGCGCCCACATATCCATATCCGACCAGTTGAGCCTCCCGGGGTCGTGGGTCCTCTCCACATCCACCTTCTTGCGAAAGAACCGAGGCGGGTACTCGAAGCTGATGACAGCGGCCTTGGTCTCGGCGTTGGAGACGCGGGAGACCTTGGCAATGGCGTCAAACTTGGCTTCGAGCCGGTACGAACACTCCAATGGCGGTAACTCCGGGCGGTCCTTATCTTGGAAAAAGACCGGGAAGGTGATCTTCACTTTGCGCTGACGGAAGTCTACCGTGAGGCTGAGGACATCGTTGACGCCAGCCCGACGGACAGACCTCATGCTCATGAACTTGGTGGGCTCCACCATGATGCCGAAGGCTAAGGTCAAAGGCTTCAGGACCACCTGGGCTGGAACTTGGTTGCTCAATGGGCTCCTGACAGCACCGTCGTTCGGATATGGGGTGACCTCCTCGATCGTCAGCCAGACCTTCCTCTGCTGTATGGTGATCTGACAGGTACTGCGGGGTTGGATAGGATCCTTCGGAGGCGGATCGAACCTGAGCTTGGCGATCTGGGTCCGTTCGCCTTTTGCGTTTTCGTCGATATCAATAAAGACAATAGTACCCCATGGCGAGAACGCGGACCAGAGATCCCATGTTGACGTATTCTCAGGTACGCGCGAAAGGGTGACCAAGACGTTCCTGTACTTGCTCCAGTCATGAGCCAGCGTTGCCATCAACTGGCCGGAACCAATGCCTCTCTGCGCTGCCATGACGGCTTGCTGTCTTGAGTGCAGACCTTGGTTCCGGGCTTGGTTTCTCCGTGGGCCATTCTGCCGAGAGCGCCCCGGTGGATGACGATTGTTCGAGGGTGGCCTGCCGGAGCCATGGAACGGCTGGCCGCGTACGCGGGGTGCCTGAGGTACAGGGTTGTTGTGGCGAGTGATATGTCGAGCGGGGTGTACCCGTGGAGTATTCAGCAGGGAGCTGCTCGAAGCTGAAATCTCGCGGCTAAGGCTTGGGGTAGCTGCGGGACGGTAGCGGCCACTGGGGAAGAGCAAGGCAAGATTATCTTGAGCTGCGCCCTCGCCGGAAGTGTCGCTTGTATGGCTGGCGGGTTGGGAGAGACCCGATGACTGATCAGTCTCTGGGGGCGCGGCATGCTGTTGAGGCTGAACAGGAGGACTGCCGCCACTCCCGTCCGGAAGCTGTGTGAGAGCGACCATCTTCCAAGGTAGGAGACTTTCAAAGGACTAGTAGTATCAATGCCTCATTTAGGTGTAAAGTCTGAGTGTTATGGCTGGAAAGTCCAAGGTAAAGAAGGGTGAGGTGAGGTGAAGTTAGGTGGAGGTTAGCGAGAAGTCGATGATACTGTCGCCCAACACAACGCTGAAGGAGAGACCCCTCAAGGAAGGCGCGATAGACCTAAGACATTCGGCTAAGCTTAATGGAGATGGGACGGACTTTCTCGTCTCGAGAGGATGGAAATCGTCCGAGATGGGGACAGCAGGCTCGGGTGAGGCGCGCACTTACCTCTCGGCCTTGCGAGATCGGTATCTCGCCGTCTCTGTCGACGGCTTCGAGCAAGTCAGCTTCGAATTAAAGATACCACGTAAGAAGAGCAAGTACCAAGAATCTGCCGTGTATAAAGAAGTTAAGCAGGCTTGTCGACGTGCAAGGATTCAACGGGGAGACCTACTTGGTCTGGTGGAAAGCAGAGGAGAAGACCTACTTGGTCTGGTAGAAAGCAAAGGAGAAGAAAGAGATTGTTCCCGCCTTGGCCGCCTTGGGAGATACCTTATAAGGTCTGCCAACAGTCCCTCCAAGGAAGGAGAAGGCGGTGAATGATAGTAGCCAGCTAGATGGGGGCGTTGATCAGGATGAGACCTTCAAGGGCGATTTGTTGGGGAGAGAGGTCTTGATGAAAGATATTTGGCAGAGAAGACCGCAGGAGCAAGCCAAACCGTGCGCCCGAGGCCTCTCCCCCAGCCACTAAGTCTCGCTTAAACGACGCTAGTTGCAGATGTTCTGTTGAAGAAGACGATGATGTTCGTTGAGGATGTTCGAAGCAAGCCGTAGATGTCAGATGGTGCCAAAGGGAGGTGTCGTGTGTGGTGTTGTGCCGCAGACTAAGATAGGTAAGGTACCTGAAGGACGGCCTGGGACGAAGAGATGTGAGTGATGTCCCAGATGGTGCAAGAGCATCCGGTGCCTCGACTGCCCAGCATCTGGCCCCACTGGGGATTGGAGCACCAAGTAGTACCTTAGCCTTTTGCAAGAGACTCCTTCCTCGCCTTCTCTGTCGTTCCATCCGGCTCAGTGGAAAGCTTCCACACCACTGACATGCTGAAACGGGCGGGATGCCTGCAGCCTCCCGGTCCCGCCTGCAAACAGCCGTGCCGGAACTATACCGATAGGAACTGGCTGGTCTTTTGCAGGCAAGAATGACATCTCGGAACGACCGGTCAGTGTTTCCCGTCCTGGAAAGCGGCTTGTCAGCGTCGGGGCGGCCGTACGGTCAGTCCGTTGCAAACATCTTCAGAGCCGGCGTCAGGGAAACTGGATAAGCAGCGACTTTTGAGCTTTCAGTACCCGAATCTCAGCTACGAGCCCTCTCTCCGAACTTGCCATTCTGCTCAAGATGAACCACCGGCCTCAAAAGCAGACCCTCTGGACTCCGAAGCCCAGGATGCAAGCAGTTCGCTCATGGCGATGGAATATGCAGACCGTCCCAATGCTGAAACACCATGATCACCTGTCCTCCAATCCCCCGACACGTCCAAGTGTCCGTTGATTATTCCATGGTATGTCCCTACTCTCCGGCCACAGCTGGACAGTTAGCTATGTGGATGGCCGTACGTCCCCATGACAGACACCCATACTGATCCGCACCTGGTCGCCGCCCAGTGCCTGTGCGAATTATTCATCACTAGATGACAACCGTGTCCGTCGGGTTGGGCACTCAGACATCGCTCATTGGGTGCGGTCGAATATCTTGCCGGGGTTCCTATTGCCAGGTGAGCTACAATCCATCAAGACCAGCACAGAGGGTGTTTGCTAACATAATCCATTTCGGATCCAGGGCCGACTTGATCGCTTTCTGTTGCAAACGTTAGCGTCCTCCGAGAACCGTCTGTCTTCGATGCCGGAGAGACGTACCATGACTCCCAGAGTATCCGGTCCGACCTCCCAGAGAAGAGACTCTTTCTTGCCCCAGCCGATGGAATGCTCGCCGGTGCAGGTGCCGTCCATCTCCAGCGCCCTCTTGACCATGTTCTTGACACACGTCTCGACCTTTTCTCTCTCCTGTTTGTTCCGTCGGTTGTACATGATGCTCTCGTGGAAGTTACCGTCACCAACGTGTCCGAGAATGCTGGCGAAAAGGCCGAGGTCGTCCATTTCCTTCTTGCTCACCTCGATGATGTCGGCCAGCCTGCTGAAAGGAACGGCGACGTCGGTGCTCCCTGGATTGTTGTCAGATAATGGCAGTAAGCGCAGAGTCGAAGCAGGTCAAACTTACAGACTTCCTCGCCGTCCTTGCGCAGGGCGAGCATCGACCACAGAGACTCTTTCCTCGCCGACCAAAGCAGTTTCTGCTCCCTCGCGTCCTTGGCAAACTCGAAGCTGCCGCCCTTGTTGGCCTTGGCTATTCGCTGCACCTGGGCGATGTTCTCCTTGACGCCGGCCTTGGTACCGGAGAACTTGAAGAAGAGTGTCGGTGTCTCCTTCCACACCCGCGGAGCCGTAGCACCGCCCATGTTGACCACCTTCATCTGCACTTCGTCCATGATCTCCATTGCGGCGACCGGGATTCCAGACTGCATGACTTCGGCGGCAGCAGACGCGGCGTCTCTGATGGTGGGGAACGTGACGACAGCCACAGAAAGATCCTCGGGGATCACCGTCAGCTTAAGCGTGGCCTCGGTGACGAGCCCCAAGGTGCCTTCGGAGCCGACAAAGAGGCCGTTGAGGTTGTACCCCGCGGAGGACTTGCGAGGCCTCCGCCGGGTCTTGATGACGGTCCCGTCAGCAAGCACAACAGTCAGGTTGATGACCCAGTCCTTCATGGTGCCATACTTCACAGCATTCGTGCCGGAGCAGTTCGTCCCGATCATACCGCCAATCTTGGCACTCGGGCCGGGGTCGATGGGGAAGAACAGTCCACTCCCCATCTTCGACAGCTGCTCGTTCAAGTCTTGCCAGCCGATGCTGGGCTGAACGACTATGTCCATGTCATCCTTGTTGAACTGGATGATCTTGTCCATGTACGCAAAGTCCACGCTGATGCCTCCATAAGGCGCGGAGAAATTGCCCTCCAGGCTCGAACCTCCCGAATAGGGGATGATCGGTATCCGGTACTTATTTGCGATGCGTGCAATGGCCGAGACCTGTGCAGTCGACCTAGGATAGGCCACGGCCACGGGGAGGCCCTCCGGGTTGCTCGACGACCATTCCGAGTATCCATGCGCATGGAGATCCTCAGGATCCGTCGATATGATGTCCTCCTCGCCCAGTTGGTGACGGATTTCTTTTAAAGCCTACGTACTTTGTTCAGCCTCGATATATTCTTCATGCATCCCCAGTTCAGGGGCACGACAGTTTCAGACAACAGGACATACCACTTCCATATCCCGCATAGACGCATATCTCGGCATAACAATCCTGCTGTCTAAGCGCATAGCGCCTGGGAACTCCCGGTCGCTAAGACTGGCCAGCCCCCAGCCAAGCAAGCCGGCGACGGCAGCAACGGCGAGAACACCGGGTCCCGTCCATGTCGATGCTGTTTGCCCAGCGGAGATCCTGGGGTCAGCCTTTCTTCGGATGGCCGAGGCGCTGAAGACTCGGCTCCTTCCGATGATCGTCGCGGTCGACCGCGGAGTGGATACGGCGGCGGCAGCCGTTGATCGGCTCAAGGGCCTCACCGCCCTCGCGAAATAGTTGGCCGACATGCGGGTATCCGCCTTGAAGAACCGACGAATGACGGCCTTGGATGATTGTTGGCCTTGGCCCGAGAGGCGGACCGGAGCTGTCAAAATGATCAGCTTCCGGGTGAACGACAAGCTTGCACTCGTCCCGTCTTTCGCCAAACTCGCTCGGGAGAATTGGGCGCCCCCTTAATGTCCTTTGTTGTCCCCCAACCCGTGGTCCGGATTCTGCTCCGCTTGCTTTCCACCCTTCGACCTGATGCAGATATACCCGATGGAAGCCACCTTAAGCCGGAGACAAGAGACTCTGGCGTCCAAAAATGGGTAAAGCCGACAGATACGAAGCGGGCGGGCAAGGTGCTTGCCACGTGTGGAATATGTGTTCTTGCAGTTGGCGTTCAACAACGGCTAACAAGCCATGCGGCCAGAAAAGTGAATTATACAAGTCGACAAGGGATAGGAGGGCCAGCAACATATGACGAGACCATCGCACACACATGCAAGATTAAGAGATCCAACAGAGCACAATACCGGAGGGTTGCAACAGCTCTTCTTCGGTAAAGGCCCTCGTGCCTCGCTTTTATTAATGACGGCCGCCCGCCGGCCAGTTCCACACTCGGACTTCTCTCAGCAGGTTACAAGTGGAAATAAAGGGTGTTCTCTTTGGGGGTGGGGAAGGAGTATCAGAAGAGCGCCAATCAAGGGCGGAAACTAGCGATGATGCTCCCAACTAGCAGAGTGCGCTAAGTCTAGAGGCTGGAATGCGAGAGGTCGAATCCTGGGAGAGGAGAGGAGAGGCACGGCCGGCAGTGGTTGAGGGAGGCGGGCTGTGAGGTGGGTGTTGCCGTATACATATACGTTTTGGCGATGCCATTGAAGCATGTTGCCTCACTCAGGCCGTGCAACAGCGTCGACACAGCATCGCAGCGAGAGTAAGGAGCAGTGACAGCGGGGCGCATGAGGAGGACGACGAAAGAGGAGTAAGGGGAGGCATGATGTTGTGTGGAGAGAAGGGCATGGATTGGACTGCCTTCTCCAACGCAACCCCTCGCAGAACCCTGGTGATGCCCCTCATTTCTCCTCTACCACGCTAGAGCGCCTCCGAAGCCAGGCGGTCCCACCGGGAACATAGGCCTCGAAGACGCCAACAATGGCCTGGATGTCGTATCGCCTAACCTTCCACTCGCTGACAGTTGCCCTTCTCCCGGCCTCGTACAGTGTTCTGAAGGAACGAAACTTCACGAAGGGTTGAATTCATTTGCTGCTGCCGTGGGGGGTGTCACGCCAGCAGGAAAATTTCTCCCGCTGGGACCTTGTAAGTGGTGCAGTCAAGGTCCGTACCTGGCAATCCCCAGGTCCAGCCATCGACGCATGCCGGCAGGCATCCAACCAACAGACGACCATGTATGTCGCCTGCAGCGAGAGACCGCGCGCCGTACCTGCTTGTTGCTTTTGCTTGAGGTCCATCCGGAGTACAGGAAGCTGCATCTGCACCCCTGGGACTCTAGCATATGGACTTTGATGTAGGGCTGTTCTTCTGCCAACCTCCTTCTGCGAGCTGTTGCTAGATCCCATGCCGTTCACGGAAATCTACCGACGAAAGAGACCATCTCAGCACGACCATCTGGTACCGGAACGACATCACAACCTACAGTGTACCGCTGTGCGTTACGATTGATTCTGAGTACGACATAGTTCTTCTGCCGTCTGACCAGACTCGGATTAGGACTTGTCAGTCGGCCGTCGGCGAAGGACATAGCGTTGGTAAATTCATTCGTGCCTCTGGCCGGGCCGAGATCAGGGAATCTGCATCTGGATGCATCCAGACGAGGCGGCAAGACAGCCCTGACCAACCTTGACGGAAGACACCTCGGGGTGCGTCTACAGTGGCGAGGATTAGCTACTGGTGTACAGCGCCCAAATCAGCAGCGTGTGACTTCTCGGCTTACAGATCCCATTTACGATCAAACCTCACTGGCCGTGACGCCCAAGCTGCGGTCAGCAAATATACAAAAATGCTCGCCAAGCAGGGTCATGAGACGCATCTCGGGATCCATGGAGAGGCTGCATGTCCGCAAGCACGAGGACGAAGTTGCTGCCGTCATCATTGTTTAGCTTGTCATACCGTCGTCAAAGTCTCTCGAGCCTCGTTTCCCCGGACTTGGTACGACACAGCGCCTTGACAGCAGCATGCTGTGCGACACCACGGGGGAGAATATGCGTCTTGACCGGTAACTAGCAATGCACGGTTCTTAGTGGCTACAACGGAACATCTGCTCGAACAGAGCGGCTTCTTATCCCGAACACAGGGCGGCTCTTTCGCTGATCGGGCCGTGTCGGTTGGGCCTTGCTTTTCGAGCCCTATGAGACTCGGAAGCCGGGCCGGGTCGCGGACTCAATTAGTCTAGATCTAGAAACTTGCGAAGACAACAGAACTGCTGCTCTGGAATAGCGAGCTTGACACATCACAGCATATCAACTTTCACAAAAGAACCGAACATTCGACAAGGACTTGAAGCTTGCCAGAACTGGCAAACTCGTCGCGCGAGCTTTCCATACCTATGCATGAGATATGTGACAGCCCAAGAGCTGGGCTACATTTGCAACGACCGAGCTGCAGACCCTGCATGCCACCTGCGGCTCAAAAGATGACACAGGCGCCTTCAGGAACAGACCATTCACTTGACATGGAATCAGCAGCCACAGCGAATCCGTCATGTAACACCCCACGTTCGAACCTCAACTTGTCTAAAGGATCGGGCATGCGCCGCCACTATCTGACAATATCTCTCAAAATCCTCCTGATCTTGACCCTGTGTCCAGGTTCCAACTTCCGGCAAGACCGTGACGCAAATTCGTAATCCATGAAGCCATATTTGCCGAAGCCAAACAGGGTCGTCTCTGCTGCGGGAGTTCCCCTCCCCCAGTCTATACTATGTTCGTTTCCGTCACACACTGCAGCACGTCGGACATTTCCAGACGCAGTCCTAACTGGACAGCAGTGTCATACCATTACGTGATGTCTTTTGGGACCGCGACACGTGCCTACTTTCTCGATAGAGGATGTTGCATATATGCCCGCAGGAAAGCTGTAATCAGGGTTAGACCTGGAAGCTTCACCGCAAGTCGGCTCGGTGTCGCAAAAGGGCTCGAGGTACAGCTTTTGCATGTCTTCCCGAGCAGGGAGCGCTGCAGGTAGCTGATTGAAACCATAGGACTGTAACCAAAAGTCAGGAACTTCAATTGCACAAAGTTTTACTAAATAAGTATGTAACGCGGAGATGGAGTTTAGGTGGCCACGATAGACAGGAGGATTTGAACCTACCCTATACACAACGGCTTGGCTCTCCAGATCGCCAATATGGGTAACCCGGTAGAGAAAACGCCCGACGCCGTCTGCCTTTTCCTCACATGAAGAGTCTCACCCGTAGCCAGTTGAGGGAACAGACTCAAAAGTAGCTAAGAGTACTTGTCTTTGCCCATCGCCCTTGGTTCCAAGTCTTACCTCCCACACGGGCACCGCGCCCGACAACCCCCAGGTATGCAACGAGCATTTCCGCGCACGTCAGCTGGTGATCACGGGGCGACATGTTAGTGGACGGCGCTGCGCAGTATTACGCACTCGTGCATATTACTCTGTTGCACACTTTACGTATCGGCAGTCGGTGGGCAAGAGTCAAACAGGTAGCTAGCACGACCCCCATCGGATACTCAACACGGAAAGGCCGAAGCAAGAGGAGTAACTATTACCAACCGTCCAACCCCGGAAGCAGCTGGGGTTGAACGAAACGAGCGGGTAGGTATAACTGTTACTCGAAGCCTGGGGGTCTTAGGTAGGACAACGAGGAGATACCTAGACAACACGTGCCCAAACGTCCCCATCTCCCACAACGACCGAAGAGTTGCGGGCTGGCGTCCCGGAGCAGACCGCCTGAAGCCACACTCCACACCAAAACCAAGGGCTCGGTAAGGAGCGCGCTTTATCAGAACCCAAGCACTAGGGGGTGGCTTCAAATGGCGCATCCCGCAGCAGCAGAGCAAAAGGGGGCACACCGCAACAATACCTCCTCATCATTGCAGACAACTCCTCTTGCGGTCCTCTGTTCCCCCCAGCTGGGCCATGGGTATGTCTCTCTCTTACATGAACAATGAACTCTTGACCAAGCGTCCCCAAGATAAGGCAGGTAGGGCAGACAGACAGGTATACAAGTCCCCGGTTCCAGAGAAACATTCAATTCCTACATATGTGTCCAGCAACAGAACAAAAGATGCGGCGAGAAGACCGAAGGAAGGGGCAACGTACCTTACCTTACCTAGGCACTTCTCCCCCCCGACAGCCCCATCCAGCGCATCATGTCTTAGGCCTCGAAACAGCGTGGGGGTAAGTAGCCTTCCTTCGATGCAATCCAAGCCTTCTCATCATCACATGCGGTCGGACGATATGTCTCGAGGCAACACAGTTGCGGTAAATACCTCCATAACTCCCGCCAAGATGAAAGAGCCTGGTAGAAGCAACATGCACAAGGGTAGTTCATGCACTGGGACGTATTGGGGGTATTGATTACCTGGACACATCCCGCGTCAACTCATGCACGGCGTCTAGCTGCGAGGTCCAGCTGTGGACGAGTGAGTAGCGGTAAGAGACGCCTCGAGATGCATGAAAGATCCTGGTCATTCGCCTGGCTCACCGCCGGATATGGGGGAACCCCATCTTAGAGCTGGAGATCAGAATGAGCGCTAAAACACCGCGGCGGCAACACATGGCACACGATCAAGGAGTCAAAACAGAGTACGGCAAGGCCCAGTGGTATTCCAGCTCTGATTCGACCAGCCCCTTGGCCGGTTTCCTATCTAGAACCGACGGTTGCTCTCTGGGAGGCAGAGCTACCGAGAAGCTAAATTGACAATCCGGTACTCCATATCCACCAATGCCTTTTGTGAGAGAGTCATAAAGCAAACCAAGCCGTAAAAAAGAGAGGCAATCCATCAGACCCGATCAACTACAAGCGCGGTGACAACCACGGCTTAGTGACCAGCGATGAGGTTGGCGCGTCTGCGGTCACGCTCCTCGGCAATGGTCAGCTTGACACCCTTGCCCTTGGGGAGGGAGATCCAGGGCTTCTCCTGGCCGATGACGAAGACGTTGCCCTCGCGGGTGGCGAAGGTGTTGTCAATGGCGTCCTTGAGGTGGACAATGTTGAAGCCTCCGTCGTGGCGCTCACGGTGGGTGATGACGCCGACACGGCCCATGTTGCGACCGCCCGTGACCATGGCAATGGCGCCGGTGTCGAACTTGATGTAGTCCTCGATCTTGCCCGTCTCGAGGTTGATCTTGACCGTGTCGTTGACCTTGATCAGAGGATCGGGGTAGCGGATACTGTTTCGCAGAGTCTTTTGTCAGTATTCGGGGGCCAATGAGGGAACATACCAGCCGTTAAAGATTTCCGCCTTATTTTCTACCGTTCGACACACTAGAATCATCCTCGCGTTGAGAAACGCGGGATATGCAGTGATTCACAGAGGTCTCCCGGTATCGCCAAAGCTTGGTCCAACGGCTGATAGATGAACAGAGACTTACGTCCGAGCATCATGCGTAACCAAGAATGGGATGCCGCCGCGGCCGAGCTGGACGCGCTTGACCTTGCCGAGCTTGTACTTGGCCTCCTCGTCCTGGATGCGGTGCACCGTGAAGCGGCCCTTGGTGTCGTAGACGAGGCGGAAGTTCTCGCCCGTCTTCTCGATCGTGATGACGTCCATGAAGCCGGCCGGGTACGTGATGTCGGTGCGGACCTTGCCGTCCACCTTGACCAGGCGCTGCATCATGATGGCCTTGGTCTCGCGGTAGTTGAGCGCGTACTTCAGCCGGTTGCGGATGAAGACGATCAGCGGCATGCAGTCGCGCAGCTTGTGAGGTCCGGCCGACGGGCGAGGCGCGTAGACACCCGACAGTTTGTCGAGCAGCCAGTGCGACGGCGCGCTGAGGCGCTTCTGGTGCTTCTTTCTGTGGACGGAGGTCTGTCAGTTGTTGATTTCTAGCCGACTGAACTGCCCTCGGGCAGGGCAGCCATCCATCTCGAAGCGGGCAGCATAGCTGACTCTCGATTGAGATGTGCACTTACGGTCCTCTACCCATCTTGACTGATTGTGCTGTCCAACGGTAACGATGGGTTCGATTGGAGAGAGAGGAAGGTCGACGGAGTGAGGTTCGCAAAAAGTTCCCGGAGAGGAGGGCTAAATTGTGTGTCGAAGTTTTGTGTGGCCCCGCAAGCCCTACAGCAAATTTAGCGGAACCGGGCGGTGAGTGACCAACCAATCAATGATTAGCAGTTCCAAGGTATGTGGGGAACAA
>Ga0209127_100650_pt1 | contig 11961 bp, 12 predicted proteins | sample LakSupMetagenome_FD_187469 | JGI IMG/M metagenome (GOLD analysis project Ga0209127, IMG submission 187469) | Freshwater microbial communities from Lake Superior, Canada - Sta WM archaea (SPAdes) (version 2) | ecosystem: Environmental > Aquatic > Freshwater > Lake | place: Lake Superior, Canada...
TTCCAGGCAAATTGCACAGTAAATACATACATCATGCATTTATGGATTTAAGCAATATACCACTAGCGTCATTATGGAACATGGGACCCCAGGCAGCACTCCACTTTCCGGCCCACATTACAAGCTCACCCGTTCAGGAACGCGCAACTTCAACCTCAAGCCGTTCATTGCCCAGTCTGCTAGCGAGTTCTACGAAAGACTCACCAGTCTCCGAAGCACGAACAGTCACTGATATCGGCGCCATCGTTCCCTTGTCTCTACGCTGCAAACTGGCATCTTGCACCTCGTCTGCTGCCCGCCATGGGATCTGCCGCGCTTGCAGCGGCGGACCTCGACGAGGCCATCTCGCCGCGCCAGACCAACTCGACCCTCGACAAAGCCATACACAACTCACCCACTGCGACTCGAGCTGCAAATTCTGCACTCGGCCCGATCAGCATGCGCGCCGACCCAGACGCGCAGGCAACTGTCACCGACTTCCTCGACTTTACCGAATACCTGCCCTCCGACATGACGCGTTCGCTGACATTGATCGGGAAACTCGACCAGACATACGTTGACGCGTCTGTCAACCTGCACGACCTCACTACAAAATGGGCACAACTGCCCAACCTGCCGCCGGAGGAGAGGCCGGTCCCTGCGCAGCTGCGAGCTGAGGTCTCGGAGAATCTCAGCAGCGCCGTCAGCTCTCGCGTCTACTCGCATGCCGAGGCGACTCGCATGGCGGACAACGTAGCTAAGCACTACAACCGGGCCAAGAGCATCCTCACGAAGCTGAAGACCATGCTGGATAACTGGCCGCCGCCGGAAGAGCAGAAGAGCCCTGTTGCGACGAGATCCCCTCAGGTGACACGGGCGCCCAAGATTACGGTCCGTGTCGGCGGCCAGCGGGTGCGGCGGCAGCAAGTCCCGAGGATAACGGTGCCCGGAGAGGTGCTCGCGCCGTACGAGCTCAACTACGAGGCCTACGAGAGCGATAGCGAGAGCAGTTCGGAAGAGGCAGACGAACCTGTGCCGCGACCTCCTTCCCGTGCTACGGCGACGCCTGCACCACAACCGCGCATCCGGATCGTCAAGAACCCGAAGCAGCCCAAAACGCCAAAGACACCAAAGGTTAGAAACTCGGTCTTGGTCGCGTCGGACGCGCTTAGTGGTCCTCGGCCCCGGGAACTCTCGACTTCCAAAATCCTGGCCAAACTACAGCCTCCCCCAGACAACGTGGTTCCGGGCACGGCGGATGCGCCCTGGCTGCAGCTCACTACGTATGAACTGGCGAGGCTGAGGAAGCGGATGAAGAAGAATGCGGCCTGGGCTCCCAGTGACACCATGATTGCCCGAGAGCTCAAGTTACTAGGCCGGGGAGTGGAGTCCTACAGGGCTGCGAAACAGAAGGCAGAAGAGGAGGGCAGACCGTTCGAAGACGGCGTCCCTGCTCCGGTAGTGGATGACGAGACAGGGGCCACGGTCATGCCGCCCGGAGCGCTGAGCGTCGAAGCCATGGCTGCCGAGGACAAGACCTTGAGCAACCGCGGGATGAAATTGAACGAGGCAAAGAGAAGCAAGCGGGAGAATGACCTGGCGAGACTAGCTGCTGAGGAAGCCGAAGCTTCGGCGAGGAAGATGCTGGAGGCGGCCAAAGCCATGTTTACCCCCTCGCAGCCACCTTCCCTGCCAGACCAGTCAAGCCAGGCGAAGCCGGACAGGAAAGCAAGGCAGAAGAAGCGCAAAAGAGACTCGGTCGCGGGAACTGACGTGGAGGAGGCTGACGGTCTCGAGATGCAAGCTCAGCGGCCGCAGGTAAAGCGAACTAAGACAGAGACACCAGTCCCTCATCCCCAGTTAGGTGCTCAACCAAGCCAAGAGGCAACGGTGCAGCCACAACACCTCGCGCCCGGCGGCGCTCCAGTCGTTACACGTACGACACCAGTACCAGTACCAGTACCTGGGCAGGACCAATCGGCCAAGGCACAGTCAGGGACGTCGCCTGCAACTACCTCAAACGCACCGCACACCGGTGCAGCCAACAACACGACAAAGACCCCAACGGAGACGCCTATCCCGCCCCCAGTACCCTCTGAGAGGAAGTCGAGCACACCGATCCTCCCTCCAGTTCGCGAGACCAGGAAATCACAAGCCGCACGGTTGCAAGAGCAGCAACAGGCGTCAGCCACAGCTGCTGCAGCGACCCCCAAGCCACCCTCTCGCGGAGCAACTCCGGCGGCCCGACATGCAAGTCCAGCAGTCGATGTCGCCGACGCGCCAAGTGCGCCTCCCGCAACAACCTCGGGCCCAGTCACGCGCCGACCTGCTTCACGCGGCAAGGCTGCCAGCCAAGAGCCGCAGTCGTCCCTGGCCTCGGACCGTCCCCGTCGCGCTAGCACCGCACGGAACACGCCCGCGCCGCCAGAGACGCTGCCGGCGCGGCCTGCTAGCAGGCGGCAGTCGAAGCGTCCCGCTCCGGGCGTCATCAGCCGCACCAACTCCGGCGGTAACAGCGCCGTGGGTAGGCGGAAGGCGGCGCCCAAGAAGAAGAGCGCGGCGGCGTCGAGGGCCGGCGCCAAGAAGGACAAGGTCTCGGGCGGGGCAGCGGGCGGCGGTGACGGAGCGGGCCCCGAGGTCCAGGACGTCGAGTACGACGACGACGGGAAGGTTGTGGACCCGGACGAGCCGAGATACTGTCTCTGCAACAGGGTCAGCTTTGGCACGATGATCCAGTGCGACAACGACGTGAGTACAGCAACCACAATCCCTTGCTACTGTTTCCTTTTTTTTTTTTGTGGTTTGAAACGTCCCATTGACATGACATGCCCACAGAACTGCAAGCTGGAGTGGTTCCACCTCGAGTGTGTCGGCCTGTCCGATGTCCCTGCACGCACGACAAAGTGGTATTGTCCAGACTGTCGGGTGCTCCTCAATATCGGCCAAAAAGGCGAGGTCAACGCCAGGGGAGTTAGGACGTAACATCGTCTCGACTTCGGCCCCTGGGCGATCGACCCCTCCATGACTGTCAACAATAGGCCTTTCTCCTCTCTTGGACGGACATGAGTCGGCATCATGCATGATTTGCCTCCCCTAACCACTTCAGCTCGTCTCGGTGCCTTGCTTGGTTGTTCTGGTGGTCTCTTGGTTGGTGCCGGCTTGGTCGGTAGCGTTCCCCGGGTGGAGATGGTAGGAGTGGACTTCTCGGACTTTGACAGGACAAATACGGTTCGCTAGGACGTCTACACAGTACACAATTTCATTAGCGGGCACCCCCAAGCTTTTATTTCACCCTTCATTGCCTGCACTCCTGCACGCCTTCCTCTTTAAGCCAGGCTTGGTCTGACCGATGCTGCTCCGCCCTGGCGCCTGCAACCATCGGCTTGGCATCCAAGATGGCAGCAGATGTAGTGTCCAGAAAACCGGGAAATGTGATGCTATTGCTGCGCTTGCTAGAGTTACGATACAAAATAGGCAATGCCCGCATGCCAAGACAACAGTGGCCGTGTTGCGCAGAGATCCTGTGTTGCACGGGATGGTGCCTATTGCCTTATTCCCGGCCCCTGTGCAGATCTCTCCCCTTGGACCGGACCTTTCCGCAAGCACTCGGGATCCCAGTTACGTGTGAGAAAGAGCTGAGATGGCCATGTCAGCAGCGGTCTGCGCAAATCGACGTCGCTCCCTCCAGTGCTGAGATCCTCACGTGAATATCACGGCATGTTACACCTCCCACCACACCTCCGGTCGGAGCGCTGATGGGGATGTGTTTGACTCTGTCTGGGGAAAGACAGGGAGTCTGCCTGTCGAGCTGAACTCTTTGCGCTGCGGTTGCGGTTGCGGTTCGCCCCGACAAGAGTCTACCACGTAATGACGATGGATGGTACGCGGAGTGGCAGTGGGATAGACTACAAGGCTCCTGCTAGACCAGTTGCAGCTCGGGAACAGTGGTAGGGCTGACGGTACTGTGCGGTTTTCGGTATACCAGCAACGCACTATTCCCCGAGGGCTCCGTTCACTGTTTGTCCTGTGCGGATAAAGCGTACATGCTGTTGCCTCGGAAGACGCGAACCACTACCACAGTACTACAGACTACAGAGTGGTCGCCGAAGTACGGTAGTCTAGTAAAAGCAAGTCTGGTCTGGGCGCAGATCTTCTTCCGTATCGGTACCTCGATGCAGGTAAGCTTAGCAGGTACCCGCCCGGACATTGGCGCGGTGTGTGCTGCGAGTAATATGCACAAAGAGATGCTGGAGGACTGCTGCGTCAATGCTTGTGAGTACCGCCAGAGAAACGTCATCGGGGTCATGCCATAGAGTACCTACATGGAATACTGGGTTGTACCTTAGAGCAGGTTCTCAGAACCTTACTACGTATCCAAGTCTAACCCTTTGACTGATCCAATGGAGAGCCCAGCGCAAGTATGACCGTGTTGGAGACGACATGCGCCAAAGCTCATAGTCCAGCTTCAGAATCCGTAGGACAGAGACATGAGACAATGTTCCACAAGGTGCATGGCATTGCGCTATAGTGTCTAAGGGTTGGATGTGGATCTGGGGTAGCATTGGGGTCCCGCCACCTCCTAAGCCTCATTGATGAGCTGAGGGGCCGCTGACTATCATCAGACCTGGTTGACCTGTCAAAACCCTGCGCATCACTTTCATCAGTTCGACTCCCGCGTTGCCGCCTGTGCTTTTAATTGCGACGACGGGAGATCGGATCGATCTGTGCACATCAGGAGCCGCACAGTCCCCAGAGAGTCGTACCTTGTGGGCATACGCTTTGCAGATCAAAGGTCGCCTCTTCATCCTTCTTGCCGAGTCACGTTCGGCTGACTGAGGCAGGTTACTACCGAAGTACCGTGGCCGACTGGCCCCTAATAAGGACCGCGCTCTCACTTTCCAGCTGGTAGTGGACTGCTAGAACAGCCGCCATCCACAGGAATTGGGATCGAAATACGTAGTGAGGATCACAGCTTGATTGAATCTCAGTCACATCTGTGATCCCAAGTAACTGGACTAGACTTTGTTCACATTGGTGTGCCAAGGGTGCTCATAGTGATCGACACGGCATGCTTTAGCGCGGTCAGTCTCCTCAACAGCAGCAACCTCGGTTACATCTGAAGTCATCGCAGCTCTTGTTGCTGTCGTTGCTGCTCTCCAGCAACAGCTCATCAATCAAATCCCCGATGCTCGATACTTTCCGGATTCTGTGACAGTTCTTCTGTCTGCTATTCGTCCGCCATGGGACTGCAGGTCATCTATGTCGCTCGTCACGGGGTAAGTACCGTACCTACATATTGTTCTTCCCAGCTGTAGGATGACCGACAACACACTCTCCACTCGTCTTCAAGCTTGTTTCCGCTTTGCCGCTCCAGCAGTTTCTTTTTCCCACTGTCAAACCTACCCCAAGAGCATTGGCAGCAGTACTGCCACCCTTGCTTCTCCACATCGATCTTTTTGGTGTGAAGCCTGTCACTTTTCACTTTGATGAAATGGCAAACCGCAATGAGCAGAGGCTGACCTCACTAGTAGTTCCGCTCAAACTGGGCTGTCGACCCATCGACGGGAGAGTACTCGGCCTCGATAAGCTCTCCCACCGGCATAGCTGCAGATCCGGCATTGACCTCTTACGGCGTTGACCAGGCGAAGCAGCTGGCCGCCCGGTTACGGACCGCCAAACCGGCAGTCGAGCGGGTCTATTCAAGTCCCTACTATCGATGCCTGCAGACGATCGAGCCCTTTGTGGCTTCGGCCTCAGCGGACCCTGAGTCGCCACTGCGCGGGGAGGGGCTCAAAATCAGGGGCGAGCCAGGCCTGGGAGAATGGTACGGCGCAGCGCCGTTCGAGCACCCTACGTCAGCGGCGCCCGAGGTCCTGAAGACGCTGTTTCCCGCGCTCGATCCCGGCTACGTGCCCGTCGCTCGGCCGACCAGGATGGGGGAGTCGTTGGCGGAGCTGCACGACCGAGTGGCGTCCACCATGCACGGCATCATCTCGCAATGCGACACAGAAGGAGTTAAGGCCATCCTAGTCTGTACCCACGCCGCCGTGGTCATTGCTCTGGGCCGGGTCCTGACAGGGGACATGCCGGACAGTGTGGAAGTGGAGGACTTCCGGGCCTTCACGTGCGGGCTGAGCGTATATGTGCGAAAGGGGCCGAAGGGAGGAGATGCGACTGCCGCTAATGACCAGCCTACCACTACTACTACTACTACTACTACGGGCGAGAATGATCCCACTGCACGAATAAGCGGCGATCACGAAGCCACAGGCGCCAAGGGGATCGCCCCTGGGCCTCCTGCCGAGCCGTGTATCCACCGGCAGGCGAGCCGCACCGATCCGGAGCCTCTAGCCTGGAAGGGACGTGGTATAGCGGGGGGTTGGATTTGCACCGCCAACAGCGATTGCAGCCATCTTGCAGCCGGCGAGGAAAGAGGATGGTAAGTTGTCACAAAATGCGGATTGTTGTCCGTCCAAAACGGGCAGAACCAGTCCGCTTTTGGTCTCCCTTTTGAGAGTAATGCTGCGCAATGCTGATCGTTTCGTTCGTAGGCGCTTCTCCGGCGATGAGGCGTTTGCGAATGCAGGTTCAGCGGAACAAGGGGTCGACGCCGGCTTGGAATTAGGGGTAGTGGTGGAGGGTCGGGGCCAGGCCGTACGAACTCGTCGGTCATCCAAGACAAGAACCACTTCGTCTCGTCTCTAGCGCTAGAGTCTAGGTAGTTAGCTTCTACTTTTGCAGTTGATTTTCTCTACTGTAGCTAGTAGTTGGCAGCCCGAAAGGACTTACGTGCATAACGAGACGACGCTAAAGCTAGGTTCTTGCCTGAGGACTTAGGTGTGAATCTACTAGTGGAACAAGGCAGACATCTTCAAGCCAAAAGCGGACGCACTTTTCAAGATCGACGGCCTTGCTGGGTCTAAGTCTACTCATTATGCTCCGCTTTCTGCGGGAGCACGGAGCCGCAATGACTTGGTATTGCTGTTCTCGGCCAAAGAAACACATTGACTGAAGTCACAAGAGGCAATATGGTAGACCTGGTCAGACCTGTGCAGCTGATCGTCACAAAGATCTTCGTTCCCCTCGATGTAACCAACAACCCGTACCAGGCTCTTGTCTTCGAGTTACGCAAGATCCTGCACAAGGGGGACCGATCGCTCTTGATTACCGGGCTGGGGTATCATACTGCTAATCACAGCCCCCATTTTACTTGGCTTTTTGTCGATCAAGCCCCATTGGATCTTGCACTGCCAAGCGGCCAATCCACCCCATGTCGTGACATACGGTACCTTCCATGTTAGGTGATTTACATGGCTCTAGCAACCCGCCGTCCTAAGCGATGTACGGCCTTCCCCGTCCGGGCTCTGCGATTCGCCGACCAGTCGCATCCCTTGATGTCGGCCAGGGCAGCCCACTCCGCTATATTCTGGGAAATGTTGTTACAAATTCGTGCGAGACACTGGGTCCCCGAGGTGAGGGATAAGACGCAGGTGGAAGGGCCTCAGTGAACCCGAACCCTGTGCGACTGTGGCTTGCCCCGAGCTGGATTGTGGGGTCCAGGCCTTCTTTCCTCTCCAATGGCCAGGCATACCGAGCCCACTCGGCTCCAGCCTTCTGTGACTCCCGATGGCAATCTGGCCTTTCCCCCGCTGATTCATGATGGTCAACGTGAATATTGGACGGTTGTTTGCTTCCTCGCTGCGAGCCGTGATCACCACTAGCGTGTCCGCCACGGTTGCCAAAAGAGGCCATGCGAGCTGGGCGAGACGCCATGGTTAGCTGAGACATAATCGGACAAGAAACGCTCTGCAACTGACAGAGTTTATCGTGCTTTGCATGATACCGCGCAGGGAAATAGTACATACCTATGTAACTTATCGTCTCTCAGAATCTAAAAATCATGACACTAGAGGTACGTAGTATCGCACAGAATTGCAAATCTGACAGTGCGTCCACAAGTACCGAGCAGTGCTGTAGATCAAAAGCCACCGCTCGCTAGTCGGTCAGTCAGGGCGAATGAACGCTTCATGCTCGATGGGGACTGCTGCACCTCGTCGGCATAAGCAACCGTCGAGCTCACGAGGGAACAACAAGGTCAGCCACTTCGGGGTCGCGCCTCATCAGTTCATAGTATGCACGGAAACCTTGTTGTTCTGCCCGGCCCGGACATCCCCCCCCCTTGCTCTAGTAGTGTCGACAGGCATGTACTCCGAACAAAGTACGTATTCTTAGGCCTCGTCCGCCAAGAAGTTAGCCGGTGCCTTCTCCATCGCTTCAGTTCTAGAGGTAGTCCATGTTCAGATGCGATCCAGGGGCCGTCCAAGACAGAGATGAAAGCTCGCTCCAAATACGGACGTTCCCTGCGAATCGCACCGAGCAGGCACTGTGTAAATCTCCCGGAAGCGTGCGGTATGTTGTTCTGCGGCGCAGTTGCATCACAGACCCCCAGTTGGCTGATTTTAGAGTTTGCACTGACAGGGCTATACCCTGTGTTGATCGTCTAGGGGGTGTCGATACTTCGTACGGATTCGATCATTCTTGCGTCTTCAGCTTGACTGTTCTTCAGCAACACCAACCAAGGGCCGCAACAGACCACCAGTGGTTCCCGTCTCTGCCCGGAAACTTCGTGATCCATAAGGTATCTGCTTTAGAGTTCAAGTCACGCTGCTGCTGTCACACAGCCTCACCGCTGGGATATCTCTTTTAACATGCACTGGAACCACTTTGTTGCCCGTGTCGAATGCTCCGCGATTTCCTTAACCCGGTTTCGATTGCAACATCTTGCGCCTGTCCAAGCGGCCAGAGGCATACTGTGTGTGTGGTAATGGAAGGATAACATTGTCTGTTCCGCTCCACCGACTGAGGAGGAGGAACATCGTCCTCGTCTCCACCAGACGGGAGCAGTCCGATAAGTCCATGGCAAGAAGAGACGTGACAGTGTCCTTTCGTCAATTGCAAGTGCGATTCAGTCTGAACTCCACCCGTTGAGCCACCTCTTCCTCGTGGCGACAGCCATGCCGCCCAGTTTGCGGTCTGCGGTCTGCATGAACTTTGTCGATCTCATGTCAGCGTCTGGGGATCTCGCTGCTCTATCGGCGACCGTCTGCCTGTCACAGTCCTGCCAATGCCCGAAGCCACGCTCTCGACGTTGCTGGAGAGGGTGCGTGCGAACATGGGCTCGTCTTACTGTTCACCGTCTCGCCAGTTTGACTGCTTTCTAACACACTCGATACAACACCCACGTTGCCATTCCATTTTTTCTCACTGTCTAGTCATCATGTTATGTGTACTGGAGACAACACAGAAGTCTGGCCTTTCGGGGCCCTTCAGACTTAAGACGATATTCTCCGTGCCTTTTGGACCTCATGGACCTTGGGAGACCGCGGTACTAGGATACAACACGGGTCCTGGTCCCGTTGATGTGGAGTGGTCTATGAGACATGGGCATCCCTCGTTGACAATAGATCTCCTGTTATGGCTATGCGACGGTACTTCCCTGCGGACACATCCACGACTAGTGTTGCCCTGTCTTAGTATTCGCTGCATTAGCAGATAAAGTTGCTTTTTTTTTTTCTTATCCCCCCCCGGCCGCCTACCAGGAACCAGACACTCCATCTCTGTTGATGGCGGACCTAACCCAATTGGTCTGCTGTGATGGAATACATGGCGAGGATTGACCCACCACACCAAGAGTTGAAGGTTGTCTGTTTACGGACACTGAGTCCCAGGATCTCGCTAGAGACGCCATCAGATCGGAGGCTGGAGTGGCAGCTTGCTGATCGTGGAGATAATGCTCCATCCCAAGTGTGCGATTTATAGCCCGACTCCATCCATTATAATAAGAACTCATGTGCCTCCCTCCCCGGGTCTCACTACGCTTCGTTCGGTCATATCCATAGGTCTTCCCTTTCTTTTGAACATCTAGGGTCGGAGCATAGTGTTTCCCTAAGCCAAGTCTCCCTGCAAGCGAGTACACGACTACCAATCATCCCTTCCACTATGATCCATTTGGGCCTGCCTCTAAGGCCGAACGAACACCGGGCTTCGACAGGGAAAATGGTCAACCTACCTAGCATCCATGAGCTCGGGTTACTGAGCCCGGGAGGAGCTGATATGCCTCTTTCACCGCCATATCGAGGGCGCTCTCAGACATCCTCACCGTCGAACAATCACGGCTACTACCCCCCGCGATTGTACAAGTCCAAAGATCACACGCCGCAGACGCTTCCTCCATTGACCTACAGCCACCACTCCTCCTCAACCCTCTCAACGACTTGTGAGTCAGCTTGCATCACATTCGGCAGTTATGCCCTGACTGAGGCTGACCGTGGAGTGTTTTCAGCCCCTCCCAGCTGTGACATGAGCAGCCGCGCAACCGGTGTTATTCCTGCGCAATCGTCAACCAAAACAGCTCGGCAATGTGCGTTTGAGGAGTACAGCTCGTCCGCCGATCGGAGGCATGACTGGAGACGTGACAGCTCGGAGTCCGTCGCCTCCACACCCTCATTAGTAGGCTCTTTCACAAGTAGTTGCTCGTCCACTGACGGCACCTCTCCGGCGCTCACGCCCACCACGCCGCCGGACTCGGAGTCCTTATGGGATCTCGGTGGGAAGGAGTATCTTCTGTCCCACGTCCCAGAATCGGACATGTGGTCCAAGCCCTTCCTCCATAACCCCTTCTCGTCAAGGATCCCTCGCCGCAACAACATGTACAATGCCCGCTCTCCCCGCCTCGGGTCCCAGCAGCCGCCGTACAAGGTCCAGAAAAAGGAGCGGGCCAAGCCCAAGAACAACGGCCAGGCCCACTGCAATGAGAAGTACACCACCGAAGAGGACCGCTTTCTCATCTACTTCCGCGTCGACCATACCATGACCTGGCAGCAGCTCGAAACCATCTACAACGAGCGCTTCACGTACGGATCGCGCCCCTACCGGACGGACGGCGGGCTGCAGAGCCAGTTCTACCGCCTCAACAAGGTCTGTCCGGTATTGACGGAAGACAAGCTGCTGGTCTTTGGGCCGACGAACGCGGCGGAGAAGCTGATGAACTACTACAATGAGTACGACAACCTGACGTGGGACTGCAAGCAGCGACAGGGGAAGCCGGCGTCGCTGGTGGACCGGTACGCCGAGCAGATTGTCGCGGAGAACTGGTCGTGGATCTCGGAGGAGGATATGGCAGAGGCCAGGAGATTGGGTAAGTCTTAGACCTCTCGTTCTTAAATTCACTCCTTTACCCCACCACACAACATTCCGCCCGTTGCGACATATTTGTCTTCAACACCACGCTAGGCGCCGTTGATCCTTTCAACGTCCCTGTACACACATTCCTTTAGCTTCTTCACCTTGCAATCTTAACGCGGGTGACTAACCAAAACCTCCCAGCTGATCTGCGGCGCCCACACCGCCTGGCATGGGAAGCTTGGAAGGAGGCCAACCGCATCCCCGACAAGCGCGAGGCCGTCAAGTTCCAACCCAAGGAGGAGTCTGACGACTGAAGTGTCGATTTCTCCTCCTCGACTGCTGATGGAAGAACTTGTGTTCCCTTGAACGCTGTTTCTCTCTTTCCTTATCTTTCTATCCTTCGCTTCTCTGGAATTATATTTTGGGAACGGAATTTTTTTTATACAAATTCACGAAACTGAGGGTATATCTGGTGTCGACCCGGGGGGGCCATACTACTGGGAAACGATAATGATATGACGGGCGCGGTGGAATAATCTTGGGTGGGCTATCTTTTGACTTTGGGCTGGCTGGGTTTGATGTCTCCTTTTTTTCTTTATATATTCCTGATGGTCGTCGGCAACTTTCTTTTTCAAGAGACTCCTGTACTACTAACCGATATTAGGGGCGGGCGGGGATTTTCCTTTTCAGGCGCCGGCGATGGGGACAGACAAAAGGGGAGCGGGCGGAAAACGCATGAAGAGACGGATGAATGTACTTACTTGGGCTTCAACGTCGTATGAGTAATTTCACGGATAG
>Ga0209127_100651_pt1 | contig 11961 bp, 7 predicted proteins | sample LakSupMetagenome_FD_187469 | JGI IMG/M metagenome (GOLD analysis project Ga0209127, IMG submission 187469) | Freshwater microbial communities from Lake Superior, Canada - Sta WM archaea (SPAdes) (version 2) | ecosystem: Environmental > Aquatic > Freshwater > Lake | place: Lake Superior, Canada...
GGCTATCTAGACCACTGACGCTAAAAGTGCTTGCGCGTCGGTTCAGCTTAGGGGACGGCAGTTCGAGTTTGAGCGGTATGCTTCCTGGGCTGTCCGAGCGCGATCGAGGCTGCTCCGAAAGCGAAGTAAACTCGTACTTGGCAAAGATGGCTTTCCAGTGTTTGTGCTGTCTATAGCCAGGAAGTCATTACACTGGCATAGAAAAAACCGACCGTACGAGATGCGTTGTCGCTGACACCTTCCGAACAGGGTTCTGGATCTTGGGGCCCGGTTACTGTACTAGAGAGGACGCCCTTCCTACTGGCACGAACCATGCCAACCTGATAGCAGCATTTATATCGTCCAAACCTACAATAACACCGTACATAACGCAGCACAATCGTACGACAATACTCCCCGAGGTATATACCAGTCTCTACCGATCAAAAAGGCAGGAGGAAGCGCACCCTAGAATCCTTACCCAAACCTCCGCCTAGCCATCTCCCTCAGCACCCCGACCCTCTCCTCCTCCCTCGCCCTCGCCTCCCTCACCCTCCCCTCCCTCTCCGCGTCCCTCGCCCTCGCCACCTCCTCCCGCCGGACCTCCCTCTCTGTCCGCCTCCGCCGCATCCCCTCCAGCATCCGGCGGTAGTCGTCGTCCGCCCCGTCGCCACCCAACAGCTCCGCCTCGGGGACCTCCGCCGCCTCGCCGCCCTCCCCGCGGGAGGATGCGAACTCGCGCATCGCCTCGGTCGCGAGGCGGCGTTTCTCGAGCTTCCGCTCGCGGGTCCCCGGGTCAGCCCGGGGGAGGAGGTCGTCTAGGCGCTCTTTTTGGAGTGCGAGATCGGCGGCACGGGAGAGGCGGAGGGAGGAGAGGGAGGCGGAGCGGGATTCGGAGGAGAGGGTGCGGCGGAGCTCGAGGTCGGAGAGGGTGGGGATCGTGGGGCCTGGTTTGAGGACGGATGCGGATGCTGGAGGGGGAATGATGGTTGACGGGTGGGTTGCGCGGGCTTGTTGAGCTGGTGGTAGGAGCGGCGCGTATTCGTCCTCGTCGTCTTCGGCGTCTCCGTCCACCACGGCAGGGGTGCCGGCGAAGCTGGTCGTATCGCTGACTACGCTGTCCATCACCTCGCTGGCAAAGCTTACACCTGTCGGAGGCGATGTCATGACAGCCGGCTCGCCATCTCGCCTGTTTGACGACGATGCTGCGGCGCGAACCCGAGCCTCCTCCAGAGCCCGCAGGCGGACGACGCGGAGGAACATCTCGGGTTCGTACCAGCTCCGTTCTAGCTCTCCAGCGTTCCACTTCGAGACAAAGCCCTTCCATCTGTCGCGTACTGACTCCTCGTCCAGATCCGCCATGCGAATATGCCTGTGCTTCTCCAGGTAATGGGCGAACAGCGGCTCGAACGCGGCAAAGTCCCAGCGGGAGAGAGCACGTGCACCGTAAGGGAGCGCTACGGGCTTGGGAGGTGGCTGTTCCCGACGGTAGGGCGAAGAGCGCCGTCGAGGGCGATGGTGGGCGCTGTGTAATCTTGGTGTTGTCGAGCGGCTCGGGCTGTGATTATGGGAATGATGATGGCAGCGGTGGGAAGTGTAGTGCCGCTCTGTCTCCGGAGGAGGAAGTCGTATTGCCGTGGCGTCCGCAGGCGTTGATGTTGGCGATGCGGTGCCGGCACCGGCGTGATGCTGGTTTAGCGTCGAATCGATGCACTGGTGGCTGCTGCTGTAGCGAGACTCGGACTGGCGGATAGTATCCCTATCATCCCAGTAGTCCTGTGTCCTCGGCGCAAGCGAGCGTCCTCTCCCGTCATCTCGGCGACCGCGAGGCGACGGCGATGCCGGTTTTCTGTGGCCCCTCCCATCTTCGCCTCGCCCGGTATCGCTGTCCTTGTTGGCATGTCGCCCATCATGATGCTTGCCGGTCTGAGAACGCCCGGTTCTGTAGCTCCGGCTGTCTTCTCCGGCATCATGTCTCCTATCGCGCTGCGCCCCCCTCTCATTCTTTGTTGGCGACCGCGACCTCTCCCTATACCGTCGCCCCGACCCTGCACCAGCACCCCGATGTTCGCGAGATGGCGACCTGGATCTCGCACTCCTCATGCTTTTCGGCGAAACATGTCTTTGCTTTTGCACAGTAAGTTCCGAGCTGAGATCACGAGTGCTGGGGTCCAAGTCCATATCTGCCACCGGCGTCTCCTTCAGCTCCCAATCCTCTGTCTGTCACTCCGGCCGCCCAGACCTGCGAGTGTCGGAGGAGACTTGCGCAATCGTAATATGTCCAAGCGGCGGTCTCTCTATATAAATACTTTGTCAAGGGATTTATCTTCGCCGGAGGATGCGAGTAGAGCCCTTCACTCAGACGGAGTTGGCAGGTGTTGTTTCCTCCAAAGGCCAAGAAAGCGTCGAACGAATGTCAGGTGGGGGTATGTAGTCTAATCTCTCAAGAGGGCTTGTCGGAAGACTACTTCCCAGGTAGGAAGCCGCACACCTCTCTGGGTAGGAGGGTCCGATTTGCAATATTTGACATCTTGGGCGACGTTCAGCAGCACATCGATGTTTGAGGTTGTGACGTGCATGACAGAGAGCAAGTCAGAGGTTTGTTTTAGCGCCGATCCTTGCGCCGCGCCAATCAGAAGGCTGCATTTGGACCTCCTGACTGCTTGCTTCCTTTTACAAAGTAATCGGATTTATCCAGCGAATATTTTACTATGAAGCAGCAAAGAGCATTTGGGTACGATGGTATTTGATAGAGTGTGCCTATTAGCGGGACAGTCGCGAGGAGTGCGGGTAAGATGGCTTAGCGCTGCGATGAGTTTGGCGGTTCTGGCGACAGGCCCGCGGATGCGAATCGTCTCTCTCCTCCGGAGGATTCAGGGTCTGACAGCGGAAACACCTAGGATGGAAGGAAACGGGCCCTGAGCGATGCGAAGAAATCAAATCAAATACGCTTGAAACGAAGCACCTGGTTGGCTCGATGTCTCGGCGTGCACTGATGCCCAGAGCGATCTTTTTCGCTCCGGGCCTTTCTTGCAAACAGCACGGAGCGATCCGCTGGCAAGCTTTACTCCTTGTTTCCACGTCACACCCTGGTCGCTCAACATGGGAGGACGACACGAGATCTCCCAGCGACACCGGGAATTAGAATATCTTGATTGCTCCGCGGTTGGACATGCGAGCTGGAAATCATGACCGATACTGGACCTCCTGATCTTCTTCGCAGCAAAAGACGAAGGACTGGCCGAGTGTGCTAGCTCTCCCATGTAGCCGAGATCGGTAAACATTATTGGTCCTTCAGTGAATAACAGAACAGTAACAGGGCCCAACTACCCCTTCAACCATCAATGACAAATGTCAAATCCCATTCGACTCGCTGACTGTTTCAGCGGATGCAGATATGTATTCGCTGGCATGACGCCCTATCCACTCGCGCTTACGCCCGCGGGAATCATTCCATTTACAGGATCCCGTATGCTCCTGCTTATCCCTTAACAAGATGACATCCGACAGCAATTCCCGAGCAAAACCTGGTATCCCTTATTCCGCCTCGAACTGTCCCGGCTCGAGAGGTTGCGCATTGTGGACAAGGCACCCGACGCATTCGCAGTCGTCCCCGCAGGGGCAGAACGCCGAACTCCCACCGCACGAGTCCCCGTCCATACCGAGCGGTCCTTGGTAGAGCGGCAGGTTGACGAACATGAAGTCGCTGGCCGGCAGCTCCTCGTTGAAGCCAGACGCGTCGCTAGGTGTCTGGGCCTGGGTTGGCGACACTGCCTCGGGATTCGCTGCTTGTTGTAGGCCGTTCGCCGACTGGATATGTGGGCTGTGGCCATTCGTACCGCTGTCGTTTATGTCGTGCCTGCTGGCCTGGGCGGTGTCAGCATGTTTGCTTGTCATTCCAGTAGATGGAGCGTTGTTGTTCTTGTCTGTGCCGTTGCTGCCGTAGGAAAGGTCGTTTTCGTAGTTCCAAGCGCCCTCTACATATTCTAAGGTCTGTGCGTTGAATGGATGCGCCAAACATCCGACGCACTGGCAGCCAGGTCCGCACGAGCACTCGTGGCTTGTGTCCGGACCACCGGTGCCTCCGTTAGGCGTCAGCGGAAGTGAGTTTGCCAAGGGTTGCTGATTAGGCTCAGCTGGAGAAACCTGTTGCAGCTGTGCCCACATTGCCGGATTCAATGGCTGATTCCACGTGCCGAGGTTGGCAGGGTATGTGAAGATGTTGCCATTTGGGTATGGAGCAGCGAAGGCCTGCTGCTGATGCTGATGCTGCTTCATGTCCGCAAATGGGAGCTGGAAGTGATTCGGTGCGTTGCCATTGGATAGTGCCCGTTGGTGCATCGCAGAGTTGGGGTTGGGCTGTGGCTGTTCACTTTGACCCCCGCCACAGCAGCTTTTTTTGGGCGGCTCACTGGGTTGTGGAGGTTGTACTTGTTGCTGTGGTGGCGCGACAGGTGTTTGGGGTACAGCTGGAGCACAACAGCTCCTGGCAGCGCCGTTTGTTGGGGGTGGCGGTACGCCACCGTTCAGCGGGGAGGGGAGGGTATTCTCGACAGTTGTGGCCATGGATAGAGCGGGATTGTTGAGGTGAGAGTGTATAGGCACCAGGGCGTAGCCCAAGGGAGGACCATAGCTGACGACGCCAGGTTGTTGATACCCGGTAGTAGGTAGTGCTGGTACGAAGGCCATGCCGGCCATAGGAGGGGTATGACCCTGAGGAGCCATGGCATGGACACCGTTGGGGGGCACGCTCGCATCCATGATGTTGCTGTTGTAAGGGTTGACGATGTTGATACTGTTGGGATCGATGCGCGCGAGATGTGCCGGATCGAAGGACTGTTTGCGGCCATTCGGTCTTGAACTCGGCGCTGGCTTCTGTACGCGGAAGACGCCATTGCGTGTTGGCGAGACTGGCAGGTCGCTTGGGCTAAGTGCTGGAGTAGGCATCTCTGGCTTTACAACATCATGGTCCGCATGATCTCCGTCGGCCGTGTCGAGCCCGCATTTGCACTTCTGTTTCCGTGGAATAGCCACTTTGATGCCGCCGCATGCACATGACTGACCCGGTGGGCAGGCACAAGAGCTGAGAGGCCGGCCCGGCTTCCTGACCGGCACCATGACGCGGTCCGATGCATGGTTACATTTGGTGGAACGATGTCCACGGATGCAAGGCGCGCTGGAGAGAGCAAGCAGATGGTCAGCATGCTCGGCGCTCAACATCGCAGGTCAGGTGAGTACCGGTATAGTGCAAGTGGCACTGAGACAGTCGGGATGCAGCGACCCCCGACAGCAAGGAAGGAGTGGAGATACAGTAGAGAGATGTCACTTACCAGGCCATCTTCTGCCCGTTGATCAGGGGCATGGTGACGAAGTCGAGTCGAATCGAAGTCTGTAGGCGGATCCGGTAGTCAAGGTGATGGAGAAAGGTATCAAGTTTGCGAAGGTCGTGTCCTGCCCGAAAGATTGCGCTCTATAAGGCAAGATATGGGTGACGACTTCCGCTTCAGAGTTGTTGGATAAAGTTGCGTACGTAGCTCTACCATGTCATGAGGTCCAACCCGAGGCACGCAACTGATTGAAAAAATGGGACGGACGTCGCAATAGGCGACACGGCAGCGACCTTGCAGCCGGAATGGTCGGTAGCTTCTTCTTTGCTCGCGTCGAGGCTGAAGATAAGACTGGCTGAGAAGGGAAAGCCAGTCCACGAGCTGCAAGTCGCCAGCAGATTTCGAGGCGGAGAGACCTTGGACAGATGTATCAGGGTCACGCGAAGCGAGTGGTGCGCTCACTGCAGAAACCTTGCGAGGAAGGACAGGATGGCAGGATGGCTCGCCTGAGCAGGACGCAACCTCCGTGTGCCGGTAGACGAGGCCCAGTATCGACGGTCCTGAGAGCGAGTCGCTGTCCCGGAGCGAACAGTTCCGAGTCTTCGCGAGACAGATTGCCCGTGGCTGCAGATTAAGGTTCTGTCCCAGCTCAAAAACCTTAATCGGAGGCCGAGTCTGACTTGAACGGCCGGAGGTAAGAATGCGAAGCAACGCAAAGGTCTTCCAGAACGAGTGAAGAGAGAGGGCGGCCTGGGCTGGTGCCGAGTCCCGGGACCGGTGGTAAGCAACCAACGAGCTGGACGGACAGTCAGGTCTTGGTGAGCGTCAGCGACGGTCCTGCGGCTGCGGCTGCGGCTGCGGCGGCATTCGGTGGTAACGGAGAGCAGAACTGGTACGGTGGTGCTATTCGCGGATGTGAGGCGAGAATGTAAACCACGGGTCCCGGCCAGATCGCGGGTTAACTTTGTTTCCCCTGTGTTTCGCTGTGAAATGCTAGCGCATTACGTTGAAGTTGACAAAGCTCAAGTCCTTCCATGCGCCAACCGAAATACATGCACGCCTGAAGTCTATCTTTTTTGCGGGATGTAAAGCAGGGACCGCAAAAGGCCTCGTGGGAAAGACAATCGGATTGACAAAACGTGATACGTACGGCTCAGGGTCCGGTTTAAGGGGTGCTTTTTCTTCAACACACGCCAGTTCCGAGTCCGTCGTCAACTTTGCGGCGCGGGACTTGGTGTGGGGTGACGGTGAGCATGAGCAAGTTTTGATTGGCCTGCTGTCGCTTTGACCGGGGCTACGGGTTCAAAGGGGCCAACCCGAGCTTCAAGAATGACTGACATCCTCTTTCGATGTGAAGCCTTCCAAGACGGCAGGTGTTATATGCACCATCCCGCTGTATCCATGGCCATGGGTTGTGTCAATATTCGATATTGTTGCTAATTGAATCGCTGCATCATAACTCCTCATCGATGACCTATATGTGGCCAGCAAGGGGCTGGATGAACAACGTTGGACTGCCATGTTTACACAAAGGGGGTTTCTGCCCAGGTGTCACTTGAAGGTATCGAAACACTATCACGACTTGCAAACTCAATGGTCCATAGAAGGTCGGTCCGGCAACTCTGGGGTTCCTCTGATACTGGCGTTACCAAGACGCCACAGGGTGCTCTAGGGTACCATTATGGGTGCCAATATTACAGAGTACCAAGCATAAACGGCGACAACATTTCTGGCATGAGGAGGGGTATCATTCTTCGCAACACGACTTGACAGCGGGAGATCTCTTGGCGATCTACTACTAGTGCTAGTCCCCGTCTTCCGATCCCGAGTCCGCAAACATATCAACCGCGCGCATTCGCTTCCTCGGTCCAGACTTTGTGCCTGTCATCTGGAACCCTGCCACAGCGGCACTGGTCTCGGGCTTGTTCGACTCCAGCGGTGACGTACTCGCAACACCGTCTCGACCGCCCTGTGTCTGTGGCTGTGATACTGTTACCGGTTGCGGCGCCTCAACGTCCCCGACCGGCTCACCATCAATGTCCCCGTCGCTCTCCCCTCCCTCGTCCTCCGAGTAGCCCATAAAAGAATACGCGATCTCCCCATCCGTATCTCCCGTCTCCAACACTCGATTGACATCTTCATCCGGCGACGCGCCGCGACTCTCGGGCTTCTGCGACACGGGTAGCGCCTGTGGTGTCTCAGCCACTGGCTTCCACCGCCCATTCGCGGACTTCCTCTGTTGTATCTCCTCCGCCTCCTTCTCCGCCTTCCTAAGCTGCGGCGGGTTCTCGAAGCTCTTGACGAAGTACTCCTGCGTCTCGGCGGGGAAGACACACCACCCCTCCCAGAGACTGAGGACGAGACCGACGCTCCGTTTCCACTTCTCGGCGCGGAGCCGGCCCCAGTTATACTTATCTGCCATCGAACCGAGGCTCTCGAAGGTGTTTCGCTCGCGGAGCGCCGTCTCGAAGAGCTGGCGGTACCGCCAAGCGTGCCGGACGCCGCTCGTGGACGAGGAGGAGAGGATGTCGCTGACGACGTAGAGGCCGATCAGGCGGGCTGCGCTGGTGTCGGGGGTGTCGCTGCCGCCATTCTTGTCGTCTGCCGCTGGGCTTGTGTCGCGAGAAAGCCCGTCGCGCAGATTCTTTCCTTGGGCGTCGACTTTGTAGGACGGGTTTGCAGACGTGAACGCAAATGGCTGCTCGACGTTGGAGACGATCATGTCTACTATCTCGTCGGAGCCTTTACTGGCATGTGTGATGGCGAAAGCCGCCACGCGTGCGATATCGCCCTTTCTGATCTTTGACAGAGATGTAGGCAACCGAGCCAGGAGATGCACCAGCTTGGACTTGGCGATGGGGTTCAGGAACATGTCCTCTTCGCCCATCCCTCCGGCAGCCTCATGCGGCTTCTGCTCGTCGTCAAAGTCTTCCTCGTCAGAGGAGTTGTACTCCGACTCCGACACGAAGCCGTCAACTCCAGTGGTGTACTCGTAGGCCAGCGGCTGGTCTGGCACTTTCCATGCATGGCTTCCCTCAAAAAGCGGTAGATATTTACCCTGTTGCGCGCGGCCTGAATGCAACCCCGCCACGATCTCCCACAGCCGCCAGCGGTACCAGATGCCGCCTTCGCTCCTCGCGTCCCAGAGCCATGCCCACTTCTCCTCTCGCTGTACCTCCGGCCGAGACATCAGGAGTGCTTCAAACTCGGGTCCGTGTGCCAGGACAGATTCAATGACCTTGTGGATCATCCGCAGCTTCTTGATATCTTTTGGGGGGTGTATTGGTACGTGTAGGATTCCTCCGCGACCGACGGGGCCGCCGACCGAGCTGTAGGAGGGCGGCGGTGCGAATCCCCTCCCGTACCCGATCGGTTGTGGAGGCTGGTTGCCGATCGTTTCTGTGATCCTCTTTGCGCCAAAAGGATATGAATTGACAGTCGTCGCGGTAACGGTCGGCATGCTGGTCGAGGATATAGCGGCTGACGAGAGATGTCGATGGAGATTAAGGTAGAACCCATAGCCGAGGTATCGGTTTTGTAAGCTGCTAACGGCGGCGTCGATGTCGCTGGCCGGCGTCTCCTTGGACAAGGTGACGATAGCCGTGGTAGATTTTCTTTCTGTACCGTTTGATCCCGCTGGAGGAACCATCTTGATGTGATCGATCGTTAGGTTCGAGGGGATCAGGGCCTTGATGACGGCGGGCGACGTAGTAGGGGGTAGGTTCGCCAGGCGCAAGGTTGGCTTGGAGACGGCCTTTTCGGCAGCCCTGTCCTTCGCCACAGCCTCTTCCTCATCATCGCTCGCATCGAAGGCTTTTGATATCGTGTTGCGGCCCGGTTCTTGGTCGTCGAATCGGAGCCGGCCCCGGCTCTCGTCCCGGTCTCGATAACTCGAAGGCGCGCCGTCGTACTGACGCCTCTTGGCAAGGGATGGCGGAGGCGGTCCAAGGCTTCCAGGGCCACTCTTCATCGAAGAGTTCGACGACATGCCAAAGTGACGCCTTCCAGCTCCGCCTCCGGGACCGCCAAAGCCTGGTTTTCTTTCGCCGAACCCATCTCCGCCGAAGCGCGACTGGCCAAAGCCAGAGCTGGCATTGCTATTCCTGTCATTGTGGTCGTCCCCTTGATCGAAGCTCTTCACGAAGTCCTCGTAGACCGCTGCTGTTTCGGCGGCTTCGCGTTTCCTCTTGGCCTCGGCCTCGGCCCTCTGTCGCTCGAAGGCGGACTGCTTCGCCGGCTTCTGCAGTTTCTCCTCAACATCGGGGAATTCGACAATCTTCTTGGTCGACGACATGGTAGCTGCCTGTCATGGTAAGCGCATCATGGTGTGTAGGCGCCCGCTGTATTGGTTCGAGGTCTCTCGCCAAGCTAGAGGAGCCGTCCAGTTCGACGGTGTTGCTTGTAATGAAGACGTAGAGGGATGGAGGTTGCGGCTGCTTGGTCCGTGCGCCCCCGGTTCACCTCGTCCCGTCAAACCAGCTCGCAGGCTACCTCTGCCGGTAGTCCAGAGCTCGACATTTGTCTGGACTTGGACACCAGTGCTTAAATAGATACGACATTCTCTTAACATGGCCGCACTATGGTAGTGTAGCCATGTCTTTGCGGACCGCAAGAATAGTTGCTCAAGCGTGTTGGCTGAGAACGCAAGGTACGTATTCGTACAGCACCTCCACAAGCTAATTCGGGGGGCCTTATCTTATCGATAAGGCATGGTACCGGCACGAATCGGAGACATGACATGCTCATGTTTATTAAAAGGCGCAAATGTGTCTTCCCACTGCGTACACGTTGGAGTTACGTACTATCTGAATACGTATACGTATTGTAGCAGTTGGCCCCGACTGCAGGCATTCAGTAACGGTATCTTGAAGATTATACTAATCTAGTGGCGGGCCGAGTGTTCGGAACGTCCTGGCTTCTGATCGTACAAGTACATAAGGGTCTGCGTAGCTGGAACTTTTCTTTCATTTCCAAACCCGAAGGTCGATCAAGTGCACCATCTTCCGAGTCTCCCTTCGAACTGTCTTTGAGCGCGTCGGACCTCCAGACACTCCGGAAACCCCCAAGCCGCCAAGCCCAGTCCCCCCCGTCGGCCCACCATTCCAGACAGCAGGCGAGCCTTTGTGATTCACAGTCTCAACACAGTACGCGTCCAAAGGATCGCGGCCAACTGAAACAGCCGTTCTTTCTTCCAGTTGGCTTATCCTGCCTAAACCGCGTCACGCATTGAACATTGAACCTTAAGGGGACAAAAACGAACCAGTCACGGGCTTCCTGCAAGCCCAGCACGCACAGTCATTCCTCACAGTGGAAAGGGAAACCCTAATTGCGGTGAATCACAGATCCGCCCTTGTCATTGTACGGACCCCACTCCATTTTCCAGGGCAGCTCTTCTTGTTGGTTGTGCAACCCTCCTTGCTTCCGGAATGGACGCAGACGCCTCGTCCTCGGTTCCCTCAAATCCAGCTTTCACTCCTTCTCCTTCTCCCACCTCCTCCTCCCCTTTCCACAACTTCGGAACTACAACTTCCACCTCTACCGCTGCTCCAACGTCCTCCCCCTTCTCTCCCCCATCCTCAATCCTCATCATCGGCTCGGGCGTCTTTGGTCTCTCGACCGCCTACGCCCTCGCACGCCGCGATGTCTTCTCCAACACCACCATAACCGTGGTCGACAGGGCCTCCTCGCCCTCTCCCTCTTCCACTCCCGTCTTCCCAGCTCGGGACGCCTCGAGCATCGACAGCAGCCGCATCATTCGCGGCGACTATGCCGACCCGGCCTACGCAGCCCTAGCCACCGAAGCCCTGCGGCAATGGCGGAACAACGACTCGCCCGGCTCCATGGGTGCTGAAGGGCGCTACAACGAGTGTGGCCTCGTGCTCGTGGCCGACGCCGAACCCCAGGCCCTCTCCGCCCTCGCCAACCCGTCCTCCTCCTCGACCACCCCCAACTCCGGAGCCTCCCTGCTTGAGCAGCACAACGCCAAGAAGACGGGTATAGACTACGTCCGCGCCAGCTGGGAGAACGCCGTCGCTCTCTCCGCCCAGGACGCCGAGCTGGCCTCCCGCATACGGCTCCTCCCCGACCCCGCCGCCATCCGCGACGCGGTCGGCACGGGCGGCACCTCGGGCACCACGGGGTACATCAACGGCTACGCCGGCTGGGCCGACGCCGACAGGAGCATGGCCTGGCTGTACTCGCGCGTCGCCGCCACGGACCGCGTCTCCTTCGTGCAGGGGACCGTGTCCGCCCTCGTCCACACCGACGACGCCGTAACCGGCGCCACTCTGGCTTCTGGGCAGACCCTCTCCGCCGACCTCGTCATCCTCGCCGCCGGCGCCTGGACGCCCTCCCTGCTCGACCTGTCCGGCCAGGCGACGGCCACGGGCCAGGCGGTGGCCTACCTGCCCCTGACGGACGAGGAGCAGGCCTCCCTCTCCGGGATGCCCGTACTCCTCAACCTCACGACGGGCCTGTTCATCATCCCCCCCTCTAACAACACCCTCAAGGTAGCGAGGCACGCGTACGGGTACCTCAACCCCTCCTCCTCCACCACCTCTCGCAACCCAGTCTCCCTCCCACGCACAAACCTCACCACCCCCTCCGCCCTCTCCCTGCCCCCCGAGGCCACATCCTCCCTCCGCTCCGCGCTGCG
>Ga0209127_100652_pt1 | contig 11959 bp, 3 predicted proteins | sample LakSupMetagenome_FD_187469 | JGI IMG/M metagenome (GOLD analysis project Ga0209127, IMG submission 187469) | Freshwater microbial communities from Lake Superior, Canada - Sta WM archaea (SPAdes) (version 2) | ecosystem: Environmental > Aquatic > Freshwater > Lake | place: Lake Superior, Canada...
TCCGCAGATACGAAATGGCGGGACAATACAGCGTCTCACATCTGCGAGGCTGTTGACATGATCAAGAAGAGGGTGTCACACCGCGAGCCATTCCGAAAGCTGCTGTGCGACTGCGCGCGAGCTTCCACAGAAAATGGAGCGCGAGCCACGGCCGCCAAATACTACAGCAATGCCGTCGCACTCCTGCAGCCGAGTCCTTGGGACGACAGTCGGGAGGACGTGTCGTATGCCGAGACCTTTGACCTGTATATGCGGGCGGCCGAGTGTTACCTCTACATGGGCCGCCTCAGCGCCGCAAACGACGTTTTGCAGACGGTCTTCACGAGTGCCAGGACGGCGACTGACAAAGCAGCAGCATGGGTGCTGGAGTCGAGGATTTACGCCCAAGGGGGGAACTCGAAGCTCGCCCTGCAGTCGCTCAAACACTGCCTGAAAGCTCTTGAGGTCAAATATGACGAGAACCCGTCGTTTGAGGAGTGTGACGAAAAATTCGAACGGCTGGCTGTACAGATGCAGTCTATGCTGTCTACGGACCGCAGTGAGCTCCTCAGTCCTCCCGGGTCGGACGACAACGGGCTCACCAACCTGGGTTCGGTGTTGGCTGAGACGATCAGTGCCGCTTGGTGGAGCGATCGCCTCCAGTTCTACCACCTCTCGCTCGTCATGATCGACCTTCACTTGACAAGGGGAGCGTTCCCGCAGTCTGGGATGGCGTTCCTGCACATCTCCATGATTGCTCTGGCTCGGTTCAACATGATACAGTTTACCGTCGACACTGCGTCTGTGGCTCTCCAGCTCATCGACAAGTACCGCGACCCCTATTGTCTGGCGAGAGGATACGTGGTCTACGCCAACTGGGTCGGCCACGTGCAGCATCCGATCAGCGCCAACCTCGCCCTGCTCGAGGATGTCGTGGAATATGCAAATTCGGCCGGGGACCGGATAACGGCCATCCTAAGCTTCGCTCTGTCCGCCCAGCTCAGATTCTTCGCCAGCGAAAACCTGGGGGATCTCGAGACGTTTTGTCTGTATGGGTGCGAAGAGATACCCGACTGGCACAAAGATACGCGCGGAGGGACGATTCTGATCGCTGTCCGGCAAACATGCCGGGCCCTGCAAGGCAAGACGAGGGCCTCCCAGGCAACCGAGGTCTTCAGCGACGACCAGCACAACGCCGAGACTTACAAGACGTGGCTGCAATGCACCGACAACGGCGGACGGGCAATCCTGCTGTACGAGACCATGGAGCTTGTGCCGCTGTTCCTCTACGGGCACTACGAAGAGGCCGTCGAGGTGGGCAGACGATGCTATGAGAAGTCGGAGCTCCTCTGGTCAGCCCGAAACACGAGGATGGCCATGCTATTCTACGGCCTCTCGCTCGCCGGCATGATCCTCCGCCAACAACAGGACCCTCGGCCGGAAGCGCACGACCTGCAGGCCCAAGTCGACCGGACCGTCGCCCAGGTCAGTGAACTGAACGCCAAGATCAAGGCCTGGCAAGCGTACTCGGACGTCAACTACCTGGCCTGGTCGAAGCTGCTGGATGCCCAAGTGGCCGAGATGAAGGGCAACGTCGGCTTGGCCATTCGCAACTACGAAGAAGCCCTGGACCACACGGCAGAACACAACTTCGTCTTCGAGGAGGCGCTGGGAAACTACCTGATGGCCAACGTCTACATCCGGCACAACGCGAGACGATCGGCCAATTCGGCTCTCCGGGAGGCGATTGGCCTGTTTCGGCAGTTTGGGGCCACGGGCATTGCCGAGCGAGTGGAAGCCGAGCACAGCCTGCTTCTGCACGGACCGGCGCGGAACATGCGGTCGAATGACGTCGGCGTGCAGACAGACTTTGCTGCAGATACCCCATCGATGCAGTCGATGCAGTACAGGAACGACGTTGATGATGACGGTGAGGAAACCCCGCGTGCTCAGGCGGGTAATGCTGACCTCAAAGGTGATCGAATCGGTGTCTGGCGAGGATCAATGCATCCCGAAGTCGGAGTTGGCCTTCCAGCGCTCGACATGATCGACCTACACGCCATCCTCGTATCGTCGCAGGTCATTTCTTCGGTCCTTAGGGTGGACGAGCTGTTGAAGACCATGTGCGACGTCATCCTGCAGACGTGCGGCGGCTCGGCCACGCTCGCCGCTATAATTGTCCAGGACGAAGACGGCTCGTCGGACTGGTGTGTGGCCGCCAGCGGCGACCCCGAACAGGGCGCCGAGGCACACATACCCGGGATCCCTCTGAGCGGAACGCCTCTGGTTGCGGAGAATGTCATCCTCTACTGCACGCGGTTCCGCGAAGTAGTCTTCCTTCGAGACCTGGTCAGCGATGAGCGGTTTGGGAACGTCAGTGAGCAGTGGCTTGAGAGGAACCCGCAGAGCAAAGCCGTCATTGCCATCCCCATCTGCCACGGTTCTGCGCCGCTTCTCGGCGTCTTGTACCTCGAGGGCGTCGCTGGCTCGTTCACCGACAGGAATGTCACGGTTCTGCAGCTGCTGGTCAACCAGATCGGTATCAGCTACTCCAACGCTCTGGCAATGAAGGCCGTCGAGAAGGTCTCGGCGGAGAACGTGTCCATGGTCGCGCTTCAGAAGCGTGCCCTTGCCAAGGCCATCGAGGCAGAGACCAAGGCCAAGGACGCAGAAGCCGAGGCCAAGCGAAACGTCAAGCTGGCCGAGGAGGCTGCCAAGGCCAAGTCGATATTCCTCGCCAACGTCTCTCACGAGCTGCGCACGCCGCTCAACGGTGTCATCGGCAACTCGGAGCTACTCCGCGACAGCAATCTCAACAAGGAGCAGCAGGAGATGGCCGACTCTATCAGGGTGTCGGCAGATCTGCTACTCACCGTCATCAACGACATCCTGGACTTCTCGAGGATGGAGGCCGACAAGATGAAGCTGTACATCATCGCCTTCAATCCCGAGGAGATGGTCCGTGAGGTAGTCCGGGCCGTCTCGTATAGCAACCGGGAGAAGACGTCGAAGAAGAATGTCAAGATCATCAGGGACATCAACCTTCCCCCGATGCTTATCTACGGCGACCCGATCCGACTCCACCAGGTGCTGGGCAACCTGATCGGAAACAGCTTGAAGTTCACGGAAGACGGCTCCATCACGATCGGCGCTCGCATGGACTCGGAGACGGAGAACCAGGCCACGCTGACATTCTGGGTCAAGGACACCGGAATCGGCATATCGCAGCAGCAGATGCAGAAGTTGTTCCAGCCGTTCAGCCAAGCAGACGCGAGTACGGCCAGGAAGTACGGCGGGAGTGGGCTCGGCCTGAGCATCTGCAAGTCCCTGATCGAGACCATGATGAAGGGCAAGATCCAGCTCGAGAGCGAGGAGCAACAGGGGACCACAGCTTGGTTCACGGTGACCTTCGACAAGGCGCCCAGCGAGGTTGTCGCCGGGGACGCGCAGACGGCACCGCTACCGCTACCAGAACCCGCATCGCGGCCCTCGACGGTCGACGCGTCTGCGGATTACATGCCCCACGCCGACCTCGCGCGGATACCCAAGGACCAGCTGCGCATCTGCATAGCCGAAGACAACGCCATCAACGCCAAGATCGCCATCCAGTACATGCAGCGACTCGGGTACACCAAGGTCGACTCGTACGACAACGGCATGAAGGCGGTCGAAGGGCTGCGCCAGAAAGCCCTCGAGGGCAACCCTTACCACGTCATCCTGATGGACGTGCAGATGCCCGTGCTGGACGGCTACGAGGCCACGAAGCTGCTGCGCAGCGACCCCATCGACGCCGTCCGCAACATCCTGGTGATTGCCATGACAGCCTCGGCCATCCAGGGCGACCGCGAGAAGTGCCTGGCCGCGGGCATGAACGACTACTTAGCCAAGCCTGTGCGCTCCGACGTTCTCAAGAAGAAGCTGGAGACCTATCTCGGTGTCCAGGTAGGTTTCAGTACCGGCCGTTACCAACCCGACTTGCCATTGCCTCCGGTAGTGTTAAACAACTCGCAGCGTCCCTTAGAACGAAGCCTGAGCATACCGCGGCTGCAGGCGGCGTCGCAGCATAACAACACGCCCCGCCCTCCCCCACACGAGATCGAGCGCGAGGCGAATGGGTCGGCTACGCCTACGCAGGAATCGACGTCGGCGCTGGCGCACCGGCCGGCGAACGCCGCCCCGCCTGGTGACGCTTCTCCGGAGTCCGGACCGCTGGAGACGGTGGCCAACGGGGACAGTCCGACGACGGCTGCTAAGCGCCAGCCGAGGAAACTAACCAATGACAGGCGCGATGGCGACATGAGCGCCAAGGAAGAGTTGGCGAACGGCACGGCGAAGAAGGACTTCACGGACGACCCGGCGCGGGATGTCGTATCAACAAGTCCCGTGACGGTGGGTGATGAGAATACGCCACCGCTGACTGCGGCTTGAGGAGGAACTGCGGTGGCGGCGGAGATGATGGATGGTCACATGCATTATGGCGTTGGTTCTTATCTTCTTTTCTATATTTACAGGGTCATTCATGTCACGGCCGGAACATGGGATGGGGATCCGTCAGGGACATGTACATGTACATGTATCAATCAACCTTTGAAAGGGGCGAGCAAGCAGAGACCAGGGGTTCAGAGGGGGGCACAGCATCTTGGTTAAAGATGGGGAGGAGGGAAAGGGAGGGCTCACCTTGAATGGGCCGCTCAGTGATTGCGATTTGAGCCCGCGTCATAGAGAGTGGGGAGAGAGAGCGAGCATAGCGACCGTACTGACTTGTTTGTTCGTGAGAAGAAGTTGTCATAGGACGGAGACGGAAGCTGGTTACATACGTCAATGAAGGCTTAGATACCCCCCCCCCATCATCATCGTGTTTGTTGCTTTGGTAGCTTTTGCGGCATAGCCGAGGTGTGTGAAAGGATTTTTCCTGTTGTGACAGGCCGGGAGTTTGTTTACGTCGGTTTTGTTCGTACACCCCCGTCTCTGACTCGTCTTCTGGTCCTCCTCCCTTAGCCGGGCCAGAGCTGGCAAGCTGTGAGGGAGCAAAGGCACTCGGATGGAGGTGGGAGTGGGTTGTATTCTCTCCTCACCGTTGCGAGCACGGATAGCATCGGCGTGTAGTGATATCTAGAGGTCTCGGATGGCGGCAACGGTCGGAATGAACATAACCCTTCCTGGCAGGGTCGAGGTTTCGTTACAGTTTGTCTTGCTTCCGCTAGCGCATGTGGCAGAGTGAGACTGCAAAACGGTGTATCCTCTTGTCCAGACCATGGCCCTTGATAACGAGACGTGAGATGCGGATTGTTACAGATTGTCTAGCCCTCTGGTACGCAGGGTGGTCCAGGAACGGCCGGGCCGGGATGTGAAGACTTACAGGTCAAGCAAGTCGTATCTCGAGTATAGGGAGTGGTGATTGACAACCGATGTCTAACTGTAAGGGATGGGGCTTCGAGAAATTCTGTGTGTCCCCTTCGCGCCCGAGGTACCAGGCACGGCCCCGAAGGCTCCTGTGATCCCGGTATTCTGCCTTCCTCGGTGCGCGTCTCCGATCTGGGTACAATTTTGTCCCCCAGCTTCAAGGGAGGGATTATGTGGTAGGATTTACACCTGTCATGTCTCGCGGACCTTAATCAAGGCAAAAGCCGTTGTTGACGTGCTTTATCCGTTGGGATGTAAGGGATAACTACTCGTCACCATCAAAAGGGAAATTGCCTCCGCCGGCCTTGCTTCTGCCGAACGTGGTGTTGTTCTGGCGATACAGAAGAAGAAGGCGGTAGAGTTCCAAGCCCGTCATCGCTGCTCAGACTTGTCACAGTCGCCCTCGTTGTTATCTCGCGTCTGGTGGGCATCCTCCGTCATCGCCAGGAGACACAAAACAACATGCTTACGTGCGTAGGATTCTGGGCGGGTATAGCTTCGTTCTTCTCTACGTCGACTTCCCGAGAATCCCCCTCCTCCTTCCCTTCATAGTCATCCGTCTGCTACACGGCTGGCCCAGTGTGCTTCGTCTAAGGATACTTATTCCAGTTTAAGTGATCGACGCGGGAGTAGCTCGGTCATGGCAGATGCAGGGTCAGGAACCAGATTTTTTATCTTTTGTTTTCTTCCTTTTTCCCCGAGTAAGGGAGGACCGTTGACTATGCTATGCAGCTAAGTAGCTAGCGTTGTCGTCTTGGGATACCTATGCATGCTAGGCGATAGCTCCGCATGCAAAGCGACGTCGATTCTGCGATCTCTGCTGGATCTACTAGTTGTGAACATCGGTTTTCGGCGAAAGCCTTGGAATTGGTTGTCTACTGTTGTTGGCAAGCAGTTCCTCCACGTTTTTTTAGACGAGAGGGGTGCTGGGGCCAAGGATGACGACGGAGCTAGCCGCAGATTTCGCGTGTTCTTTCCACATGATGAACGCAGCATGGCATCATGGCGTGGCTTTGGCATGGCAACGCGCGTGGCATGGCAAAGAAGTCGGTGATGCATTAGCGAGAGTTGTGCGGCTCCTTGATGTGATGTCTACGTCAAGTCATGATTGGTGGGAATTGTAGCGCAAGACGCGACCAGATTCGGAGATTCGAGGCTTGCTGGCTCTGACCGGTTGTTTTCACCGGTTGTTTGGGAGATCGCTTTACGGACGATGTCAAGTACTAATACGGACAATCCTGGCCGGTCTTGACGTATGCCACAGCTTGATTGGGACAGGCATCCGCGCACTAAGTGGGAGATGTCGTTGAGGTGATTCGCAGTTTCGAGCTGGGGCTTGCTCGCTGTGGCTTGATGAAAGGGGCGCGAGACGTGCATTGGTGTCTTGTATTTTAGTAACTTGCGGACATATTGAGTTTGATCATGATACGATGGCTCTAGTGGAGTTGATGATGCCGAGATGCGTGACGTCTTATTGCTTCGCGGCTGCTTGAGAAGCAGCTTCGTTGAGAGACAGATTCCTCTTCTGGCAGAGTAGCTCGATAAACGGCGTCGGCGTTAAGACGACAGGGACGTGCAAGACGTGCAAAACGAACGCAAAGCAGACTAAAGAGTATGTATGGTGGCTCTCTCGATTTTGCTTAGAGGCCCCGTCGGTTTGATTGGGTGAGACTTTTTGATACCTCGCGGAAGCTTGGTGTGGGCTGATGGAAGCGCGGCCTTATGCACGCTAGCCTCCCCCTCCAATCTCGATACCGATCGGGCTAGTTGTTGCTGGCGCCGGTTGGCATTCGCAGCCTGGCCCCGAAAGAGACGACGGGACAACATGAAAGAGCGAACACGCGCCGGCCACGCGATGCGGATGACGATCTCCCTCCGGAGGTGGAGTACTGGACGCGGCTACAAACCCCATCTCTGGCGCAGCCTGCATACGCTTGTCTGCTTGTTGCCTAGCTGCTGACCCGACTTGCTTCAACATGTTGAAGCTTGGCAGGTATGAGGTATTGTTGTGACAGACTGCGCGCAGTGCTAGCAACCGTTGTCCGGGCCGGTGGTCGGTTCATGTCAAAGTAGCACAACCTGCTGCGCATGTGCGCATAGCATCGGAAGTAGAGGCAGTTGGGTTGAGACCCGACAATACGTGACTTACTGAGGGTTTTTGTGTTCTCGACAAGCTTGTGAATGTCGTACAACATAAGGCGTGTCTCTCAATCCCCCCGACAAGTCTGCCTCAGATGCTACGTTAGCTTTGGTCTCTCGGATGCCTCGAGTACGTACCTGTCCGCCACCTGTGATGTTATCGAGGTCGGGATGCTGCGCAGTCAACACCATTGGAATGTAACGGTTGCTTAGCCAGATCTTGGGGGCTGTAGTCTACCTACTTGTAAGACAAATGTGGAATTGTATCTTGCTTTCTATGTCTCTCCAGGCTATCGCAGCCCGTTATTCAAACATCATCTGCACCGCTCGGCTCAGTCTGGGTGCCAAAACAACTGAAACCGCCTGATCTCCCGGGTTTACTGAGGTCGGAGGTCCGTTGGTTCTGTCCCGGGGATCTCCGTCACCCGAAAATCGCTGCATGAGAGTCGGAAACTCGTCGGGGTTGACCAGCTCTACTTGGAAGACAAGGACTCGAGTGTGTTATCAAGAGTCGTCGTTGCGGCTGAGAAGCCCTAAAACGTGTCAAGCGATAGTGCCTGTTAGAGGTCCTCAGATGAAAGGACCGTCACGTCCCTCCGGCACTCCGCCATGACGCTAGTCAAGCTTCCTCGGCCGCCATGATGTGGAAGTGATGGACCATGAACCAAATGTTTGCACTCGGTTGTCTAAAGTCTCCTATCAAAACAAATGGGGCTGGACAAGCTCGCAGTGACACGTACGCTCGTGTCATGATGACTCCATTCGCGATTCCGAGCTCTAAGCGGAAAGTACCACAGTAGGAAAACACATCGTCGATTCCAAGGCGCGAGTCATCGGGTTGTCCATGCATGGGTCCTCGACTCCTCACTTTTGGCAATTCCATGAATGGAAGGTAGGTAAGCAAATGCTGAACGACACCACTTCACAAGCCACTCAGCAGCTTTCAAGCCGCACCAAGACCCCGCCGGAGATGCAGTCTGTGGCGTTAGGGCTTGTGTAGGACCCAATCGGTCTCGCTGTTGCTCCTGCGAAAGCCCGCTGTTTCAACGCGAGGGGTACACTAAAGGCCGACACAGAAAAATGCTCATCGAGATGCCCACTGTGGCTTCACTGGCGTCTGTCTTGGCAGCGCCCGCCCAGAAGCCCAGAACAAAGATGAGAAAGACGACCATCCCACATAGGGTGACATCGCGTCAGATGCTGCCCAAAAATAAGAACCCAAATCTTGTTTCAGATCCCTTCAGAGTGAGGACGTTGACAGGGGTCCAGGAAGTCCGTGTGTATGTACGCCACTAAGCATGGGGGTTTCCGAATGGCGTCCAGGGGCGTCTCTGACAGGGATCTTGACGAATGAGGAGGGGGAGCCCCCAAAACGGCGTGTGCCCTAGCAAAATCCGAAAGGGAGACGGAACTGTGGCTGACCTAAGGTACACGTGTACAAGGTATTATTTCCAACAAGAAACGCCGCCACACTTCGTTTGTTGGTGTAGGTACCTTACCTTAGCCAGCAACAGCCCACCGACAAGTGGTCTCTCTGGACGGGGATCAAGCGTATTTCAAGGTACGTAGTCCAGAGAATGCACGACCCTTTACAAGGATCCCGCGTCAATGACCGTTGAGAACCTCCTGCGTATTTCTACTGAAGCAGAGGAGTGTTTCAAGAAAGGCCTGTCTTACATTTTGGGTACGTAGTGGTAACAGGGGTGATCCGTCGCCAAGCCTGGAGTCCTGGAGGCTGGAGTTGACATGGATCGAGCTTTGGGGTACGTACCAGGTTCTTTCGACCAGCGGCATTTCACGAACGCCAGTTCACAAAGAAAAGGGTTTGAACCACAGAAGACCAATCTCGGTTCTGCGCCCGCGCCACAGACAGGCTGGTGCAAATGTTGGATAGCGCTGATAAGTCCGGATTAGGCCCCGGCGTGACAGGACCAGACACCCATACTGTGCGCAACAGGCAGGACTTTTGCTCGCTGAATGACACGACACAGTGGTCGATGCTGCATGTTCACGCCGGTAAACTCTGCACGATTATAACTCGGTGACAAAATGCCTCGACCTTTTTGCAGGAATCGATGCAAGCTAAGGTCCACCTAAATATGGGTAGCAGAGTCCAGACTCCCAGAGTCGAGCTTGAAAACACCAACAAACAAGAACAACAATTACCTTGCCTCCGCCTTGAGCTGATGTGGTAATTGCGAGCTCGTGTAGGTCCATACGCACCGACACTCGTCACTCGTTCAGTTTGTGCCACCACGATAACATAGACTCTAGGTAGCCTGTCGTCCGTAGCCACAAGCCACACGTACTGGCTAACACCTTCAGCCATCCATCAGCCACAGGTGACACACCGTAAGTATGGCAACGCGCTAGTTCCCGACGACGTAGTCGACATTGCCTCGAGTTTTGGACCACATACGTAAGGAACCTTTTGTCTGAAGCCTGTTCCTTTTCGAGTGCTTGGCCTGCTATTGGATGTAGTGTGTGATATTATGTTGGTAGAAGTCGCGGCAACGCTGGCAATGGGCGGCACCTTTCAGCCACACAAGAGATCTGGCTCCACCGTAACAAACCATGTCCTGGCATGACGGCTAGCTAGGCTGGCCTCGGACCCGGCATCGAGAGAGAGCCTGTTGGCTATCGGGATAGTTGTGCGGCGCCTACACTACAGGCACCCCCTTACCCTCTTGTGGCTCTACGATCTACTTGCCCAACACGGTACTCTGCGGCTGACGTCCAATCCTCGAGTCCTTGTCTTTGCAGGGTTCCAGGGTATCGAGTTTTGCACCGTATGCGTGTCCGAGGGTACATACGGTACAAGATCCTTTTATTAGCCCAGGATCGGCTGTTGAGCATCCCCAGAGAGTGCTTGCTGCCCCTCCTTCCGCGGCTACAATAAACGAACCGGCCTGCAAAAACTTGGCGCTTCGTGTTGGCTTGCTGGTGCCGGCAGAGCCACACTTTCGACCGGAAGGCCAGTTCGTGCCGGGAGGTGGGAATGCCCAAAGTGGAAGGGCACTGATTGTCACGTCAAGCAAGGGACTGGCTGGTTCAACACCCGACAGGTTTCTCACACCAGTCGGTGCAGTCTCGCTTCTTAGCTTGGTGGGCGAGACGATGCATCTGCTCCAAACTACCCATGCACCAGCCACACCTCGTCCTGAGTGCATGTGTGGAGGCATCTGGACGCGGCGTGTGACCCAGTCATGAGCGTGTGTGTGTGTGGGCATCATCCATCCATCACTCATTCATCACTCATCACTGCAAGAACGATGATGCACCGCCATATGAACAAGCCCCCACTAAAAGCCCCTGTTCATTCGCGCTTCAACAAGCTCGGCTATGATGTACGCACGGAGGCCAACACCCTGGCTCGTGCTCTCCATATGGGCGTCTCTTCTCTCATACGGTCAAGACGATCCTCTTACCTGCAACGTTAGACTAACGAGCAAGGGCGAGACAAGCTGGGGTCTGGGCACACACTAAAAACAGACATTCTGAGCACTGTCAGCAGTTGTCGATCCACCATCCGCTCCCTAATCCCTATCCTGGCACACTGGACTAGGCCAGCCTTGTTCAACCCGGCGGCTTGGAAGAGTGCTGGCCGGCGCATTCCACACCTGCCACGTAAAACGACTTATAGGTGGTGGTGCCGCTGTCTCCACTGAGCGTCCCTTTATCTCCTGCGTTCCTTCCCTCTTTTAGCTCAGCGTGCCTGCTGTCACCCGGCAACTCTTGCCTGTAATAATTCACCATCCCAACTTCTCGGTCCACACCGGGGCAGCCTCCACAAACATCCTTGAAGTCTCAAACTGAGGACGAGACCCCTCGGTCGGTCCACAGCGGCTCGTTTCCTCACCACCACGCTTATCCACCTTCTGCTGTTGACTTGTTGCTGGAGGTTCCAGGCTGTCAACCCCAGTCGCCCTAAGGTTGGTTCTTGTTAGCTTCATCCTGACATCCCAGGTCTGTCGCATTTCCAAGAACGGTGCAACGGGTAGCTCCTTAGAGCTAGATCTCCCCCCCCCCAACCAAAAGGTACCCTTGTGCCAATCTCTTCTGATACATATTGTTCCAGGTGAAATAACAAAGGACAAAAGGCCTCACTCAGTTACCTCTCCCGTCTCCACCGTTGTTTGGACCAGCTTGGGCCTTGTTGCTGTACGTTTGCCCTCTTAATACCGAGACCGGGATAGGACCTTTTCATGGTGGGGAGCGGCGTAAAGGACCTTCACCTCCTCCAGGGCTGCTCTCGATCACCAGTCTCCAGCCCGAAGAATCCCCCCCTGTGCCTGTCTACCGGCCGAGACGGGTATTCCGTTCCTTTCTGGGTTTGGCGGGCTCCCATGGCCACCACTCGTTCCTAGTCCTTGGCCTTCGTTCTGTATTCGGTCTTTACCACATCGGCTTGGCTCTTGGTACCTACCTTACCGTTCCC
>Ga0209127_100653_pt1 | contig 11948 bp, 10 predicted proteins | sample LakSupMetagenome_FD_187469 | JGI IMG/M metagenome (GOLD analysis project Ga0209127, IMG submission 187469) | Freshwater microbial communities from Lake Superior, Canada - Sta WM archaea (SPAdes) (version 2) | ecosystem: Environmental > Aquatic > Freshwater > Lake | place: Lake Superior, Canada...
GTTGTGCTAAAGGAGAGCGCGACGCGTCGAGGCGCAAGGTGGATCGAAATTTATGTCCCCCCACTGTAGCTGCGGAAACGGCGATCCTTGGATTGTTATTGGTTGTTCTCCTTGGCACTGTTGCTCGACTGGTACTACTGTGTATGGCAGTGGATTCACAACCCCGCCGATTGCGAGTTGTCTTGCATGTCCTCGTCTTGTTCTCAGCCTCACCACTTCGGAGAGTCCCAGCGACACGATCTGATGCCATCGGCGGCTGGAGTCGGCAGTTGACAGCAACTTTGTTGGCGGACGGCGGAAAGACGGCCTGGAAGTTGGAGAGCCCGAGGGATTGACGGCCGCTGACGAATTATTTGGTGCTTAACCTGGTTCCCTCCCCGTTCACGTCTGCCGTGGCTGTCAGTTTCAGGACCAAGTGACCCTTCCCAGTGGTAAAACTGAGGTGGGAGTTCAGTGTAGGGCGTCGAGGTCAGTCCCGAGCTTCAAAGCCTCTGATGCTCGGTGCGGCCCTGTTCTCAATAAGGTATCCAGTGGATCCAGTGGTGCTCTGGCCATTGCCGGCGTTCGCTTCGTCTCTTGTGTGTTCATCGCTGTCTGAGAACTGATTGGTTCCATTCCGCGTCCGAGTGTCTATGGGGTTTATGTTGTACGGATGACTGAGAAATAAATCAAGCATCTTCGTGATATACCCAGACACCTCGCTATTCTAAGGTTGGACCTGGTTGAGGGGGCCTTCCAGAGAAAGGTACTGATCAGTTGAGTAGTCTGCTTTGTCTATATATATAAAGTACCCGTAGTTTATCCGTCAGCCCTATCGGACGTTGCTGACACTGTACATCTCTGCATCATCATCGAATTTAGGCCATTATTCAGTCGATCATATCGCGCACATCTCCGATATAGTTCCATGTCCCTCTCTGATTGGTCTCTCCAACTGATCGAAAACCTCATGTAGCCAAGAAGAGAATACTCCACATCTCGAGACACACATTTACCGCCATGACCGACCACCCAATGGCAACCGACCCTATCGAGGAGCTGGTCAACACCTACAATGACCTCAACAGTTGTGCCATTGATGTACTAGACGAGGAACCCAGTCCCCTCGACTTCATGAGATATGTAGCCAGGAACACCCCATTCGTAGTGCGAGGCGCGGCCTCCGACTGGAAGGCCACCCGGACATGGAACGTGGAGCATCTGAGACATGCCCTGAAAGATCTCACCGTTAACGTTGCCGTCACGCCATTCGGGTAAGTACGCGGTCATTCCCGCCTGTAGATCCATCCTGTGGCCGGGCTTACTGAACATTGGATCTTAAGGAACGCTGACTCACCCACCACCCGTGAGGACGGCAGCATAGTCTTCGCGAAGCCCTGGCAAGAAGACCAGTCCTTCCCAGAATTCATAGACTACGTCGTACGGCAAGAGACGGATCCCGAGTCGCTGCCCACCGATTCGGAGGTGAGATATGCCCAGACGCGTAAGATCTTCCCGCTATTCGACCCAGCCCTAGAGCAACAACACCCCCTGACATAAAAGCCACAGAAGACGACAACCTCCGCCACGAGTACCTGTCCCTCTCGGACGACGTGCCGCGAGACATCCCCTTCGCCAGGATAGCCCTCCAGAAGGCACCCGACGCCACCAACCTCTGGATCGGCAACTCGCGGTCCGTCACGGCCCTGCACAGGGACAACTACGAGAACGTTTACGCCCAGATCCTCGGGCGGAAGCACTTCGTGCTCCTGCCGCCGGTATGCCACCCTTGCGTCAATGAGCGGGAGCTCACGGCCGCGACCTACGTGCGGCGGGAGGGCGACGGCGCCGGTCTGGAGCTGAAGGAGGATGACGACGGTGATGATGACCAAGGAGAGAAGGTTCCCTTTGCGACTTGGGATCCGGACGACCCTGAGAGGAACGCCACGGCGTATTCGTCGTTGGCGAAGCCTATCAGGGTCACGCTCGATCCAGGCGACTTTCTCTACTTGCCCGCGATGTGGTGTGTGATTTCCTGTCTTACACGTGGAATTCCGAGACATGACTAACAAAAAATCTTCTGGCTTCAGGTATCACAAGGTGTCTCAGTCGAGTTCTGCTGAAGGCATCTGTGTAGCTGTGAACTACTGGTATGACATGGAGTTCTCGGGCCCTTTGTACTGTCTCGATACGCTTGTGAGATCAGTCTATAACAAGATCGAGAACCAAAAGAAATGAGAGCCGTGCCCAATAGACTTGTGCATTTTCAGCCCTGTGTCGGGGAAATTATAACCGACTACCTCTTCTTCTTCGCAGCCACCCTCTTCATGGCCCTCATATCCTTGCGCATCCTCGGATCCACCATCTTGTACCTGCCCTTGACGCCCTGCGGCCTCCCACTCTTGCCCCTGTTGACGCCCTTGGCGACCACGACCCTCAGCGGCTTGCGCGGCTTCGCCTTGGACGCCTTGGCCATCAGCTTGGCGATGCTGCTCGCCTTCTCCTTCTCCGTCATGCCCTCCTCGGCCGCGAGCAGGTCCGACTTCTTCTTCAGCTTCTCTAGCCTCTGCGCGGCGTGGAACTTCTTGCGCGCCTTCGCCTCGCGCACCTTCTTGATGGGCCGCGCGTTGTAGGCCCGCAGCTTCTCCTTGATGGCCTGCGCCGCTGCCTTCGTTATGGGCCGCTGCGGCCTGTCGTGCTTGGTCTCGTCCTCTATGAACCAGTCGGGCAGGCCGTCTCTGTCCTTCAGCGCGTACTTGTTGAAGCCGTCGTCGATGAGGTCTTGGCTGCTCTTCTTTCCTGTTGCGAGCTCGTGGGCTAGTGTCATGGCTTCGGCTGTGATAATGTCGATTTCTATGCAGGTGTCAGTTCGGCGTCCAGTGATCGCAAGCCTTAGTGGATCGAATAGCTTACCTGGTCTGGGGTCCTTCCGGCGCTTGTGTTCGTCCTCCCAGTCAGATTCGTCATCTTCCGCCTCGTCCTTTCGATCGCTTTTCACGATTTCGAAGTCGTCGTCGTCGTCACTCTCAGAGTCCGACACGGGTGCTGGTGCCGGTGCCTTCTCTTTCTTTTGTTTCGTAGGCTTCGGTGCAGGAACATCCACCGACGAAGCATCATCGCCATCAACCTCCATCTCATCAGCATCGACTTGTGCAGCCCCCGCCTTCGGCTCGCCCTCCTCTTCTAGCTCTTCTTCGTCGTCGAGTAGCTCGGCAACATCTTTGAAGATGTCTTGGTTGAAGAAGCGCGTCGCCCGCTTAGATAGCCCATCCGCCGCTGGCGCGCCGTCTAGATCGCGTAGGAGAGACTTCTTGCTGAGGTCCTCTTGCTCCTCGTCGTCATCATCGTCATCATCACTGTCCTCTTCCAACAACTCGTCGTCACTCACTCCCTTCTCATCAGCAGACACTCCCTCCCACTCTCCATCGTCTGCCTCTTCTCGTAGCCTCTTGGCGCGATATTTGGCGTCCCTCTCGCCCTTACGCTCCTTGAACTGCTCATACATGCTGTCCAGCTCTCTCTCTAACCGGTCCTCTTCCTCGTCAGACTCCTCGTCTGTGTCCGCGGACGAGCCAAGCCCGCTGTCGTGATCCTTCTTGTTCTCATCCTCCTTGATGAGAGCCATCTTCCCCTTGGCTATCCTCTTCACAGCCGAGGACTGATCCAGCGTCTTGAGCGCAAACATGGCGCCCTCACCCATGGGTCCGGCATCTTCCATACCGATATCCATGGGCGCCGTCATGTTCAGCTGCATGCGCACAATCTCCTTCTGCTTCTGCTCGTTGGCCCTGCGCCTCTCGCGCTTCTTCTTGCTGTTCTCCTTGTCCTTCAGCGCTTGCAGCTCTTCCTGGATCTTGAGCTCCTCGTCCATAGGCTCCATCGTAGCCACCTCTTCCGCCTCCTCGATCAGACTCTGCTTGGCCGTCTTCTTTGACGGAAAGCCGAAGATCTCGCGGACTCGTAGACGCCACTTGAGCAGCATCTTGAACTCCTTCCTCCCCAGCACCTTGAGATCCTGGCAGCAGATCCGGATTTCGTCGGTAGTCTCCGGTAGCTTGTTCAACGCGGCTAGCGCAACGTCGCCGTTCGAGGCTCCTTCCAGCGTCAACTTGTTGTACTGGCCGAGGATGGCGATAGGATCGGTGGTGTTGATGAACTCGCTGGCAGGCAGCTCCTTGAACTGCAGCATCTCGTCTTCCTCGTAGCCGCCCCTCTTCCTCTTCTTGATCTCCGGGTTGTAGACCTTGGCCTCGTTGTTCGGTGTCGGGTCGGCCAGCTCGGCGAAGACGGTGCGAGGATCGAGCAGGCGGGGATCAATCCGCTTCGGGGCCTTGAAGCCGCGGCAGACGACGAAGATTTCGGCAGAGACGTTTCGAGAAGACGGAGGCTTTGTGGCCTCGACCTTTGTAAATAGCTGATTGAAGACCCAGAGGAGGGAGTTGTAATCCTTGGATCTGAAGACCTTGGTGACAAAGGTTCCGCCCTCGATCAGGAAGTCGGTAGCCAGCCGCATGGCCTGCAGCGCTAGCTCAGCCTGGTTGAAGGAATCCTGTACCCAAGCGGTACCGACGTTGGGAGCGCCATCGTGCAGCACAGTATCCGCCTTCCATGTCTTCAGGTGCCCTCGGATGGTGGCGCGACACTTCTCCGTCGTAATGTCGCTCTGGAAGGTGATGACTTTGGGGATCGGCTTGATGGGTGACAGATCGACTCCGATGATGAGACTGTTGACTGGCATAGTCTCTGCAGCGACCTGACACCAGGAGCCTGGCGCGGCGCAAAGATCGAGCAGGACCTTGCTCTTCTCCAAGAAGCCATATTTCTTGTTCAGCTGGATCAGCTTAAAGGCTGCTCTGGCTCGGTAGCCCTTTTCTTTGGCAAGCTTGTACCACTTGTCCAAACGGCCTTTGCCGTGCTTCTTCTGGATCGCCATGACTGCGATCTTTAACAGCGACAGAGGTGGTCGAGAACGAGGTAAGTAGAACTTGTCACCGCCAACCTCAATCAGACCGCGACTCGCTGCAGCTGGCACAGAAATTTTCCCAAGTTGCCTGCCGCTTCGATAAGCGATAAGCCGATAGGAATTCTTAGATTCTTAGTGGGGTTTGCTGTCTGGGAGTGGAGACTGTCCCTCAATTCTCCCGAGGCGTGAATTGACAGCAGGGATTGGATGAAGCTCTGGCGCGAAGACATAGTGGAGCCCTCGATACCACTTAACGCGTTAAGCTCGCACCGCGTCTTCACGGAGGCGTTACAATCGCTGCGGAACTGGAACTGGGGCTTTCTGAAGCTCGTCCCCTCCCGCCACTGTATTTCTCACAAAAGTATTCGAACCTTGGCTCCTGATCTTCTTTTATCGGTTCGATATTTCTTTCTTTTCTGCGAGCGAAGTCCGGCAAAGTTGTCTGGCATATTTGGAGAAGCTTGATCGGTCGAAGGAGCAAGAGTGTCGAAGTTATACCCGCAGTTGTTTGTTTGATTTCTTTATGACGACAAGGTCCTTATAGAAGAACGGCGAGGTCACAGATGACGAGCATGGAGAACGAACGAAAGCCCTCGACTACCGCAGCTAAGACCACGGCAACCATGGCTCGTAGTCTCGTCTCATCGCCGCCGAGGATGCCGGCCAGCCAAGCCAAGGAGAAGCGCACTGCGTCTATCACGCCTCGCAAGTTCAAGCGCTTCTTCACCCCACGATCTAGAGTCAACAGCCACCAACCAAGCGCCTCTACCCGGGTCCTCCGCAACCTGACAGCTTCGGCTCTGAATAGATGCCAGACGCCTTCCAGTCCTTTGAAGCCGTGCTTGGCGGACAAGACACCATCGAGCGACGTATTCATTACGCCAGGCAGGGCAACGAAACGGCAAAAGACTCAGCATATCCTTGAGACACCCGTACGACCAATGTCACCACCCGACTCCTCGCCAGCTCTTCCAGATACGGAGGCTTCTCCAAACCGTCGCCGACAGCTGCTCAGCCCGATTCGATCTCTCTCGGCCAGCCAGTCCAGCCACGCTGCCACGGATTCAGATGACGCGATGTCCGAGGACGACTTACCCACTATGCCAACCCCAGTCAAGAGGATCACCACCCTGCCTAGCCGGGGCATGGCCGCCCAACTTGTCACCCGCATGACCGGAGCCGTTCCTCGAGGCGGCTACCATCTGATGCGATATCCGGTGGCGGACTGGCGGACGGAGACGGCAGACTTCTACAGCCGACCGGACGATGTGCACAGGTGTCCCAGCAACGAAGGCCCAGGCCAGTGTATCCCCTTCTGCATGGCCAGCTGCAACAGTACGTCCTTCCTCTCGAGACCTTTGATCATCTTCGTCTTGAACAATCCTAACTCCCAGTCACAGCTAATTCCCTCGTGGCTGTCGGCGACGAAGAAGGCTACATCCGTCTCCTCGACTCGAACAAGGACTTCAGCAAGATCCACGTCTCCTTCCAGGTCCACGCCAACGCCATCATCGACGTTGCGTTTTCCGAGGACGACTACCTCCTCGCCACAGCGTCGGGCGACCAGACCGGCAAGGTCATAGACATGCTAACCCAGACCCCGGTCGCCGTCCTCACCCAGCACACCGCTTCGCTGAAGCAGGTCCGCTTCCAACCCGGCCGAGGCAGCAGCAGTGTCCTGGCCACGTCCAGCCGTGATGGTAGCATCCAGATCTGGGATCTCCGCTGCCGCAACAGCACGCCGGTACAGCAGATCCTCGACCGACCCCGCGGCCTTGAATATCGTTTCCCCCGGAAGGTCAACGCCGGCTGCGTCGTAAACAGCATCTACGACGCTCACGTCCGCCCACCCCAGCACCGGTACCAAACCCGGGCGAACCCGAATCCCTTCGGCAGATCTCTCCCCTCCTCGGTCGCGGCATCCTCCGACATAGCGTCTCGGAGCGAAGCCCCCGGCCGCCTAGGCGAAGTGTCCGTAACAGCAATCGAGTTCCTCCCCCCAGGTCAGGAGCACCTCCTCCTCTCAGCGAGCGAGGCCGACTCGTCGGTCAAGCTCTGGGACATCCGCGCCACCCAGAGCAGCACCAGATCGCACCGCACGGCCTACCCGACCCCGGTCTCCTACACCCGCCAGCCGGACTCCCACCTCTCCTTCCGCCCCTTCGGCATCTCGGCCATCGCCCTTTCCGGCGACAGCGGCCGCCTCTACACCCTCTGCAAGGACAATACCGTCTACGCCTACAGCACCGCGCACCTGCTCCTCGGCCACGCCCCCGAGCTCACCTCCCAAGCCGGCCTCGAGCCCCCGCGCCGCCCCAGGCAGGCCTCCCAGCCCGGCCTGGGGCCCCTGTACGGCTTCCGCCACCCCTCCCTCCACGCCACCAGCTTCTACGTCAAGGCCGCCGTCCGCCCCGCCCGCGACGGCAGGGCCGAGATGCTGGCCGTCGGCAGCAGCGACTCGTGCGCCGTCCTCTTCCCCACGGACGAGCGGTACCTCCGCCGCGACCTTGGCGCCGGGCGCGGCGCGCCGGCCAACGGTGTCGATGAGATGCGGAAGCAGTCGTCCGCCCCCGTCATCGACACGGGAGGCGGCGGCAGGGGCGGCGGCGGCTTTCCGGGTAGACCCGGTCTGGCGAGGACGAATAGCATCAGCGGCCTGCCCGGGAAGCTGGGTGACACGGTGCCGATCTACAAGCCGTACGGCACGCCGCTGGTCAGGGGCCACGATAAGGAGGTCGGTCCCGTGTGCTGGACGGTCGGTGGGAAGCTGGTTACTATGGCTGACGACTATGTCGTGAGGTGCTGGGACGAGGACCGCGAGGCGGCGGCGGATCTGAGGAAGGGCGGGGAGGCCAATGGACGGAGGTGGGCCAGTGGGTGGGCGGATGTCGGTGAGGATTGGGAGGGGGATGAGGATGATTGGTGATTGAGTCACAGAGATCACTGAAGATCAGTGGTGATGTTGTGGTATACGTGTGTGCTGTTTGGGGGTGCCGGCCATTGAGTGAGCAGCCTTGTTGGCTAGACGGAGGGGGAGAGAGCTTGGTTGAAATACCCAGTGTGAGCGTTTGTGTTTGTTCAGGATGGCGTCGATTGCCTGGGATAGGCATTGTTGGAATAGGAGTTGGCTGTCTTCGTAGCATTGTGCCTGGATACAAGGTACTCACAACAGGCATTAGGCCCAGGTATGCGAAGGCGTTGTACGTTGCATAGGTTAATAGGTTAGAGTAGGAGGACCCGACTACAAGCTCCTACTTTTATGTACTGCTATCGTTCCACCGCGTGAGCACATCCGTTGCCTGAACGTGCCGCACGATTCTACGCCCTCGTTCATACTGGGTATCATATTCTATGTAGGTGATGTTAAACAGAGCCTGAATCTCGCCACGATGCTTCTTCTCCTTCTTGATCACACACATTATCTCCTCGACCAAGCAACAGCCACCGCGACCGCAAGCCCCAAAGCCGACGCAGCCTGTATACCCCTCGCCATCGTCAAGTCACTGCGTTTTCTCGGCTCAGGAGCGTCCGTCCTGTCCACCCCGCCGTCATTCTGCGCCTCCTCTTCTTCCTCCTCGGTCGCGGAGGTTGTCCTCTCGGGCAAAGGCAGCTTGGGGTCAAAGCGCATAGCCCTGGCGAGCCTCTCCGCCAGCTCGGGATCCATGCTCGAGCTCTCCGACCGCGCCTGGCCCATCCTGCGGGAGGAGAAGGGGTCCTCCTTCTCGAAACGGGGCGAGGCCGAGGCGAGCTGGACGGTGTGGCAGGAGGAGAGATGTCTGTTCAGCTTTGGAGCGTTCTGCACCGGAGCCTCTGCCCTGGGCTCGTCGGAACCCGACTCCGACTCTGAGGTCATAGAGGCAGACGCGGATGTCTCCTTAGAACCTCCTCCCACCTCCTCCTCCTCTGGCTCGGGCTCTGGCTGGCTCCTCTGTTGAGCCCGATAACTCCTCTCCCTCGTAACAATAACACTGTCCCTGATCCTAAACCCCGCCGACCGCGGACTCAACACCGAGGCATCCACAGAGTTTAAGTCCTCCATCTTGGTATGACACACATCATCCAGCTGATTGATCACCAAGATCAAGTTCTCAAAGATACACACCGCCTCTCTCACGATATCCTCCCTCTCATCCTCCGTCAGCAACCCACCCACGTCGGCCAGCCGTTGCTTGAACTCGTGCTTGAGGTCCTCCCCGTCCTGCGGCGTAGGGAAGTGGAAGAAATCCAGTGGCCCGTGGACGGGTACCGCCTCCGCGCGCCTTTGCCCATCCGTCCAGAACCCGTCCGCCCTCCCCGCGCACTCGAGGGTGGCGCGGATAAAGCGCCCGCCCGAGAAGAGGGCCATGTACAGCACCCACGCGTAGGCGAGGAGGACGTGGGGCCGCTTAACGGCGGAGCGGCGGATGTGGGAGACGACCTCGCCCAGGCGGCCGGTGGAGGCTGCCTCCTCGAGGTGAGATTGGAGGGCTGCGTCGGACCAGCCGGTTAGGGCTCTTAGGTCGGAGCGCAGGCGGGAGGAGCGGAGGAGGCCTGGGATGAAGAGCTGGTTGAGGATGGTGTAGATCCTGCGGGAGGGATGGGGTCCGGGGGGCGGGTTGTCGCTGCCGGATTGGAAGGGGAAGGGATGGGGACTGCTTGGTCTGGGAGACACCGAGGGGTTGTTGTTGGACTCGTGGGCGTGGAGGGCTGCGTGCCAGAGGGACTCGAAGGAGATGTAGAGCGGGGCGATGTGCAGGATGCCTTGGGTGTAGGCCGAGGGTCCGTCTGCTCTGGGTGGGATGGCCAGGGGTAGACGCAGCAGGATGAGCTTGTTAAGCCTGGTATGCACTGAGCGGGTTGCGATATTAATGGCGTCGCCCAGGAACACTTTGGGGCCGTCCGCAGACGGGATGTGGTTGGAATCCATGGATGGCGGTCAAGCAAGAGTAGGTCGTCAGGGATGTGCAAGTTGTGCACAGAGGAGAGAGTCGGATGAGTGTAGATCCGTGCAGTTATCAAGCCAATGTAAGCAAAGGGTGTTATCCTAGGAATATAGGGACCAAGATAGGTGATCTGCCAGTCCTAAGTGAAGGCCGTGACATGAAATGAGTGAGTGAAAGCTCGATGTTCTGTTGTTGTTCGCATGGTTGCAGTCACACTGAGACCAGTCTAATGATTCAGGTACCTCAAATGAGAAGCTGCCACCCAACCCATCGAAAAAGTCAGGCCATATGGTAAGCAAACAGGCGCCAGTTGCGACTGGCTTGGAAAAGCTGAAAGGGACTATTCGTTGCGAACCGAACAGGTGAAGTAGGTGGAATCTGAGGGGATCTCTTGCTACCTCAGCATTTGCCTTCAGACCACGCTGTCAGTGCTAGCGCCGGTCGAGGCTGCTAAGGGAGTAGCACGACATAACGCCTACGACTCCATCTATTCTCACGTCATGCAAGCAGTGGCAACAAAGGTATTCAATGTACGTACTCGGAGAATCTCTTCCGAGGGTCTCAAGCACAAAGATGTCCAGGTAAGTTAGGTATGCGTCACTGCAACGGCCCGTCCCGTCTGTTCTCGGCTGAGGCTGCATTGCGGCAGAGTGCGGCAGAGTGTGTAACCCGGCACTGGGGCAGACCTCTACGTCAGCAGTAAGACCAAGGTGATAAGACATAAGGTATCAGATGGCTCGAGATATCAGATCTATATGATTCTACAACGTATATGCACCTTTCAACCTTACCTAACGCCAGTAAGACGTCCCGACGCCGTCTGTCCAAAACGCCATCCAAATGGTAATTGATGTACAGCCCTGGGGGATCTTCGCCCCATCAGGGTTCCTCCGCGGCGATTGTCTCGCTTCTCTGCTCTTTCGGAGGCTCTTCCTCCTCCTTGCTCTCATGGTTGACGAAGAGGAACGATAGGAACACAATCCCGGCGCCGATCCAGTAGATCCAGCTCGAGTACTGTGCGTACTGGATCATCTCCCCTATGAGCGACAGCGGTATCGTGAGCGAAAGCCCGACCGTCACCACTAGAGGCGTGGTCAACAGCATGGCATACGCCCACGACATGTCGCTGACGAACGACGATACTGAGTTAAGCTGCATGAAAACTGTTAGACTTCCACATGTCCATCACGAACACAAGCGGGCAATCACTTACCATCAAGATTGCCCACACCTTCCCAGTAGGCGGCATCTCAAACGGCTCGATTCCCGTAAAATGCAAGATAAAGAACCCCGGCCACAGGAACAGCACGTTGAACAACCCCACCAGCCCAAAGAAAAGCGGCATGTCCACCCTGTCCTCGTTGCCCACGCTCCGCTTCATGACCGTGACATACAGGCCGTAGACGATGGCACTGAAGAACGCCATGGCATCTCCGACGGCGATCTGCGTGCGCGTCTTGTGCGGGAAGTTGCCCCTGTTATCGTCGCTGGCCCCGGACAGGTCGATGCTCGAGATGAGGATCACGCCCGCCATCGAAGCCAGCACGCCGACGAGCTTGCGGTAGGTGAAGCCCTCGACCTTCATGACGGCGCAGAAGACGAGGGTCCACACGCTGCTGGTGGACGTGAGGATCGTCACGCTGCCGACGCTCGTGTACTCGAGGCAGGCCGAGGCGAAGTAGTTGGCCAGGAACCACAGCATGCAGAATTCCAGGCTCAGCCACGCCGTCTCCCGCAGCGAGAGCTTCTCCTCGGGTACCGGCAGGTCGAAGGCCTCGAGACTGCCCTCGTCGTCCACCAGGAGCCGCTCGCCTGCTATCGCGTCGTCGTCCGCGTCCTGGACCGTCTTGTGGTGCGATGGGGCGCCGTGCCGCAGCTCGAGCCAGATCTCGCCTGTCCGTGTCTTGAGCCCTGAGAAGCCGTGTTTCGCTACGTATCGTATTATCATCGGTATCAGGGAGACGGCGAATATGGAGGTGTTGAGGTAAACGAGGAAGAAGGGCTTGTCGTAGGTGTGGTCGGAGAAGATGTACTAAAAGGCATATGTATCAGTTCAAAGTCATATCCCGATACCGATCTCCTGG
>Ga0209127_100654_pt1 | contig 11942 bp, 7 predicted proteins | sample LakSupMetagenome_FD_187469 | JGI IMG/M metagenome (GOLD analysis project Ga0209127, IMG submission 187469) | Freshwater microbial communities from Lake Superior, Canada - Sta WM archaea (SPAdes) (version 2) | ecosystem: Environmental > Aquatic > Freshwater > Lake | place: Lake Superior, Canada...
GGTGCCTGGCGTGCGTGTCAGCACGGTCAAGATGGGAGGGGGAGGGGGGATATGGCTCACTTTGCCCAGGCCTCGCTGCCCGAGGTCATGTCGAGGTTTGCGATCGCCTCGTGGAGCTTCCTCATCACTCCATTAGCTTCCTCTCTGGCGGCTTCCTTGCGAGCCTTCTCCGAGGGGGTGGGTGACTTGTACACCTTGGCCTTTTCAATCAGACCCCAAGCGTACTTGAGGAAGACCACAGCAGTCATCCAACCTGGTTATAGTTGTTAGTGGCATTGAACTGTATGGGGCGTGATGGGGAGACTGCGGTCATTATGGTATAGGGAAGACAGAAATGCGCGAGATGAGCATAGCAGTCGGTGTCAGATCTTACTATCGTAGCCAGCTTGATGAGGAGCCATGTCGGCGCCATAGCCGCCGCGGACAACATACGGCATCTGCGGATCCTTGACGACCTTGGGCAAGGCCAGCTCCTGTGCCGAGTTGTACAGCTGTACCAGCGTGTCGTCGCCGACCATGCTGTGATTACCCTCGCGGCCGGCGAGGTACTTTGTGTCCACTATCCTTGGAAAGAGGTAATGGATCTCTTCGCCGAACTTATCGATAGTGGCAGGAAGAGGGCCAAAGAACGACTGATATATGAAGCAGATGTCGTAGAGAGAGTTGTGTCCAATGAGGACGGGTTGCTCGCGGGTGAGCTTCTCTTGCAACAGCTTCAAGTGAGTCGTCATATGCGCAATGGCTGCGGGACGGTCGGCTGCCTTGCTTGAAATGAGGTATTCGACCGGTAGAGTCTCGAGAAAGTCGATTCCCATCAAGGCCTCTATGACGAAGGAGAAGCCTGAAGGCAGTCAGCAGTCTCCAGTCATTGTCAAGGCATCCTTTCTTACCTTTCTGCCGATTGATTGCATCCTGGCGTTCCGCGAGCTGTCCCGCCGCTAACTATACGAGTATTACTTTAGCACCAGTGTGTCCCGCCAAGGGTAAAGTCGACTCCTAGGTACCTCCTGCTCTCGAGCAACATCGCGAATCGTAACATGCGCGTATGCTCGGTCTTCGAGCGGGAACGCACGACAGTCCGAGTAGCGGTCCTTAACCATCTCGCTGATCATGCGAACCTGCAGCGAGTTCAGTCTACCGCCATGCAGGTCCGTAATATTACAATACGCCTGCTTCCAGTTTGTTAATCGACTAACTCTGCAAGCTTGATCAAGTGGGCTCAAGTACTCACCAGACGCGGTTTCGACGTACACCAGGTATGGATGATATTCAAGGCATAGTTGTGGAAATCGATGGCCTGTTGAGCATAGTCGCTTATGACGAGACGGTCCGTATGATCGGGTTTCTCGAAAGGTTGCAAGAACTTGCTACCGAGCTGTGCCGTCTCGCTCTGGCTAAGGTAAGAAACCCCATCCTTGAAAGCTTGATCCATATGGAAATCGTGCTCCCGCAGGAACATGATTGGGCTCTGGGGAAACCCAACGTAGCGGTCAAGGCACTTAGCGAGCCGCTTGTCGACAGGACGATGTCCCATGAAGGACGGTGTCAAGAGGAAGTTGAATGTCTTAGCATGGTGTTCTATCGTGATATGATCAGTTCAAATCTCAATAACACTTTGATGAACCGGTATCTCGGGCTATACACTCTGCTTGACTTACCTGTAGACTGCTTATCGTAGAAGATGCAGGTGAGGCCAAACTGGACGATCTGGAACCTCTCTGCAGCCTCTTTGGCCTTCTCATAGATAGTATTGAGAGGTGTCTTCCAGTTGATGGTAGTATTCTTGCTATAGATGCCGGTCATCTTGAGGTCGATCGAGACATGGCTGGCTAAGGCCATATTCCCGAGGACCACTGGGAGAGTCTCCCAGAAGTTTTTGGAGGTGATCTCCATCTTGACGAGTGGGCGGATACCTTGATGAGCTACTGGGGAAGGGGAAGGAAGCAGGTCGGGAAAGGGAAGACCAAGTGGGAGATGAAGCCTGAACGAGGTGAGAAGAAACACATCTGCCTCTAGGAATGGCCAATGATGCGAAGCATAAGAGCGGATGCCTCGAAGCCTGACCCCTCGATAGCCTCAAATCAGGATGAAAGACTTGTTCTACCTAGTTCCGTGCAGATCCGTGCAAGAGAGACCCGATCCACTGCCAGTTATGCTATAGCTGGCGCCGCACTGTAGTGTGTCTAGGCCGGTAGGTTCTGAAATAGCACCGAGGCGAAGACACTCGACTCTAGCAGACGAGTGAAGTCTCCAAAGCACATAAGTCCCAATAGCATAAAATCCAGTCCATAGGCACACTCTTCCTATCACAGCACTTGCTCTTCTTTGCTTCCGAGATCGACTTGTTGTCATTGAAGAGCATAGGAGCCACACGAGGCCAGCTAGGACAAACATGTCAGCAGCACCAGAGACCGGACAGCTTGCTGAAATAACAAACATCCAACAGCTTTGTTGCCTCTGTGAGTATGCATCAGAGCCTTGGAAGGCACTCTCACTGAGTGTAGCTCCCAGCATGGCAGACGCGATGATGCGTGGTAGCCACACTTTGGCACAGAGCAGAGACATTTCTTTTGTCCCACGAGTAAGGACACCTGCTCATAGTCCTACACCCCAATGGTTCTTCCGCACACAATGTCCCCGGCGTCTGGAAGTGCTTTCTACTGAGATTGAAAGTCTCGTTTCGACCCGACCTCTCCTCTCAGCTTCAAGGAGGCCCATACTAGCCATTCAACGACTGCTTTGGAACTTTTAAGTAATTAATGCAAGGCCATGATCATGTGGCTTCACTGGACTTGACTATACCCATTAGTCTCGTTCCTGACAATTATAGGCCATGATGCCAGACGAGGGCTCTACTGGAGCTGGACCACTTGGGAAAGGGGGGGGACTAATTTTCCACAGATCGCTGCTGAGATGTCATCGGCGATGGAAAAGAACAAGGGTCAAGTACGACTTCAGTCAACCACAGACATTAACAGTCTCCTTCACCAACAAGATTACTTAACCCCGATGCGGACATAGAAAGGAATCAAGAGGCGCGGAGCTCAAGCCAGGCAATGACAGAGCTACTGGCGAAAGGAGCAATATTTCAGCAAGCCTCCTAGATTCACGGCAGGCAGGCCTGAGCCACCAGGTCTGGTCTGGTGGCTCACGAAGCTTTGCGTACAAGGGCTCTAGACGAGAGAGACTAAGTAAACAAGGTGAGGTTAGATTAGGCATACGCTAGGAGCCTGAGAGCCGTGTAGATAGTGCTGCCAGCGCAGTTTCTGCTCTTCGCACTGTGGGTGTTTACAATCTGGAGACTCCACAGCTTTCGCTATGGTGGTACCCTGCCAAAGCCTGCGTTGTCCGGATAGATGCTCTTGACAGCGAACAAACAGGCGAACACTACTAAATCTAGGTCTACTACTTTTCTCAGGCAACTTCCTCTCTAGTGCCAGAACATGATACTATGGTCTCACATGGGTCAAGGGTTATTGCCGAAGATCAGGGAAGACCGACACAGTCAGGGAAGAGAGAAGACGTCCAATGGGAGCAATGCAGTATCGACCATTGGCTCCGGATGTGTCCACGATTCAACTTTGATAGCGGCCCGGGCCTGCATCAATGCAGGTTGATAAATGCACGGCAGCTATTTTTCTCGTTGCGTGCGGGGGAATACCCACTGAAGCCGGATATATCAAGTGCTTTCCTTGGGGTGCGCCTGTTTCGAATTCCCCAAGAGATACTGTTCTCTGTAGGAACTTACTACTTGCTCAGCTCAGATGTTGAAGTGACGTGATTTGTATATCCGTAAGGTAAATCCCCCCCCGTCGGTTATTCGTAGCTAACATACGTCAAACAGGGTACTGGTTTACATCAAAGAAGCATCGGAATACAGAAACCGAGATCACACTACCATAAAACGTATCAGATGAACTCTCTCCCCGCAAAGCCCACAGTAGCCCGTCTCGCCATTCCGGGCCTCGGTGCAAAAGGATTCAACGGATCAACCCCCTCCCGCTCATAAAAGACCTCACCCTCACTATCCGCCCGTCTCAGAAACCCCCTCGCCCTCTCGGCCCTGTCCCTCTCCCTCTCGATAGCAATCATCTCCTCGTCCCTCAGCCTCGCCTCGTCGATCCTCCGCCTCTCGCTCCTAAGTATGACATCGTCGTAATAATCATCCACATACCTCGCCTCCCTCTCGTCCCTGTACCGCCCTCCCCTGAGCCCCTCGTCCTCAAGCCTGAACCTCTCCAGCGAGTCGATCACGTCCTCGTCCAGCGCCACATCCCCCGGCCTCACGAGCCTGACGCTATGTCGGGGCTGCAGCACCCTCGGACGGAGGGGCACCGCCCGCCCGCCCATCGGCGGCGGCGAAGGCGGGAGAGGGAGGGCGGCCTCGTCCTCGAGGAGGAAGGCCTGGCGGGCGGCGGGGTGCTGCACCACGCGCGGCAACGGACGGAGGGCCTCGGCTCGCTCCCGCAGCTCGACGCGCTCGTCTGCGCGGCCCGCGGCGTAGGCGTTGGCCTGGATCTCGTCCAGGTCTACGCTGAGCCTGGGCGGGTTGGGGGGAGGAAGGGGCGGGGCGGCGAGAGGAGGCAGCGAGCGCCGGAGGGTGGTCGCGGCGGGGAACATCTCGTCGGTGATGCGGTGCTCGTCATGGCGGCGCTGCTTGTGCGGCGTCATGGTCCGCGGCGGGATGCCGAAGTGGGCTGGCTCTTCGATGTACCGGCTGCTGCTGCCGCGGCGGAGCTTGGTGGGCGAGGAGAGGCGCCGCTTGTGGTGGGAGTGGGAGGAGCGGGAGGAGTTGGGGGTTACGATGGAGTCCGATTCCGAGTTGGAGTCACTGTCCGAATACATTGATTCCCGGGAGCTGGTGGGCGAGCGGTGGGGGGATTTCTGGCGGCGTGCGTTGTTGCCGTTCTGCTTGTTGGAAACAACTTGGACTGGAGGTTTGTTGCCGTTCATTTTGTTGTGGTTGGGAGCCATGTTACCCATTTTGATGTTGGGGTTGCCGCCCATCATCATCGGCTTGTTGCCCTGTTGCGGGCCCATCCCCATGCCCATGCCCGGCGCCATGTTGCCATTGGGTTGCTGGTGATGGTGATGGTTCTGCTGCATCTGTTGGGGGGCAAACGTATGCTGAGGATGAGGTGGCTCGAGCAGCCTCGCATTCTGAGCCTCGCGCTGCACCACCATAGCGACGGCGTCTACGTCGGGCTTCGGACACCGCTTGTAGTAAGCAGTGATGGACACCGTTTCCTGGACCTTCTTCTTGGGTTCACGAACCATCGACCTCCGTCTCCCGAAGAAGTCGACGACCTCGATGTTCTCTCTCCGTCCTCTGTTCTCGGAGTATCTCCTGACTTTCTCCCCATGCCTCCTGTCTCCTCTCCTAATCTCAACCCTAACCCTACTCTTGTCCCTCAGCTTCTTCTCCCTCAGCTTCCGGTCGATCTGCACGAGCACATAATGATACCGATGATCGACCTCCCTCATCTCAAGCTCCTCAAGCACCTTCTCCAACTGCCTCTGCTGCGCATCCGTCAGGCTAGCCTTCTTCTCGCCCAGACTCTTATGGATGTCATGCAGCGCCCTGATCTGCCTCGCCGCCTCCTTCTTCGAGATGCCGCGCACCTCGGTCCTCACGACATTGGCCCAAGTGGGCCTGACCCTCTCGCCCTCGCTGTCGCAGTCGGTGGCCTGGTCCGCGCGCTCGAAGCGGAAGATGACAAAGTCGGAGAGCTCGTCGCGGGCCTCGGCCTCGGTCAGGCGGCCGGGCTCCCTGCGGATGTCGGATATCTGCACCATGGGCCCGTCGAGGAGGGGTCGCGGCACGAGGCTGCGCGGCGGCTGGGGCGGGAGCATGGTCATGGCCATGGCCTGGGCTTGGCGTTCCTGGGCTAGGGAGGGTATCTGCTGCTGCTGGGCCTGGTGCATGACGCGATTCTGCCGCATTTGCTGGTTCTGCCCGTTCTGTGGGCGCTGCGCCGGGTTGGCGTTCACGATAACGGGCCGGGCGACGCCCTGGCCTGGACCGCCGTGATGCATGGGTGGCGGTGGAGGGATATTCCGTCCGCCTGGAGGACCACCGCCGCCCGGGCGCGGAAGGTTGTTGGGTTTGTTGAGCTGAATGACACCGTGGGCTTCCATGGTGTCTGGTGCGTGGATGGCAGGGCGAGAGTCCTGGTTCAGGGGGATGCGCAGTTGGCTGCTGTGGGCAATAGTGCTGCTAACCGGCCGAGAGCTATGTCTGGAAGTGCTCTTCGCAGACAACGTTCACATTGCAGGTTTGAACAGGGGTGAATGTGTCAAATGGTGAACCACGGGCACATATATGGACAACAAGGGGCACGGCAAGTTCCCCATACGAGTTCCGATGGTCTATGAAAAAGTGAGGCGACTGAGGGTGAGAAAAGGGTGGGCAGACAACTTATTATGTCTGAGGGTGGGGGATGATGGTTGTCTCATCCAGAGTCTCACCAAGCCACGATCATTCCGGGATGTGATGGTGATAAGTGACGGGACCGGATTTGTCCGGGGAGGTGTGCTAGTCTACTCTGGATATGGATCAAGGCGGTATATCATCCGACGGCTCTACTACGCCTCACGTACTGCTGGGTGATATCACGAGAAGAGATGTTTCTCGATACACAAACTGATTGCCTGCTTTCTATGGAGCAATGGGCCTATGTGCTCGGGCAACCTGCACTGAGGAGTATGAAGAGGGAGAGGCTCCCTCTCGATCCCCTTCTTCGTCGTCTTGTCTCACGTCTCTGCAGCAGTCAAGGCATGCTTATCTGGGATCGCCAGCTGTGTGACGGAAGCACACACTCCAGTTAGGCAGACAACGTTGCCCCGCTTTGGTGGCTCGGTGAACGTGGCCGATGATGTAGTCAAGCCAGGAGCGGGGGTGGTGTGTGGGAGTGCGTGTGGGAGTGCGTGTGTGTATCTATGTGTGACACCAACGACCCTTGTTCCTCGCAAGAATTCAGGGTAACCAGTCTAGCCTTCTATTCCCGTCCAGTCCGGGAGAGAGAAAGGGGGGGGGGAGGGTGTGAAGGTGTGGATGAAGAAGTGATTGGACAGCCGAGTCTGCGTGGACGGATTTCCCACAGCTTAGCTCGTCGACCTCAGCCGAGTTGGAGAACGAGCCGATTCTTATTGACGCCCCGGGATTATCCAGGTTGTTGGTCTTGGACACGGCATGTAGGAACAGAGGAGAGAGTGAGACGGTGTGTGTGAAGGAGGCGGGCGGAAGACGGTCAGACACGGGAAGCGGCCCACATTCCCCAGGTGAGGGTAAGGTAAGAGCCTAATTAGGAAAGTGGGGAAGATGGTGTTGAATCAGCTTCAGCTTCTTATCGACGACATCATCTCTTGTCTATTTTTATGGAAGTGTCCGTAAGCAAGAAGTCTGACGATAATACGGTCTCCAGGTCACAGCAGTTGGCTAAAAGAGCAGTCCACGTATTACGACAATGCCATTGCCGTGATTCCTTGAAACCTTGTTTGCTGGTGACGCAGAGTCGCAACCCTTTGGACGAGAATGGAGGAGTCGAACACGTCCCAGCACGTCGAGCACTGATCACGGGCACCGCAGTGCACGAATCAGGACCAGCTGCCACACAGCAACTGGGCGAACCATTTATCGGCCACTGGTCCGCCAGCACGGCACAAGGCAACCATCAGCGGCCATCTTCCTGGCTGGAGCCGGGCAAACGAACACCCTCCCCTCAGACATCTGCAGCCTCGTCTTCGCTCCATTCGTTGCGGCTACTGTCTTGCATATCGCCCCATGCACGTTTCCAACCCTCTGGGATGAACGATCGGGACCCCCAGACCAATCCAGAGCTGCCCACCGTCCATCGAGTAGTTCTCGAGCATGGTTCATCGGTTTCGCAGCGGGCCAATCTCAGCCAACTCTCACCGCAAGTTCGGTTTCCGTGTTGATGGACTCGATCGCTTGTTCCCTTTGCGTTTGTTTGGTGCATCGGCCATGTCGATGGGCTCGTCATCCAAGAATTGCGGCTCCGTGGTCCCTGTTGAAGTTTGATCGACGAGGTTCCTTGTCCGACGTGTGCGGCGGAGAGTTTCTCCCAGCCCTCTTCCGTTCCTAGAAATGCCGTGCGTCTCGTGGTCTAGAGTTAAAGCTCGTCGACATGTTACAGGCAGATGCCGTGTCCTGCAGTTCCTCTTGGCAATCTCAGCTCAGAGGGCACCCTTTTCTTCTTTGTCTACCGAGAGTGGAATAAGGCCAACGCGCCACACCCCAAGACCTGTACTGGTGGTCAACGCCGCGGTCTATCTTCCTCGTCATGCCTGACGATCTCGTGCAAGTGTACGAGTACCACCAGTACCATCCACCAGGAGTGCAGCGGGTGGTTGCTTCGGGCTCCAGTGCGTGGATCGGTGAGGTGGACGAGTCAACCCTCCTGAGAAACATCCTCACTCCCGGCGGAGACAGGACAAGCTTCGAACGCGAGCACAGAATCCTTGATATTGTCGGCCCATACCCACGCATCATCGGGCCCAGACGGCTCTCTCTCTCTCTGATACCGGAGTATACCCGGAGCGCGCCGCCAACGGAAGGCTGTACCATTATCTGGTCGAACGAGCAATATCATCACCACCTTCTCTTCGACAGCGGTTGGCGTGGTGCCGGGAAGTCGCCGAAGCGGTCGCGCATGGCCACTCGAAACGTGATATCCACTGCGACATCCAACCTGTCAACCTCCTCCTAGACGAAAACTTCCACCTGAAGCTAGTCGAATTCCGAAGGAGTGTCTTATCAGAGGAAGGTCAAGTCATTCTGGAATTGCGGAAGTGCCGAGCGATGCGGGTCCTTCTGTCCCCCATCCGACATATTCGACGCAGACTTCAAGGTAGATCTTGTGGCGCTTGGCTCTTTACTTCTATATACTTGATCATGAGGGGATATTTGTATTTTCCGATATCATTGAAGGTGAGCACGGCCGCCATGATAAGGTGTGACATCGTTTTGAGACCGGTCAGTCTCCACAGGATTCCTCCCCATGCTTGCAGCCACGATCACCCTAAAATGCTGGGAACAGAAATACGATGATGCGACCTGACTCCTGCGGGACATAGAGGCTATCACTACAGCTTAGATTCAAATGGTTTTTCTCGAGATGGGCTGAGAACCTGAGACTAGTGCTAGTCCTAGAGATGAACAGAACAACCAATATTCAACCCATCTGATCACAGGGACCACCGCACTACCGGTCACGCTCAGGACAGTGAACCTCATCTTCCACATCTGGCAAAGTGTCCAGGCATATCCGGCGCGGCCCTGATACGGGTCGCTTCGGTAGCTGACTCTGCACGCATACCGGGCGTGGCCTGGTGGGGGTGCTGCATGTCGTACAGCGTTCGCTTGAGACCCTCTCTGTCTGCCAATTTTTTTGCTTGTCAATCGCGCCTTGTAGTGCATGGCATCGCATGAGTATCAGAGCCTTGGGCACCTGAAATATACGTCTGCTGTATGTCATCGGGAGGCTCCAGCCGGGAAGTCGTGCAGCAGAAGGGCGGTGTGGCTCTATGGCTTAGATTAAAGCTCATGTCGTGCTACTACATAAGAAAAGACCAAGGCATTCTTTCCGCATGGACTGGGCGCAGCCTTGTCGTCGACGGTCGTTACACTTAGTAGTGGCCATGTTAGGCAGCAAAAAACATCTAACCGGTGGAGTGACCGGTATGATGGAAAGGGAAGGAACTATAATCTTGCGGTCAAGCCCGATGAACACCTCCTGCTTGGCTTAGAACCCTCTCTTCGCCTGGCAACAGAGTCTTTTAGAAGTGCTACGGACTACGCACGAAGGTCCCGTACAGAAACCCTTGAAGACATGGCTGGAGCACTTCCCTGTGCTCGCCTGCTATGGCTGTGGTCCCATTATCAGGTATTGTCGCAAGGGCAAGGCTACCAGCATCGTCTGTGTACACGGGAAGGAATTCAACTCGGAACTTCGGGCTGATCTGCCGTGGGGGACACTTTGACTCAACTAGTTCTTTGCCGAGCTCTAGCTCGGAGCGAACCGGTGATCAAGTCATCTGGGGCTACAACGACAGGCAACAGTTGAGGTTGGTCCCTCCCGTCGGGAAGCCGCATTATACCGGGCTTCCGGCCCGGGACTGATACCAGATAGTCACCGGATGCGGCTCCGTGAGACGCTGATAATGTGCGACTCAGAGGACGACATCGGATGATCATGCGACCAGACAAGCATCGCACCTGATGTCCACCCGGCACTTCCGCCCGGTTACTCGGTATGCCTCGGTACGGTCAGCTGTGCGACTGCCACGTACCCATGGAGCTTGAAGATAGTGATATATCACAGTGGATTAGCCTCATCAAGAGCGAGATCGGCTTGGCCGAGCGGGTATGGGGTCGCTGAACCAAGCTTCATTGCGGAAGCCTCAGTGAGGCTTTTACCTGCAGCTTAGCCGTGCTGTGTTTTGGGCTAACCGAACTACAGCCCGTTGCCGATGGACCCTTGCTCTGACGCGAAGGCTGTGCGCTGTACATGGACCACAGTCGGGTTCGTGAAACAACTTCCTCTTCGGCAAGCCGTTGGCGTACCAATCATCATAGGGATCTTCCTAGGGGATTGCTAGCGGTATTGATTGGCGGCCATCACCAACGCAAGCGGCCGAGCAGTTGTCCATGCGCACAACCGTCGGCTCAGAGTTTGCTCAGTGTGTCAAGTGACACTGGTCTCGGCCTCAGACGACTGCCTTAAGGTGGGAGCATTTTTGCCTCATCCATGAGCACACTAACCCAACCGATCTTGTCCGATGGTTACGTTAATGCTGGGAGGGTATTCTGAGCATGGGACACACTTCCTAGAGTTGTAAGAGCCGGAGAGGGCGTCTAGGGATTATTCTCTGTGTCCATCCTGCCTCGAACCTTGAACGTACGCAGTCCCCTGAGGGGGCGATGAGCATAACTGATATTAAGATTAACATGCTAAAGTATACCATGGCTAAGAGACCAAGTCCTAGAAAGCATCTGCCGTCGTGTGCACATGGCCATCACCGCAGCGCATATCCTTTTCGTCTTCAGACCACTACCCCAGACCGCGGTTCGTAGACTCTCCTGCCCACACCGACACATCTCGACACGATAGGATCAAAGGAATTTCCTAACCACATCGATCTTCTGACAAGTCGGATTGTGCGGCTCTCCAGCAGTGACCCACGCGAGAGCCTCGTAGGTGTAGCTGACACCGACGCCCGTCCAGCACGCGTACCAGTTGTTCAGGTCGGTAGGACCGCCCGAAGAGTCGGGCCACTGGCCCTGCACATAGTCCCCGTCGTCGTAGTAGCTCCGGACAGTCAGCTTGTCGCCCTCCGTAAACTGTACTACCAACTGCTCCGAGTTGCTGCTGCCGAAGCCGAAGGTCGGGACGACGACGTTGGTCCCGACCTGGTAGGGAAACGTCGCTACCTGCGAGGCGTGATCTATCCCTTCCAATCCAGAGACGGGCAGGTTCCAGACGAGCACTCCTTGGCTGGGGTCGGATATAGCGCCGCCCGTGGTGTCGGTGTCGGTTGTGTTGAAGTAGAATGTGGTGGAGGCTGTTGGTGTTGGAGAGGCGTCACCGACGCAGAGACCTTCTATCGCAGCGCCGGCGTGGCACGCGAAGAAGTAGAGACCGTTGAGTGACGAGTTTGCCGAGTTGGCGATCTGGAGGGTGAAGGGGGCACTCTGGTTCGTGTAGCTAGACTGGGCAGACACTGTTGACGCTGCCGCGAGGACGACGAGGCTTGAGGGTCTTGTCAACTTCATTGCGTGGCTGTTAGGAGAGACGCAGAATTATCGACAACGATGAGATGACAATGGTTGTCCTTTGGTGCGAGATGTGATAGAATGGGCCTAACAAGGAATTAATGTGCTTGTTTAGGTGGTGTGTCAGTGACGTTGGTAGTTTGAAGAG
>Ga0209127_100655_pt1 | contig 11929 bp, 7 predicted proteins | sample LakSupMetagenome_FD_187469 | JGI IMG/M metagenome (GOLD analysis project Ga0209127, IMG submission 187469) | Freshwater microbial communities from Lake Superior, Canada - Sta WM archaea (SPAdes) (version 2) | ecosystem: Environmental > Aquatic > Freshwater > Lake | place: Lake Superior, Canada...
CTTTTGCCTTCGGTCCCTTCTATCAATCCTGCCTCATCACACGTCCACTATCCCTCGACCGCGTACCTACTACCCCTTCATAAAGCAAACAGTACTGATTGTCTGCCCCTTGACGCCCCCGAAGCTGAAACTCCTGTACTCAACCCTGTCAACCTGCCTCAACCGCCCCATCTCGCTCTCCCCTCCAAACCAACCCCTCAGCTCGGCCTCGGTCCAATTACAGCTCGTGACCAGGAAGATACCCCCCGGCCTCAACAGCTGCAGAACCCTGTCCCTGTACCCTTCGCATATCCGCCTACCGGCATCGTCCCGCTGGTTGCTCAGGCTGACGGCGTCGAACGTCCCCTTGTCGAGCACCACGTCCCACCCGGCAGTCGTCGTCGTTGTCGTCGTCGCCGCCACCGCCGGATCACCATTTTCTTCCTTGTTCGTGTCGCTGCGGCGGCGGCGCACGGCGTCCAGCGGGCCGGCGAGGACGTCCCACACCATGAAGTCGACCTTTTTCCCGCGCGGCGAGGGGGCGGACACGGGGTGGTCGTGAGCGTTGCCATCCACCACGTCTTGGGGGAGGTAGCTAGTCTTCTTGTCCTTCTTCTTCTTCCTCTTCTTCCTTTCCGCCTTGGCGTCTTCTCCCTCCTCCTCCTCCTCCTCCTCCTCCTCCTCCTCAGCCCGCCTCCTCCTCCCCTCCCCGACCCTAACCGCGAGCGCGACGCTAGCCTCGCTGTAATCCACCCCCATCAGCGGCCCCTCCCAGCCGTCGTCGCGCAGCGCGAAGAGGAGCGACCCGTTGCCGCATCCCAGGTCGAGGAACGAGGTCGCGGGCTTGGAGAGGTCTAGGGCGGACGCGCGGGAGTCGAGGAAGGACACGAGCTTGGCCTCGGCGTCGCTGTCGTCGAACCAGACGGTGCCCTCGTCCGAAGGGTTGGTGGAGTGGTTGGTCAGTTCGGAGGCGTAGAGGGCGTCCCAGCTGGTGTGGTAAGAAGGGACAGGTGTTAGCATGAGGGACGAGGGGGGGGGCGGGGGGAGACGGGATGAAGGGTTGGGGGAGGGGCTAAGACGGACTATTGCTTTGTTCCTAGGGCGGAGGGCTCCAGGTGGGTTGGTTTGGGGGCGGACATGCTGGGCCTGCCTGGAGTGGTGTAAGAACAACAGGGGGCTAGGAGAATTGGCCGATCATGTGCGGACGAGGAGGTCTACTTGGTACGTCGAGCTTGTAGCACCAGGAAGTATGCACGTTGGGATAGCAGCTTCGAAATCAAAGCTTCGTTGGTGGGGTTGGAGGGTGATAAGCCCGATACTACTCGAGCGGCTTCGGGTTCGGGTTAGGGTTAACAAGGGAATATTCGTTAGGTTGTGCTTCTCTCGACGTCCAGTTCTGTCACAAAATCTAGATTACTTCAGCTGCAGGTAGAGATAGTGGAGCCGGGGAGGTGATGCCGTTGGCGGAGCCCCAGCTAGAGTTGTTACCCTATCTTGGTGGACATGCCTGGGAAGGGATGACATGGAAGGAAATGTAGACAAGGATCATTACCGGATATCACCCAGATTTAGGACTTCGTCGTAGGCAGGGGCGTCCCGTAACGGCCGAGTCCTTGTGCCAGACCTTCAGGGCTCCTAGGACTTGAGCTAGGACAACAACACGTGGAGAGAGGCAGAGGTGCTGAAATCTATGCACCTTGAAATGGAATTGTCCTCCAGGATATCAACCATGGCGTCGAAGGGAAACAGCTTGTCCATGCCCGCGCATTCATCTGCCAATCCGTCATTGCGACAACTCAGTGCAATTCGCTCGCATTTTCATCTCTCATCCGTCATCAAGTCATCTATGCTCGTCCTGCTCCGAGAAGCGCCCACAACAGCTCGCACGTATACAAATACGTCTTTAGTCATATACGCAGGAAAAGTAGCCCACCAATCCTCGTCGAGCGACTCAAACCTTCCGTCTCGGAAGAAGAGGTGCATCGGTTGGTCATCAGCCTAGGGTCCAGACGGGTGCCTTGATCAGCACCTGCCTCCCTCTGACCTCAACAGCGACAAAACCGGCAAATCGCACCTTGCCTGGATCCTTGGGTGGCAATGTAGGAGGTGCACCTTTTGAGAAACAAGAGTTAGCAAAATGCTGCGAGCGGCAACCCAGAGAACTGATTTTGTATACCTGATCTCAACTTCTTGCCGTCTTTCGAGTCCTTCTCATCCGCACCGTCTTCACCGTCGGCCCGTGTCTCAATGGGCGGCAACCCCGACTTCTCGACCTCCATGATATTCGGCTGCACAATTTGCTCCGGAAGAGGATAGGTAATCGCCACGTCGCGGCTCTCCATGGGCAGATTAGTCGCTATCGCAACAGCAAGCTCGACAATCATGCTGGCACTGCCGTCCACGCCCGGAGGAGGCGGATCGCTCAGATGCTGGTAGAGACATGCCGTCAGGTTCGACGTCGCCCGCCGCGTGAAGTCGGCCATGTGCGCGGCGCTCTCCGGGCCGCGGAGGACTTCGGCTAGGCCCTCGAGCGTCGTCATGCGCCACGTCACCACCTTGCTTGTCAGAGCGTCGTATTCTTCTTGGCTGTTGAGTTTGTAGCTGAACTGCCGGATGTTCTGCTCGATCTGCTTCAGCTGCTTGCTCAGATCCGGGTCCAGCGCCGGGTGGAAGCATCGGTTGAAGATCTCTTCCACCAGCCACCGAGTGATGACGGCGCGTCCGACGGCCGTCATTTCTTGCTTGCCCGTCTTCAGTGCTTCGGGAGTCACATACGGGACCAACCAAGAGGGCAGCGTCACCCAATCCTTGCGGATGTTGAAGGAGAGGTTATTGATCGCGCCGTTGAGGCGGTTGAATCGCGTAGCGTACTCGCTATCGTCGAGCGCGGTCCGGCTCTGCGACAAGCGCTGGTTGGCAACGGCGTTTTGTAGTTGCTCCACCTGCGAACTCAGATGCTCAATCTCCTTCTTGCCGTCAAAGTACAGTCGCTTTACGTTCTTGTACTTGGTCACTATCGATGACCAGTCAGTAACTGCTCCTAACATAGACGGGGCGGGGAGCTGGGGGCTTACGCAGATCCTTGAAAGCTTTATCCTCGCCGCCGTCACCGCGATCGCTGCCTGGCTGAGGACTGTTCCTGCCTTGCTCGGTACCTGCGCCGTCGAAACCCTGCCTCTCCTGGAGCGACGAGCTCTGACGGTAGTTACCAGGGGTCTGTGTGGCGGACGGTGGAGGCATGTTGCCCAGGTTAGGTTGTTGGCTGTGCCTGTACGATGGCGGTGGCCCTGGAGGTGGCTTTTCGGTCTCCTGTGATCGCCTACTGTCCCTTGGGGGCGGGCCTGTTGGTGGAGGCGCCATATTCTGTTGTTGAGGTGTCTGTGCCTGCTCAGCACTTTGAGCAGAGTGAGGGGTCTGGGAGCCAGGTAGGTCCTGGGTTTGTAGGCTCTGGAGAGGATTCTGGAGAGGATAGTTCACGCCAGGAGATGGCTGCGACGAATGTAAATGGGTGGTAGAACGCTGATCCGAGTCGGTGATGGGAGACTCGTGTGACAGCTGCGAGACCGTTTCCGGGTTCTGCTGCTGTGGATTACCCAAGTAAGAATTACCTTGGTATTGTCCTTGTTGGCTGGCGAATTGCTGCTGCTGTTGCTGTTGCTGGTCGAAGGCAGCCTGGTTGAACTGCTGCTGCTGGAGGTCCGGAGTCGCACCCTGAAGGTGAATATGGCCCTGTTGTTTGTGGTAGGATCCGATGTCCTCAGCCGAGTATGGCGAGTGCTCGGCCTCCGGGGCGACCTGTCGGATACCGGTATTCAGCTGGAAGTCGTCAGGGTTCTGCAGAGGCAATTCTTGGTTAGACTGGTTGAACACGAAGGAGTCTCGGAACCCTCCAGAGGCCGGTTGGGGGGATGGGATGCTAGATGGGACCTGGGTCTGCCAGTCGAACGGCTGCTGCTGCTCCAGCGAGAGCTGGGAGATACCAGTCCTGATTGTAGGGGGAGGGTTGCTCACTCGTTTCGAGGGCCTGCGAGCAAGACCGCCGGTATTATGATAGGCGCTTTGCGGGACCTGTTGGACCTGTTGCTGCGGCTCTGCCCTATGGTTGCTGCTGCTGCCGGTTAGGATGTTCTTGATAAGCTTTCGCGTCGATTGCTTCTTTGGCGGGGGTCCTTGGGGTAGCTGTTGAGACGGGGGAGCCTGACCCGCAGCTGGTGAGGCGACGTTGAAGGTGTCGTGGAGATCGTCTACAGAGCCGGAAGGGTGTCCGTAGTGCTGCTGCTGCTGCTGCTGCTGCTGCTGCTGCTGTTGTTGTTGCTGCAGTAGCTGCAGTTGCTGTTGCTGCTGAGCCTGCACGGGTGAGATCTGTTGTTGCTGTTGTTGAGGGAAGCGGTGGGATTGCGAGCGTGCCACCAGGTCAGCGAAGTCGGCGTCCTTGCGGCGCGGATCATAAGCACCGCCGCTAATAGTATTGGAGTGGTGCAGCTGCGAGGAGATGTCGCTGCCGTTGCCGCTGCCGTTTCCTCCTCCTGGAGAACTGCCGCCGTAAATGTTTACAGTGTGTGGTGGAGGTTGAGGAGGTTGAGGTTGGCTGGGACGGGCGGCGGCGTCAAAGGATTCACTGGAGCTGAATGCCGTGTTTGGCGAGGCTGGAGGGGGGTGATTCGGATTGTTCACAGCTGAGACGGAGTCGGCGGAAGCTCCTGCAACCGGGTTCCCAGCGCCAACCGTTTGCCCAACAAGATTGTGTTGCGAACGGTTGTTATGTTTGCCAGTGCGACCGAAAGGCATTATTAGCAAGTGATTGAGACCTTGGATGGGTTGAGTGGCAGGACAGTCACTCTGGCTGAGGTGGGCTGGGCTGAGATGCCGAGCACGTTTGCGTGCAGGTCACGGTTGCTGAAAGGCCCAAAGTTCCCCCTTTTCCGCGCGAATGAATGGCACAAACGTAGCGTGCGTGGCTGATGGCTCCAGGGATCAAGTGGCAGTGGTACAGTACAAGCAGGAGCGCAGGAGAGAGGGGGATACGCAGCGGCCCGGGCTGATGGCGTGGGAAGAAGTGCGTCTGTCTGGACTCCTGAAGCGACTCGACAAGCCTCAGGCGAAACAAGCTGCGAAACAAGCAAGAGGTCGAAACGAAAGTGCGGAGACCTGGTAGACCGTAGCCTGCCCTGGTTAGGAGCTTTGCGCTGGTGTCCTTTTACTCCACCTAAGGTACCAATTGCGAACGCTTGTTTGGAAGGCGTAACGGCCGCGCAGTGGATAAACCGATTGACGATCGCTTCCAGTTCAGCCCCCTCAGCAAATCGGCATTCGCTTCGCTGGATTTGGTTGCAGCCATTGGCACAGGCTCTCGGTAAACTTCAATACCACAGTAAAGTCCATGCGCTTGTTCATTCTTACGACAAAGACGGACATTCCGGCGTCTATAGAGCCTAAGGGTACCTTAGTCTAGCAGACCTCGCATTTCACAAAAGCTCTGGGTTGAGGTAGGGACCTTTCTGCCCCTCACACGTGCATCAGCCAGGAGAGCATGCTGCCTATTTTTGGAACCGCTTGCAGGAGTAGCGCCTGGCACAGTCAGCAAAAGAAGCGAATCAGGGTCCCGTCGCGCGGGGCTGTGTAGGTACTGTACGTATGTCACTTTGCATCTCCACTCGAGGCTTCCATCTTATCCACCTCGTGCTGAGCTCAGCTTAACAGCGATGCGTATCAACTGTATGAGAGGTCTTGCTTCAACCGGGAAGTGGGCTCGTTCGGTATCAACAGTACCTACACCTAAGTCTAAGTCTGCACATAAGGTAGCGGTCAGAGATATATTGTAGCCAAGTCGCGCGCGAATAGGGACACTATCGCTTCCTCGACTGTAAGTAGCAGCAGGTAGGTCCTCACGACGCAGCGGCAACTACCTTGGTCCCATCCAGAGTCTTCACGAGAGTCCCGTTGATATAAGTCCCAGAAACAAGATATTTTCTCGGCTTGCCCTCTACAGGCAACTCGCTCAGGAATTGCCAGCGCAGCCTGCTCTTCCAACCGGACGTGTGCCAGTCGTTCAACGTGCCTTCGGGAAAGAAGGGTATTGTGGCCATCAGCGACGGGTCGTGGGCGATCAGTACGAGCACGCGCTCGTCGGCGTCGAGATCCATCAGCTTGGAAATGCTCTGCGCCGCCACGGGCGGGTCTATATACCACGACTCCGCGCCGCTGCGGGGCCGGTAGTACGGCGATGATCGGGCTTTCTCTGGGTCGGGGTGGCACGCGGTAAACATCGAACAGGGACACGTCGCCGATCCATGCCCCCGCAAGCCCGCCTCGTCTGCCCGCAGCGACAGTGGCATAGGGACGTACTTTGTCGGTCTAAAGGATCCCCCGAAATGGCAGATATCACCCCCGAGAAAGGCGAATCGTTGCTCGGCCGTCCTCACCAGAGCTGACAAGTGCCCGACCGCATGCCCGGGAGTGTTGAGGATGTATAGGCTCCCGTCGCCAAAGTAGTCCCACGCCTCATAACCGGCAACCGTTAGGCCATCGTCAAAGGCAGCCTCGACGACGTTGCGACCCTCGAAAGCGTCCTCAAAGACTGGCGAATCCTCGGCAACCGGGTAGCCGGGTAGGAAGTGGGCTGAGAAGCCGGGACCGACGACAAGGTCCATGCTGCGAGGATACAAGGCGGGATCTCCCATGTGGTCATAGTGGTGATGGCTGATGATCGCCGCCTTGATCTTGGACAGGTCAATGCCGCCCTCCGTTAGAATCTCGGTGAGGTCCCTGTCAACCTTGATTCCGGCGACCTTGTCTTCAATGGCCTGTGCGATCGGCTTAGGCAAATTCCAGAAATCCTTCCGAGACCCCAGATCGAATAGTACCTGTGCTCCGGACGTCGAGTGAGTGATGAGAAACGCGACCGTCGGCAGGTTCAAGAGCTCGTGACCAGGTATAAGCGGCTCAACCAGTGTCCCTGACGGGCACGCGAGGTTGCATGTCGTATCGATAGCTTGAAGCGTGCATGTTCCCCCTTGCTCCGGGATGTCGATGCTTGGTGCCGGCAATGGTACGATATCGTCGGTTGACATCTCGAAATGAAGTGTTTTAGTATCTGGGAGAATCACTGCGGAAAGCAGGCAGGGTTAAGGGGAGGCAGTCTTCAATACCAACCCCGCACAACACCCTCGAGGCATCGCGTTCTTATCAGAGGGACCATGCTGCCGCTATAGCACTGACCACCTGTTAATGAGTCTAAGATAGCGTAGGATCAGCCAACTCTGCGGGAACTGAAATCCGCTGGTGCACCCATTCCAGGATAATGACGTGAATCACGACGGACTCGGCACAGCATGTATGATGATGTGTTCGCGGGGAAGGGTGACTCGGCATGTCAATGTCCAGAACTACCTTACTTGTATGGTAAGTAGGGCTGTCATGTTTATCTTGGCTGGGAATTTGACGGGTTCCTATCGGTAGCATTTCATTTCAGCCGAAAGTTATCGGCCAAAGAACAATGACCGGTCATCATCAACTTGTGACAATCGGCGATGCATCCTTCGTCAACAGACTCACATCTTGCTTCAATTCGCAGCCACCGATGACTGTAAGGCTGCCGTTCAACAACCGAACATTCACTGGTGATGGCAGCAAGCACAGGACCGGCGCTGCCGTTACTTTAACTCTACCCTTCGGCATCACCAGGTAACATATCGACCCCAGATTACCTCCGACGATCAAGGCCCTGATCGCAGCTGAAGGTAGGCATCAGTTTGGAAGGCATCTATATCGTTTGCGGTCTGGACCTTCAGCGACATGACGGCTCCACGACGCCGGAGACCAAGATTGCCAAGCTGACCCAGGCAACCTGACACGGCGCTGCTTGGCGCATCTTGGCTTCCCGGCGCCGTGAATTCTTTCCGCCTCCGTCCCGAGGGTTGCGCTGGCTTGGCCAGAGCTTGCCTGAACGTCGTCCGACCGTCCACCGGTCCGGATTCGGTGGCCGGCGCCGGACGTCTTCATGCCGACACCGGCATGCGGTGACCCGCTCCGACTGCTACCCTGGACAGCGGGCCCACGTCGCCCACTCTCAGCAATGGAGTCAAGGGTGAAATCTTAGGTAAGACTCCATCTGATTGATGACTGTCATCGCACAATATTTGTCTCGAGGTCATACGCTGTATCGTATAAATCTACTGGACGCGCTATACAATGTGCGGGCAGATTACTATTTCCTCCGGCTCACCCATCCACGATGGACATGTTGGCAGTACAACACTGTCTTGAATAGAGGCCAGATGCGTGCAGTGGTTGTCACACGACACCAAGTCCCCAGGGTCTGTGTTGCCCAGTTACGTATACAGGACTCACCAGCTTGCAATTCGGTCTAGCTAAGCTTAAATAGTTGACCGACTAACGGATATGCCTTCTTGTTTTGACATTAGTGAGGCTCTAAAGGCGAAATGCGGGCTAGCATGGAGCGGAAGCTCCGCAAACGACCGCCTGCATTCTCGCCCAAAAGTTTGTTTAGTCTAGTAGAAAATCCATCTGGCCGATTTCGACGCCATTTTCAAGCTTCCAGAGCTTCGCACAAGAAGCATCGTCCCTAGGTCCACGTCGTATCTGGTTGGGTCCGATGCGGGGAAGGGACGGCGCCGTACAGATGCGCGCTCTGAGTGGACGGCGCGCAGACACGGGACGGGGAAGAGACTGACTAAGTGCCTGGGGAAGTGGATTTGAGTGTAACATCGCTCCATGTCGTTGTGGAATGGTGGCGATCACCGAGTGTCATTGGCAAAGGGATGTTACCTTGCTGCCATGCCAGTTTGTGTGTCATGAGCGATCGTCGGCAGCGAACCCGGACTTGGGGCCTTTGGGATCGGCCTGCTTTAAGAGAACCCCGTCCCCCCGGATTTGCAACCCTGGTGTGTCGTGTCACGGTCGCCTGCTGTTGCCTTTGCCTTGGTGAGAAGTTTGAATGTAACTTGTAGCCGCACCGTCTCTCAACTTGAGTCATAATGTTCGGCAAGGCCTCTCGTAAGTCAGTTCTCATGCCTTCACTTCCGTATCGTCTGTCGTCAGGGGTCGGTCGGACCTTGGCCGACTATTCCCACCAATGCGGAACCCTCCGGAACCGTCACTTACACAATGGCAGCTCCCAAGGAGAAAGCGGTGGTTGACCACTCCAACGGCGTTGGTGATATCGTCGACAACGGGAGCAATGGAGAGCTAGGCGAGTACGACGAGCTCGGCGTCCCATGCCCGCCGCATACGACGGAGAAGCACCTCAAAGCCCGGATCGACTACCACATCCTTCCCTTCATCATCATTCTCTATCTACTCGCGTTTCTAGACCGAGTAAACGTCGCGAATGCGAAGGCCTTCAATCTTCTCCAGGATCTGGGTATCAACCCGAAGGACCCCAAGGGCACCCAGTACAACACGCTGCTGGTTATCTTCTTCGTGCCGTACATCATCCTCGAGATACCGTCCAACATCTTCCTCAAGCGATTCTCGCCTCGCCTATGGCTCTCCCTCTGCTGCATCGGCTTTGGTTTTGTCACCACGATGCAGGGCCTCACGCAAAGCTACGGCGGCATCCTTGCGACGCGCTTCTTCTTGGGAGTCTTTGAGTGCGGCATGTTCCCGGGTTGCTTCTATCTTATCTCGATGTGGTACAAGCGCGCCGAGGCACAGAAGCGGTACTCGCTCTTCTTCTCCTCGACATCTCTGGCTGGAGCCTTCGGCGGTCTCTTGGCGTCAGCTATTGGCAAGAGTGCGTTACCTGATCCCGTTACATTCTGCATTCTCCCGGTCCAAGCCTACTAACACGGGCTTGCAGTGGACGGCATGCGCGGCTACCACGGCTGGCGCTGGCTCTTCATCCTCGAAGGCACCCTCACCTTCCTCGTCGGCATCATCTTCCTCTTCACCTTCCCGTCCTTCCCCGAAGAGGCCACATGGCTGCGCGAGGACGAGCGCGCCTACATCAAGGCCAGGCTCCAGGCCGACCAGGGCCACAACGCGGCCGAGCGCAAGGTAACCTTCCGCGACGTCATGACCGTCATGAAGGACTACAAGATCTGGCTCGGCGGCTTCATGTACTTCGGCATGATCGTCCCGGCCTACGGCTACGCCTACTTCTCGACGACCATCATCCAGACCTACAAGTACAACGCCATCCAGACGCAGCTGCGGTCCGTGCCGCCCTGGGCCGCGGCCTTCGGCTTCGGCATGGTGATCGCCGTCTTCAGCGACTGGAGCAAGCACCGGTTCCTGTACGCCCTCGTGCCCATCTTCATCAGCATCGCCGGCTTCGCCATCCTGCTGAACGTGCACACCAACCTCGACCTCGAGTACGCCTCGCTGTTCCTGACGTGCATGGGCACGTACTCGGCCATGCCGGTGATAGTCTGCTGGTTCAACATGAACCTCAGCGGCCACCACCGGCGCTCCATCGGCACGGCGTGGCAGGTCGGGTTCGGAAACCTAGGAGGCATCATCTCGACCTACCTATTCCTGCAGAAGGACGCACCGGAGTACCGCAACGGCTACAGGATCTGCATCGCCTTCCTGTGCTTCGCGGCCGCGAGCGTTATCGCGTATGCCGCCGCCATAACGTGGGAGAACCGGAAGAAGGACAAGCAAGCGCGCGATGTGGGCATGACGGACTATGAAAAGACGGAGCTGGGCGATTTAAACCCGGACTTCCGCTACATGCTGTAGACGCAATGGCTTGGAGCCTAAAAGGCAGCTTGAGAAAAGAGTCTTGACGGGGTGACTCATACCGGACCTCGGATAACGAACATTGCAATTAGAGATAATGAATATATCCTCCCAGGCAATCAGCGCAGTCCCTTGAGGGTGTGCTGGTAATCAGATGGCTCTTAAAGTGATGTTGGGAGGCAATCTTTACTCTATCCTACAGTCCATTATGGATCACCCTCACGATGATGGGGAGGCAGATGCCTCCTCGCATCACTGGCGCAGGACTCTCTGGACGAGGGACATAAAAGTTAGAGGGTAAAGGTTGTGTATGTACTCCCAGCTTGAAGCTTAAGTTTTCCCCTGTAGAAGGGTGCCTGTATGGATATCCCCTGCTCTATCACTTCGCATGCTGTGATTCCTGACGTTCTTTCTCTGCATGTCTCTCGAAATCACTCTCGGTGTACCCTTGGTTTGCTACGGGCAGGTTTGCGTTAGTCTAGGACGGTTCTACAGATGGCAGAGTAGGGTCGGGAGCACCCACTGTATGGCTCAAACTTGGCAAGCTCGGCCCACCGCTTGTTCTGTAAGTGTTCGTAGGCAGCGTGCATTGTGCCCTGCGGGAGATAGATGCTGTGCTCGACGCCCTTGTCGTCGGTGTACTGCATATTGTTGGGCTCTGCAGTTCGGATGGGAGTGCCCGAGGGCTTGGACTCTGGCTGATTTGGGTCCATGATGGGTTAATGGGGCAGTTGAGATTCGGCAGGCAAAGACGTAAGCCGGAAATCAAAAGCTGAGAACCTGTATCAGGTTTTGGAAAGACAACACGGGAGTTGGAATCCTTTATGTACGGTGTGTGTAGTACGTCTCACTGTACTACCTTCTGTTGGTTGTTGGTGTACCGGAGATACTGCTCGGCCCGTCTGACATGTGAGTTAACAACTCCTCCCGCTCCTCCCAATCCTTCGGCGGGCGGAAGGATTGTAGGCAGCAGTCGGAGCTTAAAACTGTAAATTGACCGCAGCTCCTTCAAGACGACGCGACGCTGGATATTTATGTGCAGCTAATTGATTGATGCTATCTAAACTTTTTACGGAGCGTGCTGCTTTTCTATGACTAACGAACGACACACGAACAACGTTTAAGCCACCAAGAACGCGCTTTGTCAACATTGCGGGAGAAACCAAACCAAACCACCATCAATCACGCTGGGCAGATCTTGACCAAGAGACTGGTCCGACTCGTCACTGCCTAAGGATGCTACGTT